>Ga0182024_10008308_pt1 | contig 21971 bp, 19 predicted proteins | sample P32metaG_FD_120480 | JGI IMG/M metagenome (GOLD analysis project Ga0182024, IMG submission 120480) | Permafrost microbial communities from Stordalen Mire, Sweden - P3-2 metaG (Illumina Assembly) | ecosystem: Environmental > Terrestrial > Soil > Wetlands > Permafrost | place: Sweden: Stordalen...
ACGTGTACGGGTTCATCCGCTCCGCCGTGGACGAGCGGGGCAGCAGCGCCAGGAACACCTCCAGGTCACGCCAGGAGGGCAGCACCTTCTCGATGCCGACGACCGAGATCAGCGTCTCCGGCAGCGTGAGGCACATCCGGCCGTTGCCCTCGGACTCGACCACCACCAGGGTGCCCGTGTCCGCGATGGCGAAGTTGGCACCCGAGATGCCGACCTTCGCCGACAGGAACGCCCGCCGCAGGTGTGCCCTGGCCGCGGCGGCCAGTTCTGGCGGGGAGTCGGTCAGCCCGGGGGGCACGTCGCTCATCTCAGCAAGGAAGATGTCCCTGATCTCGGCGCGGTTGCGGTGGATGGCCGGCACCAGGATGTGGCTGGGCCGGTCGTGCCCGAGCTGGACGATGAGTTCCGCCAGGTCGGTTTCCAGCGCGGTGATGTGATCAGCGGCGAGGGCCTCGTTCAGGCCGGTTTCCTGGGTGGTCATGGACTTGACCTTGACGACGCTGCCGGCGCCGGCGGCGCGGACCAGGCCGGCCACGATGCTGTTCGCCTCGGCGGCGCACTGCGCCCAGTGCACGTGGCCGCCCGCGTCGGTGACCCGCTGCTCGAGCCTGGTCAGGTAGGTGTCCAGGTGCGCCAGGGTGTGGTCCTTGATCGCCTTACCCGCGGCCCGCAGTTCCTGCCAGTCGGCCAGCTCGGCCACGGCCGCGGCCCGCTTGACCCGGATCGCGGAAGTTGCGTGCGCGAGATTGCGGCGCAGCTGGGCATTGCCGAGCGCGGTGCCTGCGGCCTCGGGGAAAGCCGGCATGCCGATGTACGTTGGCATGCTCACTGCGTGCTCGCCTGTTGCGTGCCCGCTCATGGCGTGCCCGCTTGCGGGTGCCCGCTCATGGCCAGCTCGCTCATGGCCAACTCGCTCATGGCCAGCTCGCTCATGGCGTGTTCGCCAGGATCTCGGCCAGGTGCCTGGTCGTCATCCCGGCCCGCTGCCTGGTCAGCGCACCGCTGAGGTGCATGAGGCACGAGTTGTCCGCGGTGCAGAGCACTTGCGCCCCGGTGCCGCGCACGGCAGCGACCTTGTCGGCGCACATCGCCGCCGAGGTGGCGGCGTTCTTCAGGGCGAATGTCCCGCCGAACCCGCAGCACTCTTCCGCGCCCGGCAGGTCGACAAGCTCGAGGCCGCGCACGGCGCGCAGCAGGCGGACCGGCGCGTCGCCGACCCGGAGCATGCGCAGGGAATGACAGGTTGGGTGATAGGTGACCCGGTACGGGAAGTACGCGCCCACGTCGACGACGCCGAGCACGTTCACCAGCAGCCCGGAAAGGTCGTGCACGCGCGGCGTGATCTCGGCGACCGTCCTGGCGAGGCCAGCGTCGCCCGTCCCGGCCGCGACCGCGGGGTGGTAATCGCGCACCATCGCGGCGCAGGACGCCGACGGGGTGACGATCGCGTCGAAACCGCTGAACGCACTGGCGAAACCGCGCACCATCGGCACGGTCTCGCGGCGGTAGCCGGTGTTGAAGTGCATCTGGCCGCAGCATGCCTGGCCCGGCGGGAAGGCCACCTCATGGCCCAGCCGCTCCAGCAGGGCCGTGATGGCCTTGCCGGTATCCGGGAAGAGGGTGTCGGTCAGGCAGGTGATGAAGAGCGCGATCCGCATGTGCGCTCCCTGCTGTATGAGGCTGCTGGCAGCCGGTCTTCCCAGGTGCCCCCATGGTAACGGGCAGGCTTCCCCGCACTGCATCAGCCGTATATAACTAAGATCTGATCTCTGGACGGGCTTCTCCTCGCATACCCGGACGCGCCGGGACCTTGCTGCGAAGCGGAAGACTGAACAGAGCTATACATCGGATGTCTCAACTGCGGTCCGGGCGTCACAGTGACCCGTGGCCCGCGCGGGAGGAGCGTTCATGTCCGGACCGCCAGCGGAATTCGACGGCCTCACTGCGCTGGTGACCGGCGGGGCCTCGGGAATCGGCCTGGCCACCGCCCGGCTGCTCGCCGCGCGCGGCGCCCGGGTCGCGATCCTGGACCGCGTCATCCCCTGGGCCGACGGCGGGCCCGCGCCCGGCCCGGACGGACCGGCGGGCAGCGCCGGTGCCAGCGCGCTGCACCCGGTCATCGCGGACGTTACCGACGACCAGGCAGTACGCAGCGCTGTCAGCGCCGCCGCGAGCGCCCTCGGCGGGATCGACATTCTGGTCAATAATGCGGGCATCGGCGCGGCGGGCACTGTCGAGGACAACGATGACGACGAATGGCGCCATGTCCTGGACGTCAACCTGCTGGGCGCGGTGCGGGTCAGCCGGGCGGCGATGCCGGAATTGCGCCTGGCCGTGCAGCGTCATGGTCAGGCGGTCATCGTCCATACATGCTCTATCGCGGCGACGGCCGGCTTGCCGCAGCGCGCGCTCTACTCGGCCAGCAAGGGCGCGATCTACTCACTGACCCTGGCGATGGCCGCTGATCATGTGCGCGAGCACATCAGGGTCGTGTGCGTGACTCCCGGGACCGCCGATACGCCGTGGGTGGCGCGGCTGCTCGATGCCGCGCCAGACCCTGAGGCGGAACGGGCCGCGCTGGCCGCGCGCCAGCCAACCGGGCGGCTGGTCACGGCGGACGAGGTGGCCGCCGCGATCGCGTACCTGGCCAGCCCGCTGGCCAGCGGCGTGACTGGCATGGCGCTTGCCGTCGACGGCGGCATGTCAGGCCTGCGGATGCGCCCGCCAGGCCCCCGTGACTAGCCCAGCCTGCCCTGCTGACTGCCCTAGCGGGGTGGCGAGCAGAGGGGACTACCGATGACGAGAATCGTCGGCTTCGACACGCACGACATCCGCTTCCCGACATCCCGGACCCTGGACGGCTCCGACGCGATGAACCCGAGCGGCGACTACTCGGCTGCTTATCTGGTGGTGCGGACCGACGATCCGGGCGGCCTCGCCGGACACGGCCACGTCTTCACGATCGGGCGCGGGAATGATGTCCAGCTCAGCGCCGTGCGCGCGGTTGAGCCGTTCCTAGCCGGGCGCGACCTCGACAAGATGCTCGCCGACCTGGGTGGCCTCTCCCGCGAATTGGTCGGTGATAGTCCGCTGCGCTGGCTGGGACCCGAGCGCGGTGTCATGCACATGGCGATCGGCGCGGTGCTCAACGCCTGCTGGGATCTTGCCGCCCGGCGCGCCGGGAAACCGCTCTGGCAGTTGCTCGCCGACCTTTCTCCCGCGGAGATCGTGGACTTGGTCGACTTCCGCTACCTCACCGACGCGCTTACCCCCGGCGAGGCGCTGGAGTTGCTGGAGCGCGGCGCCGCGGGCAAGGCGGAGCGCACCGAGATCCTCCGGCGCGATGGCTATCCGGCCTACGCGACCTCACCTGGATGGCTCGGCTACTCCGACGACCGGCTGGCCGAGCTGTGCGCCGCTGCCGTTCAGGAGGGCTTCACGCAGGTAAAGCTCAAGGTCGGGGGCCGGCTGGAGGACGACCTGCGGCGCTGCGCGATCGCCCGCGAGGTAGTCGGTGAAGATATCGGAATCGCACTGGACGCGAATCAGGTCTGGGACGTGCCGATTGCCATCCCGTGGGTGCGCGCGCTCGCGGGCGTCAGGCCTGAGTGGATCGAGGAGCCGACGAGCCCGGACGACATCATCGGCACCGCCGCGATCCGCCGGGCGGTGAGCCCGATCCGCGTCGCCACCGGCGAGCACACAGCCAACCGGGTGATCTTCAAGCAGCTCCTCCAGGCTGGCGCGATCGACATCATGCAGATCGACGCGTGCCGCGTGGCCGGCGTCAACGAGAACATCGCGAACCTGCTGCTCGCCGCGAAGTTCGGGGTTCCGGTGTGCCCGCACGCCGGCGGCGTCGGGCTGTGCGAGATTGTCCAGCACCTCTCGATGTTCGACTACATCGCCGTCTCCGGGACCATGGACGGGCGCATGATCGAGTGGATCGATCACCTGCACGAGCACTACGTTGCTCCCGCGCGGGTGGCGGGCGGCCGTTATGTGGTGCCGACGATCCCCGGCACATCGTCGGAAATCAGGCCAGCGTCGCTCGCCGAGTTCTCCTTCCCGTCCGGAGCCGCCTGGCTGGCCGACGGCCCGCCCGAATGACCGCCCGCAGGGCCGGCAGCGCGGCCGCCGGCGGGACTGGCAGCGCGGCCAGCGGCGGGACTGGCAGCGCGGCCAGCGGCGGGACTGGCGGCGCGATGCCGCTGGCGCCGCTCGGCCGGACCGGGCTGCGGATTACCCGCCTTGTCTTCGGCGGCGCCCCCATCGGCGGTCTCTTCTCCCCCGTCAGCGACGACACCGCGCTGGAGACGCTCGAGGCCGCCTGGTCGGCCGGGATCCGCGCCTTCGACACTGCGCCGCACTACGGTGCCGGCCTGTCCGAGCAGCGCATCGGCAGCTTCCTCGCGGGACGCCCCCGGCAGGAATACGTCCTGTCGACCAAGGTCGGCAGGCTGCTGGTGCCGACGGCCGACGATGTCGAAGGAGCCGAGAGCTTCTACGGCACGCCTCAGCTGACCAGGATCAGGGACTATAGCCGCGACGGCGTCCTCGCCTCGGTCGAGGCGAGCCTCGGGCGGCTCGGGCTCGACCGGATCGATGTGGCGCTTATCCATGACCCGGACGATTACGCGGCCGAGGCGCTGGACGGTGCCTACCCGGCGCTAGCGGAGCTACGGGCCGCGGGCGTCGTGGGCGCGATCGGCGTCGGCATGAATCAGGCCGCGCTGCTCGAGTGGTTCCTGCCGCGCAGCGACCTCGACTGCGTGCTGGTGGCAGGCAGGTACTCGCTGCTGGACGGCAGCGCGGCGGAGCGGCTACTGCCCGAGTGCCAGCGCCGCGGCGTCGCCGTCCTGGCAGGCGGCGTCTTCAACAGCGGCGTGCTGGCCGATCCCGGCCAGGGCGCGACCTACGACTACCGGCCCGCTTCCGCTGCCCTGCTGGACCGGGCGCGGCGGATCCGCGGCGCATGCGCTCGCTACGCGCTGCCGATCGGGGCTGTCGCGCTTCAGTTCGCCCTCCGCCACCCGGCCGTGACAGCCGCGGTCGTCGGCGCGCGGACAGCGGCCGAGATTGCCGAGGACGCCGGGTACCTCGGCTATCACGTCCCCGGCGCGCTCTTCGACGAGCTGGCGGCCGACGGTCTCATCCCTCCCGCCACCCTGGGCACATGATGATCATCGATGCGCACCACCACGTGTGGGACCCTCGCAGCCGCGCGCATGAGTGGCTCGCGGACCTGCCGGCGCTGCGCCGGCGTTTCGGCCTGGACGACTACGCCGAGGTCAGCGCCGCGGAGGAGATCAGCGCCAGTGTCCTCGTTCAGGTACTCGCGGACACTAGCGAGACCGAGGAGTTCCTGGCGCTGGCCGCGCAGGCCAACGTCGTGGCGGCCGTCGTCGGGTGGGCCGACCTGGCCGGGCCCGACGTCGCCGCCGAGCTCGCCCGGCTGCGCGGCCTGCCGGGCGGCGGTCAGCTGGCCGGGATCCGGCACCTGGTTCAGGACGAGCCAGATCCCGGCTGGCTAGACCGGCCGGAGGTGCGCCGCGGACTGCGTGCGGTCGGCGCCGCGGGACTCTGCTACGACCTGCTGGTCCATCCTGGCCAGCTGCCCGCCGCGATCCGGGTGACCGGTGATCTCGATAGCGCCCGTTTCGTTCTCGATCACGGCGGCAAGCCGGCCATCAGTACCGGCCTGCTCGAGCCCTGGGCACGGCAGGTCGCCGAGCTCGCCCGCCGGCCGAACGTGACCTGCAAGCTGTCCGGTCTCGTCACCGAGGCCGGACCAGGCTGGGAACCCGGCCAGATCGCGCCGTACGCAGACTGGCTGCTGGACTGCTTCGGGCCCGGCCGGCTCATGTTCGGATCGGACTGGCCCGTCTGCACGCCGGAGGCGACCTACGGCCAGGTAGTAGCGCTGGCGAAGGACCTGCTCGGCGACCGCCTCAGCACCGCGGAAAAAGACGCTGTCCTCGGCCAGAACGCGGCCGTCACGTATGGCCTGCGGCCGCCCGGCGGCTAGGCGCATGCACACCCAGACAGCAGGTAGCGGTGGCAATCGAACCACTGCATAGGACGGACCGCCATCACAGGACGGACGCGAGCCACTGTTCCACGCTGGCTATGTGCACGGTCGACCATGACCTGGCCACCTCGGGGTCGTGCGAGGCGAGCGCATCGAGGATCGCCCGGTGCTCGGCGAGGGTCCGACCGATGGCATCCGACTGGGTCAGTCCTCGCCAGACCCTGGCCCGGGTGGTCGGCCCGGACAGTGTCTCCAGCAGCGAGCACAGCACGGAGTTCCCCGAGTACGCCGCGATCCGCCGGTGGAACTCCAGGTCGTTGGCCACAAGGTCCTCGACGTCAGGATCCGGCCCGAGACTGTCCAGCAGCTTGCCCAGACTCTCGATCTCCTCGATGGTGATGCGCTCGGCGGCCATGGCCGTTGCGGCCGGCTCGAGAATGCGCCTGACCCGCAGGAACTCCAGCACGGTGGTGTCACGGTGGAAGTCGACGATGAAGCTCAGCGCCTCGAGCAGGACCGGCGGCTCCAGGCTGGTCACGTACGTTCCGTCACCGCGACGAACGTCGAGAATATTGACCAGGGATAGCGCCTTGACTGCCTCGCGTAGCGAACTGCGCGACAGCCCGAGGTCAGCGGCAAGGTCCGCCTCCTTGGGCAGCCGGTCCCCAGCGCGCAGCGTCCCGGAGACGATCATCGCCTTGATCTTCTCGATAGCCTCGTCGGTGAGCGCCACGGCCGACCCTCCGATACCCCTCGTCCGCTACGCCGCCGCCACTCTGGCCTGCGTTCCGCGCTCGGATCCTGGCCGCCCGGCGCAGGTCCGATGTTTGACCTGAGTATCCCACAGTGCCTGGACAGAACCTGGGTCGTACCGGGACGACGCCTCGGTCATGGCCGGCTGCGGCCCCGGGTCGTGCGGGCGCAACGCCTGGATCGTGCCCGGCTGTGCCCGGTCGTGCCCTGGCGCCGTGCCTGGCTCCGGCCCTCCGCTGAGGTCAGGCGGCCCGGTGGCTGCAGGGCCGCCAGCGGAGGCTGGCCGGCCGGATCACGTGCATGGGCAGGATCGGGTGCGCCGCCTTCTCACCCGGCGCATCGGAGATGATCAGGTCCCGGCCTGCCTCGGTCGCGTCCCCGTACTGCGGGGTCACCTGCGTGAACTCGCCGGTGCGGGTGCTGGCGAGATAGGTGGCCTTCGTCGTCGTCCAGGCCAGCGAACCAGGCGCGATCGACAGGCCGGCAAAATCCGCGCCCGCGGTTAGCCGCAGCACGACCCGGGCCGGCTGATTCTGCGCCGGGGAATAGTACAGCGCGGTAAGCCCGGGATTGAAGTAGGCGGTCCGGGTGCCGTCGGTGGCCACGAACTCCGTTCCGTGCACGGCGCGCAGGGCGGCGGGCAGCACGGCCGGCCGGCCGGTGCGGAGGCTGACCGCGTGCAGCGTGGTCTGCGCGCCTGGCTGGTCTGACTCCGGCCAGACGAGCAGGCCGCCGGCGAAGAAAGGCGGCTGGGTGTGGCCGCGGCGGACGACGCTGACCTTGCCGGTTGCCAGGTTGGCCAGCAGTACCTCGACCTCGCCGCCTGGCCCGTAGCCCTGCGCCCAGGCCGCGAAATGGCCGCTGACTGCCGGAGCGTGCCAGGGGCTGGGCCACGGCGCGCCATGCGGGCCGGGCAGCGAGTGGCCGAGGCGGCGGAGCCGCCCGGTCGCCGAGTCCCAGGCGTAGACCGTGAAGCCGTCCAGGCTCTGCAGCGAGTGCGTCTCCTCCCACGCCAGCCAGCGGCCGCCGGATGACCCGTCGGCCTGGTCGGCGGCCGGATCAGGGAAGGCGCGGATCCGCCGCAGGTGCCCGGTGCCGAGGCTCAGTGCGGCGACGCCGGCGAATTGCGGTGTCCAGGTGGACACGTAGGCCGTCCGGCCGTCGCCGGACAATCCGAGCGGCACGACCTCGTCGCCCAGCGAGGCCGGCACCGGCCGCTGCAGCGCCGTCCGCAGGCTGGCGCCCGGCGGCGCGGCACAGAACCGCTGCCAGCCCATCAGCCCGGACGGGGCCCGGCCCGCGGACCGGGGTGCCCCAGCGGACCGGACCGGGCTGGCCGGCTGCCCGGCTCGCAGCCCGCCCGACGGCGCGGCCGGCCCGCCCGCAGCCGGGCCGGATCCCGCTAGCGGCGCGGCGGCGCAGCCGGCCGACACCGCGCCCAGCAGGCCCAGCGCGAGCATCACCGCGAAGCCACGGACGGTGCGGCCACGAACCGCGAAGCCACGAACCGCGAAGCCACGAACCGCGAAGCCACGGGCCGCGAGGCCGCCGGACGCGGGCCGGCCGGGCAGGTGCCTACCAGTCGTAGCCACGGGCGCCGAGAATATTCACGATCGTGCTCGACGACAGCGCAGAGTAAGCGGGGACCGCGGCACTCCAGCCGATGCTCGACGCGCCATGTACCGAATCCTCATAATCCGTGATGGCGCCGGAATTGCTGTATCCCCTTATGTCGAACCAGTGCGAAATCGCCTGATTCTCCGGATGCCCGACCAGATGCGGGCCGCCGGGAACCTCATAGGCATTACCCGCAAGCGGCGCACCGCCGTTGCGGTTTATATCGGTTACCAGATCGTTTTCGTATGTCCTGATTTGCGCGCTGGTCGGGGACCAGGGCAGTGCGACCGCGACATAGGCATTCCGCTGCTGGTCCGCGTTCAGGGTATTGGGCACTGGGAATCCCCTGGAATCCGACCAGTCGGTCCCGCCCGGCGTGGTCTTCAGCTCACGGGCGGCCTTGGACTGGCTCACCTTCACGCCGACTTGGCTGAGCATCTCCGACACCGTGGCCGGGCCGCAGTAGTAGTCGGTCTGCTGCGGCTGCTGGCTGCCTTCCAGGTTCAGCGCGGTCGGCAGCCCGCTGCGGCAGGCACGGCTCGCGCACTTGCCGTCCGGGCCCGCGTGGTTGCCCGCAGCCCGCAAGAACGCCCTGGCCATGATCTGTTTTGCGGCATTAGCCATGAGCATGGCCGAGGTCATCGGCGGAGCCGGGAGGCCGCGCTTGCTGCGGGCCAGTCCGGAGCTTGCGACGAGCGGCGCTGGCTGCCGCGCGGCGGACCGGATCCCGGCGGCCGTCGCCGGGCCCGCCGCCAGGGAGGCCCTGGCGCCGCGGCCGGCCACGCCGCCCGGCCGGGCCGCGGCCAGGCCAGGGCCGGCCAGCGACAGCAAGCCGGCTGGCATGAAAAGCACGGCAATAAGGACTATCCGGGCTACCCACCGCCGAGACAACATAATTTCTCCATCCGCTAAGCAAGTTACGCCGCACGAGCGCCGCTGGTCGGGGGATATCCAGTTTTATTACTAGGCTCATTCGTAACCGAGCGGAAAACCGGATACGCGTATTCAGGTTATGACAGAAGCTGCAGGGCGACTATTAAAACCGGTTAAGACAAGGAGCGATAAGCCGGTCAGCCTGGTGACGCATGCCGCTGGATGCCAGTACGGCAAAGGGATTCGCGACCGCCGGGCGCCGGGGCCAGGACGGAAATTCTCGCCGCCAGCTGCTGCCAGCGTCACCGCGTGCTGCCGTCCGCGTCACCGCCCGCTGCCGCCAGCGTCGGCACCGGCTGGTACGAAGCGTCGGCACCGGCTGGTACGAAGGACGACATGGCTGCCGATGACAACGACCCGGATCCCGCGAGCGACGCCAGCACGGACGGCCCCGGCACGGACGGCCCCAGCACGGACGGCCCCAGCACGGACGGCCGCAGCCCGGACGACCCCAGCGCGGACGGCCTGCGCGCGGAAGCCGAGCGCCACCTGCGGGCGCTGGCCGGGCCGGATGCCCGGCTGCGCGAGGACCAGTGGACGGCGATCAGCGCGCTGGTCACCGATCGGCGCCGCGCCCTCGTGGTGCAGCGCACCGGCTGGGGGAAGTCGGCCGTCTACTTCACAGCGACCGCGCTGCTGCGGGCGCGCGGCGCCGGCCCGTCGGTCATCGTCTCCCCGCTGCTCGCCCTCATGCGCAACCAGATCGAGGCGGCTGACCGGGCGGGCATCCACGCCCGCACGGTGAACTCGGCCAACATCGACGAATGGGAGCAGGTCTACGCGGAGGTATCGGACGGCGCCGTCGATGTGCTCCTGGTCAGCCCTGAACGGCTGAACAACCCGGGATTCCGTGACCTGGTCCTGCCCAAGCTGATCGCGGCGGCCGGGATGCTGGTGGTGGACGAGGCGCACTGCATCTCCGACTGGGGGCACGATTTCCGGCCCGACTACCGGCGGCTCCGGACGCTGCTGGAGGAACTGCCGCCCGGGGTCCCGGTCCTCGCGACGACCGCCACCGCGAACGCCCGGGTGACCCGCGACGTCGCCGAGCAGCTGGAAGCAGGCGGCCGGGACGAGACGCTCGTTCTGCGTGGTTCCCTTGACCGGGACAGCCTGCGGCTGGCTGTCGTGCGCCTGCCCACCGCCCAGCGGCGCCTTGCCTGGCTGGCTGAGCATCTGGGCGAGCTGCAGGGTTCCGGCATCATCTACACGCTGACGGTGGCGGCCGCGCAGGAGAGCGCCGCGTTCCTGCGCGACCGCGGTCACGACGTGGCCGCGTACACCGGGCGCGACGATCATGCGCAGCGGGAGGCGGCGGAAGGTGCCCTGCTCGCCAACAAGGTCAAGGCGCTGGTGGCCACCAGCGCCCTTGGCATGGGCTTCGACAAGCCTGACCTGGGCTTCGTCGTGCACCTCGGCGCCCCGCAGTCGCCGGTCGCCTACTACCAGCAGGTGGGCCGGGCTGGCCGCGGGGTGCGGCACGCCGACGTGATCCTGCTGCCCGGCCGGGAGGACGCCGACATCTGGGCCTATTTCGGCTCGCTGGCGTTCCCGCCGGAACGGGTGGTCCGGACCACGCTCGCCGCGCTGGCCGAGGCGAGCCGGCCGGTGTCCACCAGCGCGCTGGAAACCCGGGTGGACCTGAGCCGCAGCCGGCTGGAGATGATGCTCAAGGTCCTGGACGTGGACGGCGCCGCGCGGCGGGTGAGCGGCGGCTGGGAGGCGACCGGGCGGGACTGGGCCTACGACGCCGACCGGTATGCCCGGGTGAGCGCCGAGCGGGCCAGGGAGCAACGCGCGATGCTCGGCTACATCACCACGGAGACCTGCCGGATGGAGTACCTGCGGCGCGAGCTCGACGATCCGGCGGCCGCGCCGTGCGGGCGATGCGACAACTGCACGGGGCAGCCCTGGAGCGATGCGGTTTCCGAGGCAGGCACGGCTGCTGCCCGCGACCGGCTGCTGCGGCCCGGTGTGGAGATCACGCCGAGGAAGATGTGGCCGACCGGGATGAAAGACCTGGCCATCGACGTGTCCGGCAAGATACCCGCGAGCCTGTCGGCGGAGCCAGGACGGGCGCTCGGCAGGCTGACCGACCTGGGCTGGGGCCCTCGGCTGCGATTGCTGCTGGCTGCCGATGCGGCCGATGACCAGGTCCCCGAGGATCTCGTTACGGCGCTGGTCAAGGTCCTGGCCGGGTGGGACTGGGCAGCGCGGCCGGCCGGCGTAATCACGCTGCCGTCCAGGACAAGACCCCGGCTGATACGCAGTCTCGGGGAGCGGGTCGCCGGGATAGGCCGGCTGCCTTACCTGGGAACTCTGGAGTACGCAGCCGCCGATTCCGGCCCTGTGCAGGACCCCGGCCTGGCCGAAGTTGCCGGCCCCGCAGAGGGTCACCGCCCGGCGGAGGGCCACCGCCCGGCCGGGGATGGCCGCCCGGCCGAGGATGGGCATCAGGCTGGCAGCGCCCGCCAGTACAACAGTGCCCACCGGCTGCGCGCACTCTGGCACTCGCTGGCCGTCCCTGAGCAGGTGGGCAGCGCAGTTGCCGGGCTCGGCGGCCCGGTACTGCTGATCGATGACCGGCTCGAGACCGGCTGGACCATGACGGTCGCTGCCCGGATGCTCCGCGAGGCCGGAGCGACCGCCGTGCTGCCGCTCGTGCTGGCGGTCACCGCGGGCTGATGGGCTCGATGCCAATCGCGCCGTCTGGCCAGCGTGCGGCGATACGGCCGTTTCCGCCACGCGGGACCATCCGGCCCTGCGCGAGATCAGGCGGGACCATCCGGCCTGCGGCAACTATCCGGCTTGCGCGGGACTATCCGGCTTGCGCGGGACTATCCGGCGCGATGCTGGCCGTCAGCGTGCTGGCAACCACGACGCTGGTAGCCAGCGGCGTCCGCTGGTATAGCACCCGGCGCCCCGAGCGCCATGACGTCACCAGGCCGCAGCGGCGCAGGATCGACAAGTGGGCGCTGACGGCAGGGGGGCTCTGGCCGAGTTCGCGCGCGAGATCGGTAGTGGACATTGGCAGCGCCACCTGGCTGAGGATCGCGGCCCGGGTGCGCCCGAGCAGCGCACCGAGGGCGTCATCGTCCTCGGGCAGTTCCTGCCCGGCTGCCTGCCACAGCGTGCCTATGCCGCGCGGACCATAGGTCAGGCTCGGCGGGCCGGCGCTGCTCAGGCTGGCGATGAGATGCGGCCAGGCGAAGGCACAGGGGACGAGCAGGAGTCCCGCGCCGGTCAGGTCGTGTTCCGCCGAACTGGCCCGGCGCACGATCTGGATCTCGTGGCCGGCCAGCTCAAGTTCCGGATGCAGGTCAGACAGCAGCGCCTCGATGCCGCCGCGGGCCAGCTGGCTTGCGCGATAAGCCACGTCCGCGTCGAGCAGGGCCCGGATCCGTCCCCAGTACGGCCCGACCGCGGCCTGCCAGTACTGCCACAGGGCATCAGCGATGAGCTGCCCGGCGCTGGCGCCCGCCGCGACGAGTTGCAGCGCGGCTGGCGGCAGCTCATCGCCGCGCCAGACCCTCTGCAGATCGGCATGCAACTGTTCCGGCGGGCAGCCTGCCAGCAGGTGCAACTGCTGTTCGATGCTCGTCCCGGCATCGACGGTGCCGCCGAGCAGGAACCTCGCGACGTAACCGTGGGTCGGAACGATGGCGCGGAGCACGTCGGTATCGACGCGACGCAGGTCCTCGCGCGCCTTCTCGAACCAGCCGCGGTGCAGCGGGTGGATGTCGCCCGAGTGGAGCATGTACAGGCTCTCGGCAACCTCGGTGAGCGGCGAGTAGGCAAAGCGCATCCGCCCGAAATCGGTGACGCTCATCCGCAATCGGATCATTTCGTCACCGTAGCCCGGGGAAACGCGACGACGTGGACATACCCGGATGTCGTCAGCATCCGAGCAACGGCCAGATGCAGGCGTGCAGGCACAGCCAGTCGTCGCCGCGCCGCTGGTAGGTCTGGAGATAGCGGTCGGCCTGGAGATAGCGGTCGGTCTGGCCCGGACGCGGCCAGGAGCGCGCGGAGACGACCGCAGTGTCGCCGTCGACGTGGATGACCACCTGGTCAATGGAGAGACTCACCGCCTGGTTCTCCTTCACCTCCCTGATGTAGCGCTCCATGTCCGACGCCTTGCCGGTCACACCGTCCAGATAGGAGCAGGATCGCGTGAGCAGGGGTTCAAGTACCTCCCAGGAACCCTGACGGCAGGCCTGGATGAACCTGGTGTTGTGCTCGGCCAGCGTCGAGATGTCATCCATGCGATCTCCTTGGCGTGCGGCTGCGCCGCCGACGGGCCGGCGTCTGCATCCGGTCGCTAGGCCAGCCGGAAGATCATGCTGCCAGCCCGGGCAGGCCGGCCCAACGATTCGTTCCTGCTGGAATCATCAGCCGGTAATCTGGGTAGCCAGCTGGACGAGGAGCGGTCGATCAGGACCATCCACGCGGCGCTGGACGCCGGCGTGACGCTGATCGACACCGCGGACGCCTACCACCTGCACGCCGGCGAGACCGGGCACAACGAGCGGCTGATCGCGAAGGCCCTGGCCAGCTACGGCGGCGACACCAGCGCGGGCAGATCGACATTGCCCGCCGCGTGCTCGGCGACGGCAACCTGGCCAGCGCGCAGAACCAGTTCTCGCCCAGTTTCCGGTCCAGTGAGCCCGAACTCCGGCATTGCGCCGAGCACGGTATCGCGTTCCTTCCGTTCAGCCCGCTTGGCGGTATCAGCCGGGCCGGCCAGCTCGGCGAGCGGCACACCGCGTTCCAGGACGTGGCGAGCGCTCACGACGTGTCGCCGCAGCAGGTAGCGCGGTTGGCCGGGTGCCGACAGCCCGATGCTGTCGGCTCAGGCCAGGCCGGTGTCCGCCGCCTCGCGGAACGAGACCCGGCCGGCGTCCGCGGCGGGCTGCGCGACGGCGCCGAGCCAGCCGGCCCCGGCAATCCCGCTGATATCGGCTGCCCCGACGGCCGCGGCGTCCTGGGACGGCGCCTGTGCGCGGTCCGCCTGGCCCGGCGGCGGGGGCAGATCCTGCACAATCCAGCGGTCCGGTCCGGCCTTGCAGCGGTGCCCGACCTCCACCGGGCCGTCCCGGCCAGGAAATACCTCCAGCTCCCGCAGCGAACTCGACAGGCCGACGCCGCAGGCTTTCAGCACGGCCTCTTTGCGGGTCCAGCACCGGTAAAACACGTCCAGCGGTCCGTCTTCCCGGTGCGCACTCAGGTACTGCTGCTCTGCCGCAGTCAGGCATACCAGTGCCAGCTGGCCGGTATCGACGTCGCGAGGGACCTCGATGTCCGCGCCGACCGGGCGCCCGCGCGTGACGGCGAGCAGCCAGTGGTGACCTGATCCGGACAGATTGCAGGTGATGTCGGTGGGCGGCCAGTCATTGCGGGGCACCCCGTGCTCGGCGCTTCCGCACTCGCAGCACGGCGTCCGCCCGAACCGCACTTCGGCGGGACCGGCCGCCAGGTAGCGGGCGAGCAGCCGGCGTACCGCGGCGTGCGTGGCCGCGAAACGCACCTGGTCCGCCGGCCGGACGAATCGCCGGCACCGCTCGCGCTCGTCAGCCGAGAGAATCGCCAGGTCTGACTCACGCGGTTCGCCCGGCACGCTGCTCTGCCGGCCGATGCAGCCATGCCAGGCATGCACCTCGCTCGGCGTGAGCGCGATCGAGTCCGCCATCTGCCCGCCTTTGGCTGACGAGATTAGGTGCCGTTGCCGCAAGTTACCGCACCGCGCGGATCGGCTGGTGCCCCGGCAGTCCCGGCGGCCGGGCACCGGCATCCCGTCCGAGATCCAGGAACTGCGCAGTCATGGCAGCCTGTCGCGCGCTCCCGGAACCCGATGGATCGGGCTTTCAGCGGGTTGGGTGCCACTGAAAGCCGGATCCATGGGGTTGGCGGCCGGCCGCGCAGCGGCCGGACGCGTTGCGGCCGGATTCGACCTCGCGAGGGCGTCGAGGATCACGCCGAGCCCGAACTCGAACTCGCTGCCGAAGTCGTATCCGGGCTGGAGGATGAGCTCGGTCGCCATCTCGGCGAAGTGGGGGTACTTGTCGGCGGACATCTGCTGCATGATCGGCTCTGCAACTTCGGCGACGGTCTCCGGCCCGCTGAAGGGCAGCATGGCCTCCTGGAGCGCGAATCCGTAGATGTAGCTGTCGAGCAGGGCGTAGGCGTGGGCGGTCATCCGCACCGAGAAGCCGGCCCCGCGCAGGGTGCCGATGGTCGCGTCGTGGTGGCGCAGCGTCGCGGGGCCGGGGGTGGCTCGCGACTCCATGAGCCCGATCGCCCATGGGTGACGCCTCAGCACAAGGCGGGCCGAGATCGCCCGCCGATGCATCTCCGGCCGCCAGTCGCCATCGGGTGACGGTAGCTCGATCTCGCCGAAGACGAGATCGACGATGCCGTCGAGAATCTCGTCCTTGTTCGCGACGTGGTGGTAGAGCGACATCGGCTTGACGTCGAGCTCCCGGGCGAGCGAGCGCATCGTCAGCGATCCGATCCCCCCCTCGTCGGCGACCGCGACGGCGCCGCGGAGCACCCGCTCCCGGCTGAGCGGAGCGCGCTCCCCGGGACTCTCGCTCACTCGTTCCGGCATCTCGCTCCCGATCGATTAGCTATCTCGTACTTAGTACTGTAGCGTGCCCACTAAGTGACGTACTAAGTACGGTGGAGCGATCGCGCACCATCGGTTCGAAGGAGTTCGAAGGAGAGCGGTCATGGGATCCGAACGGCAGCACGCTATGACAGGCAGTGACGCGAACGGGCCGCCGGCGGCGGGAAGCACGATGCAGGCAGTCGTGCAGGACGCCTACGGCTCGGCCGGCGTCCTGCGCCTCGCGCGGATCGCCCCGCCGGAGATCGCCGGCAACGAGGTGCTGCTGCGAGTGCGCGCGGCAGGTCTCGACCGGGGCACCTGGCATCTGATGACCGGCCGGCCGTACCTAGTCCGCCTCGTTAGCGGTATCCGCAAGCCCAGGAACCCGGTGCCCGGGCTCGATGTGGCCGGCCTGGTCGTTGCGGTCGGGCCGGCGGTGACCAGGTTCTCGGCAGGTGACGAGGTGTTCGGGTTCGGCAAGGGTTCCTTCGCCGAGTACGCCGTGGCCCGGGAGGACAAGCTCGCCCGCAAGCCGGCCAACGCCACCTTCGAGCAGGCGGCGGTGGTCCCGGTGTCCGCGGTTACCGCCCTGCAGGCCCTGACCGATGCCGGCCATGTCAAGCAGGGACAGAAAGTGCTGATCACCGGCGCGTCCGGCGGCGTCGGCAGCTACGCCGTGCAACTAGCCAAGGCCTTCGGGGCGGAGGTCACCGGCGTGTGCAGCACCGCGAAACTCGACCTGGTGCGGTCCCTGGGCGCCGACCATGTCATCGACTACACCCGGGACGACTTCGCCGACGGCGTGCACCGCTACGACCTGATCATCGACATCGCCGGGAACCCCGCCCTTTCACGGCTGCGGCGCGCGCTCGCGCCCGCCGGGACCGCCGTCATCGTCGGCGGCGAGGAAGGCGGCAGCTGGACAGGAGGCATCGGCCGGCAGCTGCGCGCGCTGGCCCTGTCGCCGTTCCTGCGCCAGCGGCTGACCATGGTCACCGCTAAGCAGCGCGCCAGCGACCTCGGCCTGCTCACCGGCTTCATCGAGGCAGGCAAGGTGACGCCAAGCATCGGCGCGACCTACCCGCTCGACCAGGCGCCCGAGGCCATGCGTCACCTCGAAGCCGGGAAAGCGCGAGGCAAGGTCGCCATCACCACCTGACCGATCCCGGCGTCTAGCTGCCTGGCGGCACCCGGGCTTTCCACTCGGCAGGCACCTGCCGGGAATAGCTTCCGCACTTGCTCACTAGCCACCAGTCTTTTATCAGGTGCCGGGAGAAATGAACGCGATAGCCCACGACCCATGAACCGGAGACCCACCCGTAATAGTCATGGTGGAAGAGCTGCAGGTAGAGAATGCGCTCGCTGGCCAGCGCCGGGTCCCGGCAGATCTGCGCCTTCATGGCATCACCTTCTGGAGCCGGATGTCCTATCCGCTCTGCAGTGACAAGGCTAGGCCAGGGGCAGTGAGCTGTCCCGGTAACGCCGGGCTAGGCGCTGGCCGTCTCCGGGGCCGGGGTGGCCGGCTCAGCCGGCCCGGCCGGCGCCCCGGCAGCTGATTCCCGGATGCCGTACCGCCCGTAGAGGCGGCGCAGCGGGCGCGGCGCCCACCAGTTCGCCCGGCCGAGCAGCCGCATCGTGGCGGGTACCAGCATGATCCGCACGAGCGTGGAATCCACGATCAGGGCCACGATCATGCCGACGCCCAGCAGCTTGATGAACGTGATGCCGGACGCGGAGAACGCGCCGATCACGATCACCAGCAGCAGCGCAGCGCTAGTGATGACCCCGCCGGTGCTCTGCAGCCCGCCCGCGACCGCAGCGGCATTGTCGCCGGTGATGTCGTAGCGCTCCCGGATCCGGGACAGCAGGAACACCTCGTAGTCCATCGAGAGACCGAAGATGATCGCCAGCATCAGGATCGGCGTGGTCGGGTCGATGGTCCCGGTTGGCGTGAAATGCAGCAGCCCGGACAGGTGCCCGTCCTGGAAGATCCAGACGACGACCCCGAAGGTGGCCGACAGCGACAGCACGTTCATCACGATCGCCTTGACCGGCAGCACCACCGATCCGAAGGCGAGGAACAGCAGCACGAATGTCGCCAGCACGACGACCAGCGCCATCCACGGCAGCGTGGCACCGAGGCTGGACAGCTCATCCACCAGCTGGGCCGTGGTGCCGCCGACATAGACCCGCGCGCCGGCCGGCGGCGTGACATCCCGGACCTGCCCGACGATAGCCCGTGCCTGCGAAGACATCGGATCAGGGGAATAACGCAGCTCGATCCGCGCGATGCCGCCGCGAACCCCGGTCAGCTGCCCGCCGGTGACGCCGGGAACGTGATCCAGCCGGCTCACATAGGCGGTGAGCTCGCCGCCGCGGCCGACCGCCGACACCGGGCCGGGGAACTGCACGAGCGCCTCGATCGGGTTCGTCACGTTGCCGGGGAAGTCCCGGTTCAGCGCCTGTGTCACCACCCGCGGGGCCGCGGCCGCTGGCAGCACCTGGGCGTCGGTGCCGCCCCAGGTGATGTGCAGGAACGGCGAGCCGACGGCGGCCAGCCCGGCCACGATCACCACCACGTAGACAACCGGGCGGCGCATGACGCTGCGGGCCAGCCGGTACCACGCGCCGCTGGTCTCGTCGGCCAGCGCGGGCTGCGCGGCCACGCCGGACCGGGCCAAGCCGGGCTGCCCGGCTGCCCGCGCCCGTCGCTGCGGCCGTACCCGCAGCGCGTTCACCCTGGGGCCGAGGACGGCGAGCAGGGCCGGCATGACGGTCAGCGCGGCCAGCATGTCCACCAGGACCGTGGCGACCCCGCCGTAGCCCATCGAGCGCAGGAACGTCATCGGGAAGAGCATCAGGCTGGCCAGCGCCACCGCGACCGTGACGCCGGACACCGCGACCGTGCGGCCGGCCGTGGCCACGGTCCGGGCGACGGCGTCCTCGACGGTTTCCGTCCGGCCGAGTTCCTCGCGGAACCGGCCGACCATGAACAATCCGTAATCGATGGCAAGGCCGAGGCCGAGAATGGTGGTGATGTTCACCGAGTAAATGGACACCGCGGTGAACAGCGTCAGCAGCCGAAGCGCGGTGAACGAGCCGAGGATCGCGATGCCGCCGATCGCCAGCGGCAGGCTGGCCGCGGCCAGGCCGCCGAAGATCACCAGCAGCAGGACGAGGAGGACCGGCAGCGAGAAGCCCTCGGCGCGGCCGATGTCGGAAGTGACATCCTTGTTGATGGCTTCCTCGGTCGGGATCTGGCCGCCGGCGCGGTCGGTCAGGCCGGGCGCGGCGAGCTGGCCGGCGATCGCGTCGAAGCTCTTGATCCGGGCGGCGTCATCGGCGCCGGTCAGCTCGATCACGGCATAGGTCTCCCGGCCGCTGGCGCTGACGAACTGCCTCGATCCGGTGGACCAGTAGGTCGCGACCGACTCGACCTTGCTGCGGGGCAGCGCGCCGAGGGTCCTGGTGACGGCCGCCCGGTAGGCAGGATCCGCCACGGTCCGGGTCGCGCTCTGGTACAGCACGACAACATCGCCCGAGTCACGCCCGAACGCGGCCGCGGCCAGGTCGTCGGCCCGCTGGCTCTGGCTGTTCGGGGTGTTAAAGCCGCCGGCGGACTGCAGCGACCCGAAGACGCCAGTCCCCCAGACCCCGGCGAAGGCCACGACGGCCAGCGTGAGGGCGACGACAAGGCGCCTGCGACGGTAGATCGCGCGTCCCCAGGTCTCGAACATTTGGGTGCCTCCGCAGCTACACTGTGACCGATCGTCACCTTGGTGAACCCCGTAAACAACAACTAGCGTTAACTTCGCATACGCTGTTCGGCACGCCGCTGCCGGGGGTGAACGTCGAGCAGGACGAGATCACCGCGGAGTGCGGCGCTCAGTTCGGGAACACCTTCTTCGAGCTGATCCTCGCGCTCTGGCGCAAGCACCCGTTCCCGGTGACCCCGGACGAGGCGATCGACCCGGGACTGCGCCAGCAGCTGGAGCGCTACCGGGAGGGTCTCGGCGCGCTGGGAACCGGCCTGCCGCTCGGCCTGCTGCTCATCTTCCTGCGCTGCTGGACGCGCCTCTACGGGACCCTGAGCCTGGAGGTGTTCGGCCACCTGGGCTTCGCGCTCGACGACGCCGAGCCCATGTTTGAGCTCATGCTGATCGATACCGCCCCGCTGATCGGCCTGGACTACCCCGGCACAGCGCTAACGTCGTAGCTACGGGCTGCACGCGCCCCCGGGCGGCACGCGGCCCAGGGCGGCACGCGGCCCAGGGCTGTTCGCGGCCCGGGGCTGTTCGTGGCCGGGCAGCCACGACATCATGACGATCACGACTACGACAACGGAGGCAGCCGGTGGCAGGCACGGTGGACTCGAGCGCGGCCGATCTTGTGGCGGTCTTCATCGACGTGGAGAATCTGGCGCTCGGCGCCGGGATCAGCCTGCCGGGGCAGGCTGATCCGATCCCCTTCAAGGCACTGGAACTGCTCTGCCGTGACTACGGCAACACCACGATCCGGCGTGCCTACGCCGACTGGTCCAGGCCCGAGTTCGCCAAGCATCAGCACAACCTGGCCCAGAACGGGATCACCCTGATCCAGGTGACCAGGTTCGGCGCGCAGCAGAAGAACGCCGCGGACATCCTGATGGCGGTGGATGCCATGGAGGTGCTGATCACCCATCCGGATGTCGGCACGTTCATGCTGGTGGCCGGCGATGGCGATTACTCGCCGCTGGTGCAGCGGCTGCGCGAGTTCGGCAAGCGCGTCGTCGGCGTCGGCACGAAGGCGTCGGCCAGCGCCCGGCTGGTCGCGGTCTGCTCCGAGTACAAGTACTGGGGGACCATCGTCGCGGCCGTCAATCCGGAGGTCCGGGCCGAGGTGGGCGCCAAGTTCGACATCGCGGACGCGGAGCGGCTGGTGGTCGAGGCGATGGAGGAGTCCCCCGACGCGGCAGCCACCGGATCGTGGCTGAAGAGCAAGATGCTGGCCCTTGATCCGGCGTTCGACGAGCGCAACTACGGGTCCAAGAGCTTCCGGGTGCTGCTGTCGCGGCTGCCGAACCTGGTCGAGGTCAAGAAGGACCGCTCATCGCCGGACATGCGGGTCACCCTGGTCGCCCCCCGGAAGGGCCAGAAGCCCTGAGTACTTCTTCCCGCGGCTCAGCTGGGGTCGCGCGGCGGCTAGCTGGGGTCGCGCGGCGGCTCAGCTGGGGTCGCGCGGCGGCTCAGTTGGGGTTGTACGGCGAGTACCTCAAGTCCGGGGCGGGCGTCGAGGTGAGCGAGCGCAGCATCGAGGTCTCCCGGGAGAGCAGCGCCCGCTCGGCGGCCAGCCTGGCCGCGGCATCCGGCTCGGCGAGCAGCGCCTGCTGGTCGCCCAGATCGATGATGACCGACGCGGCCACCAGGTAGGACAGCTGCACCGGATTGGCTGGCAGGTCCGGGACGCTGACCTGAGTCGCGCCGCGCGCGGTGAGCGCGTTGAGGTAAGCGCGGAACCCGCGCCGCACCGCCTCGGCAGCGACTTCCGCGGCCGCCTCGTCGCCCGCGTCCTCAGCGAGCAGGTCCACCTCGCCTTGCAAGTACGGCCCGGAGTCGTCAAGCTCCAGCAGCCGGAACCGCTGGGCGCCAACGGTCACCAGATCGAACCTGCCGTCGTCGTGCTCGGCGACCTGCCGCAGCGTCGCGGTGCAGCCGATCTCATGGAGCGATGAGATGCCTTCGACGCCCGTCTCGCGGCCCTTGCGGATCGCGATAACGCCGAACCGCCGCGGTTCGGGCCCGGCCAGCAGATCGCGGACCAATTGCCGGTACCGGTCTTCGAAAATGTGCAATGGCAGCAGCAGCCCGGGGTAGAGCACGGTGCCCAGCGGGAACAACGGCAGCGTTTCGCTCATGCCCCGACACTATGCGGGCCCGGGAAATGCCTTCTGCGACGCATACGACAGCAGGCGCTCTGCCTGCATCCTGAGCCACACGCCTACCCAGTCACCGCCAGCCTGCGATCGCACGGCCGCCGGCACGTCAGCCGGGC
>Ga0182024_10008309_pt1 | contig 21968 bp, 17 predicted proteins | sample P32metaG_FD_120480 | JGI IMG/M metagenome (GOLD analysis project Ga0182024, IMG submission 120480) | Permafrost microbial communities from Stordalen Mire, Sweden - P3-2 metaG (Illumina Assembly) | ecosystem: Environmental > Terrestrial > Soil > Wetlands > Permafrost | place: Sweden: Stordalen...
CAGAAACCAGGCACCTCCGCGCCAGAATTTATTTCGCTCGCCAACAATGGAATTCCGGCGATTGTAGAATCCGGCGGAACTATTGTTTTTATAAGCGTTTCTTCCATCAATGTTCAATCGGAAATACTGAACAATGACTCCGTGTTTTTCGTGTCCTATTTGACGAATAGCGCCGCGGATTTTGCCGCATATTTGGGAGCGCCCGGAAACGTTCAAACCCTCATGAGCACCGCGGATCCGCTACCGTCCGGTGCGCGCACGATACTTGGAACCACACCTCCCGAGGCCGCCGGGCACTTTGTCTTATTCACTGCCCAACCTGCGGCTGGGAGGCGAAACTTGTTGGAATCCGATCTGACCACCGGAGAAATTACGCGCGTTACAAGCGACAACGATCCGGCGTTCGCCGCGGCAGGGGGGCCGTCTGGAAATCCGCTGCTGGCTCCCAATTTTTTCTTGAACGACACGGGACAAGTCGCATTTGAAACGGTACCTTCCGTCGCTCCTCTCGAAGGTGTGTCTTTTCTACTCACATCGAACCCGATAAATAATGCTTGGCTGGGTGCCACACCCGCATGTGCAACCCTTTTCCTCTGGTCTCCCTCGGTTCCTTTAACCAAAGTTGCCGCGGCAGGAGATTCCGTTCCCAATTCCAGCTCTAAATTCTCATGTGTAGCGCTGAGTTCATTGCCACCCTCGCCGCTGAATCATTCCGGTGACCTTACGTTTCTTAGTAGCACTCCTCTTGCGAACTTGCTCGGCTGCACTTTTTGCGGAAATCCTTCGGGCAATCAGGCCGTAGGGGTAGACGGCGTATTCCTTTACCAGCCAGGCGGATCCATTACCGAAATCGCTGCTGCCAATGACACTTTGCCGGGGCAAACACAAGCCACTACGTTTGTTCCCTACTTGGCGACTCCCATAAATTCGTTGGGCCAAGTTGCATTCGGCGCACAAGTGGGCGCTACCTCTCAGGCGTTTTATCTGGAGAATGGATCCTCAGTACAAAGTGTAATGGCGCTCGGCGATTCCGTGCCGGGTGGCAGCGATACATTCGGCTTCCCCCATTTCATTTCCGGCTTGGCAGACAGCGGAAGCATTACTTTTACCGCTGCCACAAGCTCGGCAATCGATGGCTTGTTTTTTGCACACGCTGGAGGCTCAATTCAGACGCTCGCGATTGATGGAGGCGCGGCTCCTGTTCCAGGCGGCGGAGTTTATTCTCTTCCTGACTCGATTGCGGGCTCGAGCGTGACCGCAGGGTCTCCGCCCGTAATCATCTATTCCTTCAAGAACTTTGCGGAAATGAATAGCGAAACCGACGTCGCTTTCGCCACGGCTATCACCGGCGGCACTGCGGATTCAGGTTACTTCCGCATGCTGCAAGCTGGACCAGCGGCTGGCACTTTGCAGCCCGTTGTCGTGCAAGGTCAGGCAGTCCCTGGCGGTGGGACTTTGAATACGATACCTACCGTAGGCATTCAGGGCGCCAACTTCTCGCTCGGGCCGGATGGCTCGCTCGCATTTGTTAACCCATTTACCACCAGCTCGGGCCTGAAGCAAGGTTTGCTCGTCGCACGCACGGACGGAACTCTCTTGAGAGTGGCTGCCACTGGCGATGTGCTTCCCGGCGGAGGAGTTTTATCGGGAATTTCCATGAGTCCGAAATTATCGGCAGGTAATGCCGGCACATTTGCCTTCCTCGCGAATATTTTTGAGGGGAGCGCACAGCGGGCGATTTTCGTTACTGCCATTCCATCCGGAACGGCCGCAACCACAACCGTACTCAACCCATTGTCAGCCCCCGCGGGAGCTCATCAGGCTGTCCCACTTTCTGCAACGGTGACGAGCGCCGCGACAGGTAGTCCGTCCGGTACGGTTACTTTTTTTGCAAATGGGATTTCGCTCGGCAGTGGAATGCTGAATTCCGCCGGACTCGCCACGATGAATACTTCGTCGTTGGCCGCAGGACCGAATTCCATTGTCGCGCAGTACAGCGGCGACCCGAATTTTGCAGCGGGGAATTCGAGCCCATTGGCCATTGTTGTCACGGGATTTGCGCCGCCTCCAACGTCGCTGACCGTTACTCGCGGACAGAATCTGGTTATTCCCATGACTTTATATGGCCCAGCAACTCCCGCGATGAGCTTTACACTCAGCTGTTCAGGTCTTCCTGCAAATGCGACCTGTTTGTTTGACAACAATCCGGTAACGCCGTCTCCAAGCGGCACAACGGTTCACCTGACGCTCACCACGACGGCAAGCGCGAAACTTCCACTTGGTTTGCCGCAGGGAGGATTTCCGCCGCTGATGGGATATAGAATAGCCGAGCTAATTGCGGCACTCTTTGCCGCAGCAACATTGTTTTGGCGTCGGGCGCCGCGATGGCGGTTGGTGCCTTGCGCTTGCCTCGCGGCATTGGCATTGGCCGCGGGCGGCTGTGGGGCGTCCGGCACTGGCTCCAATAATCCAGTGGTACAGGGCACTCCGGCTGGCGCGGCCACTTTTACTGTCACAGGAACCTCAGGCGGCACGACAATTTCTACAACCGTCAACGTAACTGTCCAATAGAGATTTTAGATTCCCATTTTGCTTACTCCGATTGGCTTACACGTAAATGAATCAACAAGAATGCGGCTAAAAATAGGCCCTACGTAACTCTTGGTATTGCAGGGCTTCCGGTCGTGCTATACTTTGTGGCCCAGCCTGATCCTGAGCGGAATACTGTGCGCGGGAGGGATTGGACGGAAGAAGTCGGCGCAGGGCCGGTTTTTTTAAAACTGGCGGCGCGATTTTTGGAGGTGGGTTTATCGCGGAACGGAGTTTTCGTCAGGCAGACCGAATTCGCATCAACGATCGAATTCGGGCGCGTGAAATTCGCGTGGTGGATGAGGATGGCGGGCAGCTGGGTGTGATGGCGCCGTTTGAAGCGATTAAGCTTGCGAAAGAGCGGGGGCTGGATCTGGTGGAAATTTCGCCAACCGCCGACCCGCCGGTTTGCAAGATCACCGACTACGGGAAATATCTCTACCAAACCAACAAAAAAGCGCACGAGCAGCGCAAGCATCAAAAAGGCTCGCAACTCAAGGAAGTCAAGTTTCGTCCCGCGACTGCGGAACACGATTTTCAGGTTCGCAAGAATCAGATCATCCGGTTTCTCGGCGAAGGGCACAAAGTAAAGGCGATGATTTTTCATCGCGGCCGCGAAATGGCTCACCAGGAAGTGGGCCGGGCCAAAATGCACCGGCTGTTACAGGAAATTACGGAGCACGCGCTGGTGGAAATCGGGCCGCGCATGGAAGCAAACGTTTTAATGGCGCTGCTCGCGCCGAAACGCGGAGGCGGTGCGCCACCGCCAAAACCAGCGGGGGCTCCTGCCGGTGGGCAGGGCTAAAGGGCTTAGTAGGACAGGCTTTAGCCTGTCAGCTTTTCGTTAAGCTCCATTTTTATTTAAGATCATTTATTTTGGCTCAACCCCAAAAACAAACAGGCTGAAGCCTGTCCTACTTGGAAAGAATTTAGAGAGGAAACGTCTGTGGCAAAAAAGAAAGTAAAAAAGCTGAAGCTCAAGACGCATCGCGGAGCCGCCAAGCGGTTTAAGATTACGTCCACGGGAAAAGTGATGCGCATGCATTCCGGCAAGCGCCACCTGCTCGGCACAAAAAAAGCGAACCGCATGCGCCGCCTGAAAAAGATGAAGCAAGTTCATCCGGCTGACGCAGGCAATGTTCACAAGATGTTGCCGTACGGCTAAGAGTGAAACGGTAATAGAGACGAAGCAATAAATGGTATATTTACGGAAGTTGCTTGAGGTTTGTGGGTCAGGGCTTCAGCCCTGACAATGAGTCGGGTTGAAAAAGGGGCTTTAGCCCCTGAAGGGTCAGGGCCTAAAGGCCTGGTGCCAAGAACATGAAATGTCGGACCTGAAGGTCCGACCCACAAAGCAAGTTTTCAAAGGCAGTTTTCGAAGCAAGGTTTGCTTTTTTTGCTGCGCCAGGCAGAGCGCAACCCGCCACGGTGGGCCTGCCGGCCAGCGGTTCGGTCCAATCGGAATTCGGGACCGGACATTGCTCGCGAGAAATTCGCTTCGTGCGAAATTTTCGCTGAGCTTCTAAACACGCCGTGGAGACGCTCTTTATCCGATTATGTGTGAGTTCCCGTGCGCGGGGACTTGCCATGATGTAGCGGATTGTATTGCGCCTCCACATCTGGAGAAAATAAAATGGCTCGAGTTAAACGCGGTACAAAGCGACGCGCGCGTCGCAAAAAGTTTCTAAAGCGCACCAAGGGTTTTTTCCTAACAAAGTCAAAGTTGTATCAGTCCGCCCAGGAAGCGGTCAATCGCGCGGAGCGTTTTTCCTACCGCGATCGCCGCGTCCGCAAGCGCCAGTTCCGCAGGCTGTGGATTCAGCGTATCGGCGCGGCGGCTCGCAACGCCGGAATTTCCTACAGCGTTTTGATGCATGGGCTGAAGGCAGCAGGCGTCGAGATCGACCGCAAGGTGCTGTCCGATATCGCCGTGAAGGACGCCGCCGGATTCCTGCAACTGGTGGATCAGGCGAAAGCATCGGTCAGCGCAAAGCCAAAAGCAAAAGCGTAGCTCTTAGCAGGCGAGTGCTGTAGCCCACCTCTTCAGAGGCGGGCTACAGCAGCGCTTGAACGCTGTTGAAATATATTCTTGCCCAATGGACGCAAATCCAATTTCGGCTGGAAAAATTCTTCCTCCGCTCGACGCCACTACGCCCGAGCAGGTAGCCGTGCGATTCGCCGACCTGCGCGCGCAATTCGATCAAGACACCGCGAGCGCAACGAGCGAAAGTGGCTGGAAATCCCTGCGCGACGCGTGGCTCGGCCGCAAATCCGGCGTGCTCACGCAAGTCGCCGACACATGGCTTAAGCCTTCCAAACCTGAACTGAAACGCGCGGTCGGTCAGTCGCTCAACGAACTGAAGGCGCACGTCGAAGCCACGCTCGAATCGCGGCGCACCGCAATAGAAGCGGCGGCGGAAAGCGCCGCAAACGCTCGCGAGCGCGAAGACCTCTCGCTTCCCGGCGTGATTCGCGCGCTCGGCTCGCGTCACCCACTGCGGCAGACGTTCGAGGAAATCGAGCGAATTTTTCTTTCCCTCGGCTACTCCGTCGTTTCCGGGCCGGAGATGGAAACTCCCTACTATAATTTTGAGGCGCTCAATATTCCCGAGCACCATCCCGCGCGCGACAACATGGACACGTTTTATATGTCCACTCCGCCGGGCGCCGCGCCTCTCCTGCTGCGCACGCACACTTCGCCAATGCAAATTCGCACCATGGAAAAACAGCCGCCGCCCGTGCGCATCATCGTGCCCGGCAAGGTGTATCGCCGCGACAATCCGGACGCGACGCACGGTTTTATGTTCCATCAGATCGAAGGCCTGGCCGTCGATACAGGCATCACGTTTTGCGATTTCAAAGGCACAGTGGAATATTTCGTGCGCGAATTTCTGGGGCCGAATGTGAAGACGCGCCTGCGCCCAAGTTATTTTCCGTTCACCGAACCTTCCGTGGAAGTAGACGCAACGTGCGTATTTTGCGGCGGCAAGGGCTGCAATGTGTGTAAGCATTCGGGCTGGATCGAATTGTTCGGGGCGGGCATGGTCGATCCCGCCGTCTACGGTTTCGTGAATTACGACGCGAAGAAATTTTCGGGGTTTGCGTTTGGGTTGGGCGTCGAGCGCCTGACGCAGCTGAAATACAACATCAACGATTTGCAGCTGTATTTTCAGAACGATGTCCGGTTCTTGCGGCAGTTCGCGTAAATTCTTTTTCTGCATTCTAAAAAGAAAAAATGAAAGTTCTCTACAACTGGCTGAAAGAATTTGTTGAGCTGACGGCGGCGCCGGAAGAACTGCGCACGCGGCTCTCGCTTTCCGGCACGGCCGTGGAAGCGCTGGACCAGACTGCGGCGGGGCCGATGCTCGACGCCGAACTGACGTCGAATCGCGCGGATTGCCTGGGGCATTACGGCATTGCGCGCGAAGCGGCCGTGCTCTACAGCTTGCCTTTAAAAAAGATAGCGTCGCAACCGCGCGAATCTTCCGAGCGGGTTTCCACGGCTACGCGCGTACAAATTGACGCGCCCGAATTGTGCGGACGCTACACGGCGCGCGTGTTGCGCGGCGTGAAAGTAGGGCCATCGCCTGACTGGCTACGCCAACGCCTCGAAGCGCTGGGACAAACTTCCATCAACAATGTGGTGGACGCCACAAATTACGTCATGCTCGAACTCGGACATCCGCTGCACGCGTTTGACATGGATCTGCTGGCCGAAAAGCGCATCGTTGTGCGCCGCGCGCGCGCCGGGGAAAAAATGCGCACGCTGGATGGCATCGAGCGAACGCTCACCAACGAAATGTGCGTGATCGCCGACGCCGCGCATCCCGTGGCCATCGCCGGGGTGATGGGCGGCGCGGACAGCGAAATTCGCTCCACAAGCAAAAACATTCTGCTCGAATCGGCATCGTTCGATCCCATTTCCATTCGCCGCACTTCCAAAATTCTTGGCTTGCGCTCGGAAGCTTCGATGCGTTTCGAGCGTGGCGCGGACATGGAAATGGCGGAGACCGCTTCGTGCCGCTGCTGTGAAATCATCCAGCAGTTATGCGGCGGCGAAGTGCTTTCGGGCGTAGTGGACGTTTATCCAGGGTGCAGCGAAGAGCCAACGATTATATTGACGCGCCAGGAATTTCTGCGCGTGATGGGCGCGGATGTGCCCGACGCGGAAATCGAAACGATTCTCGCAGGACTCGGTTTTGCGCCCGCGCGTTCTGATGCAGCGCGGAGCATTGCAGGATCGCCCGACGCGGCGTGGAAATGTGTGCGCCCATCGTGGCGCGGCGACGTGACGCGTGAAGTGGACCTGATCGAAGAAGTCGCGCGCATTTACGGCGTGGACAAATTTCCCACGCGTCTACCTCCCGCGAAACTTCCCGCGGCGCGCCTTGAATATGCGGAAGCCGACGATCGCTTGCGCGAAATTTTAATTGGGCTGGGCTATCAGGAAATCATTACCATTCCCATCGTGGATGAATCGAGCGATGCGATGTTCCGCCCGGAAACCGCCGCGCCCGCTCGCATCGCAAATCCTCTGGCCGAAGATGCGTCGGTGATGCGCTCGACTGGCGCTGTGACCATGACGCGAACGCTGGAATGGAATTTGAATCACGGGCAACGCAACGTACGCCTGTTTGAATTTGGAAAGACGTACGGCTGGAACGGATTGCAGCCCATCGAGACGCGCGTCGTAACGCTGGGTGCGTCGGGACTGGCGCGCGAAAAAGGTGTCGCGGAAACGGAACGCGCTTACGCGTTCGCGGATTTAAAGGGCGACCTCGATCAGGTCGGCCATCTCACCGGCGGAATTTCGTGGAAGCCGGGCGGTCCGGAATGGCTGCAAGGAACACACGCGGGCACAATTTCGCTGCGAGCCAACGGCGCGACAGTTTCCGAGCGGCCAATCGGACATGCCGGACAACTTTCGCGGCGCATTTCCGAGCGATTCAAATTACGGCAGGACGCGTACGTCGCGGAGCTAGAACTCGAGCCGCTGTGCGCCGGTTACAAAGCCGCGCGTGCGGCGCTGCGTTACAAGCCGCTTTCCCGCTTTCCGGCGGTCGAGCGCGATTTCTCTCTCATCGTCGCGGATGGAACCGCATTTGCCGGCGTCGAAGAGGCGATATTTGCTCTCGGCATCGCCGAAGTTTCCTCGATTGAAGCTGTTGATTTATTTCGGGGCAAAAATATGCCTGAGGGAAAATTCGCGCTGCTCGTTCGCGTAAAGTTTGAAAGTTTACAAGCCACACTGACCGAAGCTCAGCTTACGGATTTTTCTTCGCGAATACTCTCCGCGCTTGAACAAAAGCTTGGCGCTACTCTCCGCGCGTAGTTTTTTGTGACATAGGCTTCACCCTGTTGGGGGTAGTCCTTGCAGCAACTAAACCCGCCGGCGAGACGCCGGCGCTACCAAAACCAACTGTTTGGAAATTTCTTCGTGACCGAAGGCGGAAAACTCATTTATTTTTTGACGGATATACGATAACAAAAATCAAAGCAGTGATTCCCACAACCAAGAATGACATGACGCTGCCCTCAGGCCCAACCATGCCACCCGTGAGCCATGCGGGACCGTGCAGGGAAGAATTGAGAAAATGTCCGGGCGCGACGAGGCCGCTGTCTGGCACGGAATACAAAAATGTTTCGCCCCAGTCGAACGCGGCGTGCAATCCCACGGCGAACCATAAATTCCCCGTGCGCCGCAACGTCAGACAAAAAAACATTCCAATCACAAACACGCTAAGCGCGCCCACTTTGTCTTCGCCCGCATTGTGCAGGTGAATCGCGCCGAACCCGGCCGACAGCAACAGGGCGGCAGGCCAGAATCCAACGCCCATGGAGAGCGTAAATTGCGCATAGCCGCGAAATAAAAATTCCTCGAAGATGCCCACCAAAATAAAAACGACACCCCAAAGGACCGCGTAGCCCCAGAGATGCGGTCCATGCAATGCCAATTGGCCAAAAGTAAATCCGCCGAACGCACGAATGAAGAAAATGATCGCCGTGATCATTGCGATTCCCCACACCGCGCCCTGCCAAAACTTTGCGCCAAACGCGTCGGCGCGCGGCAAGCCGTAACTTCCAAATCGGCGGTCCTCCAGCATTCCCATGATGCCTGCTGCGGCGAATGTTGCGATAATTCCGGTTGTCTCCTGCAATAGCATGGAAGTTGCCGTAAAGCCGGAACGAGCAATCTGCGGTAAATGCAGAGCCGTCATCAAGAAAGTTCCAGCCATCATGAACAAGACAACAAAAAATAAATAAATCAGGAGACGCCAACCGGCGCGAAATTCGGTCTCATTCCAGAAAATGGCTTTCCTCGCGGTGAGGGGTCCTTCGGGCGGCCCAAGCGGAGATTGCGAAACAGGAATTTGGGAATTTTGTTCGGGGATCATGGCGTTACTCCGGCTCGTGTTCCGCGTAGCGTTTTAGACGGGCGAGATAATTTTCGTTGCGCCGCGCGACGGCGTGGCGGGTCATGAGCCAATCCATTATTTTGCCGATGAAGCCGGGCATGGTGTAGTCGCTGACCATTCGGACAATCGTTTTGGGAGCAACTTGAGCAGAAGACGCATCCACTCGCTCCAATTGCCATCGTTCCAGGCCTTTGACGCCGTAGCGGTCGCTGAATCGCCACTCGAACAATTGAGCCTGCTGCAAAGCGGTGACGACCGCGGTGTGCGACACTTCACGCTTTCCTAAATTTCCCGCGATGTGCACCTTTTGCGCGACGGCGAAATCGGGCGCGCCATCCTGCACTTCAAAGCATGCCTGCATATCCGCGCCATACCAGTATGGCATTCGCTGCGGAACGAAAAATGCAAACACGATTTCTGCGGGAGCCGCAATCTGCACCGAGGTTTCAATTCGCGCCATGGAATGCGCGCTACTTTAGCACGGGCAACGGCCAGAAAATAATGTGGCATAGGCTTCCACTTGTGGGCCTGGGGCTTGCGCGGATTAAACTTCTTAATGTTTACGCCTTGCCTGGACTAAATCCAGCCGGCGAGACCGCGCTACGAAATGCTTACGGCACTTTCGGGAAGGGAATTGCTGCAACCGCTAGAATGTGGCGCCTGTTGCGTTCTTGCACAAAAACTACGGCGCGCAGGTTATCGCGATTCCACTCGCGCGCGGGGCGCACCGTTGCCGTTGAAGAAAATCCTGACGACGGAGAATTAATTTTTGAAACTAGAGAAAGCTGCCTCACCATGCCGTTGTGTTCGAGAGCGCGGCCGGCATTTTCCCCGCGCTTCACATCGGTATGCAGCATGTTTTCAGCGACCACCAGGAACAGTTGCAGATCGTCCCCCTGCGTCGCGCTCGTCAGCGGACTGACGTTTATTTTTAGATTGTCACCCGCGTCCCAAGCGAGCTGCACGGCTGGTTTGGGGGATTGGCTCGCGGAGCGAATCGCGCGCAGCGCATCGCTGTCCGAACTGCCGACAAATTCCGTGCGTCCATCGACAATCATTTGTGGAGTGTAAATTTCCTGTCCGCCAAAACCCTGGGCATATTCGTTCTGCCGCGTGGTCGCAGCCTCGGACGAAAACGGGTCCTTCCAGCCGAGGCGATCCCAGTAATCGACATGCTCTTCGAGGGCAATAATGTCCGCGCCGTGAACCGGCTGCGTGCGGCCGAGTCGCGAGAGAAGCGCGTCCGCGGGAGGGCAGCTGGAACATCCTTCCGAGGTAAATAATTCGACTAACACAGGCGTCGCAGCAAGGTCCGGCGCAGCTGCCACGGCGGAATCATTTTTCAAATCCGCCAAAACGGAATCCGCGAAACCGGGCCGCCTCAGGACGAGGAAACCAAGCAGCAGGAGCGCTGCCAAGAAAGCAAAGATCCTATCTGGTCGAAGGTTCATCAGACCTCTCCCTCGGACTTGGCTAGAAATTGAGCCCTTCGCATTGGAATACGAAATTCGAGGGAGGGAAGTTACGGTCGTTCTAGTGCGCGCGGCCGTAGCCGCCGAAGTAGTAACGCGCGCCAATCGTCGCATAGAGCCCATAAGGGCCGGAAGTGCCAAGGTCCAGGCCCGGAACTGACGGATCGAGATTCTTGCTCGCGTACTTGCCGAGCCAATCGACCTGGTGCTGAGTGATGCGGATCTCAAAATTTTTTGGTAGTTCGAAACCGATGCCGACCGACCGCTCAAACGCAATGCCGGACATGGACGCTGTGTATTTGAATTGCGGCACGTTGTTGCCGAAAGAAAACGTAGGCGTGAAGAACACGAATAAATGGCGCGCGAGTGTTCTCCCGAACGGTTGAATTTCCAGGTAGCCGCCCAGCAGGTACCGTGCGTACGCGTTGCATGGCGAATTGGCGCCGCCGGCGCTGGCGATCACTGATCCCAATGGTGAGCAGCGGCCGAGGTCAGGCTCATTATGCGGCGGGGCGACGTCAAAGTTCACATAGCCGCGTACCGAGTTGTGCGGAAAAAACATTCGTCCCTCGGGCGCGCCCCACGAGGGGGGCGTCGGCGCGGGATCAGCCGCCGCGGTAGCGGCTGCTGTAGCCGCCAAGGTCCCCATCGCGTCCTGGGCCAAGCCCGGCAACCCTGCGAACGCCAAGAAAGCTGACAGCAACATCATTTCGCGAATTCGATTTCTCACGGAATTCTCCTTTATCGTTCGGGAAACTTTAAGCCGGTCCATTTATTTGGATGGGCTTGCAACCTCACCAGCGTCCTTCACAAATTCAGGCGCGCGGCCCTGGGACCACGGATCGTAGGTTTGCGCGAAACGCATGCGCTCGTCTAGCGGCGGATGATTATAAAACCAGAGTTTCACTGCAGTCGAAGGATTGGGTTCCTCAAGATCGACCTCGCCCAGAATTTGAAATGCGTGCGCTGCCACCACGGGCGCGTCTGGGATCAAGCCGTGAATCACTTCAAGCCCATATTGATCGGCCTGATGTTCGAGGCGGCGCCCGTACGCATTGGAAATGGGCGTAAATAAAAATCCAAAAACGGATAAAAGGAGAAGTAAAACCGGCAACGCGGCGAGATCATCGGGCCCGCGAATGGCCCAAGTTTTTCCCCAGCGTGCAAGCATCCAATTCAGCGAGCGATAAGAGAGATTGAGGAAGAACAGGAGCACAGCGCAGGCAAACAGGATGCCGTCGCGCACATGGCCCAAAACATAGTGGCCCATTTCGTGGCCCGTCACGAACAAAACTTCGTCCTCGCTCATGCGCCGAATCGTTGTGTCCCAAACGACCACGCGTTTGCTCGCGCCCAGGCCCGATACATACGCGTTCAGTTGTCTCAGCTTGGCGCTGGCTGTCATTTCCAGAATGCGGCTTTGCGGAATCGGGGCGCCGGCGCGAATGGTCATCTGCTCGATTTTGGCGGCAAGCGCGGGTTGCGCATTGGCGAGCGGCGCAAATTTATAATAGAGAGGCTCAATAATCACAGGCTCAATAATTGCGCCCAGAATAATAAGCGGCACCGCGGCGATCCAGAACCAGAACCACCACTTTCGCGGGCTCTTGCGAATGACGACAAACAAAATCCAAACCATCAGACTGGCAATGGCGATTTCGACGCCTTCGCTCTTGGCCCAATCCGATAGCCACGAATTCCATCCCTGAATGGATTGCTGGTATTGCAGCGCCAGGCGGTGCTCCCAGATTTCTATGGGCAGGCTCAGGATATCGATCGTAAGAAAAAGAAGTGGGGCAAAAATTACGATCTGGCCAAAATCGCTGTCCGTCCATTGCACGGCCCAATCACGGTATAAGGGAGCGATACGCAGCTGCAGAATCATCACGAGCAGCAGGAGACTGTAGGCGGCATCCAGAAAATAGAGTTCGTGCCGTGCATGCGCATACGCGATGGCTTTTGCTTCCTGATCCGGAGTGAGCGTGTAGCCTTGCACCTGCGCGGAAGAAGATAGCGAAGGGGAAGAAGTCGATGGCGCTGCGGGCGGCTGCGTGTCTTGCGCGGCGCTGGATGTGGAAAAAAACAGTCCCGCTGCAATGAAACTTGTGAAAACGAAAAAAAATAGCACGACTTGGCTGCTTCTGCGTTTCACTTGTCTTCCTTTGGCCTTGCAGGGCTACGACCATCCTGCGCCGGAAAGAAAACGGGCTCAGGGCGCGGAGTATGATCTAACCTACGTCGCGGATGCAAGCACGGTATCGCTTGCACTCGCGCCTGTCTTGCAGATATTCGTCGAGCCTCAATTCGCCGATTTCAGATTGTAATTGCGAATCGCGCCGCCCACCGCGATTCCCGCGTGAATGGCGGAAGTCCACCGCTCCAGACGATGGTGCCCGGTGCGATGAAACACGTAGGAAACGCCAACCGAAGCCGCCGTCGCCGCGATCTCGATCCCTGCAAACAAAGGGTGATTGTCCACAATGGAATTCGTAAGAAAAGCTTCATTAATGCCGCGGTGGCGAAGGTTGATCGTTGAAGCGTAGTCCAGAGCGCGCCCGGCGCCGACGGCGGCAAACAGCAAATCATTCTCGCGATCCCAAAACCGGTGAACTCCTGGCGCAACCGGATTCACAGTTGGGACAATTCCGCTGTTTGTCTTCTGATCAGGCTTATCCGGTTTGTCAGGTTTATCAGGCATACTCGCACTGGCTGCGGGTTTTGGCGCATTCGGAGCATTCAGATCCCGGCCATCGACCGGTTGCTGCTGCGCGCCCGCCGCGGAAACAAGCGCGAGCGAGAAAAATGTGGCGGCAATCGCGGCAAGAAACCCCTTACGCATGGAAGCTATTCTTTCCTTTCACGGCTCTCAATAGAAGGAAAGATTGTGAGCAAGCACGGAACGGTTGTAAAGGCGGAAAGAATCATTTCGCGTGTAGTTTTTTGGGCCGAGCGCCAGTCTCAGCAAAGGATGAAAAAACACCTTCTGCAACCGCACCACTAGGAATTGTATATTTTCTCTTGACACCACAAGAGCAGGAGCGCAAAATTCCGGCAACTTTTCCGATTGATTCCGGCTTGGGGGGAACTGACCTTTTGGTTGTGACCGGGAAAAATCGTGCATCGTTCCATAGGGGGGAAAAGCGTGCAATATTTGCCTGGATGGACTGTGCAATGTATTAATCCGGAGTGCGCGGCGCGCGGCCACTGGCTGCGAGCTGCCGACGCAGGAGGAGAAAACTGCAGCAATTGCAGCACTCCGCTCCGCAATGTCCCGCCTCCGCTGAGCACACGCTTGCGGATGCGTCCACGTTCGTTGGGGAGTTACCGCCCGAGCCGCTCACCCGGCCGCCAACGGTAAACCCCGCGAGCGATCTCAGGGCCGCTCGTCCCGGCTTTCGCCGGGGCGAGCAGTCCCCGCCATTTTTTTCCCAAGCGAATTTGGAGTTAGGCTAACAGTAGCGCGGGCTTCAGCCTGCGGGCTTCGTTCGTGCAAGGACTAACCCCCGCAGGCTGAAGCCAGCGCTACTTAAAACCGCAGGGAGTGGATTGTAGAAATGGGGAGAGCGGCCGGCCATCCGGCCGCTCGCGGGGCATGGGCAAACTCAAAATTGCTGCGGTTAAGCCAAAACTATCGGGATCGATCCGCTGATCCCACAAAACTTAAGCAGACCAGCAAAGCAAATACCGTGATACAGGCGATTACGATCATCGGCGTCCCCGGCCTGCTCGAATCTCTCCGACCTGAGATGATTCTGTCCGAATGGTCAGCTTGAGCAAATAGAGCAAGGGTTACATTCGCACCGGTACTCTCGTACGTTACTTCCGGTTATCGCACGCCTTTTCACACCCCGAGATCAGGAATCAATTCCGTCGCGTCGTTGAAACGATTTGTAAAATTGGCCATGCAGATGACCAGGGTTAACTCCACAATTTGGCCTTCATCGTAATATTTGCGCAGATCCTGAAGCGCGGGTGAGCGAATGCCGGAAGCGCCGCGCGTGATGCGATCCGCATATAGGATGGTGGCCTTTTCTTTTTCGTCGAATAGGGGGCTGCGTGTGTAAAAAGGGAGCGCGGCAATTTGCTCCGGAGTGACGCCTGCGCCTTTGGACGAAGCGATGTGCGCGCGCGTGCAATATTCGCAGCCGTTGACCATCGAGGCACGAAGGTAGGCGAGTTCCTTATACTTGGGCTCGATGGTTCCCTGGTTTACAACGGCCTTGTAGAGCGGAAGAAATGTGCTCAGGACAGCAGGGCGATGGGCCATCGCGGCAAAAATATTAGGGACTTTTCCAGCCCGCCCGGCCAGCTTTTCAAATGTGTCTTGTAATTCCGGCGCGGCCTGTTCTTTCGTCAAGGGATTCACGACTGCCATGATCGATCTCCTTTTGCTTTTGGTTTATGGATTAAAATTCCGATATGCCGCCGCAAGTTTATCAAGTGGAGGAAGGATCGGGAATGGCGGAGTGCTATGAAATTTATGGCAAGTAAGAGTACAACTTGAAAGGAGTCTATCCTCGCGCTAAAGGTCATGAGCGGTAACTCGCTTTTGTCATGTAGCGCCCGCCTTCAGGCGGCCATCTGAATGAACCCGCCGTGCCCGCCTGAAGGCGAGCGCTACAAAACCCATGCGGGATTGAATGCGGTTTCGGCGCGTGTTAGCCTGCTCCGAGTAGAGCCCTTCCAGTCTTTGCGTCGTTTTTAAGGGAAAAACTTCCGATGGTGTCTTCCGCACGGCAAATGAATGCAGAGGCTGACGATGAGCGCATATTGAGCGTGGTGCGTGAGCTTGTCGCTGAACTTGGCCACGAATCGGCCGTGCGTTCCGCGGGAGTTCACTCTCATCTGGATCGCGATCTGGGCCTTGGAAGCCTCGAGCGCGTGGAATTGCTGGTAAGGCTGGAGAAGACTTTTGGTACGCGGCTCAACGAAGACGTTTTGGCCGGAGCCGAAACCGTTCAGGACTTGATCGATGCGATGAGCGCTGCGAATGGCGAGCGCATCCCGGCTCGCTTAGTGGACGAAAACAGTTCGCGCGCGGCACGCGCATTATTTCCCGGCCAGGCGGAAGGTGTTCCCTCAGCGCAGACGTTCGAGGAAGTGATCCGGCATCGCGGGCGCGCGGACGCCGCGCAAACACACCTGATTTTTTACGAGGACGAAGGAGAAAGCCCGACACTTACATTTGGCGAAATGCTGGCTGGCGCCGAACGCGTTGCTGCCGGCCTCGCACAGCGCGGCATCGGACGCGGGGACAAGGTCGCCCTCATGTTGCCTACCTCGCGCGACTTTTTTCTTTCCTTCGCCGGCACTCTTCTCGCGGGGGCAACTCCTGTCCCTATTTATCCGCCGTTTCGCGCCGACCGGATTGCGGAGTACGCCGAGCGCCAATCGACGATTCTCGCCAACGCGGGTGCGCGCTTGCTGGTTACGTTTCGTGAAGCGGAGAGTGCGGCCAGACTATTAAAACCGCTTGTGCCATCTCTCGAAGCCGTGGTGACGGCCGGTGCGTTGGTTCGCTCCGATGCCGCAATTCCTCTCGGAACGCAACTGCACTCGCGCGCGAATGACCTTGCCCTCCTGCAATACACCTCTGGCTCCACTGGAAATCCCAAAGGCGTGATGCTGACACACGCCAATCTGCTGGCGAATGTGCGCTCCATCGGAGAAGCGCTCGAACTGCGCAATGAGGACGTAGGCGTGAGTTGGCTGCCGCTGTATCACGATATGGGTTTAATTGGCGCCTGGCTTATGCCGTTGTATTTCGGATTTCCTGTCGTGGTGATGTCTCCCCTCGCGTTTCTTTCGCGGCCTGCAAAATGGCTGCGCGCGTTCCATCGTTATCACGGCACGATTGGCGCGGCACCGAATTTTGCGTATGAGCTGGCAGCTGCAAAAATTTCAGACGAGGAAATTCAGGGTGTCGATCTCAGCGCGTGGCGCGCGGCGCTCAACGGGGCCGAGCCTGTTCTGCCCGCAACCCTCGATCGATTCGTCGCACGATTCTCCGCGTACGGATTTCGCCGCGAAACATTACTGCCCGTGTACGGCTTGGCGGAAGCTTCTCTAGCCGTGACGATTCCGCGAGTCGGTCGCGGCCCGTTGGTGGATCGCCTCGACCGCACTGCATTCGCGCAAGAAGGCCGCGCCGTTCCCGTAGCTCCGGGAACTCCCGCCGAAGATTTGAATGTGATTTCATTTGTATCCGTGGGTCCGCCCGTCCCGCGCCACGAAGTGCGAATCGTAAACGAACGCGGAGAAGATTTGCCGGAGCGCAAGGAGGGACAGCTCTGGTTTCGCGGGCCTTCCACCACGCAGGGCTACTATCGAAACGAAGCGGCAACCGCGGCGTTGCTTCCGGAGGGACTTACTGCGGGCTGGGTTAACTCCGGGGATCGCGCCTACCGCGCCGACGGCGAAATTTATATTACCGGCCGCGTGAAGGACATCATCATTCATGCGGGCCACAATCTTTATCCGCATGAGATTGAAGATTGCGTCGCGCGTGTTGCAGGCGTGCGTAAAGGCTGCGTCGTTGCGTTCGGCGCGACAGACCCGGGCGCGGGAACCGAGCGCCTGGTCATCGTTGCCGAATCGCGCGAGCGCAATCGCGCGGCGCGCGAACGGCTTGCACAAGCCATCACCGCGCAAGTCACGGAATCGCTGGGGGAACCTCCCGACAAAGTCGAAATTGTGCCGCCGAATGCGATCCCAAAAACCTCCAGCGGAAAATTACGGCGCGACGCAACGAAGCAGAAATTTCTTTCCGGCGAACTGCATTCCGGCGCGCGTCCTGTGTGGGTGCAAGTCGCAGGGCTTGCGGCAGCATCCAGCGTTGGCCGAGTCCGGGCTGCATTGAAAAGGGCTGGCGAAATTATTTACGGGATCTACGCCATCGCGATGTTTGCCTTACTGATTCTCCCTGCGTGGCTGTACGTCTTAATTTCACCGTCGCGAAAAAGTTCAGCCCGCGTTACGACCGCCGCGCTGCGCGCTTACTTGAAAGTGGCTGGATGGAAAGTCCGCGTCGAGGGCCGGGAGCACCTGCAGGACGGCAAGCCGCACATGCTCGTCGCGAATCACACCAGCTATGCGGATATCGTCGTGCTCATGGCGGCTCTCGGCACGGACTATCATTTCGTCGCCAAAGCGGAAGTGATGGCCATGCCAATTTTCGGCACATTTCTTCGGAAACTCGGCCATTACTCGTTTCGCCGCGAAGATCCACGCGCGAGATTAGAGCAGTCGAAACAAGTGGAGGATGCCCTTCGGCGCGGCGAATCCGTTTTCATTTTCCCGGAAGGCACGTTCAACGCGCAATCCGGCGTGCGCGCATTCCATCTCGGCGCGTTCAAAACGGCCACCGCTACCCAGCGGGAAATTGTCCCCATAGCCCTCAATGGGACGCGACGCGTGCTGCGCGACGGCACCGTTTTGCCGCGTCCCGGGCAAATTCGCATTACGATTTGTCCTGCGGTCGCCCCTCCTCCCTCGACCGAAGATTGGCAAAAAATCGTGCAAATGCGCGATTCGATCCGCGAAACGATTGGCACGTTCGCCCAGGAACCGCTTCTGTAATTTTCCATTAGAAGGGCAACCGCCCCACAAAAGCTGTGCATCCCATTTTAAGTTCGAATATCGATTCATTTCGAACGGAGTCGTAAGGGCCGAAGCACCGTCAACTTCGGCCCGCGACAAACTCACGCAAAATAGTCAGTTCCTGCCAAAGTCAATTGTGCAGTCGAAAAATCACTGTAATTGAGGTTTCCACTTCCATCGGCCATGCCTGCCTTTCGGGCATCGGCCGGTCTTTTTGAGATATGGATTGACATCCCGAGGAGCGCGCGCTCACTTAGTTGGACACCGTCTGTTCAGGCTAGTTCCCTGAATTCCGGGGTTGATCCATTTAGATGCTCAGGATTAATAAAATAAGCTGCCTGTTTTCAATTACATACAATTGTGAGCATTTAATGCACCAATTTCGATTGTTCGTGCATCACATATTCAGTTTGCATTTTGGGCGAGGTATATAAATCATGCGTCTTCCTTCTAAAGAAGCTGTTGGAGTTCGTTATACCGGTTGGGCCGCGCTAGGCCGCGATCCGCAAGAGGACACGCTGGAATACGCGTGCCCCTATTGCGGAGAGCATGGCGTGAAAGCAGCTCGACGCACCCCGGATCAGTATCATTTCATGGATGGTTTCCTACAGGATGTGCAAGGGGAAATGGCCGCGTGCCGGGCTTGCCGGCATTCGTTGCGGATTGCGCCTGTAGTTCTGCTTCACGACCAAGACGAAAAGCGCCGCTTTGAAGGCGTCTTCTCGGATGATCTGATTCCGAGCAAGAACTAAGCTTCCATCAATTAAATAAGAGCTGGAGACGGGCCGCCGCCTATTGGGAACCGGCCCGTTTTTCGTTCTATTTTTTAATTTGGATCGCAGGAAACGGCAGTTCTTTCCATTGCTATACTGCTGGTGTGTTTGCATCAGATCAAAAGAGAATCGGGTTCCATGTGGTGCTTTTCGAGGCCATCGCGCACACGATCGAATGCCTGATCCACGGTGTCGGCAAATTCCAGCATCCCGTACTCATGCCTGTTGATCATTCCGGTGCGCACCATGTGCTTCCAATCGAGCACGCGATCCCAATATTTGCGCCCGTAAATTAAAATTAAATTGCGCCGCTGCAGTTTTCCGGTCTGCATCAGCGTGAGCATTTCCCAGAGTTCATCCATGGTGCCGAATCCCCCGGGGAACACAATCAGGGCTTTGGCGAGTTGCGCGAACCACAATTTGCGCATGAAAAAATAATGAAACATGAAGCTCAGTTCGGGACTGATGTAGTCGTTCGGCCTTTGCTCATGCGGAAGTTCAATACTCAGTCCTATGGATTTTCCGCCCGCTTCTTTCGCGCCCCGGTTCGCCGCCTCCATAATTCCAGGGCCGCCACCCGAGCAAATCACAAAGCGGCGCGGGTGATCGCCCAGCGACATGGCCCAGGATGTGATCCTTCGTGACAACTCGCGCGCTTCTTCGTAATAGCGGGACATTTGCACCGCGGATTTCGCGTCGCTCAGAGCGACCCGGTATTGCAAAGTGCTGAGATTCTGTTTTTGTACTTTTTGCAGCCGGTGCAAATGCTGTGTCGCTTGCTCGTGTGAAAGAATTCGCGCCGACCCGAACATGACAATCGTATCTCCCACTTTTTCGCGGCGAAGCCGTTCCAGCGGATCGATATATTCGGTCGTGAAGCGCACCGTGCGCGCCGGTGAGCTCTCCATGAACACCGGATCGCGATACGGTGGTACGATTTCCTTCGATTGACGCCTGCGCTTCATGAATCCTCCGATGCAAGTGACCGCAGTCTGCCATTCTACGCAACCCGCGCGAGGAAAGACCAACAACTCACCCTGGATGTGTTCCGTCTATATACTGTTTTTTCCTCCGCTTACTCAAGCGATACCCGTGGTAATTTTACAAAGAAAGCGATCGCGGTCACAGTGCACGGCCAACGCGGCAGCCTCTTTTCGCTTCCAAAGGAGTAGACTGGAGTAGAGATATAAAACGAATGCGAAAACCACTGACTGCCCTTTTCTCACTCGCCACAATTTTTATTTTTTGGGCTGCACCTTTTCACGCCCAGCAAACGCAAGGACCCATTTCTCCTAAGCCCGGAGCGCCGGTTCAGCAATCCCCGGAAGGCAGAATTCGCGTTCGCGTTTCGCTCGTTAGCGCGCCCGTCGTCGTGGTGGACGCTAAGGGCGAACCTGTCCTCGATCTCGAGCAGAAAGACTTTCACATTTCGGATGATGGTGCGGATCAAACCATTGAATCGTTCGACCTGGGCGGAGAACCAGTTGCCGCCGTCTTCGTGTTTGAGACCAGCTCGCGAATTGAGCCGCTGCTGCCGGCCATCCAAAAGTCGGCAATCGTTTTCACGCAAACCGTGGTCGGCCCATCCGGAGCGGCTGCCGTCGTGAGCTATGACAACAGCGTCAATACGTTGCTGCCATTCAGCATGGACGGTGACAAAATCGAAAAAACGATTGCCAATTTGAAGCCCGGAAACAGCGGCGCGCATCTTTATGACGCGCTCTCTTCAGCGGTTGGTTTGCTTCGCGACGGCCCGGCAGGAAAACGCCGCGCGATTGTCGTGGTGGGCGAAGCAAGTGACAGTGGAAGCGAGCAAAAACTGGGGCGCGTCCTTCGCCAAGCTCAGCTTGCGAACATCGTGATTTATAGTGTGACGCTTTCTCCCACGGCTGCCAACATGCGCGCGCCGGCAACGCAAACTGCTTCGCCAACCGGGACACCTCCCGGAACGTTCGGCGGACCATCCTTCCCCGGAACGGCGCAAACACCCACGAGCCAGCAACAATACGGCGGCAATATCGATCTGCTGGGCCTCGCGGAATGGGCCGTGCGAAACGCCACCGCCGTGGTAAAGGATCGTCCTCTGGATGTTGCTGCCACCGCAACGGGCGGCACGTACCAATCGGTTTTCCGGGATAGCAAAATTGAAAACGCGATCGATGAAATTGGCGGCGAACTCAATTCGCAATACATGCTGAGTTATCGCCCAACCAGCGCGGACAATCCTGGCTATCACCAGATCAAAGTCACGGTGGATCGTCCAGGAGTGAAAGTGCGGACGCGGCCGGGATATTACCTCGAAGCGAAGTAGGACAGGCTTCAGCCTGTCCGGTTTAAATTTTAGCTCTGCAAGAATCTAAGCCAGACAGGCTGAAGCCTGTCCTACTCAACCCACAATAGAAATCATATTGAGGATTTGGAGAGCCGTTGATTCCTCACCCGTAACTCGCACCTGTGATCTAGCTTCTTCCCGTGCAATCCCTTTTGTAAAAACGCGCCACGCAATTTCCTGCGGAATGGTTGTTTCCGAAATTTTTTCTCCAACTGGTGAAGCAATCAATTTCCATCCGTCACCATCACGCAACAAATACCAACTTCCGCCACATTCTCCACTGACATTAATTTGCGCGAGGGATCCAGGCTTCGCCTCAACATTTCGGTACGTGTGTGGCAGCGCGCGCATAAAGCAGTCCAGCACAGGGAAGTAAAAATCGCGAGTCATGATCCCCGGCTTATTCACAGCCAGCCGAATCTGCTGCTGGTGGTGCCAGCGTTCCGTAAATTCCCGCGCTATGTGGAACCAGTTGGTCGATTGCTCGTCGCCCGCCCAACTCACTGGAAACACAGCTGGCGCGAATGGATCGAGCGTCTGGACGTAGTCCGTAAGTTCTCTCGACGCCGCTTCCATCCGGGAAATCAAAGCTTCTGGGCTCAAGCTACCGTAGACGCGGACGCCTTCCGCGTTGAGTGTATTGATCAGAGACAGTAGCTTGTCGGGAGTTAGCTTTTTCGAGTTTTCAGGTTTGTAGCCACGCCGGACGGCGGCGAGTCCACGGGTTTGCGTGTCGAGTAGATGAGCCGCCACATCTTTTACTTTCCACTTGGGCGCAAGCGTTTGC
>Ga0182024_10008310_pt1 | contig 21967 bp, 22 predicted proteins | sample P32metaG_FD_120480 | JGI IMG/M metagenome (GOLD analysis project Ga0182024, IMG submission 120480) | Permafrost microbial communities from Stordalen Mire, Sweden - P3-2 metaG (Illumina Assembly) | ecosystem: Environmental > Terrestrial > Soil > Wetlands > Permafrost | place: Sweden: Stordalen...
GTCGGCAAGGTCAAACGCTTCAAGCGTATAGCCCTACGCTGCGAGAAGACCGCGAGAAACTTCGCCTCTCTCGTCGCACTCGCCTGCGCATTCATCTTGATCAAATCCGTCCACACGGCCTAACCCCGGAATACCTAGCGCTATCGCTTTCCGAACATTCCTTGCCAGCGTTCTGTTCGATAATTGCCCTGGATATTCGCAGCGCTCTCTCAACAGAATGCCGTGGAAATTTCTCGCGGCCACCACTGCCGCGTTGCGCCGGTTTTGCGCTTTTCCTCTTGGCGACTTTTTTTGCTTTGCGCACCGGCGCTTTTTTCTTCTTCGGGAGTTGCACTTTCGCTACTGTATCTTCGGCACTCATGATTAACTTTCCCCGGATTCCTTGGCGACTATATAAAAGCAAAAACCCTCAGTCGAGAGCGCTGGAGGTTTCGGCCTCCCAAAGAGGTACGAGGCACAGGGCAAGAACTCTGCCTACAAATCATCTCACGGTGGCGGCTCCAGCTCTTCAACGAGACGCCAGAACACTAGCAGAGCGAATCTAACGCTTGGCGTCCGTCCCTGACGATGGCGCCAATCTGCTTGTTGAATGAACCGCCTATCGACCGGACACGAGCGTGGACGCTGGCGGCAGTGGGGGCCTACAGGAACTGCGCCGGCTGGCCCGTTTCCGGGACGTATCGATCCGCCGATATTCGCTTCTGCTTATGCAGATCGTTCTGGAGACATAATCAAGCCGGTGCCAAGCGCGTCCCTGGCCGGAAACGTGCGATCATAAACCGAGAAGCTCCGTCGTGGTAACCCTCCATGTTCGTATCGTCAAAAATATTATCAATAATGACATTGACAATCTGGCGCCCACTCGTATAGGCCAAATGCCGTCAAACATCTGCCCGCCGGCAACGTCCGGGGAACGAAGAATTTTCGGAGGAAATGAAATGAGAGGGCTTGGACGAACGCTCCGCAGTACTGCGGTCACGACTGTGATGGTTGTCGCTTTGGCGGGGGCAATGTCCCAGATGTCTTCCGCCGAGGCTCAGGACAAAAAGTTGGTGATCGGAGCTTCGGTTCCGCTTTTGAACGATCCGGCCTGGGTGAGGATCATCGACTACGCCCAGTATGTCGCAAAGCAACTCGACGTCACGCTCGACGTCGTCGACGCTCAGGGAAAAGAGGACAAGCAGATCAACGACATTCAGTCGCTGATGTCGAAGCATATCGACGCGTTGCTCTTCGTCCCGGTGTCCGCGGCGAACGCGCCGGCCATCATCCGACTGGCGAACCGGGCTAAGGTGCCAGCCATCGCGACCGACCGCTACCCGGGCTTCGCGGCCAACGACGCGGACAACCCGTACTTGACCTTCGTCGGTCCCGACAACGTCGAGTGCGGCCGCAAGATCGGGGAGTACCTGATCTCGCATGGCGCGAAGAACTTCGTAGGCGTCGAGGGGACACCGGGCGATGCGAACAATCAGGAGCGAACGAAGGGTATGCACGACGCGATCGACGCCCATGCTAGCGAAGGCGTCAAGATGGTGCAGGAACTCGGCGCCCTCCAGACTGAGGATAACGGTTACCAGCTCATGCAGAACCTGCTATCCGCTCATCCGAGCGGGACAATCGATGGCGTCTTTTGCTATAACGACGCGCTGTGCGTCGGCGCCTACCGAGCCATCAAGCAGGCCGGCCGGGATAAGGAAATGATTCTCGGCGCCACGGACCTCAATCCGCAGGCATTGGATCTAATCAAGTCCAAAACCAATTATGTCTACTCGATCGGCGGCCATTGGGTCATGGTCGGCTTTGCTGTGATGATCGCCTACGACTATCTGCACGGGCACAAGCCGCTGTCCGACTTCTCGCGCATCGAGGATGTCGGCGTCGATGCTGCTGGATTCGACAAGTTCAAGGCCCACTACATCGACGCACTGCCGTCGTTCGACATCAAACAATACATGTTGACCTTCAATCCCAATGCAAAGACGCAGACTCCTCCATTGACGCTGGAATGACGCGCTGCCTCCGTGTCCTGGAAAATCAAGGCCAAGGTGGAATCTATGGCGCTCGAGGGTATCAAAGCTTGGGGGAGGGGGTTAGATACGAGCCGCTTCACCCCAGGCGTCCGCTTCAAAGCGTCGGATCTTGTGGGTCGCTACATCGCCTACGCGGCCCTTGTGGTTCTCATTGTCTTTTTCGGCACGATGGCGCCGAACCTTTTTTTGACCCGCAATAACTTTGAGGTCATCCTCCAGAACAGCGCCGTGCAATGCGTTGTCGCCATCGGCATGACGTTCGTGATTCTTATCGGCAGCATCGACCTTTCTGTCGGCTCGACCATGGCGCTGGTGGGGACGCTTGCGGCTTTGGCGAGCAGGCAGATGGGAGGCGCCGCGTTCTTTCTCACGCCGTTGCTTGGAGTAGTGGTCGGCCTCGTTAATGCGGTGGTCTTTGTTTACGGGCGCATCCCTTCCTTCGTGGTGACACTCGGCATGTTGTCGGTGGCGCGGGGACTGACGCTGATCATCGGCAAAGGATATCCGGTGCCGGTCCCGTTTCATGGGCTGTTCTCGGATGTGGGCATTCCGCCCATTCCGTTCTTCATTGTTGTGGTCCTGGCCCTGGTGGCGTCCTTCATTCTCAAGAAGACGGCGTTCGGCCGCTACACCCTCGCGATCGGCGGTGACGAGGACAAGTCGCGGATGCTCGGGCTGCCGGTCAACCGGGTAAAGGTCATCGTTTTCGCCATGTCGGGGGCGTTTGCCGGGCTCGGCGGCGGCATCTTAACGGCGGAAATTGGCTCGGGGAGCCCTACCATGGGGACTGGCTTCGAGTTGACTGCCATCTCGGCCGTCGTGATCGGCGGGACGTCGCTGACGGGCGGCCGCGGCTCGATCCTTGGGACGATCGTGGGTAGCCTCGTGATGAGCACGCTGGCCAATGGTTTGATCATCCTGGGCGTTTCGACGGATGTTCAAATCGTGCTGACCGGTGTGGTCCTGGTGGGGGCCGTGTTGCTGTCGATCCAGCGCGGCAAAATCCGGATCATGAAATAAGCGCCGCAGTCACCTTCAACAAGAACTCGGTCTGACGGAAATGGAAGCAACGATTCCAAATTCAAGTCCAATTCGCAGCGATCCGCCGTTCCTGCAGGTTCGTGGCTTGTGCAAGCAGTTCGGCGGCATCCGAGCTCTCCACGATGTCGATCTCGATATCTATCCTGGAGAGGTGCTTGGGCTGCTTGGCGACAACGGAGCCGGCAAATCGACGCTGATCAAGAGCATTTCCGGCGTCTATTCGCCGAACGCAGGAACGATCCACTGTGAAGGGAAGGCGGTTACGATATCCTCGCCAGGGGTCGCTCGCTCGCTCGGCATCGAAACTGTATTCCAGGATCTCGCGTTGATCCCGAACCTTGATGCGGCGGCCAACCTCTTCCTCGGTCGGGAACTCGGCTGGGGACCGTTCAAGGGACTGCTGCGGGTGATGCGAGCCCGGGCCATGGAAGAGGATGTCAAAAAAACTCTCGAGCTGCTCGACATCCATATCCCGTCGTTGCGCGGCGAAGTCGAGAGCTTCTCGGGAGGGCAGCGGCAGGCGATCGCAATCGCTCGCGCCATCCGCTGGAAAGCTAAGCTCGTCATCTTGGACGAACCGACGGCAGCATTGAGCGTGCCCGAGCAACGCAAGGTCCTGGGCCTCGCCCGTCAATTGGCGTCGGAAGGTATTGGCGTCGTCTACATTACGCACAACATTCTTGACGTGATCGCGGTGACGGACCGCTTGGTCATCCTGCACCGCGGACAAAAGGCAGCCGAGGTCCGGACGAAAGACTCCAACGAACATGAGATCGTTTCGCTGATTATGGGCAAGAGCAAGACGCCGACGTCATAGCGTCGTCATTGGCTTTGGTGGGTTTCGAACATTTCGTGGAGAGAGTGATGGTTGAACTTCCGGTCCCGACCTACGCGCGCAACTTGCGCCTGATTGGCCACAGCGATCAGGGCGGGCGCCCCGACGGCAATCAGCTCATGGTCCATCGCGGCCATGCGTATGTAGGACACATGTATTCGCAAGGGTTCAGCGTCCTCGACGTTCGGGATCCAAAAAGTCCCGCCATGGTCGCTTACATCCCCGCTCCGACACACACTTGGAATATCCACCTTCAGGCCCACGACGACCTTTTGATGGTCGTCAATGCGAGAGACATGAAAGCGCTGCCCGCCTTCGCCGACGATAAGAGCTATTACAAGGGCAAGTCCACCGACTTCGCGGCGAAGTCGACCCAGGGTAGGACTTGGACCGCCGGCATGTCGGTTTGGGATATCTCCAAACCTGGGGCGCCGCGCCAGATCGGGTTCATGCCGGTCGATGGAGTCGGTCTCCACCGTATCTGGTATGTCGGGGGGCCGTGGGCCTATGCATCGGCCCTGATCGATGGCTTCAGCGACTATATCCTCATCACGATCGACGTGAGCGATCCGACGAAGCCGCGGGAGGCCGGCCGCTTCTGGCTGCCCGGCATGAATCGCGCGGCTGGCGAAACGCCCAATTGGCCGCTTGAATACGGCCGCTACGGCCTCCACCATCCGATCGTCCATGGCGACACGGCCTATTGCAGCTGGCGCGACGGCTGCCTCGCGGTGGTCGACGTCGCCGACCGTAGCCGACCCAAGCTGATCACGCACAAAATCTGGGCGCCGCCGTACGGCGGCGGAACGCATAACGCCCTTCCGCTGCCTGACCGAGACCTTTTGGTCGTGGTCGACGAAGCCGTCCTTGACCATCAGGAGGACGGCGAAAAGCCCATCTGGATTTTCGATATTCGCGAGAAGAGCAACCCGATCAGCATTTCGACTTTTCCTTCGCCGAACGATGCCGACTACAAGACCCGCGGCGGGCATTTCGGCCCGCATAATATTCATGAAAACCGGCCGGGAAGCTTCATCAGTTCGGAACTGATCTTCGCAACCTACCAGAACGCTGGCCTGCGTGTTTTCGATATCCGGGACAAATATGCGCCGGTCGAAGTGGGCGCGCTTGTTCCGCCTGCGCCCGCGAAGATGATGGATGGCAAGCCCCACGATGAGCCGGTGATCCAGATGTGCGACGTCTTCGTCGACAAAGGCGGCCTCGTCTTCACCACCGACCATCACGCCGGCCTTTGCGTGATGGAGTACGGCGGATGACCGCCTCGTTGTCGAAATATGCGCGCCGTCAAGAGGGCGGCCGCAAACAAGGAACCCGATGATGCCGAGGCTATGTGCGAACCTGAAATGGCTCTTTACCGAACTCCCGTTTCTCGAGCGCTTTGACGCGGCGGCAAGGGCAGGATTCACCGCCGTCGAATATGCTTCGCCCTATGAGTTCACGGCAGCGGACCTTCGTTCCCGCTTGAACGCCTGCGGTCTCAAGCAAGTCCTGTTCAACACGCCGGCTGGCGATCCGGCTGTCGGGGGAGGGTCGGGCCTCGCTTGCGTGCCGGGTCAGCAGGACAAATTCCGCGAGGGAGTTCAGCGGGCTCTCGAATATGCCGGCGCGCTTGACTGCGCTCTCGTTCATGTGATGGCCGGCATCCAGCCTACCGACACGAGCTATGAGACTGCGGCTGCCGTCTATGCGGCCAATCTCTTCTGGGCAGCGGAGGCCGCCGCGGGATTGGGCGTGAAGCTCGTCCTGGAGTCCATCAATCAGCGCGACGTTCCAGGCTTCTTCCTGCGCACGCAGGAGCAAGGCGCCTCGGTCATCGAGGCGATGGGACGGGATCGCGTCGGATTGCAGTTCGACATCTATCACTGTCAGGTCGCGCAAGGCGACATCACCCGACGGATGGAAAAGCTCATGCCAGTGATTGCTCACATGCAACTCGCCGATGCGCCTGGCCGCAACGAGCCAGGAACGGGTGAAATCGCCTGGGATTACGTGTTCAGGCGCATCGATGAGCTCAACTATCGCGGGTGGATCGGATGCGAATATCGCCCTCTTGGGGAGACGGCGTTGGGCCTGAATTGGCGCAATCGCTTCGCGCTGTAGGAGGTTGCATGAGGCGCCATTGCTGTCGATCCGGGCCGCCGCAGCTGAGGCTTGCGCCGTGACTCTTGATAACCTCAAGCAGGCGGCTGCGCTGTTTCTCGAAGCCAGAAGTACGCGGCGGTGGCTAACGGCTTTACCCGAGGAATGCCACCCCGCGGACATGACGGAGGCCTACGCGATTCAACGCCTGGTTTTTGCCGAGCTCGGGCGTGCAGCGGCATGGAAAGTAGGAGCCGGATCGCCTGACGCGACGCCCGCCTATGCGGCGATCGCGGATGCGACGCTCTTTGCCGACGGTGCGGTTCTGCCATCGAACATGTTCAATCTGGTCGGCATAGAAGCGGAGATCGCCTACCGTCTCGGGCGCGATCTTTCGCCACGCCCACAAGCCTATTCGCTTGACGAGGTCAAGTCCGCTATCGAGTCGGTTCACCCCGTCATCGAGGTGTCGGATACGCGTTTCGTCGCCTGGGCGTCGCAGGATCGGCCAAGCCATGTCGCCGATCAGTTGAATCACGGCGCGCTCGCCGTCGGCGCCGGCTTGGCGGACTTGACGCGGATCAATCCACTACACCAAAGGGCCATCATGAACGTGAATGGCGAGGTCCGCGCAGACAAGATCGGGGGAAATCCGGCCGGCGATCCGCTGCGGTTGCTGCTGTGGCTCGCTAACGAAGGCGCACGATCCGCGGGTGGCCTGCATGCCGGCTGCGTGGTGACCACCGGCTCGCTGACGGGCGTCATCTTCGTAGTCCCGCCAGTGAATGTCCGGGCCGACCTTCCCGGACTCGGAACCGTCTGCATCACTGTCGAGAGTGTTGGAGGCGTGCCTCTATGAAGCCGGACATTCTCCTCCTCGATCGATTCTCGGAATCCGGCGAAGCGCAGCTCGACGCCGTTTATCGAGTCCATCGTTTCTATGCGGGGTCAGTTGCTCTCGACGACATTGCCCAGACGGTTCGGGCCATCGTCACGTCGGGAGCCAAAGGCGCTCCGAACGCAGTCATCGACAAGCTGACGGCCCTGGAGATCATTGCAATCCGCGGCGTGGGGACCGACGCTGTCGATCTCGATCGAACGCGCCGGCGTTCGATCCATGTCACGACGACTCCAAACCTACTGACGGAGGATGTGGCGGATCTCGCGATCGGTCTGCTGCTCGCAACAGCGCGCCGCATCTGCCAGGGCGACCGTTTCGTGCGGGCGGGCGAGTGGCGGCCTGGCGCCGGCCTGCCACTCGGACGCAAAGTCACTGGAATGCGGATTGGTATCGTAGGGTTCGGACGAGTGGGCCGGGCAATTGCCGACCGGGCGCGGGGTTTCACCACAAATATCGCCTACACTGACGTTATGGCCTTCTCGGACAGTCCATACCATTTCTCCTCGAACGCGCTGGAGTTGGCCCAGATATCTGACGTCCTAATTCTCGCGGCGTCCGGTGGACCTCAATCGCGTGGCATCATAGACGAGAAGGTCATGGATGCGCTCGGACCCGGAGGGCTTCTGATCAACGTAGCGCGCGGCAGCCTCGTCGATGAGGTTGCGCTTGTCGCCGCGCTGACCCAAGGTCGCTTGGGTGGGGCGGGCCTCGATGTCTTCGTCGACGAGCCCAATGTGCCGGAGTCCCTTTGGCGTCTTGACACCGTCGTGCTCCAGCCTCACCGGGCGAGCGCAACGGAACAGACGCGCCGTGCAATGGAGGATTTGGTTCTCGCGAACCTTTCGGCGCATTTTTCCGGCGCCTCTTTGCTCAGTGAGATTGCGTGACATGTTTGGAGGCCGTACAGACCCCGCCGTGATTTTCGCGAATCGAAGTCGCCACGCCGATGAATTGTTGCAGCGTCGGCGGGATGTTCGGCAGGATGTTTCGGGAGACCTATGAAGGTTGTTACTCAACCCCGCGGCGCCGAGAGCGAAAATGGCGAGTTGTTTGCCGCGCGCGGCGACGCAGAGCTGCTGAACACGGTGGTGTCCTCTCTGGAGGAGGATATCGTGCTGGGCAGACTCCATCCGCGCGAGCGCCTCATCGAAGATGAGCTCATGCGGCGCTTCGTCGTGAAGCGCCACGTGGTCCGGCGCGGCCTCGCCGATCTGGAGCAGATGGGCGTCGTCGAGCGTGTGCCGAACCGGGGCGCCATGGTGCGCGCCTACGGGGCAGACGAGATCCAGCAATTATACGTACTCCGGAATCTCCTTGAGGGTCATGCCGCCCGCTTGATCCCGATGCCGCTCGCGGAGCCGGACATCGAGGACCTCAAGAAGGTTCAGGTCGTTCATGACTCGGCCGTCACTCGCGGCGATCTGGGCATGGTCTTTCACGCCAATGTCAACTTCCACGAGCTTCTGTTCTCCAAGACTGGCAACACGTACCTGGCAGACGCGATCCGTCAGTTCGCTTTGCGCACCCATGGCATACGTTTCTATTGCCTGACCTATCCAGGCTACCTTGAGAAGGCGCGACAGGAACATTGGGAAATGATCGCAGCCATAGAGAATTGTGATCGCGAGTCGCTGGTGCGGTTGTGCAATCAGCATCTCCTTGCGTCGAGGCAATGCTACGAGAAGGCAGCTGGCATCCGATCCAACCTGGATGCAGCGTCGGCGGACCAACAAATCTGAGGCTAAGCAGCCCTTGGGAGACTTATCGAAAGGAACGGTCGCGGATGTCTACGCTGTTCGGATGCATCGCAGACGACTTCACCGGAGCGACCGACCTTGCGAGCATGCTCGTGAAGCAGGGGCTGCGGACGGTCCAAACGATCGGCGTTCTGACCGGCGAGGCGCCGCCGGACGATGCGGAAGCTGTTATAGTCGCCCTGAAGACACGTACGAGCCCGGTGGCCAGCGCCGTCGAACAGTCCCTTGCGGCCCTGCGCTGGCTGAGGGAGGCAGGCTGTCGACGCTTTTACTTCAAATATTGCTCGACTTTCGATTCTACTGACCAAGGCAATATCGGTCCGGTCGCGGAGGCGCTGATGGACGAACTCCGCGTCAACTTCACCGTGGCCTGTCCGGCCTTCCCGGAGAACGGACGTACGCTCTACAAAGGGTATCTGTTCGTCGGCGACGCGCCGCTCGATGAAAGCAGCATGCGGCATCACCCGCTCACGCCAATGACCGACGCCAATCTTGTCCGAGTTTTGGGCCGCCAGGTGAAGCGACGTGTCGGACTGATCGACTTCGCTGCGGTTTCGAAGGGTCCGGTGGCCGTGCGCGAGCGCATCGCCGCGCTCGCCGCGCAGTCCTTTGGCTTCGCAATCGCGGACGCGCTAGAGAATCGAGATTTGGAGACACTCGGCGAAGCCTGTTCTGACCTCCTACTTTTGACCGGCGGATCGGGGTTCGCTTGGGGATTGGCGGGAGCTGTGCGGCGCCAAGGTCTCGTCGCGCCCCATATTGTCGCCGATGCGCTGCCGCCGGCCGGCGGCCTGCGCGCTGTCATTGCGGGAAGCTGCTCGGCGGCTACTCAGATGCAGGTTGAAGCGATGGGCGAGCGCCATCCCAGTTTCCGGCTCGATCTTCGCTTGCTTGAAGGCGGACGAGCAGCCGAGGCGGCGCTCAAATGGGCCGCGCCACGCGTCGGCAGCGAGCCGATTCTGATCTATTCGACGGGCACCGCCGAGGAGGTAAAGGCCGTCCAGGCGCGGTTTGGTCCGGAGGCGAGCAGCCACCTAATCGAAGGCACGCTCGCGCGGATCGCGCAGGGCCTAGTTGACGATCTCGGCGTTGGACAACTCATCGTGGCGGGTGGCGAGACCTCAGGCGCGGTTGTCGCAGCGCTCGGCGTGAGGCGCCTACGCATTGGGTCGGAGATCGATCCCGGCGTGCCGTGGGCGATGGCGGACTCCGACGCGCGGAGGCGCCCACTTGCCGTGGCGCTCAAATCGGGGAATTTTGGGACGCGTGACTTCTTTCTCAAGGCGTGGAGTGTGCTAACGTGAATGAAGCAAACACTAGCGCTTCGGTCGAGAACCGCCTGCGCGAAGAGATTTGCGCGTTCGGGCTCTCGCTCTTCGAGCGCGGACTGAGCGCCGGAAGCAGCGGCAATATTAGCGTCCGGACGCAAGACGGCTATCTCGTAACCCCTACGAACTCGAGCCTCGGACGGCTCGACCCGGCGCGGCTGTCGAAGCTCGACCGCGACGGCGGCCTGGTTTCGGGCGATCCGCCCTCGAAAGAGGCGGTGTTGCACCAGGCGGTCTATGCAAAGCGCCCGGGAGCTGGCGCCATCGTGCATCTCCATGCGAGCTATTCGGCAGCCGTATCTTGCATACATGGCCTCAACCACGCCGACTGCATCCCGCCGCTGACGCCCTATTTCGTCATGAAGATTGGACGGCTGCCGTTAGCGCCTTATTTCAAGCCCGGTGATCCGGCGCTCGCCAAAGCTATTGAGGGCCTCGCAGAGGGACACAATTCCGTCCTGCTGGCCAATCACGGACCCGTCGTATCGGGCGCCAACCTCGAATCCGCCGTCTACGCCATGGAAGAACTCGAAGAGACGGCGAAGCTGTTCCTGTTGCTGCGCGGGTCGCGGGTGCGAACCCTGACGTGCGAACAGATCGAGGACCTCGAGCGCACCTTCAAGCCGCGCAGTGAGGAGAAGCCGACCCGTTCGGCCGGCTGAAAGAGACACCGATATTGTAGCCTCGCGCCTCTGGTGATGGAAAATATGAAGAGAATAGCTCTGATCCACGCGGTTCCCGCGGCAATGCAGCCGATAGAGGACGCTTTTAAGGCCCGGTGGCCCGAGGCGAAGCGGACGAACCTGCTTGATGATTCGCTTGCCGCGGACAGGGAAAAGGCCGGTCGGTTGACGTCGCAGATGTCGGAGCGGATCATCTCTCTTGCCCGTTACGCCGTCAGCAGCGGCGCCGATGCCGTGCTTTTCACCTGCTCGGCTTTCGGCGAAGCGATCGAGGTCGCCGCCATCACTCTGCCGGTGCCCGTGCTCAAACCCAACGAGGCTATGTTCGACGCCGCGCTGAAGATTGGCGGGCGCATCGGCATGCTGGCGACCTTCGCACCGGCTGTGGCCTCTATGGAGGAAGAGTTCAGCGAGATGGCGGGCCAACGCGGATCGGCGGCGAGCCTTGAAACACTCTACGTTCGCGGCGCCAGGGAAGCCCTAATGGCGGGTGAACTCGAAAAGCACGACAGCCTGATTGCTGCTGCGGCTTCAGGCCTTGCGCACTGCAACGCGATCATGCTTGCCCACTTTTCCATGGCGACCGCCGACCAGCAGACGCGGCACAACGCGACGTGCGCTGTTTTGACTGCGCCGGACAGCGCTGTTGTCAGACTACGCTCGACACTGGCTAGGACCAATGCAACCCAAGTTTGAGCCGTTGAGCTGAACTGGCGTCAAGAAGCGTCAATCCTGGCGGTGCCTCTTCGGGGAATCTGCCGCTCGGTTCGGCCGGCGCATCCGGGGTTGCGAAGCCGGCCAGGTCATCTCGCGGCGCGCGCAGAGAAAACTCTCGAAATCCCCAGTCTCACGGCAAACATCATCAGAGAAAGAAGTCGCTGACCAACTAGGACTCCGAATTCTGCGTCACGATCGCCATGACAGCCGGCAGAAAATCGTCGCCGTGCAATGCGGTCGGCCGACTCAATGAATTTCAGAGGATCGCTTCAACGCGTCCCGCATCTTGGCGCTCGTGAATCCTGGGGCGCGGACTATATCCAGGATTGCTTTTTCGCGCCGCGCGATTAGTTCGATCGCATTAGGCAGCCTTTTCACTGCATCGGGGGGAATGACGACCGCGCCATGGAAATCGGCGTGGATGACATCGTCGGCGCTGGCAAGCATTCCGAACACATTTACGTCGCAACCCATCTGGACCATGTGCACGTGCGAGTGGCTAGGTCCGACGCGGCCGCCGATGATTTGGAAACCGGAAGCGAGCATATCGAGGTCGCGAAACGAACCGTTGGTGACGCAACCGAGCACGCCGAGTCCCAAATGGACTGTGGATTGCACCTCGCCCCAGAACGCGCCGTATCCGGGTTGATCGTCGATGTCCTGCAGCACCGCAACCGTCGGCAGACCGTTGGCGGCGACGTAATCGTACCAGTCCTCGCGTGCTGGAATTGGCCCGCGCGGCTTCTCCTTGGCCCGGATGAGACCCGTGCGCGCCAGCCCGACGATCGGCGGCAGCTTTCGATCGGCCGCAATCATCAGCCCGACTGTGAATCCCACTGCGCGCCGCTCTGGCGCGACCAGTTCGAGACCATTGCAGATAGTAGGGGTGTCCCAGCGTTTTAACACCTCGAGATCGGACGCGGTGAAGAGGCGCTTGGTCATGAGGGAAATTCCTATTGAGGTTTTGGGAACGTCGGGCTCACTTCGGTTTTACAACAATTATCCTGGGCGTGGGAGCAATGTCCGCGCGTCAGTGTAGGCACGCCCATCCGCATTTCGCATGAAGCTTATCGTCTCCGCGACGCGACAGGCAATTGTCAGTTCGGCAACAATATCAACCGCTCGACTCCGGACCCTTGCCGCACCAACGAAAACTCGAGCTACGTCACCGCACGAGAGAGGCGCGCCAGTCATTTGGCACGACAGGCTCGTCGCAAAATCGCTGGCGGAGGCGGCGGTCGGCAAATCTTATGTCAATTGCCAGCAGGACAGCGCCCTGCCGCACAGCATGTCCTGGCATCCCCGGCTTTCCGAGCGTCTTGGCCTGTTCCGTCTTGTCGAATGCCCGGGCAGTCACTAGGGTCATGAGCAACCCTTTCCGATACTTCAACAGTTCGCCAGAGATAATTCGCTTGGCGGTAATGATGTACGTGAAGTACCCGCTGTCGCTGTGCAACGTCGAGGACCTTTTGGGCAAACTACCGAACCCGCAAGCGGCCTGCCGTTACTCTGACATTGCCCCCGCGCGCGCATCGGCCTACCGTCGCGCTCCGTCTTTCTTCAAAGACAGCGCCAAAAGCCCTCGGCCGTTTAGGCGCTGGGTTCGAGCGGCTCAAACCAGCGATGCACTACGGTCCCATCGCTATCTAATACGATGAAACCATCGGGGGGTGCGCCGGGATTGTCTGACCGCAGCACGGAAATCCGTCGCTTGCACGCAGAAGCTACCTTGTCGAGCGAAGTGAGAAAGCCCTCTTCGATCAAGACGGGCTCGGTTTCTTTATCGCGGGCAACCCAATGGACACTGAACATTTCACTGGCCAGATTTTAAGAAAGATTGGGGCGGGACGCGTGCGACGTTTTCATGCCGCGAATGTTGAGCGGGCCGCCGATAGGGGCTGAATTCTCGCGGCGGCCCTGACCGAGACTGGCTAAGGTCCGGCTGAAAAATAATATCAGAAAAGTCGGTCATCTGCCATCGGCGGCGCCACGATCGGGCCGCCAAGAGGGTGCGGCGTGTCTCAAGGCGGCCCGCGCCAAACGGGCCGGATCAGCCCGACTGGCTGTATCATTTACGGGACGCGAGGCAGCGGGCCGCGAAGGGAGATCAATCGCTCGCGGCCCTATTGAAGCAGACCCCGGCTGAATAATAATTGCCACTTGATCGCGCCAAATTCTTTCGATCTAGGGCGTGTTGACATTCATGTTGGCTCGAACAGGCTCGTGCAAGGCATTTTTGATTCAAGGCTCCAAAATGGAGGATGCCTTGAATCGTTTGATTTTGAGCGACGATCAATGGGAGCGCGTGGCTCCCCATCTTCCGGGCAAGGTTGGCGATCCTGGCCGGTCGGGAGCTAACAATCGGAAGTTTCTGGAGGCGGTGTTGTGGGTAGCTCGGGTGGGTGGCCCTTGGCGCGATCTCCCGGAAACCTTTGGGAATTGGAATTCAGTGTTTCAGCGTTTCCGACGATGGGCGTTGAAAGGCGTTTTCGGCCGGCTTTTCGAGGTTTTGTCCGGCGACCCCGATTTCGAATAAGCAATGATCGATGGAACCATCATCCGCGTCCACCAGCATGGGACAGGTGCAAAAGGGGGACTCAAAATCAGGCCATTGGGCGTTCGCGCGGCGGCCTGACGACCAAGATCGTCGCCCTCGTCGACGCGCTGGGCAATCTTGCCCGCTTTCTGCTCCTGCCTGGGCAACGCCATGACAATGTTGGCGTCGAGCCCTTGACTGACGGCATAGAGATTGGCGCGCTGATCGGTGACAAGGCGTTCGATAACGATTGGCTTCGCCGCGAACTCAACGAACGGGGCGCACTCGCCGTCATTCCACCCAAAGCTAACCGCAAGACGGAAATCCCGTGCGATTTCGCCATGTACCGATGGCGACATCTCATCGAGAATTTCTTCTGCAATCTCAAACAATTTCGCAGGATCGCCACGCGGTACGACAAGATCGATAAGAGCTTCTCGGCAATGATCAACCTAGCCGCCGCCGCAATCGCGCTCAGGTGAATGTCAACACGCCCTAGCTGATTTTCGTCATCCCCTTGGCTACTGGGCCGCCAGTGGGACCGCAACCCGAGACGCCGTGACAACGCTTGCGCGAATGTTCATCTCAGCCGCTAACGTGGGGCGGCACGGGCGCCGAAGGCTCGATAAGGCCTTCCGCTTTCAGGTCTGCCCACAGGCTCGACGGAATCTTCTGTCGTATGTAATCGAGATTTTGACGCAGTTCCGCGACCGATTGCGCGCCTGGGATGACGCTTACAACGATTGGGTGACCCAGGGGAAATTGCAACGCTGCGGCGGGCAGGGCGACATGGTGTCGCGCGCAGACCGCCGCGATGCGGCGGACCCGCTCCAGGATGCGTTGCGGCGCTGGTTTGGTGTTGAAGAACGCGCCATTGACGGGCCCGGTCGCCAGGATGCCTGAATTGTAGGGGCCGCCGATAATGATCTTCGTGCCGCGCCGCTCGCACAACGGCAGAAGCGTGGCGAGGGGTTCCTGCTCGAGCAATGTGTAGCGGCCGGCAAGCAGGAAGTAGTCGAAGCGGCCCGCCACCACGAAATCGCTGAGCATCTGCCACTGGTTGATGCCGACCCCCACCGCCTTGATCACTCCTTGCGACCGGAGGTCGTCCAGAACCGGATAGGCGCCCTCCATCGCTTCCCTGAAGCGGCTCCTGGCGTAGGGATCCTCGCCGCGTGCGAAATGGAGCGCCTCGTCCGGATCGTGGATCGAAATCATATCGATATAATCGACGTTGAGCCGCTTCAGGGTGCCTTCAATCGACCGCATCACCGCGTCGCGCGAATAGTCGAACTCGGCCCGATACAGCCCCGGTTCGGCCCAGAGCTGCGGCCTCTGCTCTTCGGGCAGGATCGGGATGAGGTCATAGCCGATCTTGGAGGAGATCACGATGTCCCGGCGCGGCAGCGACCGGATGGCCTGTCCGAGGCGCAGTTCGCTGACGCCGAATCCGTAGACCGGCGCGGTATCGAAATATCGGATGCCGGCGTCATAAGCAGCTCGCACCGTGGCGATCGCCACGTCCGTGTCGACCGTCCGATACATGTTGCCCAGGCCGGTTCCGCCAAGACCCATGGTCGTAACCTTCAAGCCGCTGGCGATCGTCCTAACATCCATCGCGGGCATCTCCTCGCCTCCTCCTCGATAATCTCGGTTGTTGCGAGCCTTTTGGGCCGGCCTTGCGCTGGCGCGAGTGCGATAGTTCATTGACATGTAATTCATCATATAACAAGATGACATGAGGAAAGGTAGCCGCCGTCAGGCGCGACTCCGATCCACAAACAGGGAGGTGAAAATGGAAAACGACAAACTCGATCAGCCGCGATTGACGAGACGTCGCGCTCTTTTGGGCGCCGCGATGCTGGGGGCCGGCACAGCGGGACTTGGCGCGGGAACGCGCCGCGCGTTCGCCGATAATACCACCCAGGCGGCTGGCGGCCTGCCGAAAAAGCCCTACAAATTCGCCTTCGTCTGTCATGTGACGCTGGACCAGTTCTTCACGCCGACCGTCTACGGCATCCAGGATGCATGCGCGGCATTCGGGACCAGCTACCAGTGGACCGGCTCGCAAAAGAACGTCGTGTCCGAGATGGTCAGCGCCATGCAGACGGCAATCGCCGAGAAGGTCGACGGCATTGCTGTGTGTCTCGTCGATCCCAAAGCCTTCGACGCGCCAACCGCGGCGGCCGCGGCGGCCGGAATCCCGGTGATCGCGTTCAACGCCGACGTTCCCGTCGGCAGTCCGAACAAGCGCCTCTCCTATGTCGGGCAACCTCTCTACCAGTCTGGGTACAACTCGGCTCTGAAGTGGCTCCAACTGGTGCCCAAAGGCGGCCATGTCATGCTGTCGATCGGCGTGCCCGGTTCGCTCAACACGCAGCCCCGCCTCGACGGCTATATCCAGGCGATCAAGGACGCCGGCACCGGAGTGACTTATGACGTGGTCAATGCAGGTCCGGATCCTGCGACCGAAATCTCGCGGGTCGAAAGCTATTATCTCAGCCATAAGGACGTTGCCGGCATGTTTGGCACCGGCGGATCGGACACCTATGCCTGCGGCTTCGTCGCCAACAAATATGGACTCGCCAAGAAGAGCGTCGCCGTTGCCGGCTTCGATCTTTTCCCGCAGACTCTGGACTTCATCAAGGCAGGCGACGTGGCCTTCACGACCGACCAGCAGGCCTATCTGCAGGGCTTCCTTCCGGTGCAGCAACTCTATCTCTACAAACTTTCGCAAGGTCTGGTCGGCCCGGCCAACAGTGATACCAGTCAGGCCTATGTGACCAAGGACAATGTCGACGCCTATGTCGGTAAAACCCGCTTCGAGGGCCGCAGCGACGTGGCGCCCACCTAAGGCCGTCAACAACGAGTTCAGATGGCGTCGGCCACAGGTCGACCGCCATCTGAAAAAGCGCACAAGATCGCGATCCGGAGATGAACCGGAATCCTAGAAGGCGGATGCATTTGTCGATCACCAAACCAGGGTCCAGGATCGCCGGAAAGGCGGTCCCCGAGGCGAGGGAAACGGTGACGGAGAGAGTCCTCATTCTCCTGTCGCGCTATCGAGAGGCAAGCATCGCGGTCGTTGCAATCGTGCTGATCATCTACTTCCAGATCGGCAGCCGCGGCGGATTCCTGTCCCCCCAATTCATGAGCGTCGTGCTCCGCGATACGGGTCGCCTAGGACTGATAGCGGTCGCCGAAGTCATGCTGATGATTACCGGGGAGATCGACCTTTCGGTCAGCGGCACCTTTTCGATCGCGCCCTACATTATGGTTCTGATGTCGATTGCCTGGGGCGCCCCGCTCTGGGTTGGCGCGACCGTCGGCGTCGCGATCGGGGTGCTGGTGGGGTTCATCAACGGCATCATTACCGTCCGCCTACGCGTGCCTTCCTTGATCACGACCGTCGGTACTCTGTTCCTGCTGCAGGGCATCGTCGTTTCGATCTACAACAGCCAGCCCATCATCGCGCCGGTCGAAGAGCCGTTCAACGCGATCTTAGGTGAGAGCCTCGCTGACCCCGCTTCTACGGATTTCAGCTTGCGGGCGTTGACGGCGTTCACCCCGTTCGCCTGGACCGTCGTCGTCGTCGCTATTTTGGGCGTAGTGCTGAGCAGAACCAGCTTCGGCCTTCACACAGTCGCGACTGGCAGCAACATCGTCGGCGCACGCGAGATCGGCGTCCGGACTGATCGGATAAAGATTTACAACTTCATGATCGCCGGGGGATGCGCCGCGCTGGCGGGCCTGATTAACACCGCCCAGTTCACGTCGGCTGATCCACAGGCGGGGAGTCCGTTCCTTACGCTGCAGGCAATCGCGGCGGCGGTCATCGGGGGCACCTCGCTGATCGGCGGTTCGGGAACGGTGATAGGCGCGCTGATCGGCGCCTTCGTCGTCGCCACTCTCAATAACGGGCTCGTCATGGTCGGCGCGCAGGCGACGGTATCGGACATCTACCTTGGCGCCGCCATCATCGCGGCCATGATCTTGAGCGTCCAGGTCGACCACCTGCGCACCAGGAGGCGCAAATGACTATCGAACCTATCGCCCCGCTTGATCCGGACACGGCGGTCGTCTTAGAGATGTCGCATATCAGCAAGAGTTTTGGCCCCGTCACCGCACTCGTCGACGTGAGCATCAAACTTCGTCAAGGCGAAGTGCTTGCGTTGGTTGGCGACAACGGCGCCGGCAAATCAACTCTGATCAAGATACTGTCGGGGTTTCATCAGCCGGACACCGGCACGATCACCGTGAAAGGCAAGCCCATTCGCTTCACCTCGCCGCGCGAAGCCCGCGCGCAAGGCATCGAGACGGTCTATCAGGACCTGGCGATGATCGGCGATCTCAGTGTCTATCACAACATGTTCCTGGGCCGGGAATACCACAAACGCTTCTTCGGATTGAACCTGCTCGACAACGCCAAGATGCGCGATCTCGCGCAGACGTATCTCGACACCCTCGGCATCACGATTCCGAACGTGAACGCAACGGTTGACCTGCTCTCGGGGGGGCAGCGACAGTGTATCGCGGTGGCTCGATCAATCTATTCCTCGCCGTCGATCCTGGTGCTCGACGAACCGCTCGCCGCCCTAGGGGTGCGTGAAAGCGCGCATGTCCTCGGACTAATCCAAAATCTGCGCCGGCAGCGCAAAGTCTCGGTCGTTCTGATTGTCCATAATTACAACCAGATCTTCGAAGTCTGCGATCGGATCAATTTCCTCCACTCGGGCGAAATCGTGCTCGACGCCGAGACTTCGCAGACCAACGAGGAGGAACTCATCCGCATCGTAAAATCGGGCCTCGGCCGGGCAGCAATCGCCGCCGCGGCGGCGGAGGTCGGATCCGGCCCGACATGACTATTTGAGGAGATCGGAGGGGACGCGGCAGGTCCGGTCGCGCCTGTTGTGTCCGGGCTGGCGGCAGATCGGAGAACGGTCGGAGCGTAGGCCCCGGAAATGAATTCGACGGCGCCCTTGACCGGTTGCGCCTCATTACCCACGGAGTATGCGCATTGACCTTTTCCCCTGCAGACCTGATCCCGTCCCTTGGTCGAGGGCTTTTGTCCTTCCCGATCACGTTCTTCGATAGCTCCGGCGTTCTCGACGAGGAGAACTATCGCGCCCATGTATCGAAGCAGGGTCAGGCAGGCGCGGCGGGCCTGTTCGCGGCCGGCGGCACTGGCGAGTTCTTCTCACTGACGCTCGAAGAGTACAAGCTGGTCGTGAGGGCGGCCTCGGATGAGGTTCCAGACGATCTGCCGCTGCTTGCCGGGGTTGGATACGGCACTCGGATCGCGGTCGAGTTTGCGCGAGCCGCGGAGGCCAACGGCGCGGACGGCTTGCTGGTTCTGCCGCCCTATCTCGTCAGGTCCGAACAGGAAGGCCTGCGCCGGCATCTAGTGGCAATATGCCAGTCGGTGGGCATTGGGGTGATCGCCTACAACCGTGACAACGCAATTCTCACCGCCGAGACGGTGGCCCGGGTGGCCGAGGAATGCCCCAACCTCATAGGGTTCAAGGACGGCGTCGGCGATATCGAGCTCTTGAACTCGGTGCGCTATCGCATGGCAGATCGCCTCATTCTCATCGGCGGGATGCCCACCGCTGAAGTGCACGCGACCGCCGCCGCCGCGGTGGGTATGACAACCTATTCTTCCGCGATCTACAATTTCGCCCCCGATGTCGCCGTGCGCTTCTATCGCGCGTTGAGCGCCGGCCGGAGATCGGAGGTCGACGAACTCATTCGGGGGTTCTTCATGCCGTACCTCGCAATCCGAAATCGGCGCGCCGGATATGCCGTCTCTATCGTCAAGGCGGGCGCCCGCATCGCAGGGATCGACTGCGGGTCGGTGCGCACACCGCTTCTGGACCTTACCGCGGAAGAAGAGGCGCAGCTTGCCGCCCTTATGACGGCTTGCGGAATGCCCGTCGGCGGGATGGCCGGCGGCTGACCAGAATGATCGCGGGCCCGCACGCCGGAGGACGGCGTCGATGCTTGCCGATGAGGAGCTATTTGGCCGGCTGAAGCTCGGACATTCGGCGATAGCGCTCGCGGCTGGCCTCCAGATGCTGGCGCAAGGTGAGGCGCGCGCTCTCGACGTCTCGCTGCTCGATCGCCCGGTAAATGCCCCGATGCTCGAGTTGAACCTGCTCAAGGTACAGCCGCCGCTGCTCCGCGGTCTCCGACCGCGGACGAACCGACTGGCGCGGGATGACCACCGGTCCGAGGAAATACATGAACCTTTCGAAATAAGGATTCCCGGTTGCCGTGGAGATGGCCCGGTGAAAGGCGAAGTCGGCGTCGATTGCCGAGCCCCCGGCCGCGACGGATTGGTCGATCTTCTCGAGAAATTGCAGCATCTGAGCGAGGTCTTCGTCTGTCCGCTTTTCTGCTGCGATGCCGACTGCTTCTACCTCTACCGCCAGTCGAAGCTGAAGCACGTTCTGTACATCCACGAGGGACCTTACCTCGTCCGACATAATGCGAAACGTCGGGCTTGCGGAATGGTCCGCCACAAACACGCCGGAGCCCTGCCGGCTGACCACAAGGCCTTGGGAACGGAGGGAGGCCATAGCTTCGCGAATGACGGTGCGGCTGACCTTAAACTGGCCGATCAGTTCTTGCTCCGTCGCTAGCCTTTCGCCACTTGGCAGACGACCGCTTCGGATTTCGCGTGCAAACCAGTCGGCGACCTGTGCCGTGCGACTCAACATAGGGGGAAGAGCGGGCGCCAAAGACCGACTCATAACCGGCTAACGGGTGCGAAAAAGCTCAACATGTTCGGCGGTCCTTTTCTTATACTATGACATGATGATATAAGATTTTAATTGGCGTGGCGAGGGCCTTGCAAAGAAAGGCGGCTGCTTTGCCTAGCTGGTGAACGCTCCCCAGCGAGAGGATAGACTTGATAATACCTGAAAGGCCGGTGCTGCTCACCGGCGCATCCGGAACCATCGGACGCCTGCTCACGGCCCGCCTCACGGCGTTGGGCTGGTCGCTGCGGGCGACCGATATCGTCCCGTTTCCGGGGGAGCTTCCGTCCGAGGCATCATTCGAGCTAGTCGATCTGGAAGACCGAGATGCGGTGCGGCGTTCGGCCGAGGGATGCGGCTTGATCCTGCATTTCGGCGGCGTCTCCACCGAGCAGTCTTTCGACGCCATCCTCGGACCAAATCTCCGGGGCTGTTTCAACATTTACGAAGCCGCCCGTCGCGAAGGTGCGCGCGTGGTCTTTCCTTCATCTGTCCACACGGTCGGCCTCTACGAGCGAACGGCAATCCTTGACCAGGACTGTCCGTTGCGCCCGGACGGCTACTACGGCCTTTCGAAAGCGTACGGCGAGTTGCTGGCCCGTATGTATTGGGAAAAACACGCGGTCGAAAGCGTCTTGATCCGGATCGGTTCGGTCCTTCCCGAGGTGCCGGACGAACGGATCCTCTCCACCTGGATTTCGCACGACGATTTCGTTCGCCTCGTTCAGCACTGCGCTGCGGCCGAACAGGTAGCCTGCTCGGTCGTCTGGGGCGCCTCGAACAATGCCCGTAGCTTCTGGCGCGGGGACGCACGACGGCGGATCGGATGGGCGCCCCTCGACAGTTCCGACGACCAGACAGAACGTGTTCGAGGTCGGGTAACGAATGATCCTGTCGCGGAGCGATATCAAGGCGGAAAGTTTGTTAGCGTCGACTTTACGCGCCCGGACTTCGTATCAAGCTCCATGTTTCCGCGAAGCGACTGAGAGATGACTGCGAGCGGCATAGCTTAGCTACCTTCAGGACAATCGCCCACTCGTCGTCGGTCATTCTTGTCAGCATGATCGGCCCTCCAAATACCGACCATCCATGAGTCACAGATTTACTGATTCGGGAATCCCGTCGCGATATGTTTGGCTGAATCCGTCCACACGACCTAGCACTACAGTTGCGAATTCCGTTTGATGTGAGCTTCGCGAGCGACAGCTTGATGGGCGCGTCTCCAAACTGACCACGCAATGACGTGCGGGGGGTTGATCCGTCGTTGTGCAAGAAGGA
>Ga0182024_10008311_pt1 | contig 21963 bp, 13 predicted proteins | sample P32metaG_FD_120480 | JGI IMG/M metagenome (GOLD analysis project Ga0182024, IMG submission 120480) | Permafrost microbial communities from Stordalen Mire, Sweden - P3-2 metaG (Illumina Assembly) | ecosystem: Environmental > Terrestrial > Soil > Wetlands > Permafrost | place: Sweden: Stordalen...
AGCGCCCGCACCAGCAATTGTTGGGCGAGACTCATTTGCGCGTGCGGAGGCATTTCGAACGCGCGCAGCTCGACCAGGCCGAGCCGCGATCCGGCGAAGTCGGGCGAGTAGAGCTTGTCGATGCAGAACTCGGCGCGATGCGTGTTGCCTGTCAGATCGGTCAGAAGATGCCGGAAGATGCGATCAGCCAGCCACAGAGGGCTCGCGGGAGCGTCCTTGTCCGGGATCTGGTCGAAAGCGATCTCCAGTTCGTAGATGGAATCCGTGCGCGCCTCGTCCACACGGGGATGTTGGCTGGTCGGACCGATAAACAATCCCGAGAGCAGATACGAAAGAGATGGGTGATTGTGCCAGTAACCGATCAGGCTCCGCAACAGATCGGGGCGGCGCAAGAAGGGACTGTCTTCCGGAGTTGGACCGCCCATCACAACGTGGTTGCCGCCGCCGGTACCGGAGTGTTGTCCGTCCATCATGAATTTCTCCGTGCCCAAACGGCTCTGGCGCGCAAGTTCGTACAGCGCGGTGGTGGTTGCCGTGAGCTCATCCCAGGATGTCGCCGGATGGATGTTGACTTCGAGGACACCGGGGTCCGGAGTCACTTTCAACACGGCGATCCGGGGATCCGAGGGCGGCGCGTAACCTCCCAGCAGCACCGGCATCTTGAGATAAGCAGCCGTATCTTCGATAGCCGCGGTCAGATCCAGATAGTCCGCGAGATACTCGACCGGCGGCATGAAGACGAACAGCTTGCCATGGCGCGGTTCGACGCACAGGGCGGGGCGCGCGACCCAGGCCGCCGATTCGCCCTTCTCCAGCGGTTCGGCTTGGTCCGCGTCAGGCACGTGATCATCCGGAAAAGAGGGCGCGTCGAAAAGATCGCGTTTGCGCTCCGGCTTTGCCGGAAGGCGTGCGCGCTTTTCAAAGGGATCCGGGTCGTAGGAGCAAATCACATCTTCCGGCTTGGTCCAGGGAAGAGATTCGAGCGGCAAACGATATCCCATGGACGAATCGCCTGGGATTAGAAACATCTGTTTCGAGGCAAGAAACCAGGGTTGGCTGGTCCAGCGCGGTGTGCCGGACCGGGTCGGGATACGGCGCAACGGAAGGACGTAGCCGATCGGCTGGTCCAGGCCCTGTTCGAAAATGCGCGCGAGTCGGCTGCGCTCGATCGCATCCGCGAGCTTGGAATCGAGCGGATCGACGTTGATCGGCAGCTTGCGTTCCTTCCACAGATAGTAGAAGACATCCTCGTATGCAGTGATGGTAAAAGAAATGTCCACTTGGAGACGGCGCGCGAGGGCATCGAGAAATTGCCGCGCGTGCTCCGCTGTGTAACCGTAATCTTTGCCGTCCTCGGCGATGAGGCTGGCGTCCTCCCAGATGGGAACCCCATCCTTGCGCCAGTGGCAACCGAATGCCCAGCGCGGCAGAGGCTCGCCGGGATACCATTTCCCCTGACCGAAATGCAGCAGGCCATGGGGCGCAAAGCGCTGGCGCAGCCGGCCGAGCAATTCCACGGCACGCTGGCGTTTCGCCGGCCCCATCGCGGCGGTGGTCCATTCGGGTCCGTCGGCGTCGTCCAGAGAAACAAACGTCGGTTCGCCGCCCATGGTGAGCCGCACGTCTCCGGATCGCAGGTCGGCATCCACCTGATGGCCGAGTTGTTCGATTGCATGCCACTGCTCGGCGGTATACGGCTTGGTGACTCGAGGGGATTCGTAAACTCGCTGCACCGTCATCTCGTGACGGAACTCCGTATTGCAGGGGTCCAGCAGGCCGGAGATGGGCGCGGCGCTTTCGGCGTCCGGAGTGCATGCGAGCGGGATGTGCCCCTCGCCGGCCAGCAGTCCCGACGTGGGATCGAATCCGACCCAGCCCGCGCCCGGAAGATACGCTTCGGCCCACGCATGCAGGTCCGTAAAATCGGCGGTCGGGCCGGCCGGTCCTTCCAGCGGCTTCACGTCCGATACGAGTTGGATGAGATAGCCGGAAACGAAGCGGGCCGCGAGTCCGAGATGACGCATCATCTGGACCAGCAGCCAGGTCGAATCGCGGCATGAGCCGCTGCGCAGAGTGAGGGTTTCCTCACAGGTCTGGACACCCGGCTGCATGCGAATGAGGTAGCCGATTTCGTTCTGCACAAGTTGATTGAGGCCGACCAGAAAATCCATCGTTCGTCTGCTCCCGCGCGGCACTTTGGCGAGAAGGGCGGACAGCAGCGGCCCGGCCGGCTCGGTTTCAAGGAATGGGCGCAACTCGCGGGCGGCCGAGGGATCGTAGGAAAAGGGGTATTCTTCCGCGTGGGGCTCCAGGAAGAAGTCGAACGGATTGAATACCGCCATTTCGGCCACCAGATCGACTTCCACGCATAGCTCCGTGGTTGGCTCCGGGAAGACCAGCCGCGCCAGGTAGTTGCTTTGCGGGTCCTGTTGCCAGTTGATGAAGTGGTTCTTGGGAAGAACTTTCAACGAGTATGCGAGAATCGGCGTGCGGCAGTGCGGGGCCGGGCGCAGCCTGACGATATGAGGTCCCAGAGATACCCTCCGGTCGTACAGGTAGCGAGTCTGATGGTGAAGCGCGATGTGAATGGCCATGGATTCTGTGATGCCCGCCGACTATTGTTGTTGCTGCTGCGCTTGCAACTTTTCGGCCTGCTGGTCGTTCTCGAGAAAGCGGGACCATTCTTCGTCCGCGGCAAACTCTTGGTCGGGAGGCAGCAACGCATCGGAAGGGGTCACCCGCACGCGCACCTGCAATTCCGTTTCAGCGGCTCCTTTCATCGCGCCCACAGTCGGAGATACGTCGGCGTAATCGCGCCCGATCGCCGTTCGAATGTGCCTGCCGCCCACAATTAAATTGTTGGTCGGGTCAAACCCCACCCAGCCGATACGCGGAAGAAGCGCCTCGACCCACGCGTGCGTGGCGCCCTCGTCGGAGCGGTCGGCATGCTCGGGATCGCGATGGAGGTAGCCGCTCACATACCGGCACGGAATTCGTAAATTCCTCACGATCGAGATCATGGTGTGCGCAAAATCCTGGCAAACGCCTTGTCGGGACCGGATCGCATCTTCGATCGCCGAATTGACCCCGGTGCTTTGCTTCACGTAAGAAAAATACTGGTAAAGTCCGGCGTTCAGTGTCGTCAACAACTCCAAGGGTTCCCGCCCGCCGCGCTCAACCACTCCGAACTGCTTTGCCAGCTCTTCGAGTTCCGGCGAGGTACGGGCGAAAAAGCTGGGCATCAGCATGTCCCAGTAATCCTCCTGATGGATCATGGCGTCGAGTTCCTCCCATGCCCCTGGACCTAGCGACTCGGGGAGTGGGGCGGGAGTTTCCACATCCACCAGAGCGTCGGCAATAATCGTCAGTTGCCGATGCTGTCCGGGGACGTCGAAATGGTGAACGAAATTGCCCATGTGATCCTGATACGAGAAAACTCTGGCCTGCGGACTGACGGACAATTGAAAGGTGAAGCATCGCTGCGTGTGCTCGCTGCGTGGCTGCATTCGCAACTCCATGACGCTCTGCCAAACCGGACAACTGTACCGGAAGCGAGTGAAATGCCGAATCGCGTAGAACATCAAGCCTCCAGAGCCGACTGGATCGGATAATCGATGTACACAATGTGAACCGACGCATGCAGGCTGTTGCACTGCTGGGTGATACTGTCGAGGTAACGGTGCAGCCCGCCTCTCATGACGTCGGCGATCTGAGCGTAAGCGACCGACGCGCGTAGCCGGCCGGCAATCCGTTCGATCTGGTCGGTCGTTTTTGTGACAGACGTCTCGGAAATTGCGGCGATGGCCGCGCTCATCCGGTCGACCGCATAGCGCACCGAATACGGGAACTCGGGATTTAGTAACAGAAACTCCGCCATCGAGTCGGGCTTCAGTTCGGCGGTGTACACCTTGCAATACGACTCAAATGCGGCGCAACTCGCCAGCAGGCCTACCCAGTCCAGGTCGTCAACTTTCCCGGGCGCCGAGAAATAAGCATCCAGGAGAACCGGCAATGCACAAGATCGTTCCATGTACTTGCCGAGTTGGATGAAATGCCAGCCCTCGCCGTGATTCATCGTGGCGTCTGTCACGCCGTGAAACTGGTAGGAACCTTCGCGCACGGCGGCTACCAGCCGCAGCAGATCGGAGTCCGTCCCCAGCCTGGCGTCGCCCTGCGTCACCTGGTGATACAGACGGTTCAGGTGTTCCCACATCTCCGAACTGATCTGCTCGCGAACCTGGCCGGCATTCTCGCGACTTCCCGCGATACACGAGACGATCGACGATCCGTCGTCAGGGTCACTGGTCAGCTTGATCATGGCCTTTTGCGGATCGATGCCGTTGGCTGTATCCACGATGCCGAGAGACGCCAGGATTCGATGCCATCTCTCCTTGGTGGAAAACTTAGAGGGATTCAGCATCAAGTTGTAATTCGCCTCCAATACGCGCGCGCAGTGATCCGCCCGCTCGAAATAGCGGCTCATCCAGTAGAGGCTATCCGCTACCCGGGAAAGCATCGGATCACCCGCTTGTTCAGGTCTGCAATACTCAGTTCTCCAATACCCATGTGTCCTTCGAACCTCCGCCCTGCGATGAATTTACCACCAGAGAACCCTTGCGCAGAGCGACGCGCGTAAGGCCTCCTGGCACGATGGTGACCTTGTCTCCAAATAGCACGTACGGCCGCAGATCCACGTGCCGTGGCTCAATCTTGCCGTTTATAAAACAGGGAGCGGTCGACAGCGTCAGCGTGGGCTGCGCAATGTAGTTCCGGGGATCGGCCAAAATCTTGTCGCGAAATTCGGCGCGTTGCTCGCGGCTGCTGTGTGGGCCGATGAGCATGCCATAACCTCCCGACTCGCCTACGGCTTTCACGACATATTTCTCCAGGTTTCCGCAGACGTGCTCACGCTGCGCGCGATCCGTCATCAGAAAGGTTTCGACGTTATCGACAATAGGATCTTCGCCGAGATAATAGCGAATGATTTTCGGAACGTAGGAATAGATCGCTTTGTCGTCGGCCACTCCCGTGCCAAGAGCATTCGCGAGCACGACGTTTCCCGCGCGATAGGCGCTGAAGAGCCCTGCCACTCCAAGGGAAGAGTCCCTGCGGAAGGCGAGCGGATCGACGAAATCATCATCCACACGCCGGTATATGACGTCGACGCGGCGCAGAGCGGAAGTTGTCCGCATGTATATTTTGTTATCGTGCACCACCAGATCGCGACCTTCAACCAACTCGATTCCCATTTGCCTGGCGAGGAACGCATGCTCGAAATACGCGGAATTGTACACGCCCGGCGTGAGCAGAACGATGGTGGACCGGCCTTCGGGTGCAAGCGAACGAAGCGTGGAGAGGAGCGCCTGGCAGTATTGCTCAATGGGCCGCACGCCGCATTTCCGAAACAGCGTCGGAAAGATCTGCTTCATTATCTTGCGGCTGGTCAGCATATACGAGACGCCGCTGGGCACCCGCAGATTGTCCTCGAGAACCACGAACCTGCCGTCGGGGAGGCGGATCAGGTCGGTCCCAACCACGCTCACATAAACGTCGTGCGGAACTTTAACCCCGTGCATTTGCCTGCGGAAGTGCTTGCAGGTGTATACCATGTCGCCGGGGACCACTCGGTCTTTCACGATGCGGCCCTCGTGATAAACGTCGGCGAGGAAGAGGTTCAGAGCCGTGATGCGCTGCGTGAGGCCGCGCTCAATGGTCGCCCATTCAGAATTTGTGACGATTCGCGGCAGCAAATCATGCGGAAAGATCTGCTCCGTGCCTTGGCCGCGCCCGTACACCGTAAAGGTGATGCCCTGATTGAAAAACGAGAGATCGGCCTCCTTCTTGCAGCGGTGCAGTTCTTCAGATGGGAGATTTAGAAGTTGCGAATAGAGATTGCGGTAATGTGGACGGGGGCGTCCTCTGGCGCGGAACATTTCGTCATAAGCTGCGTCGATCTCATAATCCGAGAAGGGCGCCGGCACCAGACGGTCGGCGGATTGTGTTGGCATGGTCATATTCCAACCGGAAACCGTTCGACTGGGAATACGGCCGGAGAGACAAGCTACAGCCCGAGTATAGCTCCCCGTGGCCGCGCAGGTTCCAGGGCTGCCGTCAGTCCCCGTTTAGAACCGATGCGGGCTACGCTCACTCACTGCTCGATGAATACGGCTGTGCAGATTTCCCCTGTGGTCCCGCGACGGGCGCGAACTGTTTCTTGAGACCCTGGACCAGCGCGTGATGGCCGTCAGCTACACGGTCACCCACGCGGCTGGGGGCGATTCGTTCGCGGCCGGGAAGCCTGGGGTGTGGGCGGAGACTCGCTTACTGGATTTCGGCGACTTCTCCACCTACGATCTGTCACCGGACTGCAAGCGCCTCGCGGCCATGCTCGCGGACAATACGAGCGCCGGGAAAGGGCCCACGCACCTGACCTTTCTGCTGAACTTCTTCGACGAACTGCGCCGCCGCGCCCCGGCGAGCAAGTAAGGTCGCTCCCGATAGTAACGGAAAACTTCGTTAAATGTCAGTTGGAAATTTGTTGGCTGGACAGGGAATGTTGTTGTCGGCTACCCTTCCATAAACAACGCTAGTAGGAGAGTACGCCGGAATTTATGGAGAACCAGCCATCGCTCGATCACAACAAAACGGCTGAGGAAGTTGGCGGGATTCCAGTGAGCGGTCGACACGAACGGGCAAAAACTGCCGCAAGTACAGGTGGTCAAGGTGCAGTTCGCCCAACAAGTCATTAGAAATGAAATGGATGAAAGGAGTGGCCACGAACACCAACCGGAATGTAGTTAATGTTGAGGATGACGGTTCCAAAAGTTTCCACAAGGCCGAGGCGTCAGAACCAATGTTGATCGGCCTCGTCTGAATAGACCACCTGTTGTTTGGACAGGTGGTCTATTCTGTAAGTACTTGAAAAGAGAGAACAATCGCAAAACCGGTCCACTGTCTCCAAGGCGGATTCCGCCCTTACCACAAAAGTGCCTGTTTTCAACTGCTTTCATTTCTATGCTTTACGCTCGCCGTATTGAACGGCGTGGAATTGGATGGAGCCCGGGGGATTCGGCATCCCCAATTTCATCTACAGCGCCAAGATTAATCTCCGGTCCATTTCGGCGAGTGCACCAGACCGACGCGCTTTTGCGGTCACAGCAATCTTGCGGACCACCCCGTCTTAACGATGCGCGCGGCCTGTGTGGAAAGGCACGCTGAATCCAACCGTGACAACCCGGCCAGCATGAGTGTCGGTGCCGCTGAGATACGCGATGTAGTTCGCGAAGACGTCGACCTTATTGAACGAATATGCCAGGCCGCCGCCGGCACGCCAGTTGTCATCGCGCAGCAGCCGATCGTGCTCCGCCAGTAATTCCGGCGTGTCGACTTCGCCCGGAAAGACGAGGGCGGCAGGCGGCATGGATCCCAGCTGGAGACCGCCGTGGGTGACCTGCCAACCGGAGAATCCGCGCAGTGCAAGCCTTTTCTTCACCACATAGACGCCTTCGATGCTCCCATTGCTACGATTATCGGGGATATTCAGCACGCGCTCGACGAACGCATAGGTGTAGTGTCCCTGCACCGACAGATTCCGGGAAATGCGATCCAGGCGCTGGCCGACATCGAACCCGATTCGTAACTCTTTGAGGTCGCGGCCCAATGCGGTCTCGCCGCGATATTCGTAGTTTTGGCTCGGCACCACAGCGGCAACCACTGGGGTGAAGGCAAAGCGACCGCTCACCAGGTTGTAGCGCCCGCTGAATTCAAAATCCTGAAACCCCATCTGCCAGCAGTGGCACTGTTCCCACGGAAGGTATGGAATCGGCGGCGGCGGGCCGTTCGGATCGGTGTATTTGGTGAAGACGAAGGGTAACCCCGCGGTTACTGTGAATCGATTGGTGATCGCGTACTCGCCTTCCAGGTAAAGGCTCATATCGAGGCTATGGCCCGCGTCGACAAAGGCACCGTCGGTCAGGCGGTGGCCAGTGTTGTCGATCCGCTGATAGCTGAAGCTAATGGCGCCATCGCCTTGCTCGGGGACCCAAGCCTGCGCGCGGCAGTCCCGCGCCGCCGCGAGGCAAGCGGCGATCGAGACGAGGACACACAAGAGTCGCCGGTTTGGCATACGATGCACGCGACTCACGGGATTTACACAACGGTCTTCGACTTTTGATGCGCTTTAGCGCCGAACGCCAGAGCCTCGTCGACGGCAGCGAGCAACGCCTGACTCTTCGCCGGCCCCCTCAGGACCACAGGAAACACCTTCCGGGCTTCCTTCAGGTCCGCAGCCGTCGCATTAGCAGTCACGGGCAGAACGTCGAGATCCTTTGACCGCTGAGCGAGCATTCGCGCATCGGAGAGCCCGAGCACGACTAAGTCCCAGCCGCCGTGGCTAAGAGCCCGATCTAGTTCGGCGGCGGATTCGACGATCGTCGGGCGATAGCCCGCCTTGCGAAGCGTGGCATCCAGAGGAACTCCGGACAGGCCCTGGGCCATGTCTGAAGCCGGCTGAGCGTAGACCAGAATGATCGCGTGATCCCGCGCGAGCGGGGCGCGTTGAAACCTGGTACCGCGGCTGGCGACGAGAAACTTGTCACCACAGCCGAAAACTGGCGTGCTCGTATAGGTTGACATCAGAAGCGTAAGACCAACGGCGCACACTCGCTTATCCATCTATTCCTCCTTGATCGAGTTCAGACACAGACCGAAATTAGACATAAACCTCGTTGCCATAAACCTCGCTTGCGACGCGATCTCAAGGTAATCCCACCCTTTTAACCGCGTCACTGAATCGTGGATCGGCGCGAATGGCGTCCCATGCTCGATCCACTTTCAGAAACACGAGCCCTGGGGTCCGATCCGCAAAGGCCGTTTCGAGATACGCAAGAGCCTCATCCTTGCGGCCCAGCCGTGAATAAGCGCGCGCGAAGTCGAAAGGCGACACATAGTGATTGGCGGCCCGGGCCGCGAGACCGCTCAATTCAATCCGCGCCTCCAATTGCTGGATTTCGCGGTAGCCCCGCTCGTCGCGGGCGGCCGATAGTTTCTCGACAAGATCTTTGTCGTCCTCACCCAATTTCCTGTAGCCCTCCTGAATGCGCGCGATGGCGTCATTGAAGCGTGCTTGAGCGGCATAAACCTCCGCTAGACCGAAATACGCGCGCGCATCGTCAGGCTGGTCGTTGATCACGTCGCGATAGATGGACTCCGCGCGTTCCTGTTGGCCGGTTTGGTGGAGCAAGTCCGCCTCCTTGACCCGCCAGTAGCTGCTGAGCGGATCGACCGCCCGAGCCCGCCCGATGAGGCTCAGCGCATCGGCGGACCGGCCTACCGCCCAGGCCTCCATCACCTGCGCGGCGGACACGGGCGATCCGGCGGAACGCGAGCCCATTTGAAATTCGCGTTCCGCCAGAGACCAGTTCCACCGATTCCAGAACGCCTCACTTCCCAGTTCCTGATGGGCCTCGGCCAGATCTGGATCGAGTGTCAGTGCCTGCTGGGCGTAGGTCCGAACCAGCGTCCACGATTCGTTGGGACGCGCGTAGCCGTCCACGGTCATGATCACGTAGTTGGCGGCAAGGCTCGCAAATGCGAGCGCAAATTTCTTGTCTCGTTCCACTGCCTGGAACAGGAGCTGGCGGGCGATTAAATAATCCTCTTCGGTCTCCCGATTCTGGTGCGACATCGCCCGCATGTAAAGCTCATTGGCCTCGGCGTCCTGAGTGGAATGACGCGTAAGCCGGCTGCGATCCGCGTCGCTCAGCCTCAGCCGGATTCCCTCGTCCACAATGGCGCTGGCGATTTCGTCCTGGACCTTCAATAAGTTCGCCTCGTCGCGATCGTAGCGGGCGCCCCACAAGACCGCTCCGCTCCGGACATCCACCAGGTCCGCTTGAATGCTGAGCTTAGCGGTGCGCCGGGTGACCGATCCGCTCACGATCGAGTCCACGCGAAGCCGGCGGCCGGCCTCCTGCGGATCCACTACTTTGTCTCGGAACGACAGGACTGCGTTGCGCGGCTTCACCAGAAGCGTGGAGAGGCCCGCAATCTGGCGGATCAAGCTATCGGTCAGCCCGTCGCAAAGGTACGCCAAATCGTCGTCTTTCGCCGGGTTTTCGAAGGGCAGGACGGCGAGGGACCGGATGCCGGAGCCAGCGGGCCAGAACTTCACAGCCGACGCGGAGAACAGCGCGCCCGCCGCCGCGGTGCACGACCAGACTATGCTCCGCCGCGTAAACACAGGACTCCGCAGGAGCGGCGCCAGAGCCACTGCCGGGACAGAGACAGCTCGCATTGATGGCGACTGCCTGATGTAATCGTCCCGCAACCCCCGCAGCGTGGCCGCGAGCTCCGCGGTTTCCTTATAGCGATCCGCGGGATTCTTCGCCAGACACCGGTCGACAACCACGCGCAGCGGCTCCGACACTCCGGCGTTAAGACTCCGGATGGGTACCGGTTCTCCGCGAATGATTTGCGAGAGCGTCTCCACCGCCGTGGGCTGTTTGAAAGCGCGTTGGCCCGAGAGGAGCTCATAAAGGATGGCGCCGAATGAGAACTGATCGGCGGTGTAGGTGGCGTTCTGCCCAGCCGCCTGCTCGGGCGACATGTACCCCACCGTTCCGAGGATGGTACCGGCATTTGTCAGAAACGTTTGGGTCTCGAGCTCCTCCGGCGAATCGCCCGCGAGGACCTCTCGCCGCTTTGCCAGACCGAAATCCAATATCTTGACCCGCTCCTCCGGAGTAACCATGATGTTGGCCGGCTTGAGGTCGCGGTGGATAATGCCGGAGCCGTGCGCGGCCGCAAGCGCGTCGGCAATCTGGGCTGCTAGATCGACCGCCTTGCGCACGGCCATCGGACCACTCGCGATCGCATTCTGAAGCGTGCGGCCGCGCACGAGCTCCATCGCGATGAAGGCGAGTCCCGAATGCTCGCCTACCCCATAGATCGTCACGATATTGGGGTGGTTGAGACTGGATGCCAGCCGGGCTTCCTCTTCGAACCTCCGCAGAAACTCAGGATTTCCGCTAAAGCCAGCAGGCAGCACCTTGAATGCGATTTCGCGGCCGAGCTTCATATCGCGAGCCCGATAGACCGTCCCCATGCCGCCCTCGCCAAGCAGCCCCTCGATCTTGTATCCACTGAGCTCTACCCCCGGGCGCAGTGGCTGGCGAGCCTCGTCTTCTTGCCGGCCCTCAGCGGTCATCGGGGGATGAAAGTCCATTGAGACGAGATAATCTCTGTCGCCCTCCGTGGGGTCCGCGAGTCCGAACGCTTCATCGAAAAATAAATCACGGCTGCCAGGGCCGGGTTTCGAGGATCTTCAACTGGCCGCCCTGATCCCGTGGCGGCGCATGCAAGGATCTGCAATGGACTGGATTTCGCCATTCTCAGGTCATTGTTTCCCGTGTCGTGATAACTCGAAATGCACTAGCGATCGTTTCGGGATCATTTTGGAGTCATCGCGGATTTACTTCAAATATTGGAGCTTAGTGCCTTCAGGAGTGTGGTATACATTGTTGAATGTTCGGCTCGGCCGCGCCTCGTGTCCGGCTAGTGCGGTTCGGACCGTACGAATTCGACTTGCGCTCTGGCGAGTTGCGCAAATTTGGAATTCGGGTCAGGCTCCGCGAGCAGCCTGCGAAAATCCTCACACTCCTGCTCGAAAATGCCGGTGAGGTGGTGCTGCGCGACGAGATCCGGCTGCTGCTCTGGCCTAGCGATACGGTGGTCGAGTTCGATCACGGGATCAACGTGGCGATCCAGAAGCTGCGAGATGCCTTGAGCGAGTCCGCTGACAACCCTCGTTATGTAGAAACTGTGGCGCGGCGCGGTTATCGATTCATCGCTGAAGTTACGCGGGAAGTTGAGCAGATTGAGAGTGCACTTGCTGCGCTGCCAGAGAGCCCGCGGGAGTTGGAACCCGTTCCCGCGCCAGACCGCGCACGGGAGGCCGAGGTTCGAGTGGCGTGGGTCGTTGCCGCCTTCCTCGCGATCCTGCTGGCATTTTTCCTTGGCACGCGGATTCGCTTTAAACCTGCGGATCTTGCCGTCTTTCGGTTCAGTCTCCTGCTGCCGGAAGGTTCGGCTTTCGGAGGCATGCCGGGTCCGGCCCTCTCACCCGACGGACGCCGGGTCGTCTTTACGACTCTGACAAAGGACGGAAACCGCAATTGGCTTCGTTCGATGGAGATAACGGATGCCGTTCCGCTGCCGGGCGCCGATGGAGGCTCCATGCCTTTCTGGTCACCCAATGGCAGATCCATCGCCTTCTTCAGCGCAGACGGCAAACTCAAGAGAATCGATCTTGAGGACCCCTCGGGCCAGACTGGGCCCCGGACGTTGTGCGACGCTCCCACCTACGCGGGTGGCGCCTGGAACCGTAACGGCGTAATTCTGTTTGCGAACCGAGCCGGAGACCTGTTCCAAGTTGCCGATACCGGAGGATCGCCTGTCCGCGTAACTGAACTCGATGGAGCTGGTCAGAAGACATCTTGCAGGTTTCCCTGGTTCCTGCCCGATGGCCGGCATTTCCTGTTTGAAGCAAATGTAAATCCCTCTCCTGTGGCTCACGCGACGATTCGCGTCGGTTCGCTGGATTCATCAGAGAGCAAAGTAGTTCTCGGCGATTCCGATTCCAACGCGATCTTTGTGCAGGGCCGGTTGCTGTACGCTCGCGATACGACGCTCGAAGCCCAGCCATTCGATTCCAAGCGTCTGGTAACGACGGGCGATCCAGTTCACCTCGCCGAGCAGGTGGAAGTGTACTCTGGGCTTGGGGCCTTCTCCGCTGCCCAGAACGGTCCGCTGGTTTACGTTAATGGTCCGGAGGCCTCGTTCGAACTGGCCTTGTTCGATCGGAACGGCAAGCGGCTGGCGGCCCTGGGCGATCCGTTGAACCCCGGTTCCTACACCTCCTATCCCAACTTTTCACCCGACGGCAAGACGCTAGCCGTCGACCAGACGGAGACGAAGAATGCGGACATATGGATGTACGAAATGGCACGGGGAGCCCGGACCCGCTTCACGTTCGACACGGCCAAAGACGTCGCGCCGGTATGGTCCCCCGATGGCAACTCGGTCGCCTTCGCATCTAGCCGGAAAGGTCATTTCGATCTGTACCGGAAGCCGGCCGACGGGAGCAACCCTGAAGAGCTGCTGTACACGGATGGAGACGATAAATTCCCCGCGAGCTGGTCTTCGGATGGTAAATATCTGCTCTTTAACCGCCAAAGCGGAAAGGAGCCGCATTACAGTCTTTGGGTGCTGCCCCTCACTGGACAGCAACCAAGCGGGCTAAGGAAGCCATTTCCTCTGCTGCAAACGCCCGTCGAGGAAAACCGCGGCGAGTTTTCACCGGACGGGCGGTGGATCGCGTATGAATCAAATCAGTCGGGTGGGGCGCAAGTGTATGTCGCTCGATCTCCAGTCGACGCGGGACCGGTGAGCCCGGCGCGGCAGATTTCCACCTCTGAGGCGCGCTTCCCGCGATGGGGAAAAGACGGGAAGGAAATCTTCTACTATTCGCGCCGACGGTTGGTGGCCGCAACAGTTACATTCAAAGAGAGCGCTGTGCGGTTAGGTGAAGAACGGGTGGTCCTGGATCCCGGCGAAACGACGTTGCTGGGTTATGACATCTCGCCCGACGGGCAGCAGTTTGTTGTGAAACTGCGGATCCCCCGTAATGCGCTTCAACCCATGACGCTGGTGCAGAACTGGATGGCGGCGTTGACGAAGTGAAGCGCCCAAGGACGACGGCATCCGCCGATCGAACAGTTCCGCGAAGCCGTCCGCATCGAGCCCGCCTCCGCCCGCGCGGATCTAGACTTGGGCGCGGCGCTGGCCGATTCAGGCGAAGTTGCAGCCGCCTGAAGTTTTGCGAAGCGCAGCACAGAGTACGGATGCGTCCGCGCGCGAGGAAGCGCTGAAGCTGCTCGACAGGTTGGGCAAGGTTCCTTAAAGATTTTCGAATCGTCGCCAGCCGAAGTCGACGCGAGCAAGACACAATCGCATATTGGCGATGACCCGATCACGAGCCGTAATTGCAGGTACGGTACAGCATGCACGCCGTCTAACTCGCTCCGGATTAGGAAGATGAGAGCGATCGCTAAGAAGGCCCCGATACTGCGGTCGAAATTGAGCATGCGGAATCCACAAGGGAACCGCTACTTTGCAAGCCCTGGGGGTCATCTGAGGCGACCACCTGCTGTTTGGACAGGTGGTCTACTTGTTAATACGCCTATGTATTTGATTCTATTGGTCGGGGCGGGGCGATTTGAACGCCCGACCCCCAGCGCCCAAGACGGATTCCGGAGCATCCCGAAAATGCCTTGTTTTTAACTGCTTAGATTTCAAGCGGTTGCGGGCATCCCGTTGGAGCCTGTTGAACGCTGGTGCACATGGGAGCGCCGGGCAGCTACAAAATCGACTACATCGCATGTGCCCCCCGACCGTGCTTGGTGCACAGCCGGTCAATATCCTAACGACGCAAAGTTTCTTCTGTCTGCATGGAGAGCGGACGGAATTCTTGCGGAGCACAGGATTGTGAGTCTCATAGAATTGTTGCTGGATCAGGGCCACCCCAGGATCGAAGGAGTTGAAGTACTCTTTCTCGATGCAAATCCGCCTCAGCTTTTGACACGAACCCAAAGTGCCGATATGCGGCATATGCTGCTACCGCAAGCCAAATGGCCTTCTCCCTCGAAAGCGTGCGAACCGTACCAACTCTTCGACTTCCCGGTTTTGTGGCGTGAGCAGCAATTTGGTTGGCGCGGGACTCCGGAAGGGCGGGGAACATCTGTTTGATTCCATCTGCAAAACTCAACAGAAGGATGCCTTGCTGAGCTAGAGCCTCAGCCTCTACTCGCGGGCGTTGCGCTACGGGTAGCCGCTTAAGCTTCCCTCGTCGAGCCTGCTCGTAGACCGCCGCTTTCTCTTTCGCTTGTTCTAAAAGCTCCCGACGAGCCCGTGCCTCCGCGGCTGCTTGCGCGAGACGCTTTGCCTTCATCTTTTCTCTCAGAGGTCGATTACGGTATTCTCGTTCCTCGTGCGCGCTCAGAAGAGCCTGCACGTCAAAATCTGCAACAACAATCCCTTGTTTGACCGATAGATACCGACGGCGTACTGCAGAAAAGGCTACTATGGCTTCTGCATATGGTATTCCGAGCTTCCGGGCCAATGGCTGAAGCCGCTTCTCCCTTAAATGACTCAAGTCACTCGGTACTCCCGTCCTGAGATCTACATTCCCATAAGGGGTAAGCACGTGCTTCAACCGCTTCTGGGCAAGAACCAGGCCGGCCAAGCCATTCGAAGCGATAATTAGCGGTGCAGCAAATTTGTTGGATTGATACAAGCCCACCACACCTTGCGTCTCAGGCACCTCGCTAACCAGTTCATGCTGCACCTTTCGCTGCGTTTCAACCAGCGCGAGGAATTCTTCGGTTAGAATCAATCGCACACCCCCGGTTGCCAATAAGCGTTGCTTGAACGCTTCGAGTTGACCGGGCTCCCTAAATTCGGATATTGATCCCATGATTACGACCTTGCCGGGCTGCCACACCTCCCAACCAAACGATGCAAGAGCCATTCGATTGTCTTGTTCGAGTAAAGATCGTGAATAATCTTCAAGTTGTCCGATAGCCTCGCTAAGTTTGACAGAGTTCCCATGACCAGTGCTACCGAGCACACGGTACCTACTTCCTTTAAGCTCGATCAAATTCGCGAATTTCTTAGCGCGCAGGTCCGGGGCGATATCAAGCCGGGCGGCGATGATATCGGCCCGATCATTGCACCGCGGATCGAGGATGAGCTGATTGCGACTATCTCTCGCGCAAAGGGGGAATTCAGACAAGAACTCGAGGAAACCTAGAGCTCCAATGATGTTCGGATGCGCCTCGATAACGTGATGGAGCGGTGTCTCGTCTGGCTTCTCGGAGTGACAGAATTCCGCTAGCGATCGCACGTCCGATTCAGACACGATGCCGCCACTACGATACAGAGTCGGTTTCATGGTCGGATCTGATTCAATTCTAAATGATGGCCGCGCACCTCGGCGTTCCGCTCGGGGGCGGTGAGCGCGCCTGTACGGGTCTTCACAGATCTTCTGGAAATCGCGCAGCCCTGGCTGCGATCACGCGTAATACGGGGTCGTGCCGAACTTCATTGTGCACAGCGATTTACACTCTGTCCTTGGATCGGTATTCCCCGCCCGTCGTTGAAATTGTCGCTAAAGTTCCCACAAGCGGAATCCCGGCGCGCAATGTTGGTCGGCGCTTCCGAAACGGTCACCTGTTGTTTGGACAGGTGGTCTATTTTGTAAGTAACTGAAAACAGACCACATAAGGAAAACCGATCCACTGCGCCCAAGGCGGATTCCGGCACGAAGCGAAAATCGTCTATTTTCAACTACTTTCATTTCAAAGGCTTGCGCGCGCCCTGTTGAACGGCGTGGAACTCGGTGGAATCCGAGGGCTTCGGCATCCTCAAAATCATCTACAGCGGAGGATCGGAGCGAACCGACCAACTTGATTTTACAAGGCGGTTCTCCTTGGCGTTAATCCCGGTCAAAAACCACCCGGACCGAATTCTTGCGGAGCACAGCTAAGATAGGGTAGGAGCACCGTTTTCGACCTCCTGCTGTTTGTGACCTTCACTGCACACCGATCGTGACGGCATTGCTTGGGCGACCGATGTAAGTCAATCGAACTGGAACCGCAGATCCCGGCGCGACGCCGTTCGGCATTCGGAAGTTCACCTGGAAATATCCGGGATATCCGGGTGCGTCGCCGAAATAAAGGATCTCGGCGAACTGGCCACCGATGGCGACTTCCGGAGGGATCGCGCCGCCTTCAAACAGGCTGGTGGTGTACATCGACAACACGTCCCCAGCGGTAGCAGGGGTGGCGACGGAAACAATTTGCCCGGTTTGGGCGTGCCAGATGGCGCCCTGTCCTCGACCGTCGTCCGATATCGAGAACAACGCCGGAGCCGGTATCAACACCGGCGGTGTGTAGATCTCCGCGCTCGACACGAATCCGTAGGCTATCCCATCGGTGTAGAAGCCTCCGGTAATCAAAACCCGGCCATCGTTCAGCGCTGTCGCCGTGTGATATTGGCGGCCGGTTGTCATGCTGCCTGTCGCGGTGAACGTGCCGGTGGAAGAATCGTACAACTCCGCGCTGGCAAGACTACCCAAAGACGGGCCGCTATTGCTCTGGCCTCCACCCCCGGTGATCAATACCGTGCCATCGGGCAGCAACACCGCGGCGTGATAGCTTCGCCGCGTGGTCATGTCTCCGGTGGCAGTGAACATGCCGGCAGCCGGATCGTACAACTCGGCTGTCTGATATCGACTAAGATCGTCTTCCCCTCCGGCACGGAGAACTTTGCCGTTGACCAGCAAGGTCGTCGTCCGTCCGAGCAAAAAGCTCACCATCATGCCGGTGAGCCGAAACGTGTTCATCGTAGAATCATAAAGCTCGGCATCGTAGTTCCGTGCGTATTGAACGTCAGCGGCAAACAGAACTTCTCCGCTCGGAAGCAGCGTGGATGTTGTCTGGAAACCGTCGTCGTGACTGTATACGTTCGCGTAAGGGCCGGTGAGGGTAAACGCGCCCGTCGATGGGTCGTAAAGTTCGGGGTCGCCTGAGCCGGTCATCAGCACTTTTCCGTTCGTCAGGAGCGCGGAGTGCCCGCCTTGTCCGTCGACCATGCTGCCGGTCGGCGTGACGGTCCCCGTGGAAGGGTCGTACAGCTCCGCATTTTCGGTTTCGATGAGCAGGACCCTGCCGTCCGGAAGCACGGTGGCCGAGACGACAGCGTTCGATGCCGTCATCGCTCCGGTCGCTGTAGAGGTCCCCGTGGACGGGTCATACAACTCCAGGGTCGCCGAACCTCCCCCGGCAATCAGGACCTTGCCATTTGGAAGCAAGGTGGCAGTATGGAAGGCGCGGGGCACTGTCATGCTGCCCGTTGCCGTGAATGTGCCTGTTTGCGCGTAACTGGAAGCTCCCAACAATATAAGCAGAACAGACCTAGTTTTCATGTTTTCCCCGGAAGTTACTGCACACCGATGGTGAGTTCATTACTAGACCGGCCAATGTACGTTAAGCGAACGGGTACGGCAGGCCCCGTCGGTACGCCGTCCGGCACCAGGAAGTTCACCTGGTAGTAGCCGGGATAACCGGGAGCGTCGCCGAAAAACAGAACCTCGGCAAGCTGGCCGCCGATGGATACCTGCGGAGGAATCACGCCGCCTTCAAACAGGCTGGTGGTGTACATCGACAGGATGTCTCCGCCCGTGGCGGGGTCTTGAGAGGAAGCGATTTGTCCTGTAGTTGCGTGCCAGATCGCTCCTTGTCCGTCGCCCGAAAGGGAGAACAACACCGGCGCGGGAACGAGCACCGTCGGGGTGTAGATCTCGGCGCTGTCCAGGTAGCCGAACGCGGCGCCGAGGCCGCCCAATCCGCCGGCGATCAGGACTCTGCCGTCGCGGAGCAGGGTGGCCGAGTGATCATAGCGGCCCGTAATCATGTCTCCTGAACGCGAGAACGTGCCGCTGACAGGATCATAGAGTTCGGTGGTGCCGTTAAAATCGCGGCTATTAGTGCTTTTCAGTCCGCCGGCGATCAAGACGGTTCCGTCCGGCAGCTGAGTAGCCGAGTGGAGCGTCCGGCTCGTAGTCATGGTCCCAGTGGCAGCAGCTGTTCCGGTCGATGGGTCGTATAGACTGACGCTGGCGCTGACGAAATCGCCTGGAGTTCCTTCACAAGAACAGCCGCCGGAAAACAGGAACTTGCCGTTAGTCAGTAAGGTCATCGTGAAATCGAAATTCTGTGCAAGATTCTGCAGCAGCCCCGCAACATTTGTGAGACTGAAAGCACCGCTGGCAGGATCGTAGAGTTGTATCTGGGCGCAGCACGCAACAAGGATGACTCTCCCGTTGGGGAGCAAGGCGGCCGTCTGGCTCGTATCGTTCGGGTTCGTGTTCTGGTTCCCTGTCGCGAAAAAGGTACCCGTGGCGGGATCGTAGACCTCGGCAGCAATGGGATTGTCGGAAAGAGTTGGATCGTGAGCAATCAAGACCTTGCCGTTCGCGAGCAGAGTGGCGTTGCCGGCTCCCGCCGTAAGCATGCTTCCCGTAGCGGTGAATGTCCCGGTGGAGGGATCGTAAAGCTCCGCGCTGGCCAAGGATTGCTGAGCGGGGAACGTCGAATAGCCTCCGGCGATCAAGACCCTGCCATCCGCAAGCAGTGTCGCCGAATGGAGAAGACGGGCGACGGTCATGTTCCCGGTCGGGCTGAAAGTCCCCGCCGATGGATCGTAAAGCTCTGCGCTGGCAAGAGTCAACGTAGAGTTCGACGTGGTCGATTTGGATCCCCCGGCGATCAGAAGCTTGCCGTTCGCCAGTAACGTCGCGGTGTGCTCATCCCGAGCGGTGTTCATGCTACCGGTCGCGGTGAACGTGCCGGGATTCTGCGCGTAGCAGAGTACTCCTATCGAGCACATCAGTACGGTAAGACTCATTTTCATTTTGCTCCGAAGAATTACTGGACTCCAATCGTGACTGCGTTGCTCAGTCGCCCGATGTAAGTCAGGCGCACCGGAACTGCCGATCCCGGCGCGACGCCCGACGGCACGCGAAAGTTCACCTGAAAATATCCGGGATATCCGGGAGCGTCGCCGAAAAACAGAACCTCGGCAAGCTGGCCGCCGATGGATACCTGCGGAGGAATCACGCCGCCTTCAAACAGGCTGGTGGTGTACATCGACAGGATGTCTCCGCCAGTGGCGGGGTCTTGAGAGGAAGCGATTTGTCCTGTAATTGCGTGCCAGATTGCGCCCTGCCCTTGCCCGTCGCCCGAAAGCGAGAACAGCGCCGGCGCGGGAACCAATCTCGAGGGGGTGTAGAGTTCGGCGCTGGAGGTCGTAGCAGGAAAGAGAGCGAATTGGCCACCGGTGACTAAGACCTGCCCGTTGTTGAGCAAGGTGGCGTTGTGCGAATATCGGGCCGTCATCATGCTGCCAGTGGGTCCGAACGTGCCTAAGACTGGATCGTAGATTTCGGCGTTGGCAAGAGCACCGCCGCCGAGCAATTCGCTACCAGCGATGAGGACCGTGCCATCGGGAAGGAGGGTGGCTCTATGCTGGTCGCGGGCAATTGTCATGCTGCCGGCCGCAGCGTACGTGCTGGTCGAGGGGTCGTACAGTTGAGCCTCATTATTGAAGTGAAAAAGATCATCCTCTGGATCGCTGATGAACAAGACCTTGCCGTTCATGAGCAGGGTCGCTGTCTCGTAGTCAACGTTGTTTGTGGGGCTGAACGTGTCGGTGGAGGGGTCGTAGAGTTCGCCGTCCCCTGCGAAGTCCCCGGTAAGCAAAACCTGACCGTTCGCGAGTAACGTCGCCAAGTACTCCGGGGGCGTCTCGGCCGTCGTCGCGCTGAAGGTAGCATTGGAAGGGTCATACAGCTGCGCGTGGGGTGGGGGTGAGCCGGCGGACGAACCAACATGCGCAGAGAGGAAGACCTTACCTTCCGGTAGCAGGACGGCCGGGCCCCCGAGGGCGATCATGTCCCCGGTTGCTGTGAAAGTCCCACTGGAAGGATCGTAAATCTCGGCGTTCGTCAGAAAGCCGCAACTCGATGGGAGCGGGCAATCGCCGGATTTTGTGCTCTCTAGTGGCCCGAAGCCTCCGGCGATCAAAACTCTGCCATCGGGCAGTAGGGTGGCGCTGTGCGTATACCGTGGCCTAGTCATACTGCCCGTGGGAGTGAACGTGCCGGTCGCCGGATTGTATATCTCGGCGCTCGAAAGGCTTGAGCTATCAAATTCGCCCCCTGCGATCAAGATTCTTCCGTCAAGGAGGAGCGTGGCTGTGTGAGAAACCCGGGGAGTGGTCATGCTTCCGGTCGCGGTGAACGTGCCCGGGGACTGCGCGTAGCCGGATACTCCCACCACACACAACAGTAGAGCGAGTCTCGTCTTCATTTCTTACCTCCAAAGAGTTACTGCACGCCGATGGTGACTGCGTTACTCGGGCGGCCGATGTAGGTCAATCGAACAGGAGCCGCGGATCCCGGCGCGACGCCGTTCGATACTCGAAAGTTCACCCGGTTGTAGCTTGGATAGCAGCCACTTGCGGAGGAATCATGCCGAAACAGCGGAAGAGCAAAGTTGACTCTCATGGCTCGACTCCTGAATTACCGCACAGCGATAGTGACGTTGGGCTGGCTGCTCGACAGCGAAGTGCCTACAAAGATTGCGACCGGCACTGCGCTCCCAGGTTTGAGACCGAGGGGAAGCGGCACGTTGATCTGCATCAAGCCTGCGATTTCACCAGGCGCGGGACCGACGTATTGCAATTGCGCCGTGGAGAGAAGGAATTGTTGTCCGATATATACCTGGACCGGCAGTGGCTGCCTGGCGAGCGGCGATGTAGACACCTGGCCATCCACCCCGGCCGGCGAAGTCTGGCCTCCGCCGGTCGCGTAAAGCGAAATAACGCTGCCAATCGGGGCCGGGTTGGAAGCGCTATTGATGGTGCCGTCCTGGTTGATTGCGGCCGCCTGTCCGGCGCCCGCGCCATCCGCAGTGAACAGCCCTGGAGCCGCGGCAAAGACTCGAATCGTTGCCGGAACGGAGGTTTGACCCTGGTAGGTCACGGTAACTTGCACGGCGGGGCCGCTAACTCCGTAAGGCGCGACTGCGGCCACTTGAGTGGCCGACGTATAGAGCAGAGGCGCGGCAACGCCGTTGAACTGAACCGACGTGCCACTCAATTGGGTCGGGTACAATCCGTCGTTGCCGGCGCGGGCGGAGACGAGTTGCACCGGACCGAAACCCGATCCCTTCAGAGTCACGATCTCGCCGGGGGCGATTCCCAAAAACTGATTGCTGGCTGCATTGTCGATGAAGTCGACGGATACGGAAGGGGGCGGAGAAATCGAGCCGGCCGGCTTCAGTA
>Ga0182024_10008312_pt1 | contig 21963 bp, 16 predicted proteins | sample P32metaG_FD_120480 | JGI IMG/M metagenome (GOLD analysis project Ga0182024, IMG submission 120480) | Permafrost microbial communities from Stordalen Mire, Sweden - P3-2 metaG (Illumina Assembly) | ecosystem: Environmental > Terrestrial > Soil > Wetlands > Permafrost | place: Sweden: Stordalen...
CAACTGGCCTGTTCTCCTCTTTGCCGTTACCCTCTCGCTGCTGGTTACTCTGCTCTTCGGCCTCGCCCCTGCTCTCGTATCCGTCAGAAAAGACCTGCGCTCGAATCTGCAAACCACCGGAGTCAACGTAAGCGCCTCGCGCGGCGGCGCCCGCATCCGTGCCGGCCTGGTCATCGTTCAGGTCGCGCTCTCGATGCTCCTGCTCGTCTTCGCCAGCCTCATGATGCGCAGCTTCTTCGCGATCACTCACTCCGACACCGGCATCCGCACCCAGGGGCTCTGGGGAGGAGAGATCCACTTCCCCGCTCATCAATATGAGACCGTCGACAGCAAGCGTCTGTTCTTCGACCGGGCGTTGGCGAGCATCTCGGCCCTTCCCGGAGTCTCCCACGCCGCCGTATCCATCTGGCTGCCATTGGAAGGCGGTCCTCAAACCGAAGACGTCACGATTCCCGGAAAGCCTCACACCAACCACTGGACCACCGGTTTTGAAGCGGTCAGCGAAGGATACTTCCCCACCGTTGGTTTGCAGTTGCTTCGCGGCAGGCTGCTCTCTGCGTCCGACGTAGCTTCGGGGCACCGCGTCGCCGTTGTCAATCGCACCCTCGTAAAGTCCTACTTCGGCTCTGAAGACCCCATCGGCAAGCAGATCAAATTCAATGTCCTCGACCAGATGCCCATGGCCCCGCACGACGCCTATTTCCAGATTGTTGGAGTGGTCAATGACTACAGAAACTCCGGCATTCAGGAGCCGATTATTCCGCAGGCCCTCGTTCCCTACACCTTCGCCAGTTTTGGCGACCGCGCTATTCTGGTTCGCACCTCGGTAAACCCCGATCTGCTCGTCGATGACATCCGCAAGGTCTTCGCCGACATTGACCCAAATGTCCTCATGCTTCACACCGGCACGCTCGATGATTACCTGGAGAAAAACGTCTACATGAAACCCAAGTTCCGCCTGATCTCCTTCGGCATCTGCGCCGGGATCGGACTTGGTCTCGCCCTGATCGGGCTGTTCGGCATCATGGCCTACTCGGTCACCTTGCAGACCCACGAGTTTGGCGTGCGCATCGCGCTCGGCGCCCAGGCCAACAACATCCTGCAGTTGGTGCTCCGCAAGGGTCTGCTGCTGGTCGGCAGCGGAATTCTACTCGGCCTCGTGGCGTCGCTGCTCTCGGTAAGAATCCTGCGGTCGCAACTCTGGGGCGTATCCGCCTTCGATAGCGGCGCATTCATACTCGCTCCTCTCGCCCTGCTGGCAACCGGCCTTCTCGCCTGTTACATCCCCGCTCGCCGAGCCATGAGAGTCGATCCAATGGTCGCCCTCCGCCACGAATAACCCGTCAACGGATACTGTGAGAACCTGTCCAAAAACTACAAAAGAAGCGTCATCTCGACCGGAGCCGCGTGGCTTTACCGCGCGGCGGAGTGGAGAGACCCCCGTATTTCGTCTCATTGCTGCTTGTTTTCCTCCAATCAGGTCAAGGACTTGCAGTTTTTGGACAGGTTTAGAGAAGCATACATGGGTTTCGCAACGGCCTGCATCAAACATCAGATGTGTTATGCTCTGGATAATCGAATGCGAACCACTCTCACCATCGACGACGACGTCCTCGCAGCAGCAAAGGCCCTCGCTTCCGCCCAGGAAAAGACGACCGGCGAGGTTATCTCGGCGCTCGCCAGGCAAGCCCTTCAGCCTTCGCCGCAAGGGCGCCGCTACCGCAATGGCTTTCTCTTACTGGAGGTCAAGCCGGGTGCAGCTCCCGTCACACAGGATATGGTCAATCAACTACGCGATGAGCTGCCTTGATGACGTTTCTGCTCGATGTCAATGTCTTGATCGCCCTGGTCGATCCGGTTCATATCGACCACAACAGGGCTCACGACTGGTTCTCTGCAACCGCAAGCCATTCCTGGGCTACCTGCCCTTTGACTGAAAATGGCGTGTTGCGCATTCTAAGCAGCGTTCGTTATCCCTCGCCGCGTTCACCGGCAGCTATAGCGACGTCGATTCTGCAATTGCAAAAAATTCCCGGCCATACCTTCTGGCCCGATGACATCACCTTCCTGGACCCTGACCGGGTTGACATAACGCGACTTGTGACAACCGCACAAGTCACTGACAGCTACCTTCTCGCGCTCGCCGTTGCGCACCACGGACAGTTGGCGACCTTTGACCGGCGCCTGGTCACGGATGCAGTGCACAGAGGATCTCAAAGCCTCCATCGCATCGTCTGACCGCATCCATCGGACTCCCCGCACGCTACAATCGACCACAAGCATGATCGCCCACCTCCGCGGACGCCTCCTCTCGAAGACCCCCAACCAAGCCACCGTCGAATGCGCCGGCGTAGGTTACGACGTCACCATCTCCGTCACCACCTTCTCCGCCCTCCCCTCCGAAGGCGTCGAAGCCGCCCTCCACATCCACACCCACGTCCGCGAAGATCAGATCGCCCTCTTCGGCTTCTCCGAGACCCAGGAAAAACGCCTCTTCGAAAAGCTCCTCACCATCAGCGGCATCGGCCCCAAGCTCGCCATCACGGTCCTCAGCGGCATCTCCGCCGACCGTCTCATCACCGCCATCCGCTCCGGCGACCACGCCACCCTCACCCGCATCCCCGGCATCGGCAAAAAGACCTCCGAGCGCGTCGTCCTCGAACTCAAGGACAAGCTGGACGACCTGGCCGTCTCCATCCCCACCACCACCGGCGGAGGCCCTCACCACGGTGCCGCCGGCGACGACGCCCTCTCCGCCCTGGTCAACCTCGGCTACCCCCGCCCAGTCGCACAAAAAGCTATCGAAACCGCCATCGCCAAGGACCCCGCCACCGCCCACGACTTCGAAACCCTCTTCCGCGCCGCCATGCTCACCATCCGCTGATCACACCCTTCGAGTCGTCATCCTGAGCGCAGCGAAGGATCCCCGCATTTCGCCCGGAGCGCCCAGACCCTCCAAAGGGGTGCGCAAAAATAAACCTCAAAAGCCTGTCCCATCTTCCGGCCCAAATTTACCACCACGTTTAGCCACACAAACCACCACAACTCCACCACGTTTACCACGCAAATGCACCACGTTTGCGCACCCGCTTCGACAAAAACCCCAGCAAAACACCAACCCGACCACAACCCAAAAAAACGCAAAAATCAGACGGCCCCGAACCCGTTTCGCGGGTTCGAGGCCATAGGTTTGCAGACGGCCCGTAAGCCGAATTCTGTTTTAGACGATCATTCCTCTACGCGACGCATTACTGCGGCGCTTTAGCAACCTACCCGCAGGTTTTGGCTCCCCGAAGGGTCTCTCCGCCTGGGCGCATCGGGCCGATACGCTCATCGCCGCCTGGAGAGAAGCGGCGAGATCCCTGCCTATTTGGTCTTGCTCCGTGTGGGGTTTACCCTGCCGTTTCCATTACTGAAAACGCGGTGCGCTCTTACCGCACCTTTTCACCCTTACCTCAAGCCGCGTGCGGATTTACCGAAGTAAATCACCAACTTGGGGCGGTTCCTTCTCTGTTGCACTTGCCGTCCAGCCGCCTTCAAGCGACCGTCCCGGACGTTATCCGGCACACTGCCCTGCGGAGTTCGGACTTTCCTCCCCCGCCAAACACCTTACGGTGAAGACGGCAGCGATCATCCAGCCGCCTGCATCCCAAGTGTATCCCACCGCGAACAAATCGGCGTTCCATTCCGTACAAAACAAAAGGCAAGTCTCGCCTGCAATACGGCATGGCTGATACTCTCAGCAATACCGAGTGAAGGTCACGAATGGAATTCAAAGAGGCCGTAAAGATCGCGCTGCAATCCCTCTGGGCCAACAAGCTGCGTTCGGTCCTGACCCTGCTGGGCGTCGTCATCGGCGTTGCCAGCGTCATCGCCGTCGTCACTCTGGTCAACGGCGCGAACACCTACGTCACCACGAAATTCTCCCGCTACGGCGCCGACGTCTTCACCGTCTCGAAGATGCCGCAGATCATCACCAGCCCGGAGGACTATCAGAAATTTCAGAAGCGGAAGGACATCCTGTTCCCCGACTATCTCTACGTCAAAGACAACTGCCAACGCTGCGTCGGGATTGGCGCGCAGCAGGCGGTCACGGGAAAAATCGTGCGCGGGACACAGTCCACGACCGATACCAGCATCCGGGGGTATACGTGGCAGATGCCTGCGCTGCAGAACCTGGACATCATGCAGGGGCGCGGCTTCACGGAGGCGGACGAAGAACATGCCTCGCATGTGGCGATCATCGGAACCGATATTCAGGACCACCTCTTTGAGGGAGTGGATCCGCTTGGACAAGAGTTGCGTGTGGACGGCACTCCATACACCGTGATCGGCATCAGCGAGAAACAGGGGAGCACGTTTGGTGCAAGCCAGGACAACTGGGTCGGAGTGCCGCTGACGGCGTTTCAGAAGAGCTATGGCACGGCGAAGACGCTGACGATCTATGTAAAAGCGGGCGAGGCGGGACCAAGGCTGGAGGCGGCGGCGGACGAGGTCAGGGTGCTGGTGCGGTCGCGACGGCATGACGCTCCGGGAACCGACGACGACTTCGAGCTCGACATCAATAGCACCCTCGTCGGCTTCTTCAGCACCATCACCGCGTATTTTGGGGCAGTCGCAGGCACCGTCGCGCTCATCTCGCTGGTCGTCGGCGGCATCGTCATCATGAACATCATGCTGGTCAGCGTGACCGAGCGGACACGCGAGATTGGGATACGGAAGGCCTTGGGCGCGCGGCCCAAGGACATCCTGATGCAGTTCTTGATCGAGTCGGGGACGATGGCGTTGGTGGGCGGAGTGTTCGGCGTCATGGGGGGAATATTGGTGGCGCAGGTGATTACGGTTCTCGTGGGATTTCCGTCGACCGTTGCGCTGTGGAGCGTGCTTGCGGGGCTGGTGATGGCCACCGGCACGGGAATTTTCTTCGGTGTCTATCCGGCGCGGAAGGCAGCGCAGTTGGATCCGATCGTGGCGCTCAGAGCGGAGTGAGCAGGGGCAGGGCAAGAACAGAGGGCGCGAACTAAGGGCACGGAGGCCGTTGATGCAGATCGCCGATACGAAAGAAACGATAACGATGGCACTGGATACGCTGCGGGCCAACAAGCTGCGGAGCGGGCTGACGATCTTGGGGATTGTGATTGGTGTGATGACGGTGATCATTATCTCGTCGGTCATCAATGGGTTGAACTCGAGTGTGTCGAGCCTGGTGGAGTCGTTGGGAACAAATGTGATCTGGGTGTTCCGGTTTCCAGTGATCGGTGTGCGGCCGACGACGGAGATGTTGACGCGCAAGCAGATGACCTATGACGACGCGATGGCAATGAAGGATCTGCCGCATGTGACAGCGGTGTCGCCGGGATTGCAATATCGGGACAATAGCGGCGTGGAGGGCACCGTCGCAGTGAAGTATGACACCAAGAAGATGGAGGGGACGACCCTGGAGGGCGACACAGCCAGCGTGAAGGATGTGTATGACCTCAACCTGAAGGAGGGCCGATTTTTCAACGATGCCGACACGGAGAGGGCGGCGAATGTTGTCGTTCTGGGGATCGATACGGCGGACGGGCTGTTCGGCACGATGAGTCCGGTGGGCCGGGATGTGACCATCGCGGGCATGGTGTTTACCGTGGTGGGCGTGATGGACAAGCAGAAACAGGCGTTTGGAGGAGGGAAGAACCCGGAAGACAACAAAGCGTTTTTTCCCGTGACGACCTTCCACAAGATCCATCCGGAGATACTCGATTACTGGATCAGCCTGAAGTACGACGACCAGAAGAACAAGTCGCTGGTGCAAGATGAGCTGACGGAACTGCTGCGTCGCCGAAGAAAGGTCGCAAACGCCGCGCCGGATAACTTCGCCATCTTCGGGACCGATTCGCTCACCCGGCTTTGGTACCAGATCACCGGCGGCCTGTTCCTTCTGCTCTTCGCGCTATCGAGCGTGGCGCTGCTGGTCGGCGGCGTCGGCGTCATGAACATCATGCTGGTCAGCGTCACCGAACGCACGCGCGAGATCGGCATCCGCAAGGCAATCGGCGCGACCAAGCAGACCATCCTTGCCCAATTCACCCTGGAGGCCATTACGCTCTGCGCTGTCGGCGGCATCATTGGTGTGCTCATCGGCAGCGGGATCGCTCTCATCGTGCATATCTTCTTCCCCTCGCTGCTCTCGGCGCTGTGGGTCGCTGTGGCATTTGCAAGCTCCTGCGGAATCGGTCTGATCTTCGGCATCTACCCCGCATGGAAGGCAGCGAACCTCGACCCGATCGAAGCCCTCCGCTACGAATAAACAACTGTCCTGCCGGACGGGCCCACTGCGCGTGGCGCGGGCGTTCGCACGCCTTTTTAACTTGTCTAGTCGGGACAGACCGCGCGGGTCTTCCCGTTGGTCGGAAGTGATGATCCCGACCAACGGGAGGACCTGCGCTGATGATCCCTGCGAGACAAGGTACACACGCCACGAAGTGGCCGCTCCACGCGCAGTGGGCCTGTCCGGCAGGACATGGCCTTAGACGCCTCTAAGCCAAAACAAAAAAACTGATTCGGTAAACTATCAGGATGGCCACAGCGATCGAGGCGATCACAACCCTGCTCACGCTCGCTGGCCTCGCCTATCTCCTCCTCGCGCTATGGAGCGCACGGGACTTCGTGCATCACTGGCAGCGCCGCAGCCTCGACGTCGGCCACACACCCGACGTCACCATCCTCAAGCCCGTCAAAGGAATCGACCATCGCATGTACGCCGGTCTCGTGAGCCACTGCCAGCAGCAGTACGCCGGCAACTTCGAAATCATCTTCGGCGTCAGCAATCTCGACGACCCCGCCGCCGCTGAGATCGAACGCCTTCGCGCCGACTTCCCCGACATCGCCATCCGCCTGGTCGAGTGCCGCGAGCGCCTCGGCACCTCCAGCAAGGTCAGCAACCTCGTCCAGATGCTCCGCCACGCGCGCTACGAGCACATCCTCATCAATGACAGCGACATCTGCGTTACCCCGCACTACCTCACGCGCGTCATGGCCTGCTTCGCCGACCCGCACGTCGGCATGGTCACCGCCCCGTACATCGGCCGCACTGCAGAAAGCGGCCCCGGCCTTACGCTCTGGTCGCGTCTGGAGGCCCTCGGCATCTCCACCGACTTCTTTCCCGGCGTCCTGACGGCGCGCAAGCTCGAAGGCGGAATCCGCTTCGGACTCGGTTCAACCCTCGCCACCAGCAAGGCTGCACTCGCGAAGGCGGGCGGTCTCGAGCCGCTCGTCGAATACCTCGCGGACGACTACGAGATGGGAGAACGCATCGCAAACGCCGGTTATCGCGTCGAATTGTGCTCCGAAGTCGTCGAAACCACCGTCCCCGCCTACCAATTCGGCGGTTTTTGCGACCATCAACTCCGCTGGGCGCGCTCCACGCGAGACTCGCGCAAGTTCGGCTACCTCGGCCTCGGAATCACCTACGCTCTCCCATGGGCCATGATGACCTGCATCGCCAGCGGCCTCGCGCTTTGGAGCCTCTCTCTGCTCAGCGTAGTCTTGCTGGCCCGAGTCGCCGTCGCCCTTTCAGTTGGTGTTGGCGTCCTCCGCGACGGGCAGGTCCTCCGCGATCTTTATCTTCTTCCGCTGCGCGACTTCTTCGGCCTCGGCTTCTGGGCCTGGAGCTTCGCTGGCGACACCGTGGTCTGGCGCGGCGAACTCTTCCACCTCCGCAACGGCCGCATCACCCCAGCGCGCTGAAGCACTTACGTGCCCCGTGACGAGTTCAACAGGTAGGGGGGTACCCCCCTGGGGGTTGGTATGGGTAACTAACCTATTTTCATTGATTTACGATTTCCACTGCCTGCAAAATATACATTGCAAAAGGGTTATCGGCAAATATTAGATTCGAAACGGGTTAACTAACAGCCAAGAGTATCTCTCGATTGGTTTCGGGTTTTCTCTAAGCTATGTATCCAGTATAGCGGTTGGAGTGGAACTAATAGGACACGCGAATGTGCTGGATTGGCGTGGGTTTAAGGCATTTGAGGGGTTGACAAGGAAAATGCCGGGCTGCGGAGACGTGCTTCCTGCTGGAGCCACGACGGCCGGGCTCGAACGGAAGATTTAGAGCGTGGACTCATTAGCGTGTAGCCATCGCAAGCGTGACGGAACCTGTCGGTAGTGGGTTAGTTTGGGGTGAATGACTGAAGTTTCCGAAAATGCGACTTTTCGGGAGGTTCACCTCGGCATTGTTTGGTATCCATTCACAGCCTATTCGTCGTCTGCTTTCGGTAGTTTGCCGAACTCCTCTGCGTGCTGAGCGACGAAAGCGAAGAGCAGCTCGGTTAGATCATTTGGCTGTTTGAAGAATTCGTTATCCAATCGGTCTAATTCATTCTGAATTTCGATGGAAAAGTCAGATGCGGCGGAGCTGATTGCCTCTGGATCGGAAGGCAGCCCGTCCGGAAATGCGGTTGTAATTGCTCGGCGACATATGTCAGCAGTATTTGAAGCCGTTATCTTTTCGAGAGCCTCTGCAACGAATGCAGCGGTTTCTGAGCTGAAATTTTGGAAGTACTGTGCAAAGCCGCCGTTGTATACCTCAGATTCGAGCGCCCAGATTGAAGAAAATACCTTTTGCGGGACGGATTGAGTGTCGAAGTCTTCTTTGCCGAACTTCGTATTAATCGATTCTGAAAGTGCAATGAGTATTCCGTTCTTGTTCATGTCCTCAGAAACTCCTGTGTCATCGAAGATTGTTTCAGGTTAAAACACTGAAGGCACGATTTATCGCGGCCATGCTTTTGCGTTCAGGCCAAGTGGTGGCCTATGCGGACATCACCCATGCAGAAGTTCGCTCCAGAGGTGATATGCAAGAAAAACGGGGTTATAGGCAACTTTGGTTGCCCCGGAATTCAAACTGACCCACTACCAACCTGTCGGCTCGATGAGGTGTTAGGCCGGATCGAGCGCACTGATTGTGACGTAATATCCGTCAGGATCTCGGAGCGAAAACTCCGGAGTTCCAGTGTTGGGATTTACATGTGGCTCTTCTTCCAGCCGGCTGACGAGCGCGCGCGCCCTTGGCAAAGCTATGTCGAAGTTGTCGACCCGGAAGAACAAGAGGAGGCCGTTGCCAGGCGTGGCGTAGTGGGGACTTGCTAACGAGGAATGCTCGTGGGCACCCCACTTGTGGAGACAGAGCAAGACCGTTCCATCCGAGTCGACGATTTGCCCGAAGTAGTCGTGGGCCGGAGCCGTCTCCGACAGGCCAAGTAGCGACTGGTACCACTTGAAGCTCTGGGGCACGTCAGCTACGCCAATGATCGTCCATGTGCGTTTCATAGATTCCTCACCAATATTTATGAGTACACGCTCTAATAAGGGTTCGGCTGGTTGCTGACGATCTCTTTGCCGCCGCTCTGGGCGATGAAGTAGGTCTTGCCTCGCAGGTCGGGTAGCGGCTCGCTCAGGTCCTGCCATAGAAAGACGCGGTGAGGCCCGGTCCACTTCAGCTCCATCGAAACTGCGTCCTCGAAGATGGGTGGCGCGTCGGGAAAGAACGAGCCGTACCAGAGGTTGGAGCTGCGCCCGTCGAGGATGTGCAGGTCGTTGCGGCGCAGGTAGAAGCCCAGTGTGCTTGCGCTCTCATACTCCCCGTGGATGACGATCACGTCGTCGGGCTTCATCTCCGGCGCAATGGCGCTGGCGAGTTGGCGTGAGGTGAGCACCGGCGAAAAGATCTGCAAGCCAATGTGTGCGGCAAGCAGAAAGGCAAACGTCGCAGCGGCGAGCCACAGATTGCCAAGATGCGGCCTGTAGTCGCGGCGGCAGAGCCAGTTCGCGAGCGTGCCGCCAAACAGCGCAAAGGCGGTGATCAGCAGCGGTGTACGAAACGCCCCCATGGCCTGCGCGTTCAGGTCGAGGAAGTGGCCGAAGGAGAGCGCGTAGTCGCCGGGGTTCTGCTTGAGCAGCGAGGCGAGGTCGGTGTTCGGGCCGGGCGGATGAGCGTGTAAGACGAAGAACCCCGCGATCAGCGCGGCGATTGAACCGAGGACCAGAAGGACGACGGAGATGCGCTGGCCTGAGCGCACCAGTGGATTGGGAACAGTGAACGATTCTGCTTCGTTGGCCTCGTCGTTCAGCCACGCGGCGATGAGCAGGATCAGTGCGGGTATCGCGGGTAGAACGTAATACTCCTGCCGCGTGGAGAGGCTGAAGAAGAGCATGGGAATCGCCGCCCACAGGCCCAGGAGCAGCCGCGTATTCTCTGTTGCGTCGAGGGTTCGGATTGAGACGCGGGGACGCAGCGCCTTGCGCAACGGAACCGTGCTCAGGGCGCGGAACACGAAGGCGCTCCACGGCATGAGCCATATGAGCAGCAGTCCCCAGAAGAGCACAAGCGGAACGGTGTCGTAGTCGCGCGGCACGCGGAGGTTGAGATAGCGCAGCACCTGCTCGTTGACGAAGTAGAACCAGAGCCAGCCATGGACGTTGCCGTCAGTGGGCAGCGGAACCGACCAGTGGCCGTGCATGAAGGCGAGGCTGCCGGGATGGCCTTGCGTCGGGTTCGCGAGGGCGATGAGAATGTGCCACGGCGCGGCGATTGCGACGAAGACGAGGGCGCTGGAGAGTGGAGCGAGTTGGCCGATACGCCTGGCGACGCTGCGGAGGTTGCGGCGGGTGAGTGCGAGGTGGGCGAGGACGATGAGGATCGGGAAGACGATTCCGATTAGTCCCTTGGTGAGGACATTCAGCGCGCAGCATGCGGCGAATCCCCAGCAGAGCAGCCGGTTTGGTGTGGTCTGGGCTGGATCGCTTTCGGTCAGCCAGTAGCAGAAGTGCGCAAGCGTGAGCCACAGGCAGACGACTGCGTCGGGAATGGTGATGCGGGTGAAGATGAAGATGCCGAAGCTCGAAAGCAGGAGGAGCGCAGCGTAAAGTCCCGCTCGAGTGGAGTGGAAGGCGCGGCGCGCGAAGCTCTCCATTGCGAGTGCCAGCGCCAGAACGGTGAGCGCGAGAGGAAGGCGCGCGGAGGCTGTGTGGACGCCGAAGATTTTGAAGCTGGCGGCCATGCTCCAGTAGAGCAGTGGAGCTTTTTCGAGGTAGTGGATGCCGTTGGCGTAGAGCGTGACCCAGTCGTGGCGCAGGAGCATCTCGCGGGCGACCTCGGCGTGGACGGAGTCGGCGTCGTCTAGCAGCGGCGGCGTGACCAGCGCAAAGCTGGCGTAGAAGAAGAACCAGAGGGCGACGAGAATCAGGCGGTTTGTCGCTGGCGCGGATCTGGCGGGTGAGAGGGTGGTTTGCATTGCGAAAGAATTTGCTGGACTACCAGCAGAGTCTACGTGAGTGGTCCTGGGGCATCAACGGAGGCGAGATACGGTTCGCGCACGGCTATGATGAGTAGGCGCGGAGTTGGCCGCGTCGATTGCGGCGAAGGGACGGGAGACGGGTTGAGCGATTTGGTGCAAGTTGCGGCCGTAGCAGGGCCGCCGACGGAGCTGATCTTTGGCGACTGGTATCCGGCGCTGCGGGCTGGCGAGCTGCGCGCGGGCAAGACCGCGAAGGCGATGCTGCTCGGTGTGCCTCTGCTGCTGGGGCGCAAGACGGGAGGCGCTGTGTTTGCGCTGCGCGATCTCTGTCCGCATCGTGGCATTCCGCTGTCCGCGGGGTGGTTCGACGGCGAGACGGTGACCTGCAAGTACCACGGCTGGCGGTTTGAACCATGCAGCGGGCAGTGCAGGGAGATTCCCTCGCTGACCAGCAACGAGACGCTTGACCCGACGAAGATCTTTGCCAATGCGTTTCCCTGCGAGGAGCGCGATGGTTACGCGTGGGTGTATCTTCCTGCTGCGGGAACCGGCCGCGTTCAGGACACGCTGCCGCCGGTGCCGGAGCTGCCGAAGTTTTCTGCGCGGTTTCGCAGTGCGCACCTCGTGGCGGAGCTGCCATGCAATGTGGACCACGGCATCATCGGCCTGATGGACCCGGCGCATGGGCCGTTCGTGCATCAGGCCTGGTGGTGGCGTAGTCAGGCGAGCATCCACGAAAAGACGAAGAACTTTGAACCACTGGAAGACCGCGAAAACAACGGGAGAAATGCGGGCTTTCGCATGTCGGCGCATGCGCCCTCGGGCAACAGCGCGCCGTACAAGCTGCTGGGTGTCTATGGCGAGCCGATTACGACGACGATCGACTTCGTTCTGCCGAATCGCAGGTACGAGACGATTCGCGCGGGCGAGAAGTGGTTCTCCAGTTTGACGACGGTGACGCCGGTGACTGCTTCAACCTGCCGGATCGATGTGATCGCCGCGTGGAATGTCTTCTACCATGTGCCATTTGTAACTTCGATCGCTACGTTCTTCGGTGCGCGCTTCGTGCGGCAGGACCAGGAGACGATGATCGAGCAGGCGGAGGGGCTGCGGTACAACCCTGGGCTGATGCTGATTGACGACGCGGATAAGCCGGCGAAGTGGTACTTTGCGCTGAAGCAGGCTCGGTTGAAGGGGACGGGCGAGCACCCGCTCTCCGGCCCTGTTACGTTGCACTGGCGAAGCTAGCACCGGTCTAGCATTCAACTCCCGTCAAGTCCGCATAACAAAACCCATCCCGCTGCACGATCTCGCCGGCGGCGATTGGAATCTGCCTGCGGAACATCGGTCCCGCGTAACAGAAGGTATGGAACTCGCCGCGCTCGCCACACGGGTCGACGCCGCCAGGAGTTGTAGCGAACTCCGACAGCAGAGCGCCGTCCCATTCCCGGCCTGCAAACGATGGTCCGTGCAGGACGGCTGGATCGCAGCAGATAATCCGGGCTCGCAGGCCGCCCTCTAGCATGGTCTTGGCTAGCTCGTTGGTCGGAATTCCCCAAATCGGAAAGATTGCCTGAAGTCCCGTTCCTTCGAGTGTCCGCAGGCGGTAGGCACGGATGTCCGCGAGAAACAAGTCTCCGAATCCTACGGCGCCGATGCCTTCGGCTACTGCCCGCGCATACACCGCCGCCATTCGCTCCTCGTAGACTGCATTGGTGCAGGGGAAGGGCAGCCCGACTTTCCATAGTGGCAGTCCCGCCTCGTCTGCCTGCCGCTCCAGCAGCTCTTCGCGAAACCCATGGATGGCCACGCGGTGAAACACCTCGTTGATGGTCGTTACGAGTCCCACCACCTCATACGCCGCTGCCAACTCCGGCACACTGCGCAGCCGCCACAAGGCCCACGCACTGTCCTTGCCTCCACTCCAACTCAACAGAACCTTCATCCGCATTCCTCAACATACATCCGCGAAGCCTAAACACCGAGTGCGCCGATCTGCTAGGCGGAGGCTTTGGCGATAGCGGCGCGGAGGGCTGGGATGCCGCCGGGCTGGATCTTGCCGTGGCCGCTGGCGAAGCGTTCGATGGGGAAGTCGAGCAGCTTACGCGCGCTGGCGAGGGCAGTCGGCTTCGACCAGGTGAAGGGGTTTGACGGGAAGTACCAAGGGGTCCAACCGCAGATGGAAAGGCCGCCTACGCAGATGAGGGCGTCGCCGGCGAAGAGGGTTCCGTCGCGCTCGTCCAGGAACGAAAGATGGCCCGGAATGTGGCCGGGAGTCGCAATGGCGCGGAGCGAGCCGTAGAGTTCGCCTTCGGCGACCAGACGAGTAGGGCGGGTCTTGATGCCGGGGAGGCCGCCCTTGATCTTGCCGCCGGCTCGCCTGGTTCGAGGGATTTGTTCGGCGGTTTATGCAGGAGCGGGACGCTGCGGGCACTGGCGGCCAGCTCTACGTTGGGGGCGCCGAGCTTCGCGGTGAGATCGTCGACCGAGCCGACGTGATCCATGTGGGCGTGGGTGAGGAGGATGCGGCGGATGGGTGCGCCGAGGGTACGGGCGGCGGCGAGTATGTCGTCGGCTGTGCCGGAGAGGCCGGTGTCGATGAGGGTGAGGCCGTCGGTTTCGCGCACGAGGTAGCAGTTGACGAGGCCGAGACGGGTGAGTTGGTGGGCGTTGGCGGTGACCGGTGTGGTTTTCATGGGAGGGTTGGATGCTATTCGATTGGAGATGTACCAGCGGTTTTCTAGAAGGCGCTGACGCCCTCTTCGATGACGAGCTCGTCGACGCAGATGTTCATGGCTTCGCCGAGTTTCTTGAAGTCCTCTTTCCACTCGGAGCTCCAGTCGTTGCGGTCGCTGCGGCGGAGGAGGTCGTTCCAGATGTTCTGGGCCTGCCAGATGTTGACCTCGAAGGGCATGTGGTGGATGGTCTCGTTGATGAGGAGGGCGGTGGCGAGGGCGTCGCCGGCGGAGTGGCCGTTGGTGCCGCTTGGGGTGGAGTTTTCGAGGCGGACCATGGCGCGCTTCATGCGCTGGCCAGCGGTGAAGCTGAGGAGCGGCGTGTCGAGGGGGATCTGGTCGCTCTGGGCACGGTTGAGGAGGACCTCGATCTCGGCGGGATCGAAGGGTTCTGCCTCGATGGCGCGGCGCAGGCCGGCGTTGATGGCGAAGCGAGCGGCGGAAGCAAGGGCGGGCGGTGCGGTCATGCCGGACTCGGTGAGGAAGTGCAGAAGGGAGGCGTGGTCTTCGTAGATCTTGCGGAGGGAGTCCTCCATCTCGGCGATGGTCTGGTCGAGGATGGTGTTGAGGATGCGGTGCTGCTCGTCGGCGAAGAGCGAGGTGAGCGAGTAGGCGGTTTCGCCGAAGAAGCGGTCGATGAGGCGAATGACCTCGGGGAGGTTGGCGCGGCGGATGGCGGTTCCGATGTCGGCGGAGAAGGTGAGGAAGGCGTCGACCTCCGCGGGGTTGGCAGAATCGTACCGTCTGACGGCGGCGGAGAGGTTCTGATCGCCGAGATGAAGGACGGCGAAGCAGATGTCCTCGGTCTCCTCGGTGATGCGCGAGTAGATGAGAGCGCGTCCGACGGCGACGCGGCCACGACCGGAGTTGAAGACGTCCTGGCTTTCGCGGTGCACGTCGAAACAGAAGAGCTCGCCGTCTTCGGGATAGGCGCGGAAGATGGAGCTGATGGCGTAGTGGGCGCCGACCTGTTCGAGGCCAATGCGCATGGGGGTGACGGAGCGGCGATAGACCTGGGCGCCGTCTCCGATGTCGGCGACGTTGCTCTTCGCTTTGGCGAGGATGCTGAGGAAGGTGGCTTCGAGCGCGGCGGCGGGGGGGCCGAAGAGTTCGGCGGCGAGCTGGAGGACGCGGCCGGCGTAGGCGATGATCTGCACGGTCTCGATGCCGGAGATTTCGTCGAAGAACCAGCCGCAACTGGTGTACATGAGCTGGGTGTGACGTTCGAGTTCCATGAGTTCGAGGGCGGTGGAGCGCTCGGCCTTGGTGAGGGGATGGGTGACGTGAGCGGCGAAGAAGCGCTCGATGGAGGCGGGGGAGCGGTCGAGGACGATCTGGATGTAGGCGTCGCGGGCGGCCCAGAGGTCGTGGAAGAGAGGCTGGGCGAGCTGCTCGGCGAGGGGCGCGGTGGCGTCGCGGAGGTAGTCGAGGGCTTCGCGCAGGGGGGCGCGCCACTCCTGGTTCCAACCGGCCTTGCCGCCGTTGCAGCCGCAGTTGGAGCGCCAGCGTTCGATGCCGTGGGCGCAGCTCCAGGAGGTGTCTTCGGCGACCTCGGCCTCCCATCTGGGGGGAAATTTTTCGAGAAACTCGCCGTAATTCGTCAGGTTGGCGGCATTTCCTTCCTCGATCCAGTGCATGGCGTAGGAGAGGGCCATTTCGCCGTGCTTGTGATGGTGACCGTAGCTCTCGCCGTCGGTGGCGACGTGGGAGATCTGGGCAGCTTCGGGATCGCCGGGCGAGGCGGGATGGAAGCCGGAGAGCAGGCGTTTGCCGAAGTCTTCGCCGCTGTTGAGCAGCCCCTCGAAGGCGATGGCGCGGGAGTTGGGGCCATCGTAGAAGAAGACGGCGATGCTGCGGCCTTCGTCGAGACGCACGAGGTAGGGGTGGGTGGGATCGACGTTGGCGTTGGGGGTCTGGCTCCAGGCGGTTTCGTCGGCTCCATTGGCGAGGATGCGTACGCGGGCGCACTGGACGGGGGCGAGGATTGTGAACTTGATGCCCTCTTGGGCCATGAGGTCGAGGACACTGCGGTTGACGGCGGTTTCGGCGAGCCACATGCCCTCGGGCTTGCGGGCGAAGCGGTGCTCGAAGTCGGCGATGCCCCAGCGGATCTGGGTGAGGGCGTCGCGCCGGTCGGCCAGGGGCATGATGATGTGGTTGTAGACCTGGGCGATGGCGGAACCGTGTCCACTGTAACGCTGGGCGCTGGCCTTCTCGGCGTCGATGATCATGCGATAGGTGCGAGGCGCTTTTTCGTGGAGCCAGCTGAGCAGAGTGGGGCCGAAGTTGAAGCTCATCCGCGCGTAGTTGTTCATGATGCGGGTGATCTCGTCCAGCTTGTTGGTGATGCGGGAGGCGCCGTTGGGGGCGTAACACTCGGCGGTGATGCGGTCGTTCCAGTCGTGATAGGGGGCGGCGGAATCCTGGACCTCGACGGTTTCGAGCCAGGGGTTCTCGCGGGGCGGCTGGTAGAAGTGGCCGTGGACGCAGACGAAGCGAGGAGCACCGGCGGCGGTGGGAGAGGAAGCCTTGATGCTCTTGATGGAGGTTCGGGACTTGGCCATGGATCCTTTAGAGAAGTGTGTCCGGTATGGACAGATGTTAATGGATGGTTCGGGGGAAGCTGCTCGGTGTGAATTCGGCGTGGCCCCTGTGACGCTGTTCCAATGGATTCACTCAATGGGATTCAAGGAAGCGGCGGGAGTTTGCCTGAGGCCAGATCGCAGGCTCGCCAGAGGTACCAACTGGCGACGGAGCACCAGGGCTCCCAGCGTTTGGCGCGGCGGCGCATGATGTCGGGTTTGGGGAGGTCGGCGGGAGTGACCTTGTCGGTGGGTTTGAGTTTGCCGAAGGTGAGGGCAAAGCCTTTGCGGACGCCGTAATCGTCGACGGGGAGGACGTTGGGGCGGCCTAGACGGAAGATGAGCAGCATCTCGACGGTCCAGCGGCCGATGCCCCTGACTTGCGTGAGGTGCTCGATGATGGCTTCGTCGGACATGCGGCGGATGCGGGCGAGGGTGGGGACGGTGCCGTCGGCGGTCTTGGCGGCAAGGTCGCGGAGGGCGAGCATCTTGTTTTTCGAGAGGCCGGCGGCGCGGAGCTGCTCATTGGGGCAATCGAGCAGATGCTGGGGAGTAGGGTGGATGCCGATGCCGCAGATGTCGTGGAAACTCTCAAGCAGGCGGCGGTGGATGGTGGCTGCGGCTTTGCCGTGGAGTTGCTGGTAGATGATGCTCTCGACGAGGGCTTCGAAGGGCGACTGGGTGCTTGCGACTCGCAGGGTGAAGGGGCCGGCGCGCTCGATAAGCCTGCCGAGTTTGGGATCGGCAGCGGCGAGTTCGCGACAGGCGAGAGCGGAGTCGTAGCGAGGCGGGCGGGGGCTGTTGAGCGGGCGCGACATATGTTTGACGGTATCGCAAGAGGCTTGGGAAAGTCTTCCGAATGGATGAGAATTCGGACTATATTGGTTTGCATTTACAAGAGCGATACCTTTCGGGCAGGGTAGATGTAGTAATGATCTGGGTTGTTTCGGGCAGGTTGCACGAGATGTAGTGCAGGTCGACTCAGAGTAAGTTCGATAATCGGATGTTGCAGGTAAAAAAACAGTTGTGCTCGGCTCGCGCCCTTTTTTGTTGGGCTTTTCCACTGCTATACTCGGAGTTTCTTAGGAAGAATTTCCCGGGCACTTCCGACAGCGGATGTCCCAACCGCTGGCTCAGAACGTTCAGCAAAGTAGCAATAAGAAACACAACCCTTCGCAGCAACTTCTCAACCCTTAGCTCAGGTAATGCAGAGGAAGCAGGAACGCACTCATGGCGCAAGTTTTTGACCGCAGTTCGAACGCGTTAGCCCGATTCAGCCTGGTTTTGACGGGTGTAATCGTGATCGCGCTCGGCGTAACTTTGAACGAGCTGCAGCGCTCACCATGGGTGACGCGGCAGGGTCAACGGCCAGACCAGCCGATACCGTTCAGCCACAAGCATCACGTCCAGGGTCTCGGGCTCCAGTGCCAGTACTGCCATCAGCAGGTAGAGACAGCGGCGTATGCCGGCATTCCTCCGACGAAGACCTGCATCAACTGTCACGCGCAGATCTGGACAGACGCGCAATTGCTCGAGCCGGTGCGGCAGAGCTGGGCGACGGGAGCATCGATCCAGTGGATCAAGGTGCACGACCTTCCGGACTATGTTTATTTCAACCATGAGATTCATGTGAACAAAGGCATCGGCTGCGCAAGCTGTCATGGCCGCGTCGACGAGATGCCTTTGATGTATATGCAAAATTCGCTGCAGATGGAGTGGTGTCTGAACTGCCATCGCAATCCGGCAGTCAACCTGCGGCCGACGGCGGAGATTTACAACATGGCGTGGGCCGGGCCGTCGAACGACAAGCCGGTGTGGTGCACGAGCACGATCAATAACGGGTCTTCTGAACCCAGCCCGACGGCGCAGAATGTGAGCTGCACGACGACCGATCCTTCGGGCAATGGCCCTGAGGTTGCGATGATGCAGCTGAATACGCAGGCGAATGGCCCAACATCGAGCGATGTTCCTCCGTTGGGGATCACGATGCCGGCGAGCTACCAGAAGTTCACCAGCCAGATGGATCTGGGTAAATACCTGACGACGCAGTACCACATCCGCAGGCCAGAAGAGCTCTCCAGTTGCGAGACGTGTCACCGATGAAGATCAAGACGACGGGGATTGGAACCGAACAAACAATGGCTGAAACGAAGGTACCGGCGGCAGCACAACCCGTAGTGGTTACGCAGATCGCACCGGCGAAACTGACCCTGGCGGAGGTTCGCGCCAAGCTGGATGGGCAGACCGGGCGGCGTTTTTGGAAGAACCTGGACGAACTTGCCGAGACACCGGCGTTCCATGAGTTGATGGCTGAGGAGTTCCCGAGGCAGTCGACAGAGTGGGTCGATGCTGTGAGCCGGCGCGGATTTTTGAAGGTGATGGGCGCGTCGCTGGCGCTGGCCGGGTTGGCAGGTTGCACCAAGCAGCCGGATGAGCCGATCTTTCCTTACATCCGACAGCCCGAGGACCTGATCCTCGGCAAGCCGATGTACTTTGCGACGGCGTACCCGTTCCCGACTGGCGCGATTCCGGTGCTGATCAAATCGGACTCGTTCCGGCCGATCAAGGTAGACGGCAATCCCGAGCATCCGATGTCCAAGGGCAAGTCGGACGCTTTCAGTCAGGCGACGCTGCTGGATCTGTACGACCCGGATCGTTCGCAGCATGTGCTGCATCGTGGAGAGACCTCGGACTGGGGAAGCTTCCAGGCAGAGTTTGCAGCCGCGGCGGAGAAGACCAGCGGTGGACAGGGAATTTACTTTCTGAGCGAGACGATCACCTCGCCAACGCTGGCGGCGCAGTGGAAGCAGGTGCAGCAGGCCTATCCGCAGGCGAAGCTGGTGCAGTGGGAGCCGGTGAACCAGGACTCGTCGCGCGCTGCGTCGAAGGCGGCGTTTGGCAGCTACACCGATGCGCAGTACAAGCTGGAAGAGGCGGACGTTATCCTCTCCCTGGATGCGGATTTCCTGGGTGGAATCGCTCATCCTGGCTTTCTGCCGATGGCTGCGGGCTATGCTGTGCGGCATCGCTACGAAGAGGGCAAGACGATGAACCGGCTGTACGTCGTCGAGACGATGCCGACGGTGACCGGGTTCAAGGCGGAGCATCGGCTGGGGCTGAAGCCGAGCGAGATTACGAGCTTTGCGCAGGCGCTGGCGAATGGCACAGCTCCTCAAGGCGCGAGCAGCGAGCAGCAGAAGTTCTTCTCCGCTCTGAACGATGACCTGAAGAAGAGTGGCGGCAAGTGCGTGGTGATTCCGGGCGAGCAGGCTGCGCCGGCGGTCCATGCAGCGGCATATGCGCTGAACGCTTCGCTGGGTGCGGTGGGCAAGACCGTCATTTACACCGAGACGGTGAACCCGATGCCGAGCGAACAGTTTGCCGATCTGAAGTCGCTGGTCGCGGATGTGAAGTCGGGCAAGGTGCAGTGGCTGGTGATGCTGGGCGTCAATCCGATCTACTCGGCGCCGTGGGACCTCGGCTTTCAGGATGCATTCAACAATATTCCGGTGACGGTCCATCTGGGCTCGCATGTGGATGAGACCGGCGTGATCTCGAACTGGCATATCAATAAGGTTCACTACCTCGAGAGCTGGTCGGATGCGCGGGCGTATGACGGGACGATCTCGATCATTCAGCCGATGATCGATCCGCTCTATGGCGGCAAATCGGCGCATGATGTGCTGCAGGCGCTGCTGGACAATCAGCAGGCGTCTGCCTATGACGTGGTTGTCGCCAATGCAAAGACTTATATCAAGGGCGACTTTGCGACAGGATGGCGGAAGTCGCTGCACGATGGGTGGGTTGAGGGAACGGCCTTTACGGCAAAGGGCGGCGGTGCGGGGAAGAGTGCAGGGTCCTCCTTCGCTTCGTCATCGGCTGCGACACCTGCCGCAGGCAGCCTGGAGATCTCGTTCCGGCCCGATCCTTCGCTGTATGACGGGCGTTTCGCCAATGTCGGCTGGCTGCAGGAGTTGCCCAAACAGGTGACGAGCCTGAGCTGGGATAACGCAGCGCTGATGAGCCTGCAGACGATGGCCGATCTGAAGCTCGAGGAATCGAACGCGGTCAAGCTCGAGTTCAACGGCCGCGAAACGATTGCGCCGGCGTTGATGGTGCCGGGCCATCCGGACGGGGTGATCACGGTTTACCTCGGGTTTGGACGCGGGGTTGAGGCCGGCCGAGTTGCTTCCGGAGTTGGTTTCGATGCGTACCAGATTCGGCCGTCCGACGCTCCGCTCTACGTGACCGGAGCAACGGCGAAGAAGGTTCCGGGAACGTATGATCTTTGCGTCACCAAGGTGTACAACATCGAGCATCGCGGCAGCTTTGCGCAGCACGATCTGGAACGGCCGATCTTCGATAAAGAAGGAACCTTCTCGCTCTCCGGCCACGAGGCGATGGAGCGGTCGATCATTCGCTACGCCACGGTTGCCGAGGTCATTGAGAATCCCAACTTCGCGCATGAGAAGGGCGCCAGCGGCACGACGATCGACAAGGTAGGCTACTCGCCGCAGGGTGAGAAGACCGACAAGGACATGTCGTTCTTCCCGAACTCGTGGAAGTACGACAAACAAGACCCGTCTTCGCTGAAGATTCAGAATGCATGGGGCATGGCGATCGACCTGAACAGCTGCGTTGGCTGCAATGCGTGCATCGTGAGTTGCTATGCGGAGAACAATATTCCCGTGGTGGGGCGCGAGCAGGTGAAGGTCGGACGCAACATGCAGTGGCTGCGCATCGACACTTATTTTGAAGGCGATCTGCATGCTCCCAAGGCGCACTTTCAGCCAATGGCGTGCCAGCATTGCGAAAACGCCGGCTGCGAACAGGTGTGCCCGGTGGGAGCGACGATCCATACGCCGGAGGGCCTGAACACGATGGTCTACAACCGTTGCGTGGGAACTCGGTATTGCTCGAACAACTGTCCGTATAAAGTTCGCCGGTTCAACTTCCTGCTGTACTCCGACTACGACACGGAGAGCCTGAAGTTCATGCGCAATCCCGACGTCACAGTGCGTTCGCGCGGCGTGATGGAGAAGTGCAGTTACTGCGTGCAGCGCATCGAGGCCGCGAAGATCACTGCGGACAAGGAAAATCGCGCAGTGCGTGACGGCGAGATTGTGACGGCCTGCCAGCAAGCCTGCCCGACCAGCGCCATTACCTTCGGCAATATCAACGACAAGGCAAGCAAGGTGGCGCAGATCAAGGCCAAGGAGCGCGATTACCAGGTCCTGACCGACCTCAACTTCCGCCCGCGCACGACCTACACGGCCGGCGTCATCAACCCAAATCCGGAGCTGGCATAATGGCGACCAAAGGACCCATGCAAGACCCGATCGTCGATCCTCGGATTGACCCGCG
>Ga0182024_10008313_pt1 | contig 21959 bp, 17 predicted proteins | sample P32metaG_FD_120480 | JGI IMG/M metagenome (GOLD analysis project Ga0182024, IMG submission 120480) | Permafrost microbial communities from Stordalen Mire, Sweden - P3-2 metaG (Illumina Assembly) | ecosystem: Environmental > Terrestrial > Soil > Wetlands > Permafrost | place: Sweden: Stordalen...
AACGCGTCGGCTTCAACGCCAACTGGAAACATCGCAGCCTCCTTGCCACTGGTGATTTAGGACAAAACCATCATGGCAGGAGGCGCGATTTTTAGTAACGCTCGTTGAACGGTATTGTGTTTAAACCGGGCGCCACGCCCCAGTATTACCCACTGACTCACACCATCTTTTGGATCGAGGGTCATTTATGGGGATTGAATGCCGCTGGATATCACGCCGTCAATGTCCTTTTGCACATTGGCAATAGCCTGTTGTTGTGGGCGGCGCTTCGGCGGTTAAACATCGCCGCGGCGTGGCTGGTCGCCGCCGTCTTCGCGCTCCACCCAATCAACGTGGAATCCGTCGCCTGGATTACCGAGCAAAAAAACACCCTGTCGGGGTTCTTCTATTTTGTGGCGATCCTGCTGGCACTGCGGGCTTGGCGGGTTAACTCCGAGCCCTTGAAAGCTCCGCACGCAGCGGCAGCCACGAAGGTCGACTGGTTGGCATACGGCTTGTGCCTGACGTGCTTCCTGGCGGCGGTGCTGTGCAAGACGGTGACTGCGACGCTTCCCGCCGCACTCGGGTTGATCCTCTGGTGGAAACACGGACGACTTGCCCCTCGCGACATCTTTCTGCTGCTGCCATTGTTTATCGTCGCGCTCGGCGTGGCGATGCTCACCAGCGGCATGGAGCAGTGGAACGTCGGGGCTTACGGCCCCGAATTCATGCTCTCTTTCACCCAGCGCGTGCTCATTGCCGGTCGGGCGATTGGGTTCTACGCCGGTAAGCTGTTTTGGCCGGCTCGGCTCACATTTATTTATCCGCGATGGAATGTTAACCCAGCCGCGTTGTGGCAGTGGACTTTCCCAGCGTCCGTACTCGTCGTTGTTTCGGTCCTGTTTCTGTTGCGCGGCCGCATCGGGCGTGGGCCTGTTTGCGCGGTCCTGTTCTTTATCGGCACGCTCTTTCCCGGGCTTGGCTTCATCAACGTTTACCCGATGAGATTCTCATTTGTGGCCGATCACTTCCAATACCTTGCGGGGATTGGCCTGGTCATCGTCGCAGCCCAGCTTCTGTGTAAGCTGCTGACGCCACAGGCGGTTCGATATACGGGTGCGACGATTCTCCTGGTTACTCTGACATTCCTCACATATCGTCAATCCCGCGCATATAAGGACGATCCCACACTCTGGCGCGATACCTTGGCCAAGAATCCGAACTGCTGGCTCGCCATGGACGATCTCGGCGTCGACGCGGCCAATCACGGCGATGAGCGCGCCGCGATGACGTGGTACGACCATTCGCTGGCGGTTTACCCCATTCAACCCGAGGCTCACCTGCTTCGCGGCGAGTTGTTCGCGAATCAGGGAAGGCTCGACGACGCCGACCGCGAGTATGCCGCGGCGGTTGCCGTGGCTCCAGGTGACGTGCGAACCGCGGTTCGCGCGGGTCATGCCATCGCGAAATCTCTGGCTGCTCGCGGACATCTGGACGAGGCCGCGAAGAAATACGCGGAAGTGCTGGCGGTTGAGCCACGGCTGGAGCCGGCGCGATTGGAGTACGCACTGATACTTCGCCGACTCAATCGCCCCGATCAGGCGATTGAGCAATATCAGAAGGCGATCGAGCAGAATCCGGATTCAGTCGCCGCCCGCGGCGCGCTGTCGGGAATGCTCTTCCAGGCGGGGTACTTGAACGACGCGATGCAGATCATCGCGCAAGCGATCGAGATCGAACCCGATCCCACGCTGCGCAACAACTACGGGGTCATGCTTATGAAAGCCGGCCGGCCCAACGAAGCCGCCGCGCAGTTTTCGGCCGCGATTGCTTCACGGCCGGATTTTGCCGACGCCTACGATGGGCTCGGCAACGCCCTGGAAGCGCAGGGCCGCGTCGGCGAAGCGATCGCGATGTATCAGAAGGCCCTGTCGCTTAGGCCGGATTTCGCGACGGCGCGCGATCACCTGGCACACGCGCGCCGGCAGAGTCACTGACGATGCGAGCCATCAGGCGACCGGATTCCATTGCCGTTCCAACTCGGTGATCTCAGCTTGTCGCTGGATCAGCTTGTGCATCCGGTAATAGACCAGCACTTTTCGATGAGCCACGCTGCTATTTACGACGTCGTCGATACTGTGGCCAGTGAAACTGAGGATGCGACGCAGCGCGTGCTGGGGCGTGACATATGACACGCGTTGCTCCGGATGCGCCATGCCAGCCCGCATCCGAAATCCGAGCGGGTTCGCATTTTCTTCAGAGGGCGGCATTTACAATTTATGTCCGAGCTTGGCTTTTTTGGTTTCCAAGTATCGCCGATTGTGCTCTCCCGGCTCGGCCTTGATGGGGACTGCGTCCACGATACTCAAGCCGTAACCTTCGATTCCATAAATCTTACGCGGGTTGTTGGTCATGATGCGAATCTGCCGCAAGCCTAGATCTCGCAGGATCTGACTGCCGATGCCGTAGTCGCGTTTGTCGGCGGCGAAACCAAGCTGCAAGTTCGCTTCGACGGTGTCGAGGCCCTTCTCCTGCAGCGCATACGCGTGAAGCTTATTGACCAGCCCGATGCCCCGCCCTTCCTGGCGAAGGTACAGAAGCACGCCCTTGCCTTCCTCCTCAATGCGTTGCATTGCGGTGTCGAGCTGCCAGCCGCAGTCGCATTTGCCGGAGCCGAAGACGTCACCGGTCAGGCATTCGCTGTGAACGCGAACCAGCACCGGCTCATCCTGCGGCGTGACGTTGCCCAGTGCATCCAATTCGCCAATGCCGCCCTTGCAGAGCGCCAGGTGCGGCTGCGGATCGATCGCGCTCTGAAACGCATGCAGACGAAACGTGCCCCATCGTGTCGGCAGCGTGACACTCTCGACGCGCTTCACGAACTGTTCGCGATGCAGGCGATAGCTGATCAAATCGGCGATCGTGCACATCTTCAAGCCGTGCTTCTGGCAGAAGATTTCAAGTTCCGGGCGGCGCATCGCTTCGCCGTCTTCGCGAAGGACTTCGCAAATCACCCCGGCGGGTTTTAGCCCGGCGAGCCGCGCTAAATCAACGCTTCCTTCGGTTTGCCCGGCGCGAACCAGCACGCCGCCGTCGCGGGCGCGAAGCGGATGCGTATGGCCCGGGCGAAGCAGATCGCCCGGCTGCGCGTTATCCGCAACAGCGGCTTGAATCGTCGCGGATTGATCTTTGGCACTAACGCCGGTCGTGACGCCAAATTTCGGATGGCCATCGACGGTGACCGTGAATGCCGTCCCAAGGCGGGCGGTGTTCGTTGAAGTCTGCGCGTGAAGCTGCAAGCGGTCGCACCATTCCGACGTCATCGCCAGGCAAATCAACCCGCGACCGTGCACGAGCATGAAGTTCACCGCCTGCGGCGTGATCTTCTCCGCCGCGTAAACGATGTCTCCTTCGTTCTCGCGATCCTCATCGTCCACCAGTACGATGGGCTTGCCGAGCTTCAGTTCCTCAAGGATTTCCGGAATAGGAGAAAAGGGCATAAGTGTTTGTTCCAGCCGCATTATAGGCTGGATCCCGTTCTTAAGTCCGCCATACGCCCAGCGGGAACGGATTTGCCAGTTGAGAACGGCTCATTCATTTATAATTTCCTCGCCGGTATAGTGCGGTTCTAATTCGTCGATCGTGCGTATTGCAAATCACTTTTTGAAGGAGGAAACCTCGATGCGATTCGTGAGTATACGACAGTTCCGGCTGACCCCCATGGCATTGGCAATTGCGATCGTCGGCCTGGCGGCAAGTGTCAGCCATGCTGACGTTGACAAAGATGCTGTTCTCAAGTGCTGGCAAAAATTCAAGCCGGGATCAAGCGCGACGATGGTCGCGAACATCGGCGCCGGCGGCTACAGCATGCAGATGTCCAAGAAGGAAGCGCTGGTCGAAGTCAGCAGCGACAAGGTCGTCATCGAAACGACCATCTCGATGAATATGGGCGGCACGCCACGGTCCAATCCCCCATCGCGACGGACGATCTCCCCCGGCAGCGAGCGGCATGACGAGATGAAGGAAGTCGGGCACGAGAAGGTTGAAGCAGCCGGCAAAACCTGGGACTGCGATGTGCTGGAAGGAAGCGCCATGCTTCCCGCCCGCGGCGGTACTCCCACCGCAAGCAAGGCGCGCATCTGGATCAACACCGATGTGCCCGGCGGCGTCGTGAAGATCGCCGTCACCGGCGGCCCGCAGGAAATCGTCTACCTGCTGTCTGCTTATGAAGCGAAGTAACCACCACATTTTTTAGCCGGCTCGCTTGCGAGCCGTTTTCCGCCACGGCCAGTCAGGCGCACCGCGCCTCGCTGGCCGGCGGCGTTTTTTCATCGACCGTTTGTCCCTATCATGTCGGGATGATTCCGATTCTCCGGCTCGGCAACCCCGCCGACCTGCAAAAAGCCGAGGCTCTGCTCGCCAAACTGCGGCTCGACCCGCGCCAGATGATCCTCGAATCCGCCGCCGATGACGCGAGCGTGCGCGAGATTCTTCGAGATGTTGCCCAGCGCGGCGACGCCGCGATCGTCGATACCGCCCGCCGCTTTGACGATCCGAATTTCACCGCCAACGACATCCGCGCGAGCGCTGAAGAAATCGCCGCCGCCCCCGCGCGCGTGCCCGCCGAGCAGATGAAAGCCCTGCGCCGCTCCATCGCGCAAGTGCGCGAATATCAAACCAAAGTGATGCCGAAAGAGGAGCCGAAGTTCACCCGGCCCGGCGTCGAGTTGTCGATGCGCTTCACGCCGCTCGATAGCGCGGGGCTCTATTTTCCAGGTGGCAAAGCGTCATACCCGTCAACGCTGATCATGCTCGCCGGTCCGGCGCAGGTGGCGGGCGTGAAGAATATCGTCGTCTGCACACCGCCGAGTCGATTTGGCCGAAGTGATCTTGTCTTGGCCGCATGCGCCGAACTCGGTTTGACGAACGTCTTCCGCGCCGGCGGCCCCGCCGCGATCGCCGCGATGGCGTTTGGCACCGAGACGATTCCTGCCGTCGATAAGATCGTCGGCCCCGGCAATCGCTACGTGCAGCTCGCCAAACGCGCGCTCGCGGGATGCGTCGGAATCGATGGATTCCTTGGGCCTAGCGAGATCGTCGTGGTCGCCGATGACTCCGCCGACCCACGAAGCATCGCCGCTGACCTGCTGGCGCAGGCCGAGCACGATCCCGGAAGCTGCTTTTTGCTGACGACTTCGAACGATATCGCGACGAAGGTGGTCGAGCAGATCAACGTTCAAAAGCAATCGCTGAAGCGCGTTGCCGCGATCGACAAGGCTCTGGCGAACGACAGCGCCATCATGATGGATCCATCGATGGATGTGATCCTCGACTGGGCGAACAAGCTTGCTGCCGAGCACGTGAACATCCAGACGCGCAACGATGACGCAATCCTCGCCAGATTGCGCCATGGCGGCGCCATCTTCGTTGGCAAATACAGCCCCGTCGCCGCGGGTGACTACGTTGCTGGCCCGAGTCACTGCCTCCCCACGAACACCACCGCAAGATTTACCAGCGGCATCAGCGTCTACGAATTCATGAAGCGCGCCAGTGTCGAGAAATACACCGCCGAGGGTTTAGCCGCCGACGCACCGGCGATCATCGCACTTGCCGAAGCAGAAGGGTTAGATGCGCACGCCGCGAGTGTGCGGGCGCGGTGATAGTTAGCGTGTGAAGATTCGCAGCACTCGGCAGCGGCAAGCCATAAGACGGCAAAAACGCCGACAGGGCCTCTCGAAGCTCCTTGCGGTAGACTTGACCCCCAGATGCACCGCGCCCCGATCAGCGGGACATCTGATCGGCGAGGGCCAATAACGCTACTTGGGATTGAGCATTTCCTGGCCGCCCGCAAAGGCCGTCGCATGGTGCGATCCTTGCGGCGGAGTGCGCCAGACCATCTGGTCACCGGCGGTTGCGCTGCCGGCATGCAGGGGGTTCAGCAGCGGGGCGGTTTCCTGGACTGCGGTTACGAGTTGTTCGTAGCAGCGGTCGTGAATGTCCACGACGCCGAGGTTGCAGTCTTCAGCGTCGCCGCGTCGACCAGCGGGGGGTTCGTCCATCCACTGGAACCAGTCGGCGCCAACCACGTACGTCACGCGAGCGAGTCGCTGCGTCATCAGGCGGTAGCCTGCCGCCCGGGCTTCCTGATCGCGAACCTCGCCGGGGAAGCGAGAGTGATTCGCGTTGCCGCTGCGGCCATCGAGCGAGTGGAACGAATACTCGCTGATCACCACCGGCTGGCCCGATTCTTCGTTAAGTGTGCGGAACGTGTTCGAATCGAGCAGGCTGTCCGAAGCGTAATAGTTCAGCGATTGCGCGTCGGTCAGGTTGCGCGAAGCCCGCGCGACTTCCGCGGGCATCCAGCCGCGATAACGGCAGCCGAGAATCAAGTGGTTCGGGTCATACTTGCGAACCAGCGTGCTGGTCATTTCAAAATAAGCGCGGGCGATATGTTCGAGCCAGCGGGTTTCCAGCTTGTCGTAAGCGGCGTTTGACGCCATCGGCAGCTGAGCCAGGCCGCGAAGCTCATCCCACTTGGTGAGTTTCGTGTTCCAGTCATCATTGAAGGACTTCACGTTGGGCCAGGTCTTCTCAATGATGTTCAGCACCTCGCGACGATTGGGATCGTCCACGGGAAGATCGTCAAAGTAGACGCGAGCGCCGACGGCGTTATCGTCCCAGCTCAGTTCGTTGTCGGTGTAATAACCGATCAGGTTGCGATTGTTCTTCAGCGGCTCGGCCTGTGACTTGATCGCATAGTCGGCGGCGCGCCGCCAATCGGGGCTGAAGAGTCGCGCTGTGTACGGAACCCAGCGCCAGACGTTTAAGTCCTGCGTCATCGGCAGGCGGCCGTCGTGAAGGGCTGGATTGCACCACGCACCCAACGATTTGAATCCAATCGCATGAATGCGAGAGGCCGTCAGATCGGCCCAGTGCAGCAGGCTCTCGGAATCGGGCCGGCCATCCCAGTCAGCAGATTCATACGCCGGCTTGGCCGGGTCAAACGACAAAAGCTGAGGCTGGACCGTTGTCACGCCGTTAAGGAACTCGGTTTGGTCGTGATTATCGACGAACCACCAGACTCCGTCAGGGGTCTGGCCGATGCGCCAGAAGCCGGGCTGACCATGGATCTGCTTGAAGCGCGGAGCCTCAAGAACGGCCGAAATGACAGGCGCGTCCGCAACAGCAGAGGCCGGTGCTGGCGGGTTTGCAGCTTGGCTGGCATGTCGCGGCGCAAGCAACGCAACGGCACCCAGCGCCAAAGCGCCGACAACAGCCGAAGTTATATGTCCTAACTTCATGGCACCTTCTGCTCGCCGGCGCGACGCCCGAATCGTCGGATATGCGGTTCTCGAGCTACAGCCTTCGGATCGGATGGCGAGCGGTCCTAAAAAATTATCGGTCAGCCGCACGTCACCGCTGAAGCAACTCACGCGAGTTCCTGCGAAAACTCTTCGCCCAAACCAAGTCGAGTCACCTCGGAAAACTACCTAGATGTAATACGACATTCGCATTGGGTGGGGTCGGTTCGCCCCCGACGTTACGGCAGAGGTTTCACAGGGTTCGACGTATCGTTGTATCTCGATATGCCGCCTCAAGTTCGGCGACATATCGAGCGGCGTCGAGAAGGGGGGAGTGCATCATTCGATCGCGCAACGAATTACGCATCGAGCTGAGCTGAGGTGGGTCGGCCGCCAGCCTTGTGGCGATCTTCAGGTATTCGTCCGAATTGGCGGCTATCCATTGATCGAGCTTGAGGTTACGGAGAATGGTTACGCCTGCCTGAGCAAGTGGAAGCCAGCCGGCAAGCGTGACGACCGGCAAGCCCATCCATAACGCATCGAGCGAGGTTGTACCGCCGTTATATGGAAATGGATCGAGTGCAATGTCGATCTGATTCCATGTTTGAAAATATTCGGCGAGCGGCTGGCGCGGGATGATTTTCAATCGATCAGGACCGATGCCGTACTGCGCAAATCTTGCCGGTATCGATTGGCTCGCGCCCGGAATATGGATCGCAAGCTTGCTGGTTGGCACTTCATGAAGCAGTCTTGACCAAGCCCCGATAACGGCGTCATTCGCTTTTGCGGCGGTATTCATTGAGCCGAACGTGACGTAACCGTTGCGAAGCATCGGCAGCGGACCCACTTCGCAGGCGGTCTCCGGCGGCTGGTAGCACCAATAGCTTGTCGGCAGTGCCAGCAGCTTCTCGCTGAAAAACTGATCGGTATCGAAGCCGACCATGTTTGCATCGGTGATGCAGTAATCCATCTGCGCCAAACCGCTCGTGCCGCAATAGGCCAGGTGCGTGAGCTGAATCGGCGCGGGTTTCAGTGCGAACACGCCTAGCCGGCTGCCGCGCATGTGAAGCGTCAGGTCGACGAGAATATCAATCTCATCATTCGCAATCATCGCGGCAAGCTGTTGATCGCTGTGGCCTTTAGTCTGTCGCCAGGTGGTTTCCGTCGCGCGGAGCCGAGCGGTGAGGTCATCTTCCGGCTCCGTATCGCTGTAACAGGTGATCGCGAATTTCGATCGATCGTGATGCGCGAGAATCGGTTCCATGAATGCGCCGATGACATGCCGGCGAAAATTTGGCGAGATGTACCCGACGCGAATCGGATCATGCGGCGGGCGTGAAATCGGCTTGCTTGCCGGCGGCGCGAACTTCATTGCCCACGAGCGATGCTCGGCAAGAATTGCGGCCGGCCGGTCAGCCCCGGCCGGATCGAAATAGAGCAGGTAGCAGAGATTGCTGTGTGCTTCTCGATAGTCGGGGCGATATAGAACAGCTTGCCGCGTTGCGCTGATCGCGTCGGCAATTTGCCCGCATTCGCGCAGCACACTGCCGAGCATCATCCACGCTTCCGGCGATTTGTGATTTCGCGATAACGCCGTGCGGAATGCTTCCACGGCTTCGTCGAGGCGGTCCTGCGACCGAAGTGCCTTGCCGAGATTTCGCCAGGCGCCTTCGTCATCCTGTCCCGCGGAAATCGCATTGCGAAAGCTTTGCTCGGCCGACGCGACATCGCCTCGACCGAACAGGAGGACTCCGAGATTCAAATGGGCAGCGGCAAGATTCGGATTGAGTTGAATTGCTTCACGCAGACTGTTGATCGCGTCATCGTGTTGGCCGATCGCAGTCAGGATCAAACTGAGGTGATAGTAATGCTCGGCGGAATTCGGCTCCCGCGCGATCCACTGGCGCATCATCGCGATTGCTTTGACCGGCTGACCGCTATGCAGCAAGGACATCGCCTGGGCGGCGGGAGTTTGATTCGTGGCATCGCTCATGCTTCGTTGGGCTTGGCGCCGATGATCCACTGCGTTGCGGCGGCGGCGGCGCAGCACATCGCGCCGATCACGAAGAAATAGTAATTGCAGAACGCCTGCTTATTGAAGGCAAAGAACGCCAGCGCGACAAACGAAACGCCCGCCGCGAATCCCGCCGGTGTGCGCGGCGTCGCCCAGATCGCCAGTGCCAGCGTCACCATCGCGGCGAGGGTGGATGCGATCGCCGCGGTCGAAGGATCTGTGACGAGATGGCCGCGGAATCCGAACCACACGAGATAGCTCAGCGCATCCCAGCGGAAAGGCGCGAGTTCCTGCACCGTGACGGTGGATCGCCAATAGGCGTGGAAGTTCCAGAGCGCCAGCGGCAGCGTGACGATCGCGCCGACGATCGCGCTTTGGATCAGCAGCCAGAGCCAGTCGCGCCACCGCCATCCTGCCGGCAATAAGCAGAATGTCAGCGGCACCGCGAGAATCAGGTATTGTTTGGTGACAATGAATAAGCCGAGCGCCAGGGGCAGGAATCGCGACCGTCGGACGGCAAGAAACAATGTCGCCGCGAGGAACATCACGGTAAACGGCTCTGTCCAGCCCCGGCCGAGCACGAAGAATTCCCGCGGCGTGAAGAGCAGCAGCGCGGCGGCAAGCTTCGCGAATCGTCCTGGATAACAATATCCGGCGAACGCTCCCGCAAGCATCAGCGCCAACGCCTGGGCGTACCGATGGTCGTGCGCGACGGCATATCCCGCCGTGGCGAGCAGCAGACTTACGGGAGGATAGGGAAAACCAAACTGCACGCGATCGTTGACCACGAGATTCGGGCCGTACACGAGTTGATGGCCGGGCAGTGTGCTGTGATAGATGTCGGGAAAGGTCATCTCATATGGATTGCGGCCTTGCAGCAACTGGCGCGATCCATCCTGCTGAAAGACCCAGACATCGACCTTCGGCGCCGGCGATTGGCGCAATATCCATATTGACGCCATCAAATGCAGGGATAACAGGATTGGAAACCACAGCCGCTGCCAAAGGCGTGAGTCGATCATCCCCGCGAGACAAATAACGACGCCGGCCGCGATGACACAGGCATGGAACGGCAGCATCTGCCATCGATGGATGAGCGTCAGATCCGCAGAAGGTGATCGGACCAGCAGGGCGATCATCTCAAGGCCGACGGTGATGAAGAGCGTTCGCTCCAGTTGAATCGCCGTTCCCACCTGCCACGCGATAATCGCGGTCGCGACGAGAATGAGCGCGACGGTGATCAAGGCCAGCGATCCGACGAAATACTCCCCGTTATTGAAGTCGAGCGCGAGGCCAATTGTAAATGCTGAGATCGCGAAATAGGTCGCAAACCGGTAATGCTGCCCGGCGAGCTTCAGCGAAGCGTAGTCAAGAGTCGCCATGATCAAGTCGGGCTGGCCGATGCGACCATCACCCATTGCATGCCGAACAGTCGCGGCGCGATGGTGAGGGCCGCGTGCTGCATCTTCTGAGCGATCCGGAAGGGGAGTTTTCCTTCGCCGGTCTTCCATACTTCGTCGAGCGGGATGCCGGTGGCGCGGATACTCTTGACCGACAGTCCGGCGGATTTGAGCATGTCGACCGCGGTATCCTTGGTGAAAAACTGCAGGTGCGTGCGATCGAGAATGCCGCGATCCATCTTCGGAAAGTATCCGAACAGCAGCATGGTGCGAACCGCCAGGTGCGCAACGTTGGGAACCGAGATGATGAACGTCGCGTCCGGCGTGGCCGCTTCACGAAGACGCTTCAACACGCTCAGCGGACTTGGCGTGTGCTCAAGCACGTCGCCGCAGACAACAAGGTTGTATTCGTTGGACGGCAGTGGAGCGTCTTCGACGATGCTTGCCCAGGTGCTGCGATAGAACGGGCGCGCTTCGTTGGCCCACTCCGGGTTGGCTTCCACCGCATCGATTGTCAGGCCGCTGCCTTGAATGAGATGGCCGAGCATCCCCTGCGCCGCGCCGACATCCAGAATCGGGCTGAGCTGAAGCGACTGAACGAGACCTGAGATTTGCTGATGGCTACTCCTGGGGTCGCGGTGCAAGCGATAATGCGGCATCGGGTTCGTCTCGTCCCGCCGAACTGGCGGCGGGTCGCCTCCATCGTTCTCGAGCCGCGTATTTGAACGTCTCGCGAATGCAATTCAATGCGTACGGGATGCCATTCACATGGCAGATTTCGTCGCCATAGTAAGTCGGAATCGGAACTTCCTGAATGCGGAAGCCCTTTTTCAGGAATTCAAGAATGATCTGCGTATCGAAGTGCCAGTTCCACGTCATCGAATCCAGCGGAATCTGGCGAAGCGCCTGCACCGAATACGCGCGATAACCCGAATGGAACTCGGTAAGCTTCGAACCGGCCAGCGCGTTTTCGGTCCAGGTGAGAATCTTGTTGCCGACGTATTTGTACATCGGCATGTTGCCGCGCAGCGCCGCGCCGGGGATCATCATGCGCGATCCCATTACCATATCCGCCGTACCGTTTTCCAGCGGCGTCAGCAGCTCCTGCATCACCTCGGGCGCATATTGCCCATCGCCGTGCAGCAGTACGACAATGTCAAGATTCCGCGCGATGGCGTATTGATATCCCTTGCGCTGATTGCCGCCGTACATCAGGTTAACGGGGTTGCGGAAGATGCTCAGCTTCTGCCCGCCAGGCTCCTGCATCAGCGAGCGGCCGGCTTCGTAGGTGCGATCAGAACTGGCATCATCGAAGACGAACACTTCTTCGATCTTCGAGTGAACATCCACCGGGATGCGCTGCAACACCGCCTGCAACGTGCTCTCGGCGTTGTAGGCGACAACCAGAATTCCGATACGGGCCATGCGATCAGTCCTCTTGCGGTCATTTATTCTAGCCGAAAACTCACAAATTGGCGATTTGCGTGTAATTTTGTGCAGGTGCCGCACAGATTCACCAGAACAGTCGCTGGCTGGGGCAATTCTTAACGAATTATCGGTGCTTTCGATCGGCTATTCCTGTCGTCTCAGGTAATCCAAATTGGGCCATGCGAACGGCTGGCCCTGAGGAATCTGCTTCTTGTAAGTTTCAACGGCCTGCAAAATGACTTTTCGAGCCGTGGTGAAGGCTTCGTTACGAATGTTCGCGTCCGAGTCGACCAGCAATTTCTTGTACAGATCCCAACGCCCGGAAAGCATCCTTGGCGCCCCGTTGCCGATGTCGTCGATTACCTTCAGTCGGCTGGCGGTTTGTCCTTGGAGCGCAGACATGACGTACCGTGTAATCCAAATGGGCCAAGGGACCTCGTTCGGGTTAATCCTCGGACCGGTCCGAACGAAGGTGTATCGATTCGGATCCGGGACCAGCGGCGCGCAGAACCTTGATTCCAACGCATCCAGTGCGTCGGCAGCCACGTCCGCATGCTGGCTGCTAGCCGCGGCAATCAGCAGCGGCAGACCACGCTCGGCGCGTTTCGGATCGCGGGGATCGTCCGTCCCGATAGAGCGGGCCGCCATCGCTCTAAATCGTGCAGACGGGCCATTGAGTGCGACGGCGGCAACGTCAAGTGTGACTCGCTTGTAGGCGTTGATTTCGTGCGCCGCTGGTGGATATTCCTGTGTCAGCAGCGCGCACGAAGCAGCGGGTCTTTGCTTCCGGCCATCGCTTGAACGGTCTCAGGCGGCAGCCGGTAGATCGCATCCAGCCCGGCGTCGCGAACTTTCAGATCGGACCCCTGAAGCGATTCCGTCACGTTCCTCAGCAATTCGGCCGGCGCCGGATTTGGAGACTCGAGCCAAAGCGCGGCTGAGTGTGCGGCAGCAATATGCACTTTCGGCGTCGGGTCACTGGTCAGCTTCAGAAGCGGCTTCAGGAACTTATCGCGCGTCTCGGCCGCGAACGGACTGGCGCCGTTTTGCTCGATGCCGAGCAGCGATGCCAGCGACCATCGCAAATCGTCATTGCCGCGTTCAACGATATCGGCGATACGCGCGCCGGGCATTCCAAAGTCGCTTGACCGATGGAATTCTGCCATCCACGAGTACGCGGCGCCCGAGCGGGTATCCATCACTGGATCGGCCACCAAGATCTTCACGACGCCGACCAGTGCCGTGTCGTTGATCGCAAACACATTCTGGCTGATCAGGCAACGGGCGGCCTCGAGCCGAACGTCCGGCTCCGGATCACTGAGCAGGCCGATGAATGCCGGGATTGTCGCGGGATTTTTTGCGTCACGAATTTGCTTGATGGCCGCGAGTCGCTGCCCGCGCGTGCCCGGCTGCCTGAAGCTATCCAACGCCGCCTGCTCGGTCGAACCGAGCGGCCGCGTCAACGCGGCGGCATTGGCCGAGTGATGAGCCAGCGTGCGATCGTCGAGAATGCGCTGGACTTTGGCGGAGACTTCGCCGTCGGCGTTGCTTCTCAGCAATTCAATCGCTTCATTGGCTTTGCGGATTCCGTTTTGATCGACGGATGGACCGTCGGTGGAAGGATCACCCGCCAGCGCGCGAGCGAACTTCACGCAGTCGTCGTTCGACAGTGCCTTGACCCGGCCAATCAGTGTTGGGGTGGCGGGCAAGCTCCAATATCCAAGTGCGGCGGTCGCTTCGATGCGCAGGGGAAGATCGTCATCGGTCAGCATCGATTCCAGCGTTTCTGACGCTTGCGCCACCAGTGCGGCATCGAAATGGATGGCCGAATCGGGACGGACACGATACCAGCTCATTGATCGCTCGCGCATTGGAGCTTCCCTTCGCCACCATCGCGTCGATTTTTCGGCGCATCCCCGGATCGGAATCGATAACCGCGCCCGAAATCGCCGCATGAAATTGGGCCGGAACGCGGTCGGCGGAGATAATTTCGAGCAAAGCCATGTTGGCCGCTGACAGACGCTGCGAGAGGGCGATCAACAAGTTCATGCCGTTCGCGCGGAGAGACGCCTTGTCCGGGTCATCCACGGCGGCAAGTTGCTTCAGCAGCGGCGTCAGTCTTCCAAGCGCGCCCAACGATGCCGGCGAAAGGTTCGCCACCGGCGTCGGCATCGCGTTGATCGCATTGGGTGACGGATCAGGCTGCGGATGAAGCATCAGCGCGAGGCGATTGATTGCCGCCGGCCCAATCTGCGGATCGTGCGACACACTGCAGATCGGTTCAATCCCTGGCTCACCCAGCGCCGACAACCGACCCAAGCAATCCGCGATCGCCGGATCGTCGGGGCCGGGGTGATTGGCCGCAAGTCGACGCAACTCCTTCGTGAGCTTTGAAACAAATTCCGCCACCGGAAAGTGTACGCACACGCCGCGGGGATTTGCACTTGAATTCAGTTGTCGCGTACTTGCCGGGCCTATCGCTGGAATGGGCCCTGCAACGTGCTGGAACTCAAAGCTTGGCCGAAGCCCAGCGGCATCAGGCCGACACTGAAGGTCGTTTGATTCGCGATCTGGTCGTGGCCGGCAGAAAAGATCATCACAAAGCGGTCGAAGTAGCGGATAATGGCGATGTTCGACGAAACGTCCTTGTTGAGACCCAGGTCAAAATTTTGCCCAATTTCGAAAGCGTATTTTGGGCTGATCGTGTAGTCCACCTCGATCGTCACGATGTTTGAATTCAGGTCGGCGATATAGCGATCGCCCAAATAGAATGACTCTTGCACATCACGGCGAACCAGCACCCCCAAGGCGCCGGTGGCAAGTTTTTCGGCGTCGAGGTTGTATTGCGCGTCAGCCAGGATCACCGTGTTATCCGTCAGTCGCCAGGTGGCGTTGGCGTTGATGGCGTCACGCGGGATTGACGTTTCGGGGTCGGTGGAAAAGAACATCCCGCGGAAATCGGTGGGGTTGCGGAAGCCGAATGTGTTCGGTTTGTTGGCAAAAAGCGCGAGATCCAAATCGACAGTCAGCACATCGACGCTGCGCCATTGCCCTGGCCCGCCGCGTTGCGTCTGCCATCGCTGATGCAGGCCGACGTCGAGTCCGGAGATGTCATTAATTGCATCGACCGCCGTGTCATACATATACAACTGACCGCGATCGACCGTCGATCCTGAAGCAAACAAATCGAGCGTCGGCTCAACGACGTGACGCAGTTGGTGGATGTCAAGGAGATCGGACTCGGCGCTCGGATCGACGCGCCAGAATGTCGTACTGATTCGTGCGCCGGCACCGCCAAACACCCGCGACTGATCACTCCCCGAGGGCGAATTGGAATATTCCGTCAGGCGGCCGACGAGATACGGGACGACTTTGAAATGATCCATCGAGACAGGCCAATCGACCTCCTCGCGGAAGTCGCCGCGCCAAGTGATCGCCTTGGTGATTCCCGTTTGGCCGAGGGCGGGAATCCCCGGTAGGATATCTGGCGTGCGGAAGCCTTGCTGGGCGAGCGTCGCCCGCGTTGGTTGAAATGCCAAGCCGGCGCCGCTGTTGTCGCTGAAGAACGTTAGCGTGTTGTCCCCGAGGCTATCGCCTTCGCGGTGGTAGCCCAGATCCGGATAACGCTCGACCTCAAACTGTTCGGCCATGCGGTCGCTGGTTGTGATGAGTTGGTTCGGCTGAGCTTCAACGAGCATCGTGAACGCTTCGGAGTCACGTTGATGCTTTAGATACAGGGTCTCGTCGGTGGGCCCCTCCTGCATAAACTGCAACGGGAACCACTCTTCCAGAAACGTCGGATCTGACACATATCCCAAACGAACCTGTGCTTCCCAATCGTCGGGCAGATAGTGCGTGTGTTCAAACAGCAGACGCCCGCGAAGGTTGGAACCGGGCCCACCCGGATCGACGGGCACACGACCGTAGTCGGCGTCAATACCGCGGTCGTATACAAAATAACTGCGTAAATCGCCGTTAAAGTTCAGCGGCTGGTGATCCGTTTCAGTGGCAGAGGCCGCGCCGTATGTTGCGTCGATGCCGCCGGCCGGGCCGCGAGAGCCGAAGTAGTCGATGCGATAGGCCGCGTCGAGCGATTTTGGCGGCAGGTGGCCAAGCGTCTCAAACAATCCCCAGTCGCTTAGAAGCGAATATCCCCAGTCATCGCGATGCGAAAAACCGATCTGACGCATCATGCCGGGGCGGTCCCCCATCGTTCCCGCGACCGACGGCAGATAAAAGAACGGGACGTCGAAGGTCCTGAACGTCACGTTATTGCCCTGGTAGTTCACCCGTTCCGGAAATTCCGGATCGCCCGTGGCTTCGGTCTGCACGTTCATGCGGTCGGTTTGAATGCTGTACGATGGCACCGCGAAGCTGCTGCTGGTGAGTTCGACCCCTTTCATGGAATATTCAGTTTTGCTTAGCTGTCGGAGAATCTTCGCCCGCAGGATCACCGGTATCTGTGGCTTGGGAATCGTCGTGTGCATGACGGCATTGACGAGAATCGCGCGATCGGTCGCCAGTTCGTAGTACACGCGCTCGGCTTGCAGTCGCTCTTCAATGCCGGCGAGTTTTACCGCGTCAAATTGAATCCGGGCGTCACCCTCCAGATACACCGCCGTCACGCGACGCATGCCCTGCTCGGTCTTGGCCTGCTGACTCATATCGCGCAGGCTCTGCACTGCCGTAAAGAGCACGGCACGCTGCGCCTGCATCTCAATCGTGTCGCCGTTGGTCTCGACGCGCACCGTGACACCGCCGGTCACGACAAACGCGACGTTCCCTTCCTCGGAATCAGCGACTTCAATGTTTCCTTCCAATTGAACCGCGAAGCCGGCTTCGGCGGGTTGTGATGCGGGACGCGCGATTCGTGTCGTGGGATGGGCGGGATTGGTGGCGGGGAGCGGATTATTGTTCAATGCCGGCTGCGTGGCGGCGGCATGGCGCCAGTCACTGGCCGTCTTGAACAAAGCGCTGCCGCTCATGTCACGCGCTTCGCGCGGGTTGGCGACGATGTGAGGATCATTGAGCACCTCGGTGACGATCCATAGATGGGCGGAGGTTCGTAGGATGCCGGGTTGCCGCACCTCGACATGGCCAATGAGTTCAAACTCGGCGCGCTGCTCACCCGGCGCGCCGCCGCTGACGGGTGTCAGCCAGAGCACGCCCTGGTCGGCATGAAGCGTGGCGCGATCAAGCGTGATTGTGACGCCGCCGTCAAATTGAACAATTTGGTTGTCGGAATCCGACCAGTTGAACGCCGAACCGGCGTTGATCTCAAACTTTTCGCTAGGCGGTTGGAGCTGAGCGCAAACGAGAGAGCCGAGAGGCAAGAGCGCGATCCAAGCCAAGCATACCGCGGCCCAACGCACGCACTGACTCCTTCCTTGTGTGCCCGAGGGCGAGAGGTCTTCCTGGCTTCACAGTCCTGAAGCGGGCGGCATTATAGGTCGGCGCGTCGCGCGGTCAATTTTGATGAGTCGAGGAGAAGACATTGGGATGTGCCGTCTGCGCGATTTGCCTGAGACACATTCAAGCCATGTGCGTTCTGGCGGGCCACACCATTAAGATGACAAGCCGCGTCGGTCTTTAACTTTTATGTCTTCTGAAGGACCGAGTGCGCTGCAAGTTGGCTGATCCGGTTGCGGTTTTTCTCGACTTGATCTCGCGATCGTCGTAAGATGAGGCGCCTCACCGGGGCGCCGCGTTGAACCACGCCATGAGCAGTACAGATCGGCCTCGCTTGTCGCCGATGAAACTCACAGCAGTGCGTCTGACCGCCGTGGCGCTCTGAAGCTCTTTTGCATTGTCCTGCCGCGCCGGAGTTGGTCGCAAGTAGAAGTTGGCTGTTTCTTGAATCGACCTTCGAGAAAACATCTGACGTCGAACCTGCTCAACCAATTGCCCGTCTAAAATCTGGAGCGGCAGCACGTTCTGCCGTTACGAACGGAGTATGACACATGGCTAAGGCGAATTCGCTCGTCACCTTGATCGATCGCAAACTCGACGTCGCCCAGTTCCGAGAACAGCATTGGGAAGGGACGTTCTGGGAATACCTCGACCTCGTTCAGGAGAATCCGTCGGTGGCGCGCAATGCGTTTCAGCGCCTCTACGACATGATTCTTCAGTACGGCAGCGAGCCGTACAACCAGTTTAAGCAGGAATACATCCGCTATCACTTTTTCTCCGACCCCCTCGACCATGGCGGCGACGCGATCTTCGGCCTTGAACGGCCGTTGATGCAATTGGTCGACTTCCTGAAGTCGGCCGCCCAGGGCTACGGCACCGAGCGGCGCATCCTGCTGCTGCATGGGCCGGTGGGGTCATCCAAATCGACGATTGCGCGCCTGCTGAAGAAAGGTTTGGAACATTACTCGCGCACCGACGCCGGCCGGTGCTACAGCTATACGTGGCGGCTGGCGCGAGCGGTCGGCGACAACGATGCCGGCGAGCAATACCTCGATTGCCCGATGCATGAAGAGCCGCTGCTGCTGATCCCGCGCGAAGCGCGCCAGGACGTGCTCGACAGCATCAACGAGAAGCTCCCCGACGGCCGGAAGATTCGCCTGTACGGCGAGCCCTGTCCGTTCTGCCGAAAGATCCAGTCCGAATTGATGGACATGTACGACGGCGACTGGAAAAAGGTCATGGAGCATGTAAAGGTGAAACGCCTGGTGCTCTCTGAAAAGGATCGCCGCGGCATCGGCACATTCCAGCCAAAGGATGAGAAGAACCAGGATTCGACCGAACTGACCGGCGACATCAATTACCGCAAGATCGCCGAGTACGGTTCTGATTCTGATCCGCGGGCTTTCAACTTTGATGGTGAACTCAACATCGCCAATCGCGGCATCGTTGAGTTCATCGAAGTGCTGAAACTCGACGTGGCGTTCTTATATGACCTCCTCGGCGCGAGCCAGGAACACTTGATTAAGCCTAAGAAGTTTGCTCAGACATTCATCGACGAGGTCATTCTCGGCCACACCAATGAGCCGGAATATAAGAAGCTGCAAGGCAACGAAATGATGGAGGCGTTCCGCGACCGCACCATCAAGATCGATATTCCCTACAACATCCGCCTGAGCGACGAGATCAAGATCTATAACAAAGACTTCGGCCCCGATCGCGTTCGCGGGATGCATATCGCGCCCCATACGATTGAAGTGGCGGCGATGTGGGCGCTCCTCACGCGCATCGCCGAGCCAAAAAAAGCCGGCATCACCAAGATGCAGAAGATGCGGCTCTACGACGGCAAGAGCGTCGAGGGCTTTACCGAGGACAGCATTAAGGAACTGAAGGAAGAAGCGCCGCGCGAAGGAATGCAGGGGATCTCGCCGCGATACATTCAGGACAAGATCAGCAACGCGCTGGTGAGCCATCAAGCCCAACTCGAAAAATCGATCAACCCATTCATGGTGATGAATGAGCTTGAAGGGGGCTTATCGCATCACTCGCTGATCACCGACGAAGAGCTCAAAAAGGAATACAAAGAGCTGCTGGCGGTTGTCCGCGAGGAATACGAAGACATCATCAAGGGTGAAGTTCAGAAGGCGATCAGCGCCGACGAAGACGCGATTCGCCGCCTCGCGGCGAATTACATCGAGAACGTTCGTGCTTACACGCAGCACGAGCGCGTGCGGAATCGCTACACCGGCCGCGACGAAGAGCCGGATGAACGCCTCATGCGGTCGATTGAGGAGAAGATCAACATCCCCGACAGCCGAAAGGATGATTTCCGACAGGAGATCATGAACTACATCGGCGCGCTGGCGCTCGACGGCAAGAAGTTCGAATACAACACCAACGCCCGCTTGCTCAAGGCGCTGGAGCTGAAGTTGTTTGAAGATCAGCGCGACACGATCAAGCTGAAGAATCTGGTTTCGACGGTTGTCGACGACGAGACGCAGCAGAAGATCGATGTCGTGAAACAGCGGCTGATCAAATACTTCGGTTACAACGAAACCAGCGCCGCCGACGTGCTGAACTACGTCGCGAGCATCTTCGCCCGCGGCGACAGCAAGCAGGACGAGTAAGGAGTTGGGCTCGCGATATGAGCATGGCCCGTTCAACTCGACGATCAGGAGCGGTGTTCCTGCTTCTCGGGATGCTCGGCGGCCTGTTCTTCTGGGCCACCGACCCGCGCATGGGCCCGGAAGTGCATCACGACGCGATCGGCCAGCTTGATTGGCGGCACGCACTGTATGTCGTACGCGGATCGCCGGAGAACGTGATTGACGCCGCGAATCAAACCACGATCAGCACGTTCGTGGGATTGGCCGGGTCCGCGGCGCTGATGATCGTCGGGCTTTGGCTCGTCAGCCGATCGCAACGGCGAGCCGGAAATCGGTCATGATTCTGAAAATTGAAAAAGATCACCAGCGCTTCCGTCAGATTGTCAAAGGACGAATCCGCGACGACCTGCGCAAGTTCCTCACCAAAGGGGAACTGATCGGCAAGGAGGGCAAGCACTTGATTTCGATCCCGGTGCGCGGGGTCGATCTTCCGCACTTTCGTTACGGCGACAACTCGCAAGGCGTCGGCGCCGGCGACGGAAAAGAGGGTGAATCCGTCGGCAAGGGCCAGGGAAAACAGGGCGGCACCGATCCCGGCCAGCACATCATGGAGGTGGATCTCAGCCTCGATGAGCTGGCGGATATTCTGGCCGAAGAGCTGAAACTGCCGCGGATTGAGCCGAAAGGAAAGCACCGCATCACGACGGTGCGCGACAAGTATTCCAGCCTGCGGCGCGTTGGCCCGGAATCACTGCGCCACTTCAAGCGCTCGTTTCGCGAAGCGCTCAAGCGGCAGATCATGAACGGGGACTATGACCCCGATCATCCGGTGATCATTCCGCAGAAGAAGGACATCCGCTATCGAAGCTGGAAGGAAGTGAAGAGCCCGCAGAGCAACGCCGTCATTATTTTCATGATGGACGTTTCGGGCTCGATGGGCGAGGACCAGAAAGAGCTGGTGCGCCTCGAATCATTCTGGATCGACACCTGGCTTCGCAAGAATTACGAGGGAATCGAGAGCCGCTATATCGTGCATGACGTTGCCGCGAAGGAAGTCGACAAACACACGTTCTATCACCTCCGCGAGGACGGCGGCACCAAAATCAGCAGCGCCTTTCGCGTCTGCAAGCAACTGCTCGACGCCCACTACAGCCCCGATGAGTGGAACATCTATCTCTTCCACTTCTCCGATGGAGACAACAGCTCCGAGGCCGACAGCCGCGATTGCATAAAGCTTTTGAAAGAGCAGCTCCTCCCCATCTGCAACATGTTCGGCTACTGCCAGGTGGCCAGCGCCTACGGCTCCGGCAACTTTATCAACGTCCTTCACGAACATCTGCGGAATTACGAGAAAGTGTTGACGAGCCGCGTGAACAGCAAGGATGATATCTACGATTCGCTGAAGACGTTTTTTGGCAAGGGGCATTAATACTGGACGCGATGACGACCACGACCCACATCACGGCCGAGCAACTTTTCGAGGGCGGCTTCGATCATTGCGAGCTGATCGCGGGGGAGATCGTACGAATGTCACCAACTGGTTTGCCGCACGGATATTTCGCGATGGGAATAGGCTCGGCGCTTCGAACTTTTGTCGACGAGCATGAGCTCGGGTGGGTGGTCACGGCCGAAGCCGGATTCATTATCTCGCGAAACCCGGATACCGTTCTTGTTCCGGACGTGGCATTCATTCGACAGTCACGTCTCACAGGAGAACTCAATCCAGGATATTTCATTGGCGCGCCAGATCTTGCTGTTGAGGTCATCTCACCGACAGACCGTATTCCTAAAGTTGTTGCGAAAGCAAAACGCTGGTTGAACGCTG
>Ga0182024_10008314_pt1 | contig 21959 bp, 20 predicted proteins | sample P32metaG_FD_120480 | JGI IMG/M metagenome (GOLD analysis project Ga0182024, IMG submission 120480) | Permafrost microbial communities from Stordalen Mire, Sweden - P3-2 metaG (Illumina Assembly) | ecosystem: Environmental > Terrestrial > Soil > Wetlands > Permafrost | place: Sweden: Stordalen...
CGATTGCCCGCGAGCAGGAAATGAAAGCACTGACGGCCGACAATCGCTCGCGAGTTTTTGCCGCGGAGGCTGGCGTGCCATTGGCGATGGCCCAAGCTTTCCGCGATGGACATTTTTATCTGCACAATCAACCGCCGCCGGGCAACGGCGCGCCGTGAGTTGAGTGCTGGCGCTGAGCGCTAAGCCCAGGGAAGGCCGAGACAAGTCATCTCAGTTGCAACATGCTTCGGCGGCCTTCCCTGGGCTTATTCGCTGCTACATGGGTTCCCCAAGTTGCCCTTCGCGCGATTGGCGTTGTTGATTGGCCTGCCAGAAGCGGCCGGTGGCGACATCAAGGCACGTAAGCCAGCCGTCGCCATACACCCAGGTGTCGATGCACACCGCATGGCCCAAGTTCGTCGGCATGCCGCTTTTTTGAGCCGTGTGGCCGCATACCATGATCTTGCCCGAGATGTGTGGCGGCGGATTGTCGAATTTCTCCCAGAACAGCATTTGTTCCGACTGCTTGTCGAGCGGCAATTGGGGATCGGCGTTGGCGTGGACGAAGAAGTGTGTCTCGGTTTCGTAATAGTCGCGGCACGATCGCTCGAAAAACTCCCAATGCTCGGCCGGCACGTCGTCTAGCCGGCCGGCGGTGTCGGGCATCGCGTACGACGCCAACGTCGCGGCGCCGCCAAATGCCAGCCAGGAGTCTCTTAGCCCGGCCGACATGCGCGCCTCTTGCATGATCAACTCGTGATTGCCACGCAACGGAACCAGTCGCCCAAGTTTCCATTGCTCGATCAGCCAGTTCACCACGGACCACGAATCGGGCCCACGATCGACGTAATCGCCGAGCGTAACCAAAAGGTCTTCCGCCGCGAATGGCACCGTCGCCGCCAAAGTTTCCAACGCCGCGAAACAACCGTGAATATCTCCGACGGCAAGCAGCATGGGCCAAAACCAATCGAGCGATTCAGAGTTGCACGACGACGCGGCCGGTGATCTTCGCGGCCAGAATATCGGGGATTCGGTCTTTCAATTCCTCAAGCGAAATCGTCGTGGCCAGCGTTTCCAAATCAGGAAGTTTCCACGCGCCGGCCAATTTCTTCCAAAGGGCTTCACGCTTCGGCAGCGGATAAAATCCCGATTCGATCCCCGCCAAACTGACGCCGCGAAGAATAAACGGATAGACGGTGATCGGAAGTTCGATTCCTGCGGTCAGCCCGCAGGCCGTCACGCAGCCGCCGGGCCGCGTCGACCGCAGCGCGGTGCCCAAAATGTTTCCGCCGACCGTGTCGACCACCGCGGCCCATTGGGCCTTGAGCAATGGACTGCCCGAGCGGTCGTCGGCTTCTTCACGCCTGAGAAAATTCGCGGCGCCCAATCGACGAAGCAGCTCATGGGCCGAGGGTTTGCCAGTGACGGCGTGGACTTGAAACCCGGCCTTCGCCAACAGCGCAACAGCCATCGTGCCGACGCCACCACTGGCGCCGGTTACGAGCACGGGTCCGGCCGACGGTTCGATTTGCTGATGCTCCAACATTTCCAACGACATTCCCGCCGTGAAGCCAGCCGTGCCGTAGATCATGGCCTCTCGCAACGTCAGGCCGGCCGGAAGCGGCACGATCCAATCGGCCGGCACGCGAGCATGATCCGCGTATCCACCCCACCGGCTTGCCCCGAAGCCGAAGCCAGTGACAATCACCGGATCGCCAAGTTGGAACTTCGGCACGCGGCTTTCGACCACCGTTCCCGCCGCGTCGATCCCCGGCACATGCGGAAAACTCTTGCTCACGCCAGGGTGTCCCGTAGCGGAAAGGGCATCCTTGTAGTTCAGGGACGAAAACTGAACACGGATCAGCACGTCGCCGTCGGGCAGGTCGGCCACGCGGCATTGCTCGATCGCCGATACAAATAATCCGTCCGACTGCTTTCGGACGATAAAACAACGGAAGGGCCTGGTTTCAGCGACGTTCATGGCGATTGGAATGCCTGCAATTGCGCGTATTGCTACCGACGGGGAATCGTGCGTTTTGCATGGGCCGAAGCCGTTGGGCAGTGCCAGCCCCTCGCGTTGACACCCGGGCAGCGGCCTTTATAATTTGCACAAAGCTTGGATTCTAACGGCCCCTGCGATATAGGAACATGGGCTATTGCGGCGGGCGATTAGGATCAGAGCATCAGAAACGATAATTGATCGGGGCGGATAACAAGATCGGGAGAGTAACGTCATGGCGAACAACGTATCCGAATTGACCGACGCCAATTTCGAGGGCGAGGTTTTGAAATCCGAGCAACCGGTGCTGGTCGATTTTTGGGCCCCCTGGTGCGGCCCCTGCCGTATGATCGCGCCGATGGTCGAGGAACTCGCGGGCGAAAATCGCGGGTCGTTCAAGATCGGAAAAATCAACATCGACGAAAATCCCCAAGCCGCCCAAAACTACGGCGTCAACAGCATTCCCACACTAATGATCTTTAAGGCGGGCGAGGTCGTCGATCGGTTTGTCGGCGTTCAACCGAAGAACCGCCTTCAGCAAGCTATCGATTCCGCGAAGGCCTAGCAACCGGCGAAAATTCTCCGCTTTCGCCCTCTCAAAGACACCGGAACCGTCCCGACGGCTTCTCCGCTCGTCCTGCCTTTGCTATTGCCCCATCGGTTGAGCCAAGCCGTTGTCGGATCATGGTCACATCGTACGTAAATCGAATCAATTGCCGGCGTCGGATTGCCGATTAAGTAGTCTGGATAAACTTTGACGGGGGGCTCATGCGCTTTGAGGACCGATAGCAATGTCCGATTCCCGCGACCTCCATGCGCCGGCCGGGGTTGATAAACGAGCGGAAATGCGCGAGCTAGCGCCCGGCGTCAACCGAAACATTCCCTCGGCCAGTGAACAGGTTTCCGGCTCGGCCGGAACTGATTCGGCGATTTCGAGCAAGAAACTCCGCGTTCGGATCGATCCCGCTCACCCCATCGGCGATGCTCCCCGAGAATCCGCCCCGCCCGCGGAGGTTTCGGGCGGTCCGGCTGTCGCTGGTGAAAATCGCGAAGTGGTTCGCGATTCAAGCGATGGCGAATTCTCGGCCGAAGCCGCGATCGCAGCGGCGGCGTCTGCATTTCCCGAGATTGATGCGTCATCAGAAGTATTTTCCGTCGAGAAGCTCCAGCAGTTGCGACTGCAGTTCGAGCAATTGGCGGGGCATCTGCGATCGCAGCAGTATCAGCTCGATCGCCGCGAGGCTCAACTTCACTCGCAACTGGCTCAGCAGGAAAACGAGGTTCGCACGAGCCGGTTATGGTTCCGTGAGCATCAACAAGAGCTTGCCGACCGCGAAGCTGAATTGCTGCGGCGCGAGCAGGAAATGGAGTCGCAGCGCGCCGGCTTGATCGAGAACCTGGGCCAGCGCGAAGCGGAACTTGCCCGGCGCGAGGTCGCGTTCGAATTGCAATCCGCGCTATGGGCGAACGAGCGAGATGAATGGGCCGATGCAATTGCGCGGTCCGAAGCCGAGTGCCGCGAAGTCAAACGGCAATGGCAAGAGCAGGCTGATGCGCTCGCAGTGCGCCACCAGGATTTGGAACAACAGCGGCAAGCGCTCCTTCAACCGTCAGACACGACGGCAAATGCCGCCGCCACGGCGCTCGTGTCGGAACAGGCCGCTGCCGAACGGACTGAAGAACAGAGCCGCGTGGCCGGGCAGCTTCATGCCGACGCCGAGCAATTTTATCGGCAAGTTGATTCGACGCTCGATTTGATGCGCCAGTTCCTCATCGGCCAGCAGCCGAATGCCGGTGTTGTGAAAAGCGTGCCAAAGGATTCGATTGGAAATGAGCCTGGCAGTCGGGGCTTGCCGCCCGAAATGGCGTCGGTGTTCGGCGAATTTCGTACCGCGCTCGCCAGATTCCATGGCCGCCAGAAGAATCTTGAAGAAGCCGAAGCGCTGCTGACCGACGGCCAGACGGCCTTGGACCGCGGACGGCAGCAACTCACGGCCGACCGGCAGACGTGGCAGGAACAGTGCGAAATCGATCGCCGCCGGATCAATGACGATCGTCGCCGCGCCGAAGCCGACATGGACAGGAAATTGCAAACGCTCACCTCTCGCGGCGAGCATCTCGAACGACGCACCGCGGCCGTCGATCAGCTTCGAGCCGAGGTCTTGCGGGCCCAGCGAGAGACGCTCGAATTGCGTCTGGCGACCGACGAAATCTGGTCTCAACTTTCGCAAAGCGTGCCGCCGCCGGCACTGACGCAGTCGCTTGCCAGGATTCGCGGCAAGCTGGCCGAGCAATTTCAACTCGAGCGGGTCGAATTAGCCGACCAGGAGAAACAACTCGAGGCGTTGGCCGTTCGGTTGGAATCGCAACACGACAAGTTGCATCATCAAAAAGAGGCCCTCGAGCAATGGGTCGCCGACCGTCGCAACGAGATCGAGGGTCAGGCAAGCCGTTTGGTCGCCCAGGAAATGGAACTGGCGCGGCGCCAGGGTGAACTGGAAGAACTGAACGAACGGACGCAAAGCGAGCGCCGCCTTTACGAAGGCGAAATTCGCCGATTGTTGGGCGAATTGCGCCGCAGCGGCATCGCTGCTACTGCGGCTGCCGCCTGAAAGAGACTGCGCACTCTCAATAGCGCAACGAACTTGTTGACTCCAAAGGACGCCAACGTCAATTCTTCGCCGGCGACAAACTGAATGCCCCCGCGGACGATGTCTCCGATGAGGCAGACGGGGTCGCGGCAGAACTTGTCGCGGAGTTTGGCTCCGGTCGAGCGTCGGCCAGCTTGATTGCCTGAGTCACGACTCCCATTGCGTCGTGAATCTCGTCAGCGCTGAAGTAGGGCCGAGTGTACTGCGGGAAATGCGGGAACACTTTGAGATCGGCCAATTCATCCCAGCTCATGTGGTTGGCCAGGTGCCAGGCGGCAATCTGCGCGGTCCGTTGATCCATTTGTCCTTCGCCGAGCATCCGGCAAACTTCCTGCACCTCGGGGTCCGACGTGTAGGTTTCAGCCGGCACGATCGTGTACGGGACATGAGGACTCGGATCAGGCTTGCCGTAATTGAGACATACAACGGCCACCTGAATCTTGACCACTCTTTCCGGCGGAACGCTAAAAGCGCCGCCGTATCCCCCGCCCATGCCTCCACCAACACTCTGATTTTGATTCTTGTTGTTGTTACCTGTCGTCGTATTACGATTGCCATTGCCCGCCCCTCCGGCCGCCTGCGCCAAGACCGGCATTCCAACAAAGGCGTCAGGCAGTTTAACGCTCAACGGCTGATCCGTGTTGTTCTTGATCAGAACTTGGGCTCGGCGCGAATCGCGCGGTATGAATTTCACGTCGAGATCGCCATTGCGGATTGCCGCAAAGAAGTCGACGCCGGGCGACGCGTTGGTAGCCGAAGCAGCATTGGCATCGCTCGTGTTCGATGCATCGGCGGCCGACGCTCGGACCGCGGGCACAAGCGTCGCAATGGCCAACAAGAATTTCCAAGATAGACGGGTCGGAAAATGCATGATCATGCAAACAATCTCCCTTTGCGAAAAACCGATTTCGACAAGAAGATACCGTCATCATTGGCGTCGATCGAACAAGGACCGACACGAATCAACGGTCGCTCTTCTCTCCTATATTTAAGTAAAGCACCGCCGACATTGCTAGTGTTTCGTCGCCTACAGGTTATTATGGCGACAATATCGCGGGCAATGTAATACCTTCCACCCGTTCAAGGGGTTCGGCTGTTTTGCTGGAGAACGCAATGCTCGACGTACTTGTCGTGGCGCCGCATCCGGATGATGCGGAATTGGGGGCCGCTGGAGCGATCTTGCAATTCAAGGCGGAAGGGCTCCGCGTCGGCGTCCTCGATTTGACAAGCGGCGAGCCGACACCGCATGGCTCGCCGGAAATTCGCGCCCGGGAAACGGCCGAAGCCAGCGTCGTATTGGGACTCGACTGGCGGGAAAACTTGGATTTACCCAATCGAAAGCTGGAGGCGACGCTGGAGGCCCGCCAGCGGGTTGCCGGAGTCTTTCGTCAGCAAAAACCGCGGTGGCTTTTTGCCCCCTACTGGGTCGACGCGCATCCCGATCACGTCGCCGCGACCGAGCTTGTCGAAGCAGCCCGATTCTGGTCGAAGCTGACCAAAAGCGATCTGCCGGGCGAGCCGCACCATCCTGAACGAATCTTCTACTACTATTGCGTCCATCTGCGTCTGCTGGCCACGCCAGCCGTAGTGCTCGATATCAGTCCCCATTGGGATCGCAAGATGCAAGCGATCGCTTGTTACCAAAGCCAATTTGTCGTCGGCCGGCCGCAGACGCCGCCGACTTTCTTGGACCGCCTTCGTGATCAGGCGGCTTACTGGGGCTGGTCGATCGGGCGGAACTACGGCGAACCATTTGCCAGCCGGGAACCGCTGGGAGTGCGCGGGATGCGCGAGTTTGTTTGAGACGCGACGCGATGCAAGACACGCGCTCCCCGCAAGCGAGCTTCCCAACGCCAATTGATAGTGAAGTTCGCTGGCGGGGCGCGCGCGTGGCAATTATCGTGCCTGCCCGCTGGAGCTGAGTTGCGGCGCCGCGGCAATTACAGGCGACCGCGATTGATTCTCCGAAGATTCCGCCACCGCTCGAACGACGGCGGCCATTCGCTCCATCTCGTATCGCGGCAACGCCGAGCAGTAGGGAAGATAAACGATTCGCGGCAAGATGTTCTCGGCCATGACGGCTCGTTGCTCGGGTCGATCGGCCGGCGGCGGCACGACGCACATGCTATGGGCCGACGATCCATCAAATCCTGCCTGTCGCAATGCCGCGATCAACCGCGACGACTCATCCACCAAAACCGGAAAAACCCAATACGTATGTTCCGCGGATGCCCAACCGGGACTGACCAGGGCTCCGCGTAGCTGATCGAGTAGAAACTGTCCGTTCTCACCGCGTCGCGCGATCCGCTCTCTGCTGAACCGCGTAATCCGGCGGCGCATCACCGCCAACAACGAAGCCGCCGGCTGACGGCGGATGCGCTGGAAAAATCCCGGACCCGCAAAACCGCGAACGGCGCCGTTGACCAATTGATCGGGATCACGGCCCAGCGCTTGCCAGGTGTGAAACACCGCCGCATACGACAACCGCCCCGTGAGAAATTTGATGCCCGTGTACTTCAACACTCGACGTGCATAAGTCCATGAGCTGTGCAACGGCTGCGAGGCCAAAACTTGCCGCATTGCATCGCGAACCTGTTTGTCGTCAACGCGCAGCAGCGCGCCGCCAAGCGCCGTGGCCGTCTTGATCGGCCCAAAGCTGAACATCGAGACATCCGCTTCTGAATCGCCTGTAAAACTCGTGCCAACGAACGCCTGCGCGCAATCTTCGATCAACAACAAATCGTGGCGGCGAGCAAACTGCGCGATAGTCTCCAACGGCTGCCGAGTGCCGAAAAGATGCGCGACGAGAATCGCCCGAGTGCGCGGCGAAAGGCCCTGCTCGAGGCTCGCTGGATCGACGGCCAGATGATCGGGATCGATGTCCACCGGCACCGCGACGAGCCCGTGATCCTGGATGATGCGAAGCATATCCGGAATCGTAATCGCCGACACGAGCACTTCGCTCCCTGCCGGCAAATTGATCGCGGAAAGCCACAGATCGAATCCGCTGCGGACCGACAAGCAGGCGATGGCATCGCCAGCATGGGACCAAAGTCGCTCCAGTTCGGCGGCGCGTGTCGCACGGCTGCCCGGCAACGCGCAATGCGCCAGCGCAGCGGTCAAATCCGACCAGCCGATATCAACACGTTTACGCACCCACATGGCCGCCTCCGCGGTCACCGGAACTCAAACCATCGCCGCCCGCCGTAGGGGGTATTCTCCGCGACTCGGCCCGACCATGCAAGCACTGTTCCGGCCGAACCTTTCTCCCCCTGTCGAACGATCCGAATATCGCGTCCGCTTGCAATGCCCAAAAATCGCTCTGCCAGCATCGCTGCCATTCGATAACGTCGGCCGCTTTGCTGCAAATCTCCGAGACATTATTCGTATCCGAACAAACATTCTAGCGTCGGAAACGCCGCTTGCAGCCCGTGATCAAACTAAATGTCGAAATGACTTTAGCGGTGGGGAAAAGTTTGACGATAAAGCGGACGCTGCGTAGTGATGCCGCTTCGTGCCCCTATTCCCTCGCCCCCGGCCCCTGCACATGATGCGATTGGCCATCATCCTTGGCGTCATCATCCTAGTGGCTGGCTGCAGCCTGCTGCCAGAAGTCTCAAAGCAGCCGACGATCCATAATCCGTTTCCACAACTTACCAAAGTTGCGGTGGCGCCATTTATCAATCTCAGCACGGATCCGTCGGTCGATGGACGGCAGTTTGGGTTGGCCTATTTTGCCGAACTGCAATTGATCCCCGGCTTCGAGGTGGTGCCGATCGGAGTGGTCGAAACGGCGATGCGCGACAACCATCTCACGCTGACCTCCGCTGCCGATTGCCGACGATTGACGCAACTTTTGGGGGTCGACGCGGTCGTGGTTGGTGCAATAACCGATTTCGATCCCTATTACCCGCCACGGTGCGGCCTGCAGGTCGAATGGTACGCGGCGAACCCCTGTTTTCATCCAATTCCACCGGGCTATGGCCTACCCTGGGGCACGGCGGCGGAGGAAGATATTCCCAAGTCGCTGGTGCTGGAAACTGAAATGTCTCTCGCCCGCGCTCAATTGAAAACCCAAACACCAGATTACCAAAGGGAACCGCCGGCCGCCTTACCGGCCCGCCGATCGACGGTCGACGACGATGCCGTGCGACTGGCGAACGGCCAATCGCCGAGTTTGCCGACGACCGTCGATGGTGACTCACGCCAAGCCGCCAAAACCGCCACGGGAGCCGCCGGTTCAGCAGCCAGCACTTCGCGCACGGGCACCGCGGCGAATCTCCAGGCAAAGACAGCCGGCGCCGCCAACTCAGGCCCCGAGCGAAGCATATTGGTCGCTCCTGGCACCATGCCGCCTTCGGAATTTGCTGGCGTGCCGGGTTCTCAACATGGGCTGCCCCCCGATTGGCCGGATCCAAGCGGTCTGATTCCGCCGCCACCGTCGTGCGGCCGGCCGGAATGCCATCCGTCGGACGAGCCGGTGCTGCGGCACACACGGACTTATCATGGCAACGACCCAGAATTTACGGCCGCACTGCGGACATACGCCACTTTCCGCGACGACGCGCGATTCGGAGGCTGGGCCTCCTATCTTCAGCGGAGCGACGACTTTATCCGCTTCTGCTGTCACAAGCACATCGCCGAGATGCTCACCGCCCGCGGCGGCGCCGGCGAAACCCGGGTACTGCTCCGATGGTCGGAAGGCCGATACATACCGTGAGGAAGTGCCCGCCTCGTGGCGACGGACATCGACCGTCCGCCAGCAATTTTGTTTCGGGCGCCGCGCGCCAGGGAAGGAGCTTACTGACCGTGTCAGGTGATATCAACGTGTTGGCATTGGTCAAAGGGGCCGAACGGTACGTCTTCCTGTTCGACGACGCGAGCCGCGGCGAGACGCTGCGCGTCTTGGGGCGATATGCCTCCAATCCGGAGTTGAGCTTCACCTGGTATGACGCGGCCGTGCTCAGTCAGAAGGTCCGGCAAGGGACGCCAATGAAGAGCGATTCCGGCGCGCCGGGACCAAAGCCCCGCTTCAATCTAGCCATGCCCTCGGACTCTGAAGAGACGTGATCCGCAACGGCCAATCGGACGCAAATGCAAACCCAGACGCGACCGGCAACGAAGCTGCCATGCCGGTTGGCGACGAAGGCCTCTTGGCCGCGATCGGGCGGTTCTTGCAATTCTTGGCGGTTGAGCGAAACGCGTCGAATTACACCATCAAGAGCTACCGCGAAGATCTCGCGCATCTGATCCGTTTTTTCACGGAATCGCACGGCTCCTGCCCCTCGCCAAGCCAACTCACGACGCTCGACCTGCGCGGCTATGTGGCCACGTTGCACGACGCGGGCTACGCCAAGACGACCATTGCCCGACGGCTCGCCTCGCTGAGAAGTTTCTTTCGCTTTGGCCAGCGTGACGGCTGGGCCGCATCGAATCCGGCCAAACCGCTGCGCAATCCGCGTCAGCCGCGATCGCTCCCCCACTTCCTCTCGACCGAAGAACTTGGAAGATTGCTGGAGTCGCCGCCGGCCAGCCAACCGCAGGGACTGCGCGACCGGGCGATTTTGGAAACGATGTATTCGGCCGGCCTGCGAGTTAGTGAAGTGGTCGGATTGGATGACGACGATGTCGACCGGGCCGGCTCCGTGATCCGGGTTCGCGGAAAGGGAAAGCGGGAGCGGCTCTCACCGCTCGGCTCATTCGCCTTTGCCGCCTTGGACGAATGGCTCGACGTTCGCCGATTGGCGCCGGCGTTGCTTAGGGCGGAGAAACCGCGTTTGCCGTTGTTCGTCAATCGTTCCGGCAAACGGCTGACGACGCGCAGCGTGGCTCGGATGCTGGAAAAATATCTGCGCGAGACGGGTTTGGATCGTCGCACCACGCCACATTCGCTGCGGCACAGCTTCGCCACGCACCTGCTCGACCGCGGCGCGGATATTCGCAGCGTGCAAGAGCTCCTGGGCCACAAGAGCCTTGTCACCACGCAGATCTACACGCATGTCAGCACCGCGAATCTGCGCGCCGCGTATGAACGAGCGCATCCGCGGGCGCGGTGACGCGCACTGGATAAACCGAGAATCGCGAAACCGCAAGCGACGCCGCGCGCAGCATAGCGCGCGGCGAATTCCCTAAACCAAGCCTTTGCGCACCGCCCAAACGGCCGCTTGCGTCCGATCGCTGACGGCGATTTTCCGCAGGATGTTTTGCACGTGTTCCTTGACCGTCTCGACGCTGATCGTGAGCGAACGGCCGATCTCCTTGTTGCTCAAGCCGAGGGCCATGTGCCGAAGAACCTGAGTTTCCCGATTCGTCAAAGGCACGTCGTCGTCGCCGGTGGCCTGCCGAGTGGCCATCGCGCCCGCCACGCGGCGCATCTCGCCAACCTTGGAAGGAGACTCGCCGCGTGCCGCCGCGGTGACGGCGGAAATCAACTCCTGGCGAGTCGAGCCCTTGAGCACATAGTCGCTAGCGCCTAATGCAACAGCCCGCGCCACATAGGTCGGGTTGTCGTAGGTCGACAACACAACCACTTTTGTATCTGGCATTTCCGAGCGAAGCTTCTCCAGCGTCGACAGGCCGTCGGACTCCGGCATGCGAATATCCAACAAGACCACATGCGGGCGAAACTTGCGTGCCAGCACGACCGCCTCGTTGCCGTCTTTGGCTTCGCCGACGATCTTGATTTCAGAGCCATTGAATAGGCTAATCAATCCCTGGCGAACAACTTCATGGTCATCCGCAACCAAAACCTTAATACCCATGATGGATTCTCCCCCGGTGAAAATATTCCCTGAATAAAACAAGGCTCCCCCTGATGCGATCGCGGGCAACCGCAATGGCCAATTCACCTATCATCATAGACCGGTTCGATCGGATTGAGTAGTCCCTGCGAGGGATCGGTAGCAAATAATTTAGAAATAAATTACACCCTTTTCCCCCGAGGCACCCATGCCGCAGTCTTTCATCGCCTCTCAAAGCTCGACTCCATGGCGCGCAGCTCGAATCAACGCCGCCGCCCCTTGTTCGAGCAACAGTCCCGCCAGGCGGCGTCCCAACTCGATCGCTTCAGCGACTTCCCCCTCAACGCTGCCGTGCAAACGATTTACTCCATCCCGGCTGAGCACGACGCCTTCAAGCCGCATTCGACCGTTATGCGACACGACGGTTGCCAATGCGCCGATTGGAGCCAAGCACCCCCCGTCTAACGATTCCAATAGCGACCGCTCAGCCACGACAGCCATGTGCGACGCCGGGTCGTCCAACGCCGCCAGCGCCGCACGGATGGCCTGATCCTCCGCGCGGGCCTCCAAACCCAACGCTCCTTGACCCACGGCAGGGAGCATCTGGTTCGTCGGGAGCACCTGAGTCACGCGATGCGATAGTTCGAGCCGATGCAATCCAGCTTGCGCCAAAATCAAAGCGTCGTATTGTCCCTCATCGAGCTTATGTAGCCGAGTATCGACATTGCCACGAATCGGCGCGACCACCATATCAGGACGACGGTGCAGCAGTTGACTCTGCCGCCTCAGACTTCCGGTTCCGACGCGCGCTCCCGGCGGAAGCGTCTCCAACAGTAAACCATTGCGGCTGACCAGTACGTCACAGGGCGACTCGCGCCGAGGCACCGCGGTAAGAATCAGTGCGGCCACTGGTTCGGTCGGCAAGTCTTTGAGACTATGCACGGCGACATCGATCTCACCGGCGAGCAATGCCCGTTGCAATTCCTTCGTGAAGACACCGCGGTCGCCGAGTTGTTCGACCGGTTGGAATTGCTGAAAGTCGCCGCGAGTGCTGATCGGCACCAACAGAGTGCTATGCCCGGCGGCGGTAAGTGCGTCGGACACCCACTGGGCCTGCCAACGGGCCAATGGGCTTGCGCGAGTGCCGATCCGGATGGGCTGCGCGCTGGTCATGATTCCGCTATTCCAATTTTCGGGGCAGCGGACACGGCTGGCGCAGCCCCGGCGGTTCCCGAAGCAACCTGTGCCGGCAAATTCCCCGGCGAATTCTTTACGCTGTCCTTGCTCTGCAATTCGCGCTGCGGCACGACCACGCCGCACGAAATGAAGAATTGGAGCGCCTCATCGATCGTGATGCTCAAATCATGGGCCGCGCTCTTGGGGACCGTGACGACGTTGCCTGTAAACGGAACCGGCGAACCCGGCACGGCCACCGTCACGCACGGCTCACCAGCAGCGCCGGCAATATCGATCATCCCTTCGCCGGTCACTAGCCCAACGGTCCAAATTCCCTGGCGGGGAAACTCGATCGCCACCACTCGTAGATAATGCACTTCTCCGCTATCCACGAGCGCAAAGTCGGTCACCTTCTTCACCGAGGCATACACACCGCGAATCAATGGCAAGCGGCGAACGATCGGCTCGAAGATGCTTCCCATTCTCGCCGTGAAGAGTTTGCCAAGCACGTACAGCACCGCCACGAAAACGACCAGAAACACCGGCACCACGATGATCGGCTGCAGATAATGCGCCGAGACGTATTGTTCGTAGGCGACCCGAGCGTTCGGCGGCAGCGGCTTGACGCCCTTGACCACTTCGTCTGGAACATATTGGCCGCTGTCCAACCGCTGATAGGTTCGACCGCCAATCTCCACCATCGGTTTGCCCGACGCGTCGTCGCGAACATCGCTCAACCGCCAGATGAGCACTTCGCGCGCCCCATCGGTCACCGGCCCCAAGACGTATACTTGCACCGTGCTGGCCACCCACAGCAGAGTGACGATCGTCAGGACCGGCGGCAAGACAAGAGCCAATCCGCGCAGCACTGCGCGGCGGAAAGGGCGCGGCTTCGAAGGAGCCGGCGGCGGTGGCGGTGCGGACGATGTTGGTAACTCAGCCATAACGTCCTAGTGTTCCCGATTCTCAGCCCGATGACAAGCGGCCCGCTTCGACAAGAGCGAGCTGGACGGAAGCGGCGTCGCCGTTCTACAATACAGGACAGTCAATTCTCGGAGGCTCATCGCATGCTCGGCCGTTGCTCATCGGATTCGCGATTTTTTTCGGTGCGCGCGCTGGCGATCTTCCTGATGGCCGTGGGGTGGCTGGGATTGGTGCAAACTCAACGGGCCGCCGTCGCCGCCGATCCTCCTGACACCGCGGCGCTGAGCGAAGGCAGAGCAACATTGCTGGGCGTTGAAGGAAAGGGCTCGAAATTTGTTTACGTTTTCGATCGCTCCGGAAGCATGGGCGTTCCTGGAAACAAGCCGCTCAATCGCGCCAAGGCCGAGCTGCTCCGCAGCATCGACGCGCTGACCGATTTGCAACAGTTCTACATCATTTTCTACAACCACGAGCAGAAGATTTTCCACATCGATCCGACCGGCAAACGGCTGATTTTCGGCAGTGATTTGAACAAACGGCTGGCCCGACAGTTCGTCGATGGCATTCAGGCCGGCGGCGGCACCCACCACGCCGAGGCCCTCCTGTTGGCGCTGCGGATGCATCCGGATGCGATCTTCCAATTGACCGACGGCGATCCGCCCGATGATCTCACGGCCGAGGAACTTGCTCGCGTTGAACGGGCGAATACGGCGGGAACGGTGATCAACGTCATTCAGATATCGCCGCCCGATGAGAATCACGACAACTTGCTGGTGAAGCTAGCGACCCATAGCGGTGGCCGGCATCTCTACGTCGACTTCAATAAATCGGCCGAAAGCGACGCGGAGAAGAAGTAACAGCGCGGCTTCGTCTACATTTTTTGAACGCTTCCTCATGTCGGCCTTCTTCGTTGGCATTGCCAGCCCCTCCCGGATCGCCTCTCGGGAATTACGGCGCCAAGCGATTCTCGTTCGATTCGACGAGATTTGACGAGTGCGATTTCGTGACCTAGGGTTCCATTGCAGGGTGTTCTGGCGCGCCCATGCGTTGTGGTTCCATCGACGCAAACGGTTCGTTCTGACCGTTGCACCGCAAATTTCGTCGCTTCAGGTTTCTCGATGTACGCCGCGAATCAGGCTGTTGTTCGTCCACGACGTTGTAAGCGTCACGGCGCCTTGCGGCGCGGTTCGGCGGTTGTCGAGGCTGCGATAATTCTACCGATCTTACTCACGATGATGCTGGGTGTGTGGGAAGTTGGACGAATGGTTCAGATCAGTCAGATTCTGGACAACGCGGCCCGCGAAGGGGCGAGGTTGGCTGCCGGCGGTTATGTCAACGGCACCGCGGTCACGACAGCCCAAGTTCAGACGGCCGTTCAAAACTATCTGACAGCCGCGGGCTTGCCGGCGGCCGCGGTCAGCGGGGCGCAAGTCACTTTGACCTGCCTGGCTACGACGCCTTGGACCGATCCGTATCAGGCGCTGCCTTTGGACCCCTACACCGTCACGGTCACGATACCATCCGGCGCGGCTTTCAATAGCCTGCGGTGGAATCTGTTGAATCAAATCACCTCGGTCACGCAACTATCGCAGACCGTTTATTGGCAATCTTCAAACAATTCGCAGATCGTGGTGAACACGACATTGCCGTATTAGAACGATTCGAATGACGTCGTTGCATTCCATGAATTCTCCAACCAAGACCAACGCGACCGCGAACTGCGATCCGACGGAAGGCGATCCGCCTGCCGGGGGTCGCCGGAAGCGCCGGCAAGGCAGCACGATCGTGCAAGTGGCGATTGTGTTGCCGGTGATTCTGTTGTTCCTGTTCGGCATCTTGGAGTATTCCCGCTACGTGATGCTGCTGCAGGTGATGACCAATGCGGCCCGCGAGGGTTGCCGCTATGCGGTCATGCATACCGATCCGGTCGTGATCGGCGCGACGACCTACGGCAGCGCTACATCGAACGTCACCACGATCATCACCAACGTCTTGGGCGGACAAACTCTCTCCAGCCAAACGATCAACATCTACGCATCGGATGCGTTGGGAAACAACACGGGCACGTGGGAAAGCGCCCCGGCTGGTCAATGGATTACGGTGCAAATCACTGGCAACTTCACGTCGATCTTGCCGAAGCTCTTGTTCATGCCCACCACGATTCCCATCACTGCCGAGGTTGTGATGCGGTCCGAGGGGAATTGATCCGAGAAATCCTTCATTGAATATCGCCATGCATACGACTCCATCAACTTGCATCGATCGCCATCTCACGATTGTTTCCAATGCCCAAAGGCCACGTCGCCGACCTGGATGCCGTCGTCGGGGGATGGTTCTGGTGCTGTTTCTGGTCACGTTGGTCACGCTCTTTACGTTCTTAGCGCTGGCGATCGATCTAGGAATGCTGGCCGTGGCGCGGACGCAGTGCCAGGCCGCCGCCGATGCCGCCGCAATGGCCGGTACACGTACGCTCAATGGAATCTCCTCCAACAACAACAATTACTCGAACGTCTCGCCGCAAGCGCTGCTTGCGGCCGAGGGCAATTCGATTCTCGGCAACGCCGTGCAATCGAACCAGGTGACCGTGAACATCGGCCGCTACGCGTACAACACCAATGCACAACAATTTCAAGGTCAAATCCCCGGCACTTCCGGCACCAATTGGACGCTCGTCCAGGCTCAAGTCACGGCGAATCTGAGCGGCAAGCTGGGCTTCTCGAAGGTGTTCGGCTTCGTGCCGTCGAATATCACCACCACCTCGACCGGCGTGCATCGTCCCCTTGATATTTGCGTGATCAACGACTTTACCGGCTCGATGCGGTTCTCCAGCCTGTTGGGAGCTCCGTATTACGGTAATCGGAACTCCAACAATCCGGATAGCGTGTATCCAACTTGGGGCGCCTACTCCGATACGACCGACGCCGGAATGCAAGCCACGTCGTTCACCAGCCCGTGGGATGCCGCGAACGTCTCGAACACGTCGAGCGATGGCCGGCCACCTATTTGCGCCGATTTCTATCAAGATTCCAGCGGAACGCCGGCCTTCACCGCCGCCGCAAACAGCTACGCCACCACTCCCGGCGGCGACGTGCCGCTGACAACCAGCAAGAATACCAGCAGCACCTGGGGTCAAACGCTCGCGAACATCTTGAACATCGCCAATCCCACCACGTCGACCTACGACTCGACATTCGAGAGTTCGGGATACAAGGCCTACAGCATGGCCTCGACCTTCAACCGCTACACGCTGGGCCCCGGATACTACGGCAAAACCTTTTTCATTTGGCCGCCCGACCCGTCGAACGGCTCCGACGGCAAGACCAATGACTGGCGGAAGCGATATTTTCTTTATCCAGGCACGAACACGCCCATGGACGACAATTCGCGATTGTGGGATAGCAACGGCAACTGGCAGCAGCCGGGCAATTCAACCTACCAAATCAACTATGCGGCGATCCTCGCTTGGATTACCAGTAGCCCCAATCCATTTCCCTCGACGATGCGATCTGGTCGGATCGTGTACTACACCTCGATTCCTGCCACGATCGACACCTCGACGGATCCGCCGTCGGACCTCAATCAGCGATTCTGGAAAGACTACATCGACTATTGCCTTGGTCTGATCGACAACTACGACGGCTCATGGCAAACGCTGGTGGATGGAAACAATGGTCTGAGCGGGTACGGCTCCGACTATTCTTGGGGCTCGGTGAAGATCACCGCCAAGAGCAGCTTGCACCAGACGAGCGGCAAGCCGTTTATGTTCTACGGGGACAATCCCTTGCGGCCAACGCTGCACTTCTGGTTTGGACCGATGACGATGGTCGACTTCTTGGGAAACTACAATATCTGGTACAACGTCAGTCCCTACTGCTCTCGATATTGCTGGTGGCCGGGGACATGCCACGAATCGCCTCTGTATGCCTGCAAGCTCGGCATTCAGGCAGCATTGACTAATATCGAAAACAATCATCCGAACAACGACGTTTCGCTGATTTTCTTCAGCACGCCACGCTCTTATTCCGGTGAAAACGACGATACACGATTCAACCGAGTCCGTGTCGGCCTTAGCCAAAACTACTCGAACATGACCGATTCGCTCTGGTATCCGCCCGCCACGGTGGGCAATTCCAGCGCCACAGTGACGCCGTACGATACGGACAACATCGAGGTGCCCCGAGCGACCGGCGGAACTTGCTATGCCTATTCGTTGATGCTGGCTTACAACCAGTTCAGCGGTAATTCTTCGCTCGTGAATTACAGCGTCGGCCAACCGGCCGGCGATGCCGGTGGAAATGGCCGCCAGGGAGCTCAAAAAGTCATTATTTTCGAGACCGACGGAGCCCCCAACACAACCGCGTCCGCCTCCTTCACCAACTCCGGCGCCTACAATTCGTATTACAACATCCGTTACAACTATTCCACTCCGTCCTCCAGTGAGTATCCTTCCGGCATCAACGGATATAGCAATAATGATCCGACGGTCACGTCGCAGATCAACACGCTGTGCAGCCAATTGGCGGCGCAGACGACGGCCTCCTCGCCCGGATATTCGACACCCTCCAAACCCCTCTTGATCCATTGCATCGGTTTCGGACCCTATTTTGATCCCGGTAGTTCGACCTACGCGGACAACGTGGCCACGCTGAACCAAATGCAAATCCTCGGCAACGTCACCGATGGCATGCCCAGCTACAAGATCATCGATGGCACCCAGACGCAGGTCGTAAATGCTTTGGAACAAGCCTTTACGATCATTCTGCAAAGCGGAGTGCAGGTGGCGCTGATTCAGTGACCTATACTTGCAGGGCTGCGCGAGCCGGCGCCTGAACTACTGTCGCCGCGCCATCCCCCGTTTCCCTCCGCTTGCGCTCCTCGCGCGTTTGCTGAACGCTGACGCGCGCGGAGCGCAAGCGACGATCGACCCCGCCCATTAGATCCCCGCCCAACGTCTTTCCCACCGAATTCCGCGAGCGACCGGATGATTTCCAACACCAAAGCGGCCGTGCGCTTCGAAGACGTCACCAAGGTTTATGCCGCCGGCCCTTTCCGCCGCGGTGTGCGGGCCTTGGACGGCATTCGTTTGTCGATCGATGCCGGCGAAGTATTCGGGCTGGTCGGTCCGAATCGAGCGGGCAAGACGACTCTGGTCAAGATTTTGCTTTCCATCTGCCGGCCGACCTCCGGCCGAATCATGCGGCTTGGGTTACATTGGAAGGATCGCCGGACGCTGGCCCGCGTTGGCTACGTCCACGAAAGCCAGGCGTTTCCGCGCTATTTGACCGCCCAAGCACTGTTGGAATTCTATGGAGCGCTTTCCTTTCAGCCGAAAGCCACTGTCCGCCGGCGCGCCGGCGAACTGCTCGAGCGATTTGGCCTGGCGGATCGCAACGGCGAACCGATCGCCCGATTCAGCAAAGGGATGCTCCAGCGGCTAGCGCTTTCTCAATCGCTGATCAACGATCCGGATTTGCTGGTGCTCGACGAACCCTCGGAAGGCATGGACCTCACGGCCCGGCGTGTGCTGGACGAAGTCATTGCCGAGCGGAAGCAGCAAGGCCGCACGGCGATTCTGGTGTCGCACCATTTGAATGATATTCAACGACTATGCGATCGCGTGGCGGTGATTCGGGCCGGCAAAGTGGCGTTCGCTGGCCGCGTCTCCGAATTGATCGGAGCGCAGACCGGTGCCACCAATCCGAGCCTGATTAGCGACTGGCCCGCCGAGCATCCGTCGCACGACCGGTCGCTGGAGGAAGCCCTGGAACCTCTTTACGCAGGAGCAGAGCGATGAATTTGTCGCAATGGAAAATGACCATCGGTTGGTTGGTTCGCGACACGTTTCGCCAATCGTTGGCCTACGGCATCTGCTGGATTCTGCTGGGCGTGAGCGTGCTGGCAATCGGCGTTTGCGCCAGCGCCGGCGTGACCGGCTCGGTGCAATTGGCGGAGCCAGGCGAGAATCCTGATTTCCTTCCCCGCAACGACCGCGATTCGCGCAATCCGGCAAAGCTGAAGCAATCCGGCGTGGTGGTGGTTGCCGGAGATTTAACGTTGGCCTTCGGCGCGATTCGGATACCGCTGGCCCGCGATGGTCAGGGCGCGGTACATTTTCTGCAACTCGTTCTGGCCGGCGGCGTGGCCGATACGCTCGGTTTGCTGTTGGCGCTGGTTTGGACGGCCGGATTCTTGCCCGGTTTTCTCGACGGCCGCAGCATCAGCGTGCTCTTGGCCAAGCCGGCGCCCCGCTGGGTGTTGCTGGCCGGAAAATACGTCGGCGTGCTGACGTTCGTGCTTTGTCATGCCACGCTGTTCGTCGGCGGCACCTGGCTAGCGATCGGCTTGCGCACCCATGTGTGGGATCCGACCTATCTCTGGTGCATCCCGCTCTTGCTGCTGCATTTCGCGGTGTTCTTCAGCATGTCGCTACTGTTGGCAGTGTGTACGCGGAGCACGGTGGTATGCGTGTTTGGCTCGATCCTGTTCTGGTTTATGACCTGGGGACTGAACTACGGACGGCACGTTTTGGCCGCCAGCGCCACGGCGATGCCCGACGGCCATTTCTCGTCGGCAATCATGTGGTTGGTCGATCTGGGCTACTGGATTCTGCCCAAGCCGGCCGATTTCAGCGTGCTCCTGTTCGACGCGCTCGACGCCAAGAATTACTTCGGCCCGCTGTTCGATCTGAAGACGCTCCAGGCCCACGGCTTTTCGATCGGCCTGTCGATCGCGACCTCGCTAGCCTTTACCGCCTACACCCTCTTCGCCTCCGCCCGCCGCTTCGCGACGATCGATTATTGAAACGGCAACAGCTCGCGAAACCGCAAGCGAGCCTCGCTATTAAACGGAGTGGGGAAGCTCGCTTGCGGTTTCGCGCGTTGGCCGCTTCTCTTCCTCCGCATCAAGCGCGAGTCAGCCGCTGGAAGCGCTCGATCAGCTCGCGCGTCACCGGGCCCGGTTTGCCGTCGCCAATGCGGCGGTCGTCGAGCTTGACGACCGGGATCACCTCGGCCGCGGTGCCGGTGAGAAAGCATTCGTCGGCGGTGTAGATGTCGTAACGGGTCAGCGCAATTTCACGCACCTCGCGGCCCGACTCTCGTGCCAACTCAATTACTGCTTCGCGCGTTACGCCTTCGAGAATTCCCGCGTCGATCGGCGGCGTCAGCAGCACGTTGTGCCGGACCAGAAAAATATTGTCGCCGCTGCACTCCGCCACTTCTCCCTTGTGGTTGAGCATCAACACTTCGACGACGCCGGCCTTATAGCCCTCAATCTTCGCCAGAATGTTGTTCAGATAATTCAGCGATTTAATCCGCGGACTGACCGCCGCCGAGCTAGTGCGCACCGTGCTCGCGGTGATGATCTCCAATCCGTTGCGATAATGCTCTTCCGGATATAGCGCAATTCGGTCGGCGATGATGATGACTTGCGGATTCTTGGTTCGCGTCGGATCGAGCCCGAGAGTGCCGGCCCCACGAGTAACCACCAGCCGGATATAGCCGTCGCGGAGATCGTTGGCGGCGAGAGTTTCGTGGATGGCCCGAGCAACCGCTTCCGGGGTCATCGGGATTTCAAGCCAGATCGCCTTGGCCGAGTTCCAAAGCCGTTCGAGATGCTGCTCCAGGCGGAACACCTTGCCGCCATAGACGCGAATTCCCTCGAACACTCCGTCGCCATACAGCAACCCATGATCGAAAACGCTGATCTTGGCGTCTTCCTGATCGTAGAGCTTGCCGGCAATGTAGATTTTCAAGGACATTTGATTGGTGATCCAAGGGGGTCAGGCACATTTTTCGGCCGCAGGCATTCGTTGCAATCCCGGACGCCCACAGGCCGAAAAACGAGCCAGACCCCGAGCTTGTGATTGGATTATACCTCTTCGATCCGGCCGGCAACCAGTCGCACCACCCGATCGGCCTCCGCCGCGATTGCCGGATCGTGCGTCACCATGACTATAGAGAGCTGCTGAGTCTGGTTCAAGGTTCGCAGAATTTCCAAAATTCCTTCGCCGGAGCCTTGATCGAGATTGCCGGTCGGTTCATCGGCCAAAAGAATTTGCGGACCGGAAATCAATGCCCGCGCGATGGCCGTCCGCTGCATTTCGCCGCCCGACAGTTCCCGCGGACGATGTTTCAAGCGGTGCGAAAGTCCGACCATTTCCAACAGCTCGCGGGCCTGGGCGATATGCTCGCTACGGTGCCGCCGATAGCTCCAGAATCCATGACGAATCATCAGCGGCGACAGCACATTTTCGAGCGTCGTCAGTTCCGGCAGCAAGTGATAGAACTGAAAAATCATACCGAACCGCGTATTTCGCAGCATGTCGCGGTCTTTGGCGGGCAGATTGTCGATCCGTCGGCCGTCGAGATGCACTTCGCCCGAGGTGGGTGCGTCGAGCGTCCCCAGCAGATGCAATAGAGTGCTCTTGCCCGATCCGCTTTGGCCAATGATGGCCAGAAACTCGCCGCGGCGGATTTCCAGATCGGTTCC
>Ga0182024_10008315_pt1 | contig 21955 bp, 21 predicted proteins | sample P32metaG_FD_120480 | JGI IMG/M metagenome (GOLD analysis project Ga0182024, IMG submission 120480) | Permafrost microbial communities from Stordalen Mire, Sweden - P3-2 metaG (Illumina Assembly) | ecosystem: Environmental > Terrestrial > Soil > Wetlands > Permafrost | place: Sweden: Stordalen...
CGCCGTCGAGCTCGATCGTGTGCTCGTCGGACGTCGACTCGATCGAGATGACGTTGCGCGTGACGAGGATCTCGGTGCCGAAGCGCTTCGCTTGCTGTAGCGCGCGGTTCGCGAGATCGTCACCGGCGATGCCGGCGGGGAATCCGAGATAGTTCTCGATCCGCGATGACGTGCCGGCTTGTCCGCCCGGCGCTTCGCGCTCGATCATGATCGTCCGCAGACCTTCGGAGCCGCCGTACACCGCCGCCGCGAGACCCGCGGGTCCGCCGCCGATGATCGCGACGTCGTACGTCCCGCTGCCCGGAGCGGTCTGCAGCTTCAATCCGTCGGCCAGCTCGCGCAGCGTCGGCGTTTCGAGCCGGCGCCCGTTCGCCAGGATGATGATGGGATATCGTCCCGCCTCCTGAACGCACGCCGGTATGGAAGCGGCGTCCGCCGGATCGCTTGGATCGAGCCACTCGTACGCGATCTGATTGCGCGCCAGAAAGTCGCGCAGGTCGTGGCAGGCCAGATCGTAGCGGTCGCCGACGATCGCCGCCTCGGTGACGTTCGCGGCCGTATAGGCGTCGCGGCGCAGGTTGACCCGGCGCACGATCGTCTGCGCGATCTCGGCGCTGACGTCGCTCGATGCGGTCAGCATGAGGTGAAAGTCGGCCGAATCGGTCCGCATCAAACGCGACGGACGAAGCGCGCGAATGCCGAGGTACGCATTTGTTCCGAGCATCAACGGAACCTCACCGAAGTACTCGCCCGGATCGAACGTCGACACGGAAATCAGCTCGCCGCCATAGCGCTTTACCGCCTCCACTTCGCCGTCGAGGAGCACCCAGAAGTGAACGGCGCTGCCCTCGTGCACGATCCACTCGCCGGCTTCGACCGAAATATCGGCCGAACGCGACGCGATCCGCGCGCGCAGCGCCTCGGGCATGAGCGCAAAGAGCGGAACCTTCGCGAGCTCCGCCGGCGAGATCACGTGGTCTCCAGGACGGCGGATTGCGCGCTCGTAATGATGCGGTCACGGGCTGCGGTGATCGCGGTGAGGATGCGCTCGGGCGTCATCGGCAGGTCGTTGACCCAGGCGCCGGTCGCGTCGTAGATCGCGGCGGCGACGGCGGGCGCGAACGGAACGAGCGGCATCTCGGCGACGCCGCGCGCGCCGTACGGGCCGTTGGGATCGGCGAGCTCGAGAATGACCGGAACGATGTCGGTCGGGACGTCGAGCGTCGTCGGCAGCAGATAGCTGGAGAAGTGCGGCGTGAGAATCGTTCCGTCGCGGACCACGAAGTTCTCGGTGAGCGCGTAGCCGACGGCTTGCGCGAGGCAGCCTTCGATCTGCGCTTCGACCTGCTGGTGATTGATCGCGCGGCCGACGTCGTGCGCGCTGATGATACGCAGGACGCGCGTCACGCCGGTCGTCAGGTCGACTTCGACCTCGACCGCTTGCGCTGAGTATCCGTAGCAATAGTTCGGCGTACCGGCGCCGGTTTCGCGGTCGAGCGGAGTGGTCGCCGGCGGGCGGTACTGCACCGTCGCTTCCGGCGGATCGCCGCGCTCCCACGCGGCGCGTGCCGCGAGCGCGGCGTCGTGAACGGCGCGGCCGCCCATCAGCGTCATGCGCGAGGCCGACGCGGAGCCTGCATTCGGCGTGACGGCGCTGTCGTCGGTAACCATCGCCACCGCGTCGAGCGGGAGCTCGAGCGCCTCGGCCGCGATCTGCCGCAAGATCAGATGCGCGCCCTGTCCGACGTCGGCGGCCCCGATGCGAACCACCGCGCGCTCGAGGCTCTTCGTTGCGATCAGTTCCACGGTCGCCGTCGACTGTTCCGGAAAGCCGAACGAATAGCCGACGTTCTTGATCCCGCTCGCAATGCCGATTCCGCGCCGCAGCGGCGAAGCCAGATCGTGCGGACGGCGGCGCGCGAAGTGCGCGCGCATCTCTTCCACGCAGCGCTCGAGCACGGGCAGCGCGCCCACGCCGCGCGGCAGCACGTTACCGGTCGCCTCCGTGTCGCCTTCGCGATAGAGGTTCTTGCGCCGGATGTCGGCGGGATCGATCTCGAGCGCGTGGGCGATGCGCGTGATCATCGACTCGGCGGCCCAGTGCGCTTGCGGCGTGCCGAACCCGCGGAACGCCCCGCTCGGCACGTTGTTGGTGTAGACGACGATCCCATCGGTCGCGACGTTCGCGATCCGGTACGGCCCTTGCGCGAAGATCGTTGCGCATTTCAGGACTTCGACGCTGGTCGAAGCATACGCGCCGCCGTCGGCGACGGTGCGCGTCTCGACCGCGACGATCGTGCCGTCGCGCTTGGCGCCCCACTTCGTCGTGATGTGGAACGGGTGGCGCTTGTGGTGACCGATGGTCGATTCTTCGCGGTTCCAAACGATCGCGACCGGCCGCTTCGTGTACCACGCCGCGAGCGCCAGCAACGGCTGGACGGAGAGGTCCTCCCGGCCGCCGAACGCGCCGCCGATCTTCGCGTAGCGAATCGCGACCGCGTCCTGTTCCAGTCGCAGCATCGCTGCGATCTGGCGCAAGTCTTCGTGCAGCCACTGGCCGGCCGTTTCGACGACCAGCACGGCACCGTCGTAGTAGGCGATCCCGGCATCCGGCTGAAGGTACGCGTGCTCTTGCCACGAGGTCGTGAACGTGCCGGACAGCACGATGTCGGCGGCGGCGAATGCCGCGTCGACGTCGCCCTTGCGCACCTTCTGATGTAGCAGCACATTGGTGCCGCGCTCGGGGTGCACGAGCGGGGCATCCGGCTCGAGCGCGGCCAGTGCGTTGCCGACGATCGGCAGATCCTCGTACTCGATCTCGACCAGCCGCGCGGCGGCCGATGCGGCGCGCGCATCGCTCGCGATCACCAGTGCGACTCGGTCGCCGGTATAGCGCACGCGTTCGCTGCAGAGCAGCTCTTGGTCGGCGTCGATCAAGCCGTAGCGGTTATACGGAACGTCGGCAGCGCGCAGCACGGCCACGACGCCGGGATATGCGGCGGCGCGGCTGATATCCAGCCCGCGAATCGCAGCGTGCGCGCGGTTCGCGAAGACGGCTTTGCCGTGTAGCATCCCCGGCCGGACCAGATCCGCCGGATACCGCGCGGCGCCGGTGACCTTTCCGCGCGCATCGGGACGTGTGACCGAGCTGCCGATGCCGCTCACGCGAGCGTCCTCATCGGCACCGGCTCGTGCTCGGCCATCTCGCGCGCAGCGGCCTCCATCGCGTCGAGAATCTTGCGATAGCCGGTGCAGCGGCAGATGTTGCCGCTGATCGCGGCTTGGTGCTCGTCGAGCGAGGGGGCGCGCCGCTCGTCGAGCAGCTTGGCGCCGGCCATGATCATCCCGGGGATGCAGAAGCCGCACTGCACGGCACCGCATTCAATATACGCCTGCTGCAGCGGGTGCAGCCGGTCACCGTCGGCCAGCCCTTCGATGGTGGTGATCGTCGCGCCGTGCGCCTGCGACGCCGGCACCAGACACGACATGACGGCCGCGCCGTCGAGCCAAACCGTGCACGCGCCGCACTCACCCTCGGCACAGCCTTCCTTTGCGCCGGTCAAACCGGCGTTCTCACGCAGCGCGTCGAGCAGCGTTTTCTGTTCCGCACCGTGGAGTGTTTGGCGTACGCCGTTGATCGTCGCGTCGATCGTCCCGTCGAAGGCGCGCGGCGGCGCCGAACGGGCGGGCGTTTCGAGCAGCACCGGCGAGGCCGGATAGCCGTCGGCTTCGCGTCCGGCGGCGATGCGCCGCAGCGCGCGCGCGACGAGCCCGGCGAGCGTCGTGCGCCGATAGCCGGCCGAACCGCGAACGTCGTCGATCGGCGCGGCGTCGCCGACGGCGAGCCGGCCGGCCTCCGCGCAGGTCGCCTCGTCGAGCGCTTTGTCTTCGAGATACGCCTCGGCGGTCGTCGCGCGAATGACGGTCGGCGCCAAACAGCCGAGCGCGATTCGCGCGTCGCGCGCGACATCGTCAGAACCGACGGTGACCACGACCGCAATGTCGATCACCGAGATCGCTTGCGCGCGCCGCAAGCCCAGCTTGAGGAAGATCCCGTGACGGTCGCCGTCGAGCGCACGGAACCGGATCGTACGCACGAGTTCGTCGGAACGCAGTTGCGTCGCGCGAAAGCCGGTGTAGAAATCGCGCAGCGCGAGCGTCCGTTCGCCGCGGGCGGACAGCAGGACGAGCTCGGCGTCGAGCGCGATCAGCGGCGCGATCGTGTCGTTGGCCGGCGACGCCGTGACGAGATTGCCGGCGATCGTGCCGCGCGCGCGAATCTGCGGCGCTCCGACCTCGATGCAGGCCTGAGCGAGCGGAAGCATCGTCGTGCGCGCAAACGGTGCGGCGAGCACGTCATTGTGCGTCGCCAATCCGCCGAGCGTCACGATACCGCCGGTGCGGTGGACGCCCTTGAGCTCGCGAAGAGCGGAGACGTCGATCAGGGTGTCGGTCGGCTTGACACCGCGCTGCAGCTCGACCAGCACGTCGGTGCCGCCGGCTACGATGCGCGCGCTCGCGCCGCGCGACGACAGCAGGTCGAGCGCTTCGGGGACACTCGTCGGGCGAACGACGCTGCTCCACATGCGTCCGCCATGCTTCGACGCGGCCTGCTCGGCGCACTTCGCGGACCTGGGGCTAGGCCGCTCCCGCGGTAATTCCGCCCGGCAGCGGCGAAGCAACCAGCATGCCGTTTTCCGCACGCGTTCTCCTCGACAGCATCTCGCCGGCAGGCATCCGGCTGACCTCGATGGAGGCGCACTATCCGCGCTTCATCCACGCTGAAATGCTCACCCACAGAAATTTCTCAAGAAATAGCGGATCCTCGCGTGCAATCCCAATCCGCAAGATGATCGATAGCGTGCGCAGCGATCCGGCGATGCCGGTATCGTGGGGACGTAATCAAAGCGGAATGCAGGCGCGCGAGCAGATCGACGAGCCCACGCGCGCGCTCGCCGAAGCCGAATGGCAGCTCGCTCTCGAGGACGCGTTGCGTCATGCCGAGCGGCTTGCCTCATCCGATATTAATTTGCACAAACAGCTGGTGAATAGGATTCTCGAACCGTTCGCGTGGATCACGGTCATCATCACTGCAACGGAATGGTCGAATTTCTTCACCCAGCGGACCCACGAAGATGCGCAGCCCGAGCTCAGGCACATCGCCGACCTCATGTTGGAACGATATCGCGAGAGCACGCCGCGCGCGCTCGCACTGGGCGAATGGCATACGCCGCTGATTCTGCCCGAGGAAGAATCGGCATTACCGGTCGGCGACCGCCTCAAGATCAGCGTTGCGCGCTGCGCGCGCGTGTCGTACCTCTCGCACGACGGGACGCGGGATCACGCCAAGGACATCGAACTGTACGAGAAACTCGTCGGCGGCGGTGCGAACGGCCATTGGTCGCCGTTCGAGCACATCGCAACGCCGCTGAGCGACGCTTCGGAGTGGTCGGGGAACTTCCGCGGCTGGGAACAATACCGCAAGCGCTTCGCACAGGAGCACGCGTCGACGTTTCCGGACGAGGCGCCGGTCGCGGCGGGCCACTGATCGCATTGCACCGCATCGCCACCGCCGCGCTGGTCGCGCTCGTGCTGCTCTTCGCGGGCTCGGCGCCGGCGTCGGCGCGGAGCGATCTCGATGCGCGCGTCGACGCGTTGACGACGCGCCAGTTGTTGACGACCAGCCCGGCGACCCTGGTCAATGCCGGGCGTCAGACCCGCGCGCGGAAGATCGCCGATCTGCGACACGCCGCCTCGGCGGGCTGGGCGCTGATGCAGATCCTCGCGTTCTGGTGGCTCTGGCGTTCGGGGAACGCCGCGCGGCTGCGCGACTTCATGCGCCGCCGCACGCGCAGCCGGACCGCGCAGCGGGCGGTGTTCGGCGCTGTGCTGGGCGCGCTGGCACCCATCGTCGCGCTACCGTTCGCGCTGATCAGTTATCGGGTCGTTTTCAACGCCGGGCTCAGCGACGAACGCTTGCCCCAATGGTTCCTCGAGTACGGGGTACGCGTACTGCTCGACGCGCTGCTCGGCGCGATCATCGTCACCGGCGTGCTCGCGCTGGTCGAGAAAATTCGCATTTGGTATCTCATCGTCGCGGGACTCATCCTGGCCGGCGCGGTGGCGAGCGTCGCGCTCGCACCGGTCATCCCGTTCACGATGCCGGTGAAGACGACGCCGAACGCGCTGATCGCCATGGCCGCGCCGATCGAAGCGCAGATCGGCGTCCCCGGTACGCCGGTGATCATGTTGGCGAGCTCGCGGCACAGCAACGCGCTCAACGCCCGCGCCGCCGGCATCGGGCCAACGTCGCGCGCGCTCATCGGCGACGTGGTGCTCGACCACATGACGCCGCCGGAGCAACGCGTCGTCCTGGCGCACGTTCTCGCGCACGTGCGTTTCGGTGACCCGATGCGCCAAACGCTGCTGGCGGTCGGGCTCTTCGTGCTCAGCGCCGCGATCGCCGTGCTGCTCAGCGACCGCATCGGCTTTCGCCGCGACGACGACGCGCTGTCTCGGCTCGCGCTGGTCGGCACGTTCCTGGGCCTGGTGCTGATCGTCACCTATCCGCTCTACAACGCGTACGCGCGCAACCTCGCGACACGCGCTGATGACGTCGCCCTGACCGCCACGGGTGACCGCGCCGCGACGGTGCGCTCGATGCTGCGCTACGCCGACGACGATCTCGTTCCGCTGTGCGACCGCCGCTCGACCCGCTGGTATTTCGACGACGGTCCCGCACTTGGCGGGCGCATTGCCGCCACGGCCGGGACCGCCGACCCCTGTCCCGGCGGCGCCCCCGCCACGTCGACGTCACCCTGAGCTTGTCGAAGGGCGAAGTACATCCGCTTGCGATCATCGGCGTACCGCGGTTGGACGGGTATCGCGATGTCGTTCTGAGCCTGCCGAAGAACGACTGAACGGCAGGGGGGCGTGAGGACCGTGAAAGGTTGATCGGCGCTCTCAAGAGCGCCGATCTTCCGATTGAAAGCGGTCGACGCGGAGGGGCAGGCGCCCTTTCGACAAGCTCAGGACGCCGCCTCGATCACTTCGCGCGAAGTTCGGGATGGTGCTGACGCCGGCGTCCTTCGCCCTTCGACAAGCTCAGGGTGACAGCGCGGCCTAGGGCAGAGCGTGGCCGAGGATGCCGGAGGGGGAGTCCACGCGCGCGTAACCGGCGGGGACGCGGAACATCGCGTCGTCGGGGTTGTCGGGTTGCACGCTGGTGAGGTCGAGCTTCATCGTGCCGCCGAGCGCCGACGCCGTCGCCGGAACGCTTTGCAGCGTGAGCTGGACCGGAAAGCCCGCTAGGTCATCGGCGAGCGCGAGTTGGGCGTGATAGTTCTCGGCCGGCTTACCGGGGATCTGGCGTTTCATCTGCACGTCGAGCCCGGTGGTCGGATGCCCGTTTACGACGCTGTGTCCGACGAGTTGGATCGTCGCGCTCTGCACGTCGCGCAGCGCCGATGCGACGCCGGCGAGCGCGGAGAGCGGATCGCCGCCGGCGGCGGCGGCCACCGTTGCCGGTGACGCCGGTGCCGCCGCTGCGCGCGGCGCCGCCACGACGTAGTACGAGTGGTTCGCGCTCGACCAGGCGATCGTGCTGCCGGTCGTTCCGTCGTAGACGACCGAGATGCCGCCCGGCGCGATGAGCGACGACGCCAGCGCGCTCAGATCGCCGTTCGTTCCCGGAAACCCGAGCGAGAGCAGATCGAGACGATACGCCGCGTTCTTGTGAAAGAGCGCGACCGTTCCGCCGATGTTGACGGGTTGTCCTTGCAAGTTCGCTTGAACGACGATCGTGCCGTTCGCGCGCAGACCTGGGATCGATTCGCCGGCGCCCAGGAGCGGCAGGCCGAGCGCAAACGTCGCCGCAACGGCGAGCGCGCGCAGATTCATCCCGTGTAGACCGTGCCGGCAACCTGCGTCCCGAGATGACGAGCGGTCAAGAACTCGACGATTGCCGCATGCGCGACGCGACCGTCACAGATCTGCGCCGCGCCGACGCCGCCGCGTACGCCGAGCGCAGCCGCGCGCACCGCGGCGCGCAGATCCTCGGCGAGCGTTCGATCCTCAGCGACCGCCAATGCTTCGGCGGGCGTGAGCTGCTCGACGAGCAGCCGGGTCTTGGCGTCGACGACGCCGCCTTGATCGTTGAAGAAAATCGCTCGCGCGGCACCGACGGCACTGGCCAGCGCACCGGCAACCTCGTCGGCCGCGACCGCTACGTCGTCACCGGTAAAGCCGAACGCGAGCGGCTCGATCACCGGAACATATCCGGCGTCGAGCAACGTGCGCAGCAACCTGGTGTCGACGTTGCCGATGCTCTCGCCGCGCGAAGGAATCATCCCGGCATCGGCGCCCGACAGACCGACTGCGGTGTCGCCGCTGCGGTTCATGGTGCGCACGAGCAATCTCGCGGCGTCCTGGCTCGGCGCGACGACGACCGGTCGCATTCCGAGGTTGGCGAGAAAGACGAGGTCGCCGAAGAACGTCGCGCCCTCGGCGCCAAGCGTCGCTTCATCGACCCGGATGACCATCGTGCGACCGTTGAGGTCCATTTCATCCTCCTACCCGCCAACGCAGCGCGCGGCGCGAACGATTCAGCCGGAGCTAATCGGAAAACTCTTCGACGTAGAACACCTCGCCGTCGCCGGCGGCGATGACGGCCACGCCGAGCCGGTGCGTATTGGGGTCGACGATGTTCTCAAAATGACCGCGACTGTGGAGAAATGCCGCGTTCGCCGACGGTTCGTCCTGGTCGTAGGCCAGGTTCTCGGCCGCATAGCGATAGTCGAGATGCGCGCTCTTGATCCGATCCTGGAAGGTCTGGCCGTCCGGGTCGGTGTGCCCGAAATAGTGGCGCTCGGCCATGTCTTCGGCGACGTCGTAGGCGAAGGCGGTCAGCGTCGGGTCTTCCGCCAGCGGCCCGAGGTGACGGCGGGCCCGGGCGGCGTTGACGTCGTTGAAGAGGTCACGCTCCTCGGCCGGCATCACGGCCGGGGGATGAGGGCGCTGGTAGGCGAGCTGGATGCAGTCTTCGTCGTTGGCCGCCGTCGCGCAGAAGGGGAAAAACGCGATCAGCGCCGTGAGTAAAGCGGCTACCCGGTGCATACCCTCTTAAAATCGGATTGGCGGGGGGCTGACTTTAGCCCGGCCCTTTGGCGTTGACGAGGTTCATGGCCTGCGTCACTCCGTGCTCGAGCCAAACTTCGACGCCGGTCACCGCGCGGTCGACGACCGTCGCCAGCACAGCACGCTCCTCCGGCGTGAAGGTGCTCAATACGCGATCGATTGCGTCCGACTCGTGGCCGCGCCCGATTCCGATGCGCAAGCGCGCAAAGCCGGTGCCGAATACCTCGATGAGCGACTTGAGCCCGTTGTGACCGCCGCTCGAACCGTCGGCCCGCATGCGCAACGTCCCTAGCGGAAGGTCGAGATCGTCGACGATCACGAGGATATGCGGCGGCGGCACCTTGTAGAACGTCGCCAGCGCTTGCACCGGACGGGCGCTCAGGTTCATGTACGATTGCGGTTCGACCAGCACCGTATGGTGCTTGCGGTCGAGCGCGTAGCGCGCGTCGAAGCGCTTGCGCCAATCATCGACGCCCCAACGCGCGGCCAGCGTGTCGACCACGATGAAACCGGCGTTGTGGCGCGTGAACGCGTACTCGGGACCCGGATTTCCGAGCCCCACGATCAGCGAGAGACCGTCATCCATTCAGATGCCGGAGACGCCGTTATTATGCGGTCGGTGCGTCTGCGGCAGGCGCCACTTCTGCGGCCGGCGTCTCGGTCACGCCCTCACTGACCTCGGCGCGCGTGAACTCGACCGAGACGACGAGCGTGTCGGGCGGCGTGACGAGCGTGAAGCCTTTCGGCAGCGCAACGTCCGCGGCCGTAACGTGTTGATGCACCCCGAGGTCGCTGACATCGACCGTCAGGCTGTCGGGGATCGATTGGGCCGGCCCCTTGATCTCGAGTGCGTGCGAGACGACGTCCAGAACGCCGCCGTCGTCGCGGACGCCGCGCGATGTCCCGACCGTCACGACGGTGACGCTCGAGGTGATCGCTTCGTCGCGAGTGACCCGCTGAAAGTCGACGCTCAACGGCTTACGCGTGATCGGGTCGGCTTCGACCCGGCGAAGCAGCACCGAATCCTTCGTTGTGCCGATCGTCGCTTCGACGATACGGCTGCGCTGAGCGGAGTGGACCAATTCGGTCAACTGCTTGACGTCGATGCTGATCGGGGTTGCTTCGCCGTGGCCGTACACCACGCCGGGAATCTTGCCGGCCGCGCGCAGGGCGTGCGAGCCGGTCGTGACGATCTTGGTGCGGGGTTCGAGGACGAGTTTGGAAACGGTATGCTTGGTAGCCATATCAACTTTCACTTAGTGGGCGGATAGCCGGCCTTGAGCTTGTCGAAGGGCGAAGGGTTCGCGCTTGCGCGAACCCACTCAGACGGCTGCGACGATGGGAAGCTCGGGTGCCTCGGCCGCAGGGGGAGGGCGATCGGGACCCGGTGTTTCGCCGGAATCGTCGGCGTTGAAGAGCTCGGAGACCGAGCGGTTCGACGTGATGCGCTTGATCGCATCGGCGAGGATTTGCGCGATGGTGAGGTGCTCGACCTTCGGTGAGTCGATTGTGCGCGGGATCGTGTTGGTCACGATCACCTTGCTGATTTCGGAACGCTCGAACTGCGCGATCGCGTCGCCGGCGAAGATGCCGTGGGTGGCGAGCGTGTAGACGTCGGTCGCGCCGCGGGTGCGCAGCGCCTCGGCGGCTTTCACCAGCGTCCCGCCGGTCGAGATCATGTCGTCGACGACAACGGCGATCTTGCCCTGGACGTCGCCGACGATGTGGGTGACCTCGGAAACATCGGGCTCGGGCCGGCGCTTGATGATCACCGCCAGATTCGACTTGAGCCGCTTGGCAAAGGTCTCCGCGCGCGGCACGCCGCCGGCGTCGGGTGAGACCACCACGATCGAGTCGCCCTGCAAGTCTTGGTTCTTGAGGTAGTTGCACAGCGTCGGCGCGGCCATGAGGTTGTCGACGGGAATGTCGAAGAATCCCTGGATCTGCGCGGCGTGCAGGTCGAGCGTCACGATGCGCTCGGCGCCCGCGTTCTCGATCATGTTCGCGACCAGCTTGGCCGAGATCGGTTCGCGGCCTTTGGTCTTCTTGTCTTGCTTGGCGTACCCGTAGTACGGGATCACCGCGGTGATGCGGTTCGCCGATGCACGGCGCAACGCGTCAATGATGAGCAAAAGCTCCATGATCGAGTCGTTGACCGTTGCACCCTGCGGCGACCGGCACAGCGATTGCACGACGAAAACCTCGGCGCCGCGAACGTTCTCGCGAATCTCGATCCGGCACTCGTCGTTCTTGAACCGGTCGACCAGCGCATTGCCGACGCGCGTCTGCATCTTCTTGGCGATCTCGTCCGCGAGCAGGCGGTTCGAGGTGCCGCTGAACAACAGGGGCGGCTGGATCACGAGGACCGGACTCCTTCTACCTCCGGACGGCGCCTGAGCGCCAAGGGGAAGCAAAGCTACCTGCGGCACCCACGCCGCAGGGTCCTGGCACGGCACCGGCCGCGCCGTCACAACCGCGTGGTCTGCAGCGGGGTTGTAGGAAGAGTCTCATGCCAAAGTTCGAGCTGATTTCGACCTACCCGTTGGCCGGTGACCAGCCGCGCGCCACGCAGTTGCTGGCCGACGGCGTCCTGCGCGGCGACCGCGCGCAAACGCTGCTCGGCGTCACCGGCTCGGGCAAGACGATGGCGATGGCGCGGGTCGTGGAGCTGGTTCAAAAGCCGACCCTGGTGCTGTCCCACAACAAGACGCTCGCCGCCCAGTTATGCGCCGAGTTCCGCGAGTTCTTCCCGAAGAACGCGGTCGAGTATTTCGTCTCGTATTTCGACTACTATCAGCCCGAGGCGTACGTCGCCCACACCGACACGTATATCGCCAAGGACAGCTCGGTCAACGACGAGATCGAGCGCCTGCGGCACTCGGCGACGCAGTCGCTGCTGACCCGGCGCGACACGCTGATCGTCGCTTCGGTCTCGTGCATCTTCGGGCTCGGTTCGCCGGCCGACTACATCGAGATGGCGGCCGACATTCACGTCGGCCAGACGATCGACCGCGACGAGTTCCTGCGCAAGCTCATCGGCATGCAGTACCGCCGCAACGACATCAACCTGGTGCGTGGGACGTTTCGCGTGCGCGGCGATACGCTCGAGTTCGTTGCGGTCGATGAAGAGCTGGTACACCGCATCGAGTTCTTCGGCGACGAGATCACCGCGATCACCGTCGTCAACCAGCTCACCGGTGAGTACGTGTCGTCGAAGGACGAGCTGCGGATCTTCCCGGCCAAGCACTACATCACGCCTGACGAGAAGCTGCGCCGGGCGGTCGTCGAGATCGAAGAAGAGCTCGAAGAGCGGCTCAAGCTCTTCCGCGACGAGGGCAAGCTGCTCGAAGCCCAGCGGCTCGAACAGCGCACGCGCTACGACCTCGACATGTTGCGCGAGGTCGGTTACTGCAACGGCGTCGAGAACTACTCGGCCCCGCTGTCGGGCCGCCAGCCCGGCTCGACGCCGTGGTGTCTGCTCGACTTCTTCCCGGACGACTGGCTGCTGCTGGTCGACGAGTCGCACGTCACCTTGCCGCAGGTGCACGCAATGTACGGTGGCGATCGCTCGCGTAAGCTCGAATTGGTGAAGTACGGCTTCCGTCTGCCGTCGGCGCTGGACAACCGGCCGCTCACGTACGACGAGTTCGATCGTCACGTCAAACAGGCGATCTACGTCTCGGCGACGCCGTCGACGTACGAGCTGGGCCGTTCCGCGCAGATCGCCGAGATGATCATCCGGCCGACCGGACTGGTCGATCCGGAAGTCGAGGTGCGCCCGACGCGCCACCAGGTCGACGACCTCATGGACGAGATTCGCAAGCGCGCCGAAAAGAACGAGCGTATCCTGGTCACGACCCTGACGAAGAAGATGGCCGAGGACCTGACCGAGTACCTGATCGAGAACGGGATTCGCGTGCGCTATTTGCACAGCGAGGTCGAGACGCTCGAGCGCATCGCGATCCTGCGCGACCTGCGCAAAGGCGAGTTCGACGTGCTGGTCGGCATCAATCTGTTGCGCGAAGGTCTGGATTTGCCGGAAGTCTCGCTGGTCGGAATCCTCGACGCCGACAAGGAGGGCTATCTGCGGTCGGGGACGTCGCTGATCCAAACGATCGGCCGCGCGGCGCGCAACGTCGAGGGCATGGTCATCATGTACGCGGACGTCGTGACCGAATCGATGGCCAAAGCGCTGGGCGAGACGCGGCGCCGTCGTGAAATGCAAGTCGCATACAATCTCGAGCACGGCATCGAGCCGAAGTCGATCCGCAAGGAAGTGCACGACATCCTCAGCCTGGTCGGCAACGCCGCGGGCGGAGCGGATGCGGCCAATGCCGTGCGTGCCGAGCATCTCCCGCGCGAGGTCGCCGAGGCGATGGCCAAGGAGATCGAGCGCAAGATGCGCGAGGCCGCCGCCAACCTCGAGTTCGAGAAGGCCGCCGCGCTGCGCGACGAGCTGGTCAACCTGCGCAAGCAGATCGGCGGCAACGAGAGCGTGCTGTTCCAGGGCAAGGCGCCCAAGATCTTCCAGCACGCCCTCAAGGAGTTGATCGGAACGTGATCCTCGGCGTGTAAGGTGTACTTGACATTGATGTAAGGTATACATTACACTGCCGGCATGGCGGCTGAGCGCGAGAACCTGTTTGCCGATATGCTCCGCGAGACGTGGGATTCGTGGATCGCGATGCCGCGCTGGGCGCAGATCGTCCTGATCGCGGGCGTTGTCGTCCACAGCGCGGCGGTGAGCGCCCATCCCAACAATGTGCCGCACGGCGTGATGGTCGCGCTGAGGATCGGCGGGTTCTTGGCGATCATCGCCGGTTTGATCGAGAACGCGAAGGTGCTCGACGAGTTCTACACGCGCGTCTACTTGGAAGCGTGCGCGATCGCGCTGGTTCTTTCGAGCGTCGTGCTGTACGCCGGCGCCGAGCTCGGGGTGGCGTTCGGTCTTCTCACCGTTTCCGTGCTCTACGGGACGTTCCTGATCGGTTTCGTCATCGCGTTCGCGCGTCTGCGACGCGCGTGAAGAATAAGGTGCGCGAGCTTCGCCAGGTGCGCGGGTGGACGCAGCAAGAGCTCGGGGCGCGCGTCGGCACCTCACGTCAAGCGATCATCGCGATCGAGAACGGTCGTTTCGATCCATCGCTGCCGCTGGCGTTGCGGCTCTCCCGTTTGCTCGAAATGCCGATCGAGCAACTCTTCTTCTTGGACGAATAGCATGCAAAACGGTGTGATGTCCGGACCGCGGCCGTTCCGCGACGAGTTGATCGATCATTGGGCTACCGCCTCGGGACTGGCATACCGTCTTGTGCTCAACCGCGACGCGGCCGACGACGTGCTGCAAGAAGCAGCGTGCCGCGCGCTCCGCTACGAGTCGCGGTTCGACGAGCGGCGCGCGTTCCGGCCCTGGTTCTTGGCGATCGTTCGCAACGTCGCGCGCGACGAGGCGCGGCGTCGCAAGCATACGTGCGAATTGCCTGAGCTGACGATCGATGATGCCGGGCTCGAGGGTGTCGTCGCGCGCGACGAGACGGCGAGCGCGCTGCGTGAGGTGGCGCGGCTGCGGCCGGCGCATCGACGCGCGCTCGAGCTCAAGTGTCGCGGACTGCAATATCGCGAGATCGCGCGCGAGCTCGATATTCCCATCGGGACGGCGCAGACGTTCGTACACCGCGCTCGGCTTCGACTGCGCGAGCGATTACCGGACTGACCGATCAGCTCTCGTCGCGCTCGATCTCCGCAGCGGCCCAGTCTGCCCATTCTGCCATCGAGCGATCGAAACGGAGCCCCGCCTCCAACACGATGCGCGCCCAGCGCTCGGACGGGTGACCGTCGAGCGGGACGTAGGGGATTGCGCGCTCGTAACGCGTGAGCGCGTCGCGGTGACGGTCGGCTTCGCGCCGCAAGTAGGCGACCGCGTCTGCCGGCTCTACCATCCACAGAAAGAAGACGCGCAGCATGTGTTCGCTGCGCAGGGTCTCGTGAGGTACCGCGCCGCCGAGCCAGCGGTGCAGCTCGCTTTTTCCGGCCTCGGTGGTCGTGTAGAGCTTGCTGCCGCGCGGACCCGTGCCGGTTTGCTCGATCAGGCCCGCCGACTGCAGCTTGGCCAGCTCCGGATAGATCTGGCTGTGGCTCGCCGACCAGACGTTGCCCAAACTCCGGTCGAAGGTGGTGGTCAGGTCGTAGCCGGTCAGGGACCCTGCCGTCAGCAGCCCCAGCACGGCGTGGCCGAGCGTACCGACCTTCACCGGGCACCACCGCGTGGGCTTGACATGTCATATTTGACATGTAAGATGTGATACATGACCGTAACGATACCACCAGACGATCGCCGCCCGCAAGTCGCGCCGCCACCCGCGTCGAGCGACCACTTTGCGCCGCGCTTCGGCCCGCTCTATCGCAGCCTGATCGTCAACGTCGCGTTGCCGCTGATCGTGGTCCAGGTCTTGCTGCGCACCGGGACGCGGCCGGTCACGGCTCTCGCGATCGCCGCGATCTTTCCGGCCGCCCAAGCCGCGATCGGACTCGTTCGCAGCCGCCGGTTCGACCCGATCAACGTGCTGTCGCTGATTGCCATTACGGTGGGAATCGGTACGTCCGGCATCACCGGCAACGCGGGCTTCGCGGTCGCCAAGGATTCGCTGTTCACGATCGTATTCGGCGTGCTGTTCCTCGGCTCGCTCGCGACGTCGCGTCCGATGATCTTTCAACTCGGCAAGCAGTTCGCGACGGGCGGCGACCCGGCCGCGGCAGCGGCGTGGGATGCGCGCCTGCCCCAGCCGGGCTTTCGGCACGTGGTGCGCTTGCTCACCGCGGTGTGGGGCTGCGCACTGTTGCTGGAAGCGGCGGCGCGCATCATCGCCGCGTTCACCTTGCCGGTGACGACGTCGACGATCGTTTCACCGGTGCTGCAGGTCGTTACGTTCGGCGCGCTGATCGTTTGGACGACCCGCTATACGCGCGCGGCGCGGCGGCGCGCCGCCGAAGCAGGCCGGCCGCTCTAATCCCCGTCGTCGGGAATCCCGCGTCCGGACCGCGAACCGCTGCGGCGTGATCTGTTTGGACCGCTGGTGTCGAACTGCGGCGCTGCTTTCATTGGCGCTGGCGTTCAGCGCCTGCACGCGTGTAGAAGGGGGCGCCGACGCGCGCAATCCGTGGACGCAGGCCGACACGCTGCGCGTCGCGAGCAGCCTTTCGCCGAACACCCTCAACCCGATCCTCTCGACGCAGCAGATCGAGGTGCTGGTAGAAGCGCTGGTGATGGACCCGCTCGTCGCGGTCGACGAGCAAGGACATGATGTCCCGGTTCTGGCCGAGACCGTGCCGACGCTCGAGAACGGCGGCATCAGTCGTGACGGCCTCACGATCACGTATCACCTGCGTCATAGCGTGCACTGGCAGGACGGCGCGCCGTTTACCAGCCACGACGTCGCCTTCTCATACCGCGCGATCATGAATCCGAATACGCTCGCTGCGACGCGGCACGGCTACGACGACGTCTCGCGCGTCGACACGCCGGATCCCTATACGGCGATCTTTCGGCTCAAGCAGCGGTTCGCGCCGGCGGTGCACACCTTCTTCGCGCACAGCGACTCGCCGTATTTCATCATCCCCGCGCACTTGCTCGAACGCTACCACGATTTGAACCGCGTGCCGTTCAACTCGAGCCCGATCGGTACCGGTCCGTTCAAGGTCGCGCGCTGGGTGCGCGGCGACCGCATCGAGTTCGTCGCAAACGACGACTACTTCTTGGGCAAGCCGAAGCTCAAGCGGATCATCGTGACATTCGTCCCCGACGAGAATACGATCTCGAGCCAGCTGCGCGCGCACGAAGTCGACTGGTTCTCGGCGGCGACGCCGCGGATGTTCCCGCAGGTGAGCGCGATCCCGGGCGTCGACGTGCGTCTCGTGCCGATGAACGCCAACGACGCAATCATCTTCAACACGACGCGGGTGCCCTTCAACGATCCCAACGTGCGGCGCGCGATCGGTTTCGCGATCGACAAAGAACTGCTGGTGCGCGAAGCGACCTACGGCACCACCGTCGCGGCGACGGAAGACCTGCCGCCGTCCATTTGGGCGTTCGATCCGAAGGCCGGCACGTCGAAACGCGACCTGCCGCGGGCGAAACGGTTGCTCGACGCCGCCGGCTGGCGCGTTGGCAGCGACGGTATTCGCGTGAAGGACGGCAAGCGCTTCAGCATGGGCCTCGCCTACCGCACCGACAGCATCACCGACCGCAGCCGCGGGGTGCTGATCGGCTCGATGCTCAAGGACGCGGGAATCGAGGTCGAACTCAAAGGCTACACGACGGCGTTGCTCTACGGTCCGAACGGTTCGGGGATTCTCGCCGACGGCCGTTACGACGCGTCGCTGCAAACGTGGTACGCGGGCAGCGATCCCGACGACTCGACCCAGCTGCTCTGCGCGTATGTTTCGCCGAAGGGCTACAATTGGGCGCGGTACTGCAGTCGTGAAATGGACGACGCGCAGCAGATGGCGCTCTCGCACTATGACCAGCCGACGCGCAAGCGCGCATACGCGGCGGTCGAAGAGGTTCTCGCGCGCGATGCGCCGTTCGTCTACCTGTGGTGGCCGCGGCAGATCGAGGCCGTCAACACCGATCTCAAGGATTTTCGCCCGAACGGCATCGTCGAGGACTGGAACGCCTACGAGTGGTCGATCTAGCGCTTCACTTTCGGCGGGCTGAGCGGACCGATCCGGCGTTCGTGGGCCGACTCCTCGATCAGGGCGGCTAGGCGCCCTCGACGCGTATCGTCTTTCTTCGCGCTGACGACCCACCACGTCGCGACGCGGCGATATGACGGCGCTTGTGCTTCGAAGAACGCCCACGCGCGACGGTTAGCGCGAAACGCGCGTTCGGCTGGCGCATCGAACTGCGCGGTCCGACGCTGCTCGTACGAGTAACCCGCCGCCTTCTCGTCGCGCTGCTCGAACGCGCGCGTTCCGTTCGGATGCATCGCTCCGGCGCGCGTCAACTCCTTCGCGCGCGCGATGTTGATCGCGCTCCATTTGCTGCGCGGACCGCGCGGCGTGAAGCGAATCGTGTACCGCTCGCCATCGACATGGTGGCGCACGCCGTCGATCCAGCCGAAGCACAGCGCCTGATCGACCGCCTCCGGCCACGTGATGCTCGCCTTTCCCGAGCCGCGTTTGGAGAATCCGACCTCGAGCTCGGAGCTGCTCGCATGATGCTCCTCGAGCCAGCTCCGAAATGCGGCCGGCGTCGCAAAATACCGCGGCTTCACGCCGACGGCTGAGGCGCAGCCCTTCGGAAGGCGCGCAAATAGTCTAAGGTTTGCTGGTCGATCGTGCCGTCATTGCGCACGCGGTTCTCCAAGTTCTCGACGTGCATGAACGACACGAGCGCCCTGCGCGCGTCGTCGTCGAACGCGCCACCGAGCGATTGATGCGCACCGACGCGCGCGAGCTCGCCGGCGATCTCGCGGCCGAGAGCATCGTCGATCGGCACGACGTCCTCGGGTGCGGCGGGAAAGAAGTATAGTTTATGCAGCTCGAGCAGACGTGCGAGCTCGTCGATCGGCGCGGCGTGATCGTCGACGCGCAGGTCGACGTAGCGGTCGTTGAAACCCGCGTAGCCGGCGTTCGGTTTGACCACCATCAGCGCGGCGCTCTGCTGTCCGCGCTTGTCGCCGCCGGCGTGCTGTCCCGCCGCCAGCGCCGTGACGAGCCGGCCGGCGAGCGAGCCGCGCGTCGCGACGAACGTGCTCGCCATCGCGTCGACGACGTCCGATCCCGCCAGACAATTGCCTTGTGCGGCGAAGTTCTCGCCGGTTACGCCGCCGGCCCACGCGATGCAGCGCGAGCCGGTGAACGTCGCGGTGCGGCCACTCGCGTCGACGAGCCCGAACTGCCGGTCGTCGGCACCTTCGTCGGTGGCGAGCAGCGCCCGAGCGACCCGATCCGGCGGTTCGGTGCCTCGCATGAGCTCGAGCGCGAGCGGGCCGTACGAGGTGTTCGCCCAGGCTTGCGTCGCGATCGCGCCGACACCGCCGGCGACCCACGGCACTACCGCTCCGACCGACAGAAACTTCGACTGTACCGCGATCCCCAGCTCGCCTGCTGACGGATCGGCCGCCACGATCGAGAACGTCGATAACACGTCGCTTCCGTTCGCGTCGCGAGCGCGCCATCTTGCCTTGGAGCAGACGAGCCGGTCTGGAGGCGCGCGGGCCGTCCGGGACCTCGACGGAATACCACGAAGGCAATGCCCCGAATCATCACCGAAGGAACGAGGAGGCTTCATGCACGTCCGCCGCTTCACCGCATCGTTTGCGGCCCTCGCGGTCGCGGTAACTGCCGGCACCGCGCCGCTGCGGGCCGCCGATCCGCCCGACGTCGTCATCGGAGCGGTGCTTCCGTTGACCGGCAGCCTTTCGCAGACCGGCTCCGGGTTGCGCGCCGCGATGCAGCTCGCGGCGGATCTCGTCAACGGTCACGTGAGCTATCCGTTGCCGATGGCCGGCAAGAGCGGGTTGCCGCACCTCGGTCACGCGCGCATTCGTCTGGTCTTCGCTGATTCGCAGGGCAAGCCGGATCAGGCGCGCGCCGCAGCGGAACAGCTCATCACCCAAGACCACGCCGTCGCATTGATCGGGACGTACGCGTCGTCGACGACGGCGACCGCGTCGCAGGCGGCCGAGCGCGCCGGAATTCCGTTTCTCAATCCGGATTCTTCGGCGCCGGGCTTGACCGCGCGCGGGCTCAAGTGGTTCTTCCGCACGACGCCGCACGACGGAACGTTCGCCGAAAACTTCTTTCAGTTCTTGGCCGATCTGAAGAAGACCAAGAACATCAGTGTCAAGCGCGTCGCGGTCGTCGGCGAGGACGGGTTGTTCGGTTCGGGTGCGAGCGACGCCGAAGAGGCCGGAGTGAAGAAGTACGGCTATGAGCTCGCAACGCGCGTTTCGTATCCCGCCACGACGACCGAGGTGAACGCCGAGGTGCAGCGCGTCAAGACGGCGGCGCCCGACGTCATCATGCAGGCTTCGTACGTTCCCGACGCGTTGCTGTTCATGCGCGGCTACAAGCAGCAGGGCGTCAACGTCAAGGCGATCCTCGCGCAAGACGCGGGGTTCATCGATCCGAACTTCTTGAAGGCGATCGGTGCCGACGCCGAAGGCGTGTTCACCCGCGAGGTGTTCTCGCTCGACATCAAGCACCGCAATCAAGCGGTCCCGCTCATCGATCAACTGTTCCGTCAGCGCTCCGATGGCGGTAAGCCCCTCGACGGCAACACCGCGCGCGACTTCATGGGCGTGCTGGTGCTCGCCGACGCGATCGATCGCGCCGGCTCGACCAAGCCCGACGCGATTCGCGACGCGCTCACGAAGACCAATATCCCGGGCAAGCTCACCTTGATGCCGTGGAACCGCATTCACTTCGACGCGACCGGCCAGAACGACGGCGGGGTCGGGATCATCGAGCAACTGCAAGACGGGAAGTATGAAACCGTGTGGCCGTTCGACGTCGCCGTGCGACCGGTGATCTGGCCGATGCCGGCGTGGAAGCACTAGCAACCTTTGAACAGCTGCTCGTCGGCGGGTTGCTGGCGGGCTTGGTTTTCGCGCTCGTCGCGGTCGGGCTCACCCTCGTCTACGGCGTGATGGACGTCGTGAACTTCGCGCACGGCGAGTTTCTCATGCTCGCGATGTACGCGACGCTCGGGCTCGCGCTGATCGGCATCGGCCCGCTGCTGGGATTGCCGCTTGTCGTGATCGCGCTCTTTCTCTTCGGGATCGTGATCTATCGCCTGTTCATCCGGCGGCTGTTGGCGGGGCCGCCGGAGGCGACGGTGTTCGGAACGTTCGGCCTTTTGGTGCTCTTGCAGGGCGTCGCGCAGGCGTTCTTCACCGGCGACTTTCGCTCGGTGCCCGATCCGCCGCTTCAGGCGACGTTACGGTTCGGCGGGGTCGCGCTCTCGCAGGCGACGCTCGTCGAAGGGTTCGGCGCGCTCGTGTTGACCGGCGCGCTGTTTGCGTTCGTCGAATACACGGAGACGGGCCGCGCGATGCGGGCCGTTTCCGAAGACCGCGTCGCGGCGACGCTGATGGGCATCGACGTGCAGCGCGTCAACCTGTTGGCGTTCGGCATCGGCGCAGCGTGCGTCGGTGCGGCGGGTGCGCTGCTGATGCTCTCGTTTCCGGTATTTCCGACCGCCGGCGCTTCCTTCGCGCTGACCGCGTTCGTCGTCGTCGCGCTGGGCGGTTTCGGCAGCATTCAAGGTGCGCTGGTCGCGGCGCTGCTCGTCGGTCTGCTCGAAGTGTTCGGCGGTTACTACCTTGCGCCCGAGCTCAAGATGGTACCCGTATATCTCGCGTATCTGGCGATCGTGCTGTTGCGTCCGCAGGGAATACTCGGGCGCCGATGAGACCGCACCTCATCGCGCTCGGAGCCATCGGCGTCGCGGTCGCGATCGCGGCGTTCGCGGATCACGATGCCGTCACGCTCGACCTGGTCTTCACGCTGTTGCTGTACGCCGCGCTCGGACAGTCGTGGAACTGGATCAGCGGCTATGCCGGGAACATCTCGTTCGGCCACGCGATCTTTTTCGGCTGCGGCGCGTACGCGGCGGCGCTCTGCGTGACGGGCGGGCTCTCGCCGTGGCTCGCGATCCCGCTCGGCACGCTGGTCGCGGCGGCGCTCGCGCTCGTCACCGGCTTTCCCACCCTCGCGCTGCGCGGGCACTACTTCTCGATCGCGACGATCGCGGTCGCGGCGCTGGTCGACGCGTTCGTGCGCGTCTCGCCGTGGCTCGGAAAGGCCAACGGCTTCGAGC
>Ga0182024_10008316_pt1 | contig 21953 bp, 21 predicted proteins | sample P32metaG_FD_120480 | JGI IMG/M metagenome (GOLD analysis project Ga0182024, IMG submission 120480) | Permafrost microbial communities from Stordalen Mire, Sweden - P3-2 metaG (Illumina Assembly) | ecosystem: Environmental > Terrestrial > Soil > Wetlands > Permafrost | place: Sweden: Stordalen...
AGGGCGCCCAGTACCGGCAGGTCCTTGAGACCCGGAAAAGCATCGATCTGCTGCTTGGTCGTGTGCTGCATCAAGCCGGCGATGGCGAAACTTCCGCCCGATGGCAGCTCGATGGTGGTCTCGGCGCGGCGCACATCCAGCGCGGGAATGGTGACGCCGCCGGTCTGGACCGTGCCGGTCGAGGTGCTGATCGTGCCGCCCTGAAGCGTGAAGGCGCCCGTGTTGGTGAGCTCGCTCACTTCGGTCGAGAGCTGCAGGCTGATGCGGCCGGTGGACAGAACCACCGGCGTGAATGACAGACCCACGCCGAACTGCTTGAACTCGATCGAGATGTTGCCCTGCTGGTCGCGTCCGGCCGGCACGGGGAATTCGCCGCCGGCGAGGAATTTCGCGGTCTCGCCCGACACCGCGATCAGATTGGGTTCGGCCAGGGTATGCAGCAGGCCGATGGTCTCCATCGCCGTGAAGGCGCCCTGGGCATTGTTCTGGAAATTGCAGACGCCGCCCGACAGCGGATTGGCGCCGGAGGCGCAGACCTGGCCGATCTGGCCGCCCGAGAGCTCGTTCAAGGCCTGGCCCACCAGGCCGAACTGGTTGTTGGTGGAAAGCGCGAGCGGCGTGCTGCCGCCGATTATGCCCACGCCGGCCAGGTTGACGCCCAGCTGCTTGGCGATCTGACGTTGCATCTCGGAGATGCGCACTTTCAGCATCACCTGCTCGCCGCCGGCCACGCTCAAAAGATTGACCACCTTCTTGGGATCGCCGGCAAAGCTGGCGGCCAGGTCGGCGGCGTGGGTGGATTCCAACGCGCTCGCCACCGAGCCGGACAGGACCACATTGTCGTTGATCGCCGAAACCTTGACCGCCGAATTGGGCAGATCGTCCTTCATCATCTGGGCCAGGTCTGTGACGTCGCGCTCGACCCTCACATCCACCGAAGCGATCTGGTGCCCATTCTGGTCGAAGAAAAATGCGTTGGCTTGGCCGATCTTGGTGGCCAGAAGGAAGATGCGGCGCGGCGTCTTGACCACAGCGTCCAGGACTTCGGGACTGGACACCAAAACATCCTTGGCATCGGTGTCGAGTTCGACCACCACCGCCTTGTTGAGGCCCAGCGTGATGCGCTGGTTGCCCGGCTGACCGGCCTGCGCCGCCAGCTTGACGATGCGGGCTTCGTTTTCATTCACCTGGGCGGCGGGATGAGGCGCCGGCCCTTGCGTGGCCGCCACGGCCGGCCCGCAAGAAGCCAGCATCAGGACCGCGGCAAGGCGAACGGAGGCCTTCATTGCGATTTCCCTCCCACGGAGGTGCCCGCATCGTCATGCACGACGCCATAGCGGATGATCGAGATCTGACCCCCGCGATCCTCGTCGCCCGGCAGATTGCTGGCCACCGGCGTGTCGCTGTCGGCCAACGGACGCAGCGACAGCGAGATCGTGCCCAGACTTTCCGCCGCGGCCACGCTTTGCGCCTGGCCCGGCGTCAGTTCCAGGGTCGCGGTCTTGCCGATCACGGTCTTGATGTCCTTATCCTGCTTGAAAGTCTGGTCCACGGCCAGCACCCGCACGTCGGAGAGGATCGTCTTCGCCTCCACGCGGGGCGGATTGCCTTCCAGCTTGCGCGCCAGGATCACATCGACATGGTCATTGGGCAGGATGAAACCGCCGGCGCCCGAATCCGCGCTGATATTGATGGAGACCGCGCGCATGTCGGGCATCAGCAGCGCCGACATGAAGCCCGCGGCGTTGCCATGCACGATCGCGGTGCTGGTGATGGGCTGACCCGCCATCAGGGGCGTGCGCACCACGGTGCCCTTCACCGCCTCGCTGATGCTGGTCACGGATTTCCGGGTGATGAAGGACGCATCGACCGAGGCGCTGGGCCATCTTTCCCAGCGCACCTGATCGGAGGTGAGCGCGTGGCCGGGCTGCAGATTGGCGTTGGCGACCAGCACTTCGCTCATCGCCACCGGCGGCGCGACCTTGGCCTGCGCCTTGGGCGTGCCGCCACCCATCACGCCGCGCGCCACAAGAGCGGCGGCAATCGCCATGACGCCGGCAAAACCCAGAACGACGAGACGCTTGGTGTTCATGGAAATCGGGCTCCCTCTGATACGCAATCCATCACGGAACCACTTAGAATTCGCTTAAGATAAAAGCGACGATTGCAGAGTTCCTCAGACCGAAGCGGCAAGCTTGAGAATCTCGGCGTGCGGCAGGATCACCAGCGCCCCGGCCGCGAGCGCCACGCCATAGGGAATGCCGGAACTCTCCTCGTGCAGCTTGAGGATCCAGCCAAGGCGCGCAAGGTTCGCGGGAAGCGGCAATTGACGCAATGACAGCAACGCCAAAGTAAGCAAACCACCAAGAAGCGACGCCACCAGCGTGAAGGCGAGAAGATCGTGCAGCCCCAGCCAGAGCGCGACCGCGGCGAAGAATTTGGCGTCGCCGCCGCCGATATAGCCACGCGTGAACAGGGCGAAGCCCAGCACCAGCGCGATGAATCCGGCGAGAAGATGCAGTAAAAAAACGGCAAGCGAAAAATGCGCCGCCAGCGCGAAAAGCCCGAACGCCAATACCAGCGCCAGGGAAAGGCGATTGGGAATGGTGAAGCTCGCCAGGTCGAACGCCGCCGCCGTGGCGAGAAGCGCCGGCAACAGAAACATCAGCAGCGATTGCGCGATCATGGAGCTTCCCGATGGACAAACGGCCGCCCTGAGGGGGCGGCCGTTGTCGTCGCGATTGACATCGCCTCTCGCGTCTTAACGCAGCGAGGTGGCGACGCTGGTGAACTTGACATTCAGGTTGGAACCCACGGTGGTCAAGGCCGTGATGATGACCACCGAGATGAGCGCCGCGATCAGGCCATACTCGATGGCGGTGGCGCCGGACTCATCGCGCACGAAACGCGAAATCAGCTTGCTCATGTTCGTCTCTCCAGTTTGCATGACACCCCAGGATGTCCGGCGCGAGGGAAGTATTTCGCCCGCTGTCGGACAACGCCAGACTAGAAGGACGCGGTTTAATTTCGCCTTAATCCTCTCTCGACATTTTGTTTAGATCTTTGTTCCAACACAGGAACCGGGGCGAATGGCCCAACAAACCCCGGGGATCGGGATAATCCGACAAATCCGAGTCGGATTCGCTTTACCAACTTCGCGACTTTTGCCTGATTTTGCTGGCGGTAATGCTTTCTTTTACGGCGCGAGACTAGCCTCGTTCGTCCGAATTCAAGGAGCGCCGCCATGCGCCGCACTCTCTTCGCCGCTTCCCTTCTCTTCATCGCCCATCCCGCTTACGCGGACGGCGTCGCGATCGCGATGGACGAAGTGCGCACCATCACTTTCCCGAAATCGGTCGCCACCGTCTATGTCGGCAATCCCGCCATCGCCGACATCAACATGATCGATTCGCGCCACGCTTTCATCCTGGGCAAAGGCTATGGCAACACCAACATCGTGGCGCTGGATCATGAAGGCGACCAGGTGTCCAACACCCATGTGAGCGTGATGGCGCGCCAGGACTCCACCGTCACCCTGCAGCGCGGCGTCAGCCGATTGACCTATAGCTGCACCGCCAGCCATTGCGAGGCGACTCCGGAACCGGGCGATGGCAAGGATGCGTTCGACGCCACCACCGGGCAGATCGGAACGCACCAAGCGACCGCCAAAGGCGCCGCCGGCAACAGCCAGTAGAAAAATATCTAGCGACTTACGCCTTGCTGCAGCGGGTAAAGCAGCTGCGGCATGAATCCTTCCGGCATTCGCTCATCGTCGATGCCATAGCCGGAGGGAAGCGCGCCCTCGGGCATGTAATAGGTGCCGAACAGCCAGTCCCACAGTGCGAAGGTGCTGGCAAAATTCTTGTCGCGAACGCGATTGACGTGATGCCAGCGGTGGAAGACCGGGCTCACCACCAGATATTTCAGGGGACCCAAAGTCCAGTCCAGATTGGCATGGACAAAGACCGAGGCGATGGTGGTGAACGGCCCCAGCACGATGAAGATCCCGGGCGAGATGCCCGACAGCAGGGCGGCGATGTCCACGGCGCAAGTGCCCAGCGCCAGATTGACCGGGTGGAAACGCGCCGCGGAAATCCACTCCACGTCTTTTGAAACGTGATGAACCGCGTGGTACTTCCACAGAAAGCCGCCATGGAAGCGGCGATGAATCCAATAAAGCGCGAAGTCGGTCGCCACCAGATAAAGCGCGCCTTGCGCCCATAGCGGCAACCGGCCCACCGCGCCGTGACCATGATCGTAGAATTGGGCGATGGCATCGCCGTCCGTGATGCCGAAGATCAGCATGGTGCCCATCACCGTCACCCAGATCCGCATATAGCGCGAGAAAACCGGGGCGAAGACCCAATAGGCCAGATCGGTGGCGAGACCGCGCTTGCGCCACCAAGGGCGCCCTTCGTTGCAAGGCGAAAAGACGGTCAGGAGGGAAAAGATCGCGCCCATTGCCAGCAGCCAGGGCACGACATGCCAGAGCGTAAGGAAGAATTGCCAGCTCGCGTCTTTGAGGAAGGTCCAGCTCATCGCGTCATCCCAATCGGCCCCCGGCAAGCCGGGTGCGCATGGGCGGATCATCGCCAAAAGGGATGAAAAGGACGTTGCTTTCGGCGCGGATGTTTCGCGATATGCCCGCCGCGCAATTTTAAGAAAAAGCGCGATAACGCGTTACACCCGGCGCGGCCGGATCAATCCTTCCTGCGCCACCGAGGCGATCAACTTGCCTTGACGGGTGAAAATCAGGCCGCGATTGAAGCCGCGGGCGCCGGATGCCGAAGGGCTATCCTGGGCATACAACAGCCAGTCATCCAGTTGCGCGTCGCGGTGAAACCACATGGCGTGATCGATGCTCGCCATCTGCACGGCGGAGAAGAAACTTTTGCCATGCGGCAGCAAGGACGTGTCCAGCAGCGTCATGTCGGACACATAGGCCAGAAGAATCTGCCGCTGCCTTATGTCGCCGGGCACCGGCGCCGCGGCACGGAACCAGATGTTGTCGAAAGGCGGTCTGGGCGGCCGGTCGCCAGGCCCGTCCAGGATCACCGGCCTCGACTCGAAAGGCTGCGGGCGAAGAAACCATTCCTGTAGCGCTTGGGGAAATTCATGCGCGCGCCGGGCCAGAACCGTGGCGGCGTCTTCCAGGCGTTCCGGCGGCGGCACCTGGGGCATCTCGAATTGGTGGTCGAACCCGGACTCCACAATCTGGAAGGACGCGGCAAGATTGAAAATCTGCGCGCCATGCTGGACCGCGACCACGCGCCTGGCGGTGAAGCTTCCGCCGTCGCGGGCGCGGTCCACCTCGTACAAAATCGGCACGCGGGGATCGCCGGGGCGCAGGAAATAGGCATGGAGCGAATGGCAAATTCGCTCCGGCGCGACCGTGCGAATCGCCGCCGCCAAGGCCTGGCCCAGCACTTGGCCGCCGAACACGCGTTGGGTGCGCGCCTTGGGGCTGAGTCCGCGAAAGATGTTCTCCTCGATCTGCTCGAGATCGAGCAGACTCAGAACCTCCGCCAAAGCTTTCGCGCCTGATTCACTCATGTCCGATTCACTCATGCCCGGAAACAATCATGCCTTCGCCAATCCGTCACGCAAATAGCCTATGCCCTTCATGCATGATTCACATGATGTGATTCAGGACGGTCGCGAAAGCGCGGCCATGGAGACAGTTCGAGATGGCCAACGCGCTTTTGGAACGAGCGGCGCATCAGGCATCCCCCGCCAGCCCGCGCGGTGTGTTGGAACGGCTTTTTACCCTTATGTTTCAAGGCTTTGTCTATAACCAGATCTGGGAAGACCCCAGTGTGGATCTGGACGCACTCAAGCTTCAGCCGCATCACCGTATGGTCACGATCGCGTCGGCCGGCTGCAATGTTCTGAATTATTTGACGGCGCCGCCGGCCAAGATATTCGCCCTGGATCTCAACCCGCATCATGTCGCCCTGACCAGGCTCAAGCTTGCGGCGCTGGCCCATCTCCCCGACCATGAAAGCTTCTTCCGTTTTTTCGGAGAAGCGCACGACCCGGCCAATCTCGATCTTTTCGATACCTACATGCGCGACCGGCTGGATCCGGAAACGCGCGCCTATTGGCAATTCTGTTCGGGGGCGCCCCGGCGCCGGCGCATCGAGATCTTCGCCCGCAATCTTTACCGTCACAGCCTGTTGGGCCGGTTCCTCGGCCTGTTGCACGGCGTGGCGCGGCTGCACGGAAAGAATCTCAGCGATCTTCTGGAAGCGAAAAATCCCCGCGAGCAGCGTGAACTGCATGACCAGTTGATCGCGCCCCTGTTTGACAGCGCGCCCATCAAATTTCTGTCGAAATCGCCCCTGTCGCTGTATGCCCTTGGCATTCCGCCGGCGCAGTATGACGCCCTGGTCGCATCCGGCAATGGCGACGCCATCTCGGTGCTGCGCGAACGCGTCGAGCGGCTGGCTTGCGATTTTCCCATCCGGGACAATTATTTCGCCTGGCAGGCGTTCAGCCGCGGTTATGATCTGGAAGCCCGCGAAGCGATCCCCGATTATCTCAAGGCGGAAAATTACCAGGTGCTGAAGGCGCGGGTCAGCTCGGTGAGCGTGCATCACGCTTCGCTGCTCGATTTCCTCAAACAACAGCCGGCCCAATCGCTCGACCGCTTCGTGCTTTTGGATGCGCAGGATTGGATGTCGCCGGAGCAAATGACCGCGTTGTGGCGAGAGATCGATCGCACGGCGCATTCGCGCGATGCGCGCGTGATCTTCCGCACCGCCGGAGAAACCAGCCCCCTGCCGGAGAAGCTCGCGCCCGATCTCCTGGCGCCTTGGCTTTATCACGAATGGCAAAGCCGGGTGCTGCACGCCCAGGACCGCTCGTCCATCTATGGCGGCTTCCACATCTATGCCCGCCGCCCACTCTCATGAGACTCACGCGGGGTTGATGGACCGGGTCTACCGGCCGCAACGCCATTTCTATGATTTGACCCGGAAATATTACCTTCTGGGACGCGACCGGCTGATTGCCGGCCTGTCGCTTGCGCCCGGCGCGAGCCTGATCGAAGTCGGCTGCGGTACCGGGCGCAATCTGATTGCCATCGCGCGGATGTATCCCGGGGCGCGCCTCTATGGACTGGACGCGTCGGACGCCATGCTGGCGACCGCGCGGATCAAACTGCGTCAAGCCGGCCTCGATCATCGCATCATCCTCAGGCAGGGACTGGCCGAAGAACTCTCGCCCGCTCAATTCGGACTCGAGAGCTTCGATCATGTGCTTTTTTCCTACAGCCTCTCGATGGTCCCCGGTTGGCGCGCGGCCCTGGCCGCCGGAGCCGGCGCGCTTTCGGAGGACGGCCGCTTGCATGTGGTGGATTTCGCCGATCTGCGGGGGCTGGGTTTTCCGGCAGAGCAAGCCGTCAGGGCCTGGCTGAGGCTATTCCACGTTACGCCGCGAGTAGAATTTCTTGCGGCCCTGGAAGGAGTTAGGGGTCAGGGAGCAGATTTGACGCTGCTCCCGGGGCGCTATGCCTTTATTTTTTCCTCTCCGCCAAAGGTAATTTGGGAAACGTTGTCACCCGCTCCCTGTGGCGCGGGCACAACAGATGCCTCACAAAACCTTGAAAAACGGGCGGCGATCTAAGCTAAACCGCCTTTAGTAATGGAGACTTTCCGCCGGATCGTCGTTATAAGCCGGGTATCGAATTGCTAGTCGAAGGCGGGGGGGATACCTGCCCCGTCGATATTTCAAGCGAGGGTAGAACAATGAACATTCGCATGTTGGCTCTAGCCGGCGTCGCGGCGGTGGCACTCAGTGCTCCCGCATATGCTGGAGACGGTTGGTATCTGGGCTTGGGTGGCGGTTATGACACCATGAGCAGCATCCATACCTCGTCGACCGGCATCCCCGAGAGTTTCAGCACCAAGACTCAGGCGGGTGCCATTGTCGCGGGCTCCTTCGGCTATGGCTGGGATTCTGGCCTGCGTATTGAGGACGAGATCGCCTATGATTCGCATAGCGTGAGCAAAACTTCCGGCTTCGGCGGCTCCGCCAGCGTCACCAGCGACATGGTCAATCTGGTCTATGACATCCCGATCGGCGATGCCTGGAAGATTTCCCTGGGTGGCGGTCTGGGCGGCGGTGCTGCCCGCGTCCATCTCACCGTGCCCGGTACAGCCTTCACTTGGGCCAGCGAACGTCACCTCGCCTTCGAATATCAAGGGATTGCCGGCTTGGCTTATTCGCTTTCGCCCGACGTCGATCTGTTCGTCGATTATCGCTATCGCTCCAACCAGAATAGCGGCAGCAATGTTGCGACGTCCTACACCCGATTTGCGCCCATCAAGGTCGGCGATCTGACCGAGAACGCGGTGATGGTTGGCTTCCGGTGGTTCATGACGCCTCCGCCGCCGCCGCCGCCGCCTCCTCCGCCTCCTCCGCCTCCGCCTCCGCCGCCTCCGCCGCCTCCGCCGCCGCCTCCTCCGCCGCCGGCGAAGACGTACATCGTCTTCTTCGACTTCGATAAGTCGGACCTGACAGCGGAAGCGCAGTCGACCGTGACCCAGGCCGTGGCCGCCGCCAAGACCCTTGGCTCGGTCAGGATCATGGTCACCGGCCACACCGACACGGTGGGTTCGGACAGGTACAACCAAGCGCTGTCAGTGCGCCGCGCTCAGTCCGTCAAGGACGAGATGGTCCATCAAGGCCTGGGCGCCGACGCCATCGCGATCGAAGGCAAGTCCTTCCACGATCCGATGGTGCCGACCGGTCCGAATGTGCGCGAGCCCAAGAACCGCCGCGCCGTCATCGATCTGGGCGGCTGATAAAGCCTCCATCTGAAACAAAAGGGCCGGTCGCGAGACCGGCCCTTTCTTTTTGTGCGCTGTTGAAGCTTGGTCAGAACCCGCCTCCCCCGCGCGCGCGTAGTGCGCCGGCGGGGGAGATGGCCGTAGCAGCGCTTGCGATGCGAAGGCCGGAGGGGGAAATAAAAAGCCTACGGAAACAGATTCGGGTTGGGCGGATCGCCGGGCAAGGCCGGCCGCGGTTTGGGGGCGGCGGCGGGGCCGACAGCGACGCCTTGAAGCGTCGTCCCCACTTTCACTTCGCAAGCATCGACGGGATTGCTCTCTTCCACCGGCACGCCGGCGACGAAATCTTCCAGCACCGGCTTGTCGAGCGCCAGTGCCGCGGCGAATACGATATCGGCGGTCTTGCAGAAATTCGCGGCGGCGCCCGGCTTGATGCGGCGCTGCTCGGCATGGGCGATGGCGCGGGTCTTGTAGGAATCATATTCGGCATTGCCGCGCGACGTGCCATAAACCCGCTTGAACATCGAGAGCATCAGCGCGTCGGAACGGCGCAATTCCTTGTTGAAGATGGTCTGGAAGCGGTTGAACAGATCGGTTTCGTGCTGGCCGCAGGCCAAAGCCGCGTCGGTGAGTTCTTGCTGCACGGCCGAGACTTGAATGGCGGAAATCTCCGCTTCGGTGGCGCAAGCCGATCCCCTGGCTTCGGCCAGAGTCGCGCTGACAAAACACATAAGCGTGGCTGAGGCGCCCGCCCGCAAGATTCGCTTCATCGCTCGATATCCCAAATTGGCCCCGGCTGCCCTGTTCTGAGTCCCGTTTCGTCATCTTTCCAGAAAGATCCCCCCACGGCAAAAAAAATAGCGCGCAACAAAGGAACCCGAGTTCGAGTTTCCTTTCCGTAATCTTGCCGAGTTCCGGCGAATGCATAAGGCAAAGGCCACGATCTTCGCGCTCTGCGCGCTGGTGGGGACAGGGTATGGAACCCCGGTCCAGGCCATGGCGGTCCCCTTCCAGGATCATCTGTCGATGCAATATCCGGGAGCGCCGCGCCCGGTGCATCCCGACATTCGCGGCCCTTATGCGATGACGTATGCCGACGAGGTCGCCCAGAGCCTGGGTGTGAGGGACGGTCATATGGACCTTTTCTCGACTGTGCCCACCTCGAGCTATGTGCCGTCCTTCAGCGCCGGGGTGGACAGGGACGGCGCCATGCTCCGGATGCGCTGGCACCCGGGCGAATAGGCGCTTTTTCCCCTATTTCCGGGGGATGGGTCCGCCCCTTTCAAGCCGCGACACTTTTTAGTATGTGTCCGCCCGGTTCCCGGGAAGGGTTGAGCAATGGCTTACAAAATCGCCGTGGTGGGCGCGACCGGCGCTGTCGGACGCGAAATGCTGAGCGTGCTGGCCGAGCGCCAGTTCCCCGCCAGCGAAGTGGTGGCCCTGGCCTCGACCCGTTCGGTGGGGACCGAGGTCTCGTTCGGCGACCGCGTACTCAAGATCAAAGCGCTCGACTATTTCGATTTCAAGGGCACCGACATCTGCCTGATGTCGGCGGGCGGGAGCATCGCCAAGGAATGGGCGCCCAAGATCGTCGCCCAGGGCGCGATCGTGATTGACAATTCCAGCGCCTGGCGGATGGACCGCTCGGTTCCTTTGGTGGTGCCGGAAGTCAACGCCCACGCACTCAACGAGATCAAGAAAGGTATCGTCGCCAATCCCAATTGCTCGACCGCCCAGTTGGTGGTGGCGCTGAAGCCGCTGCACGACCTTGCCACCATCAAGCGGGCGGTGGTCGCAACCTATCAATCCGTGTCGGGCGCCGGCAAGGACGCGATGGACGAATTGTTCCGCCAGACCCGCGCGGTGTTCGTGGCCGATCCCATCGAGCGGGAAAAATTCACCAAGCAGATCGCCTTCAACGTCATTCCTCATATCGATGTCTTCCTGGACTCCGGCTACACCAAGGAAGAATGGAAGATGATGGTGGAAACGCAGAAAATCCTCGATCCCGACATCCAGGTGACGGCCACCTGCGTGCGCGTGCCGGTCTTTATCGGCCACAGCGAGGCGGTCACGCTGGAATTCGAAAAGCCCATCACCGCGGAAAAAGCCCGCGCCGTGCTGCGCCAGGCGCCGGGCGTGCTGGTGGTGGACAAGCGCGAGGATGGCGGCTACGCCACCCCGATCGAATGCGCCGGCGAGGATGCGACCTATGTGAGTCGCATCCGCAAGGACCCCACGGTGGAAAACGGCCTGTCGCTGTGGATCGTGTCGGACAATCTGCGCAAAGGCGCGGCGCTCAACGCGGTGCAGATCGCCGAATGTCTGGTCAATCGCAAATTGCTGAGAGCCGCGTGATGGCCAAGGGTTATTGGGTCGCGCGAATCGACGTGAAGGATCCTGAGACTTATAAATCCTATGTTGCGGCGGCCACGCCCGCCTACCAGAAATATGGCGCCAAATTCCTGGTGCGGGGCGGAAAATGCGAAGCCGTGGAAGGTCCGGGCCGCGGCCGCAATGTGGTGATCGAATTCGAAAGCTATGAGCAGGCGCTGGCCTGCTTTCAATCACCGGAATATCAGGCGGCGGCGCCATTCCGCCGCAACGCCAGCACGGGTGAAATCCTGGTGGTGGAAGGCGCGTGACTTCTCCCTCCCCCATCTGTCTTCCTCAGGCAAGCCCTCGGAAGACATCTTCCCCCGCCAGCGGCTTTGCCGCGCGGGGGAAGAAAGCCTGTGTGGGGTTTTAGCTTTTGTTGATGCGGCGCTACAGAAGCGCGCTTGCCAGTGGCGCGCTCAAGCCTGATGCCGCGCAGAAGGCGGCGGCGGAAAAGCTCCAGGCTCTGGCGCGCCTGTTGGCGAGATACCGGCCTGGCCGATTCTCGTTCTTCCGCAAGCAGCAACCGCCGCGCGGCATCTATCTTTGGGGCGATGTGGGCCGCGGCAAATCCATGCTGATGGATTTGTTCTTCGAAGACGCGGCCATCGCTCCCAAGCGCCGGGTGCATTTCAACGCTTTCATGGCCGACGTGCATGCCCGCCTGCATGTCGAGCGCGCCAAAACCGGGACCGGCGACCCCATCCCCGTGGTGGCGGCTCAGCTGGCGGCCGAAGCGATTCTTCTTTGCTTTGACGAGTTCCAGGTGACCGACGTGGCCGACGCCATGATCCTGGGCCGGCTGTTCGAACATTTATTCAGCTTCGGAACCGTGATCGTGGCCACCGGCAATGTCGCACCGGCGAGGCTCTATGAAGGCGGCCTCAATCGCCAATTGTTCCTGCCCTTTATTGCCCTGATCGAGGAACGCCTGGAGGTGGTGGAATTGAACGGCCCCACCGATTACCGGCTTCATCGCCTGTCCGGCCATCCCGTCTATCTCACCCCGCTGACGGCAGAGGCCGACGCGGCAATGGATGCGGCTTGGCGGCGGCTGACGGATTGCGCGCGTGGAGCGCCGGCGCGGCTCACCGTGTTCGGGCGCAGCCTTGTCGTGCCGCAGGCCGCGCGGGGAGTGGCGCGCTTTACCTTCGCCGAGCTGTGCGAGCAGCCTTTGGCCGCGCCGGATTATCTGGAGATCGCCCGGAATTTCCATACATTGCTGATCGACCACATTCCCGTCCTGTCGAACGCCCAGCGCGATGCAGCACGGCGTTTTGTGCTTCTGATCGATACGCTCTACGATCAGAATGTGAAGCTGATCGCCTCGGCCGAGGCCGAACCGTCCCTGCTTTATACCGACGGCGATGGCGCCGAGGCCTTCCGTCGCACCGCGTCGCGCCTTGCGGAAATGCAGAGCGAGGACTATCTGCGGCGCGGTCACGGAGTTTCGGTTCTTACGCCGGGATAGCCTCATGCTTGAGAATGTCTTATGGGCCTCGGCTTTTGTTCTGATCTGCATTCTTTTCTATCGCTTCGGCCTGCCCGTCATGAGACGCTTTGACGCGGAAAATGTAGAGCGCATCGTGCGGCAGGAGCGCGAAAAATCCGATCCCGCCGCGCATATCCGCCACGCCTTGGAGACGGCGGAGGAGCAGGTCGAACCGGTCACCGAAATCAAAGTGGGCGACGTGGTGCAATATCTGTTCGAGACGCAGATCTATCTTGATCGCGATGATGCGGAAGAAGCGCGCGCCCAGCGCATCGGCGCCATCGCCCGGCGCTTCTACGCCGAATTGCCGCAAGCCATGGCCGGGCGCGAAGCGCGCTCGCCACTTTCGGCCCGCGAACGCGCTTCCCGACGTTGGTGGAAACATTAGTTATTTACACCCCCTCCGCCCTCCGCATCGCAAGCGCTGTTACGGGCACCTCCCCCGTCAGCGCGCTTCGCGCGCACAGGCGAGGAGGGTCACGACCAAGCTTCGGGAGAAGAATTAGACAGGATCGCCTTTCAAAAGGCGGGGCAGCTTGCCGATATCGCCGCCGGCATGGCGCATGAAAAAGCGGCGCAAAGGGCCGATGGCGTCGACCACGCCCAGGCCCAAATCACGCAATTGCCTGAGCGGCGCGATATCGTTGGAGAAAAGACGGTTGAGCGCATCGGTGGAAGCGGCGAGGGCAAAGGAATCGAATCGCCGCCAGCGCTCATAGCGTTTCAGCACGTCCAGCGCGCCGATATCCTGGCCCAGCCGGGCGGCATCCAGCACGGTTTCCGCCAAGGCGGCGGCATCTTTCAGCCCCAGATTCAGGCCTTGGCCGGCAATGGGATGAATGCCGTGGGCGCAATCGCCCGCCAGCGCAAACCGCGGCCGCACATAATCGCGCGCCAGATGGAAGTGCAACGGATAGGACCAGCGCGCGCCCACCACGTCCGTCTTGCCCAGATGCGCGCCGAACCGCGCCGCCACTTCGGCGTCGAAATCCTTTGGCGCAAGCGCCAGCATGGCCGGCGCTTTGTCCTCGGCTTCGGTCCACACCAAGGACGAGCGGTCCCCCGTCATGGGCAGAATGGCGAAAGGGCCGGAAGGCAGGAAATGCTCGTAGGCAACGCCGTTATGGGGCTTCGCGTGATGCACAGTGGCGACAATGCCGGTCTGGGGATAGGACCAGCCGATCACGCCGATGCCTTGCTCCTTGCGCAGGCGGGACTCGCGTCCGTCAGCGGCAATCGCCAGCACGGCTTGAAGTTCGCTTCCGTCACTCAGCCGCGCCCGTACATGACCTTGCCCCACGCTCACCGCCATGACTTGAGCCGGCGCGATCAGAGTGAGATTTTTTTCCCCGGCGACGGCGGCATGAAGCGCGGCGCGGATATGCCGGTTCTCCGCGATATGCCCCAGACTGTCGGCGCCCACATCCTGGGCATCGAAATGCATGGAGAAGGGCGAGGCCGGCCGGCCTACCGCGCCATCGCTGACCAGGATCTCGCGAATGGGTTGCGCCGCATGCGCCAGATGCGGCCATACTTCTAACACTTGCAGCATGCGCACATTGGCGTAGGCCAGAGCGGACACCCGCCCGTCGAACTCCGGCGCGACGGTTTTTTCGGGCGGCATGGAATCGACCACCGCGGCCTTGAGGCCGCCTTTGGCCAGCGCCAGCCCCAGGGTGAGGCCGACCATCCCTCCGCCGCAGACGATCGCGTCCATTGTTTTCATGGCCGAGGCTTAAGCCGGATTCAGCAGGCGAAGAAAGAGGCGGGCTCGCGCAAATTTTGGGCAATGCGGGATGGTTGCCTGGTTTTTGGGCTAGGCGAATCCCCGTGTTCGCCGCCCTCTTTCAAAAACATCTTTCTTGTCAAAGCCTTGGGAGAGCCGTCGGTCCGGCACGCTTCTTGATGAGAGGACGAGCAACCAGGGCGGTTCGGACATGAAATTCCTCACCATAGTGATGGTGGCGCTGATCGGCGCCGCTTTCCCCACGCTTGCCTTTGCCGCCCCTTCCGGATTCGACCGCGGCGACACCGCCTGGATGCTCACCTCGTCCGTGCTGGTCCTGATGATGACCATTCCAGGCCTGGCGCTGTTCTATGGCGGCATGGTGCGCAAGAAGAATGTGCTGGCGACCTTGGCGCAAAGTTTTGGCGCCACCTGCATCGTCACCCTGCTTTGGATGGTGATCGGCTATTCGCTGGCCTTCACCAACAACGCCGACGCTTCCGTCAATCGATTCATCGGCGGTTTCGATCAATTCCTGTTGGGCCGGATCACCGTCAATGCCGCCAGCCCGTTGGCGGCGACGATTCCGGAATCCGTCTACATGTTCTTCCAGATGACATTCGCGATCATCACCCCGGCCTTGATCGCGGGCGCGCTGGCGGACCGGATGAAATTCTCGGCGTTCATGTGGTTCATGGCGCTGTGGCTGCTGCTGGTCTATTGCCCGATCGCCCATTGGGTGTGGGGCGGCGGCTGGCTGGGCGCGATGGGCGCGCTGGATTTTGCCGGCGGCACGGTGGTGCATCTCAATGCCGGCACGGCGGCGCTGGTCACCTGCCTGATGCTGGGCAAGCGCATCGGGCTCAAAAGCGAAAGCATGGCGCCGCACAATCTGGTTCTCAGCGTGATCGGCGCGTCGCTTTTGTGGGTGGGCTGGTTCGGTTTCAATGCCGGTTCGGCTACCGCCGCCAACGCCAATGCCGGCATGGCCGCTATCGCCACCCAGATCGCTGCCGCCGCCGCGGCGCTGGCCTGGACGGCAGCGGAATGGATCATCGCCAGGAAGCCCAGCGTGTTGGGCATGATCTCAGGCGCGGTGGCGGGACTGGTGGCGATCACGCCGGCTTCCGGTTATGTGGGGCCGGACGGCGCGCTGCTGATCGGCGTGGCTGCGGGCTTTGTCTGTTATTTCTCCGCCGTCTGGGTGAAGCGCTGGATCGGTTATGACGACGCGCTGGACGCCTGGGGCGTCCATGGCGTAGGTGGCGCGTTGGGCGCCATGCTGACGGGTGTATTTGCCTCCAACGCGGTCAATTCCGGCGCCAAGGGCTGGCTTGCGGACGGCAATTTCCATCAGATGGCGCTGCAATTTTATGACGTGGCCGCCACCTTCGTCTATTGCGCCGTCGTTACGTTCCTGATCCTCAAGATTCTGGACCTCACTTTGGGCTTGCGCGTGAGTCCGGAAGTCGAGATCGAGGGCCTGGACTTCAGTCTGCATGGCGAGACGGTGCACGGCTGAAGGCTTGGCGTTGGCGGCCTGAGCGCTTAAAATTTCAAGGCTGCTTCGCGCGAGCTTTCGTGACCGACACGCTCATGTCCCATTTGCCGGCCGGCCCGTTTGCGCGGCTGGCCGAATTGCTGGACGGCATCACGCCCGGCAAGGATCCCATCAATCTGTCGGTGGGCGATCCCAGCGGGACGGTGCCCTCCTTCGTGATGGAGGCGCTGACCAAAGCCGGCAGCACGTTCGGCAAATACCCCGCTATCACCGGCACGGAAGAATGGCGTGACGCCGCCGCGTCCTGGCTCAACCGCCGCTTTGTCCTGAACGGGACCATCGATCCCGAAAAACATGTCTTGCCGCTCAGCGGCACGCGCGAAGGCCTGTTCCTGGCGCTGTTTCCGCTTCTGCCGCTGAGCAAGGGCGGCGGCAAGCCTATCGTGGCGATGCCCAATCCTTTTTATCAGGCCTATGCCGCCGCTGCGTTGGGCGCGCATGCCGAACCGCTTTATGTGCCCGCGACCGCGGCCACCGGATTTCTTCCCGACTATGCCGGGCTGCCGGATGCGGCGCTGAAACGATTGGCCGCCGTCTATATCTGCTCGCCGTCCAACCCTGAAGGCGCGGTGGCGAACGAGGAATATTGGCGGCAATTATTCGCCCTCGCGGAGCGCCATGATTTCATCGTGCTGGCGGACGAATGCTATGCCGATATTTATTTCGACAAGCCGCCAGTCTCCGCGCTTCCGGCGAGGCTGCAGCAATCCGGCGGCTTCAGCCGGCTGCTCACGTTTCACTCTCTTTCCAAACGCTCGGGTTTGCCGGGCCTGCGCTCCGGCATGGTGGCGGGAGACGCCGAGTTGATCGCCCGCTTCCGCGCTTTCCGTCATGTGGCCGGGCCGCAAATGCCCGGGCCCATCATGGCCGCTTCGGCGGCGGCGTGGCGGGACGAACATCATGTGGCGGCGAACCGCGCCCTCTATGCGGCCAAAATGGCGGCGGCGGAGCGCGTCCTGGGCAACCGCGCCGCCAAACCGCAAGGCGGCTTTTTTCTTTGGCTGGAGACCGGCAATGGCGAGGAGACCACAGGTAGATTGTGGCGGGAGCAGGGGGTGAAGGTCCTGCCCGGCGCCTATATGGGGCGGGAAATCGAGCCGGGAAAAATCCAGTCAAACCCTGGATTTTCCTATGTCCGCCTTGCGCTCGTTAGTGATTTGTCAACCATTATTACCGCACTCGAAAGGGTGAGGAATTTTCTATGGGCCTGATCCGATATGGCACAGGGTCTTTCGCCTTGGTCGAGACTTTCTTCCCCCGCGCGGCAAAGCCGCTGGCGGGGGAAGATGTCCGCTAGCGGGCTTGCCCGCATGGCGGACAGAAAGGGGTTCTAAAATGTCCCAGTCCCAGATGATCGGCGGCGTCTACCATCCCCGAGCCCGCGGCAGCGCCATGAGCGAAGCCTTGGCGGATGCGCGCGCCGCGCTGGCGCGGTTGATCCGCATGTTGATGATGCGGGGCGCCGGCCTGCTGTTGTTCCTGGCCGCTTGCGCCGCGCTTGTGGCGCTTGTCTCCCATCACGCCGACGACGCCAGCCTCAACAACGCCAATGGCCGCGAGGTGGCCAATCTTCTGGGTCCGTTGGGCGCGGTGGCCGCGGACCTTTTGCTGCAGACATTCGGCATCGCCGCGGTGGCGTTCCTGGCGCCGCCTGCGTTCTGGGGTCTGAGAGCCCTGTTCGGCAAAAGCCTGCGCTACGCCCTGGTCAGGCTTTTCGCCTGGCCGCTGGGCACGCTTGCCGTTGCCGCCGGCTTGGGCCTTTTCCCGGCGCCCGCCAATCTGCCGGCCGGTCTTGGCGGCATGATCGGCATCGCCGCGCATGCGCTTTCGTTTCATGCGGGTCAGGCCTATGGCCATGGCTGGATAGGGACCGCGGTGCCGCTGTTTCTTTTGGCGATCGGGTTGCCCTTGGCGTTTCTGGCCACCGGCTTGCGCTTTGTCCCCTTGGCGCGGACGGCCGCGAATATTCCCGCCGCATTATGGTGGTTGGGCCGCCGCTTCAAATTTTCCCGCGCACCCGTCGCCCAACCGATTCATGACGAGGAGGCGAATGAGCCGGACTATGAGGAGGATGACGGCGAAGACGGCTATCACCTGGATGCGACGCCCGAGCCGGTGGCCGCGGCCAGGCTGGCCGAACGGCGGGAAAGCCGCATCAAGCGCGATGAAGCGCGGGCCACGCGGCCGCAGACCGGCAAGCGCGGCAAACAGCCCGCGCTCAATCTCGCTTCCGGCGAATATCAATTGCCGGCGCTGGGGCTTTTGGCCGAGCCGGCGCCGGTGGCCGACAATCACGGCCTGTCGGACGACGCGCTGGAAGAAAATGCCCGCATGCTGGAAGCGGTGCTGACGGATTTCGGCGTCAAGGGCCGCATCACCGCGGTGCGCCCCGGTCCGGTGGTCACTTTGTATGAATTCGAGCCCGCCGCCGGCGTCAAATCCTCCCGCGTGATCTCATTGGCCGACGACGTGGCCCGTTCCATGTCGGCGGTGTCGGCCCGCATCGCGGTGATCTCGGGCCGCAACGTGATCGGCATCGAGCTGCCCAACCAGATCCGCGAAACCGTGTATCTGCGCGACCTTCTGTCGTCCGCTGATTATGAGAAAGCCCATGCGCCGCTTACCCTTGCCCTGGGCAAGACCATCGGCGGCGAGCCGGTGATGACCGACCTTGCCAAGATGCCTCATCTTCTGGTGGCCGGCACCACCGGTTCGGGCAAGTCGGTGGGATTGAACACCATGATCCTTTCCCTGCTCTATCGCATGGCGCCGGAGCAATGCCGGATGATCATGATCGATCCCAAAATGCTGGAGTTGTCCGTTTATGACGGCATTCCCCACTTGCTCACGCCCGTGGTCACCGATCCGCGCAAGGCGGTGGTGGCGCTCAAATGGGCGGTGCGCGAGATGGAAGAACGCTACCGCAAAATGTCCAAGCTGGGCGTGCGTGGGGTGGAGGCCTTCAATGATCGGGTGCGCAAGGCCCAGGAGAGCGGCGAGACCCTCAAGCGCACGGTGCAGACCGGTTTCGACCGCGAAACCGGCAAGCCCATCTATGAAGACGAGCTTCTGGAACTCGACCACATGCCCTTCATCGTCGTGGTGGTGGACGAAGTCGCCGATTTGATGATCATCTCGGGCAAGGAGATTGAAGGCGCGGTGCAGCGCCTGGCCCAGATGGCGCGCGCGGCCGGCATCCATCTGATCGCCGCCACCCAGCGGCCTTCGGTGGACGTGATCACCGGCACCATCAAGGCCAACTTCCCCACCCGCATTTCCTTCCAGGTCACTTCCAAGATCGACAGCCGCACCATCCTGGGCGAGCAGGGCGCCGAGCAGCTTCTGGGCCAGGGCGACATGCTGTACATGGCCGCGGGCGGGCGCATCCGCCGCGTCCATGGGCCTTTCGTCTCAGACCACGAAGTTGAAGATGTGGTGAGATTCCTCAAGGCCCAAGGCACGCCGGAATATCTTGATGCCGTGACCGAGGAAACCGAGGAAGAGGGCGACGATCCCTACGCCATGCTGGGCGGCGGCAACATGGAGTCCGGCGACGATCTCTATGACAAAGCCCTGGCGGTGGTGGCGCGCGACAAGAAAGCATCCACCTCCTACATCCAGCGCCGGCTGCAGATCGGATATAACCGCGCCGCCAGCCTGATCGAACGCATGGAACAAGACGGCGTGATCTCGGCGCCCAACCATAAGGGCGGGCGGGAAGTGCTCCTGCCAGATCACGAACGTTGAAGCGCACGCCCTTCTTTGTTCCATTGCGCGCCTCCGCGCGCGGGCGCTAGTCCGTGCCTAAAAAAACGCGTACAAAGTCCTGCCGATCGGTGGGAGCCTAAATGTCTTACATCGACAAGTCGCTGGGCGCGGGCGAAACCGTGATCGCGCGCGCTCATTTTCCGTGGGTTTATAATTTCTGGGCCTGGAGCCAGCTCTTGATTCCCGCCATCGTCCTGGCGGGCTTGGCGGCCTGGGCATGCCGTCAGCCGGATTTTCTCGCCATGTCCAGTCCCCTCACCTGGGCCATCATGCTGCTGGCGATCTGGTTGATCCTGGGGCTGATCGGCTTCCTCAGAATGATGGTCCGCAAATGGACCACCGAGATCGGCGTCACCAGCCACCGCTTTGTGGAGAAATACGGCGCGCTGTCCATGCACACCAATGAGATCGCGCTGCCCAACATTGAAGGCGTCAAGGTCCATCAGAGCGTGGTGGGCCGGCTCCTGGGTTACGGCACGGTGCGCATCGAAGGCACCGGCGTGGACGCGGTCAATACGCCCCACATCGCCGACCCCGTGGGCTTTGTGCGCGCCATTCAGACCGCCAAGGAGCATGTCGCCGCCCGCTTCGCGCAGCAACGGGCCGCCCCGCCCTAAACCGCTTTGGCGCGCGCGGAAATCGTTGCCGGGAACGTGACGGTGACGCGGGTGCCCGTGCCACGGGCGCTGTCGAATTCCAGGCGGCCCTGATGCAGTTCGATGAAGGCTTTGGCCAGGGAAAGACCCAGCCCGGCGCCCTGATAGCGCCGCTCCAGCCGGTTATCCACCTGACCGAACGGTTCCAGCGCCACGATCAGATCCTCTCGTGACATGCCAATGCCATTGTCGCCCACCGTCACTGCCACCCCGGCGGGGCCGCGCCTTGCCTCGACCCAGATATGGCCGCCCCGGGGCGTGAATTTGACCGCGTTGGAAAGAAGGTTGAGCAGAATCTGGCGCAGCTTGGCGGGGTCGCCCTTGAGCCTGAGATCGTCTTCCATGTCGACCGTGGAGAAATCCAGGCCCGCTTCGGCCGCCTGCTCTTCTGTCATGGCGGCGCAATCCTCGATGATCTCGCGCATATCCACGTTCTGGAGGTCGAGAATCATCTTGCCCGACTCGCTCTTGGAAAGATCGAGCACCGAATTGATCACCGCCAGCAAATGGCGGCCCGAACGAAATATGTCGGCGGAATAATCGAGATAGCGGGCATTGCCCACCGCGCCGAACAATTCGCCTTTGATGATCTCGGAGAAGCCGATGATGGCGTTCAACGGCGTGCGCAACTCATGGCCCATATTGGCCAGGAAGCGGGTCTTGGCGGCATAGGCGGCCTCCGCGTCCTGTTTGGCCTTGCGCAGGCCCTCCTCGCGCTCCTTGATGGCCGTGAAGTCCGAGAAGAACAGGATGAACCCGCCTTCGGAAGTGGGGCTGGCGGCCATGCGCACCCAGGTTCCACTCGCCAGCTGCAATTCGACCTGGCTGGCGGTGTCGATGGGTCTTTGTTCGCGCAACTGTTCCTCGATCAGGCAGAGCGCGGCGGACAAAGACGTGCCGTTCACCAGCCGGTCCGCGATGGCGGGAAAGAAGGCGCGCAGTTGCCGGTTGGCCAGAGCGATGGCGCCGTCCGCGCCGACCAGGATCACGCCTTCGCGCGAAGTTTCCAGCGCCTCCGACAGGCGATTTTCCGCCGAACGCCGGAGCGCGGTCTCGCGGGTCATCATCTCGCGAAGATTGGCCTGCATCACCGTCATGGATTTGAGCAACGTGCCGGTTTCGTCGGCGCCGCCGCGCGGGATGGGGCTTTGAAGCTCACCCTCGGCGATGCGATCGGCGACGGCGGCGGCGGCGGAGAGCGGGCGCACGATACGGCTTCTGAGAAAGACGGCGATGGCGATCGCCAATAGAAGCGCCAGCAGGGTGGCTCCGGCGGTGACATATTCGTAGGTCCGGATATCGCTCACCGTCTGGCGGCGGTCGATAAAGCTGTGATCGGTATTGAGCTCGATCAGAAGATCGAATTTGCCATCGGCCTGCTGGGCGATTTTTTCCAACTGGACGACATTGCCTTTGCTGCGCGAGGCGCGCCATTGCGCCACCAGGGGCCTGATCTCGCGAATGAGACGCTTTTCGTCATCATACAATGAGCGCTGTTCGGCCACGCCCAGGTCGTCCTGGAAGGTGGAGGCGAGGCCGGATATTTCACCGGTGATGGCGTTGTGCTCCTCCGGCCGGGCAT
>Ga0182024_10008317_pt1 | contig 21952 bp, 17 predicted proteins | sample P32metaG_FD_120480 | JGI IMG/M metagenome (GOLD analysis project Ga0182024, IMG submission 120480) | Permafrost microbial communities from Stordalen Mire, Sweden - P3-2 metaG (Illumina Assembly) | ecosystem: Environmental > Terrestrial > Soil > Wetlands > Permafrost | place: Sweden: Stordalen...
CGGCGGCAGCCGCCAGCATATATTTCTTGAATGTGATCATGAGCGTTTCACTCCTTCCCGCTCAAGCGGGTGGTTGACAACAATGATGACCGCGATCGCGGTTGCACTGGCCACAGTCGCCACCGCAGTCGCAGTGCCGGACGCAGTCGCAGTCCCGGACGCAGTCGCAGTCCCGGACGCAGCCGCAGTGCGGGACGCAGCCGCATCGTTTGAAACCGCGCGCCCCAAACAACGGCCGCAATCAGGCAAGCAACAGCCAGCAGCAAAGCCAGGGGAAACATCTCGTTTTGTCCCTTGCGCCGCAGCATCTGCACGTTGTCGACTAAACCGTCGAGGTGAAAGTCAGAAGCCGAATCGATGTGCACGTATCTGCCGCCAAGCTGGCTGGCCAGGCGGGTGAGACCGTGCTCGTCGATTTTGGTTTTGACTACATCACCGCGAAACTCGTAGTAGGTCTTGCCGGCCTGTTCCAAGCGATCGCGCTCAGACAGCTCGGCAATCGGGATGAGCGACTGATGCGAGCTGCCCAGTCCGAAGATCAATACCTGCACGTGCATCTGGCGCAGGGCATGCCGGGCGGCTTCGAGCAACTGCTCGTTAGCCGTTTCGTCGTTGCCGCCGTCGCTGAAGATGACGAGGACACGCTGGTGCCCGGCCGGAGAGTCGCATTGCAATATCTGTGCTGCTTGCAGCAGCGACGAATAGAGAGCACTGCCTTCTCCGGGTGCCGAGCCGATCTTGACGCTATGGGTCAGCACATATTTCAGCGCTGACATGTCGTCGGAAAGGAACGCCTGCAAAAACGGGCGCCCTGCGTAAGTGACCATGCCGAGATGATTGGCAGCCAGGCTCGGTACCATTTTACTGACGACCAGGTAGCGAGCCATGTCCAGACGCGTGCCCTGACCGAATTCATCGGGCACAGCGTGGCGATAATCTAGAGCCGCCATCGATCGACTGACGTCGAGTGCCACCACGGCATCGACGCTGCCAGAGGGAAATTCCACCGTGCCGCTGTCTGAGGCAGGGCGCATCACGGCCAGGCTGAGAAACGTCCACGCCAGGAGCAAAGCGGCTGCCTGACAGAGTCTCGTTCGACTGCTGACGATGTGCGAGCTGGCGGCCAGCAGGACAGGATCGCCATAGGACTCCAGCAGCTTTCGTTGCCGCCGCAGGCCCAGAGCCACGATCAGCCCAGCCACCGGCAGCGCGGACAACAGCCAGGCGCCTGTGGGGTTAAGGAAATACATGATCTGCCTCCGTTAAATCCCGCCCGGGTTCTCGTCTGAGCTACCTGGAACGATTTTCGGCTTGCCTTTGCCCTGGTTTTGCAACTGGCTGAGCAACATCTCGTAGTTGTATTTGACGGCCATATTCTCTGGCTGCGCCTTAAGAGCAGACTGGTAAGCGGAGAAGGCACCGCCCAGATCGCCCGCCGCCGCCGCCAGATTGCCTTGCAGCATTTTGATCTGGCTGGCCAGCGCCAGACAATCAGGGCGGATTTCGTCTTGATCGTCTTTGCAGGCGGCATACGCCTGATCGAGCAGTGCAGGAGCAAGGTCCGCCTTGCCCTGTTCACAGTCAGCCAGAGCAGCGCTATACAGCACCAGAGCCCGATCGCCGCGATCGTACTGCGAAGCAGCAGCGAAATCGGCGCGCGCCAAAGGCAGGTCATAGTTGTTCAGCCGGTAGGCGCCGGCAAGAGCGACGACAAGGAACGCCAGCCAGAGGGCTCGCAATCCCACATGCTGCGCCCATAGCGGCAGCCGCAAACGAATTTTCTTCTTCATGTTGGATCTCCTCCTCTTCAGTTGGCCCGGCTCAGCACCGCCCGCAATACCAGCGCCAGGGCCAGAAATGCAAGCGCCGCCAGGGCCAGGGGCACGAACAGCTCGCGCCGCTCATAGCTGGCGGGCACGAGCACCGGTGTGCGTTCCATCGCGTCGATTTCGTCGAAGCAGCGAGCAAACTGGCTGCCGTTTTCCGCGTGCAGGATCATGCCGTGACAGCGGTCCCGAGTCCACTGAGCGATAGGCAAGTCTTCATTGCGCAACTCCGGTCCGATGCCTACCAGGTACATGTGGATGTGCCTGGCGCTGACCAGCTTGTAGAGCCGGTCCTGCGTCTTCGGCGAAAAGTCGGCCACGCCATCGGTCATCAGCACGATTACCTTGCTGGCGCAGTTGTCCGTTTCATCAAAGTGCTGGATTGCCAGATCGATCGGTCCACCGGGCAGTTCGCCGAAATTGGTGCCGCCGTCAATCGCTTCGCGCGAAAGAAATGCACCGTTGCGAAATACCTGCTTCAAGTCGGTGGTCAGCGGCCAGGACAGGCGAGCCTGCATATCGAACAGGATGATGCCGATGCGGTCGCCGTAGCTTTGTTTGAAACGGTTCAAGACAAAGCGCATGATCGCTGCCTGGGCAGCGTCTATTTTGCGCAGCTTGCGGTGAGCGCTGGTCAGATCGCCTGGAGAGGCGGCACGAGCGTATTCACCCTGCCATTTCAACTGCTCAGGAATCTCTTCCGGCTTGGGCAACAGATCGTCGATCCGCCCGGCGAACGGGTCGGTCATCGAATGCGAGACGTCTGTGGCGATGACGATGGAGCGCGAATAGATCGTTTTGGCACCATGCGTTTCCATCTGCTGCGGTCGCGCCAGCGCACAAAAGGTCAGAGCCAGAGAGGCAGCCAACATCGCCGAGGGCAGATGTTCCAGCATCGCCAAATTGCCCACGCCGGTAAGCAGTTGCTTGTGAGAGATGCCGACTGTGCCGCGCGGGCGAAAAAAGATAAACGGTAAGGGAGCCAGTGGAATACCGGCAAGCCACCACCAATTTGCAAACTCCATAGTAGCCTCCTTCGTCTTCGGCGCACCCCATTGCGTATCCGCTCGCGCCCCAAGAATTCAGGGAGCGAAGTTCTTTTTGATGGAACAAACAGCAGATTTTGAGGGAGTGGGATTGTGTTCCGAAATGACGATATAGATTTTTCGATACTAAAGAAGCGAGCGTCCATGCTCAAGACAAACGACTGCAGTTTCTGCCTCCAAGCCAATGCCACAAATGTCGACTGCGCACGCAGAGCACAGTTGCAGCCAGAGAAGCAGCGCGGTTAAACAGCCGCACCGATATCCAATCAGCACAGTCTGAAGCCACCAGCGCTCACACTCAATCAACGATGCGTTTGAGCCAGTCGATCGAGCTACGCTTTGGGTTTGTCCGCAGCCGGGGCAGCTGTTTGTTCCATCTTGTAGCCGACACCGTGGATGGTGCGGATCGCTGATTGCTCGCCTTCGCGATCGATTTTCTTGCGCAGGGTTTTGATTACGGTGCGCACCGCTTCTGGTGAGGCTTCGGAGTTGACGGGCCAGACGCGTTCCAATAGTGCTTCCGCCGGGAAGACGCGCCCGGGGTTTCTCATGAAGAATTCGAGCAGAGCAAACTCCAGCGGCAAAAGATCGACGCGCTGTCCGCCTTTCGTCACGGTGTACGTACTCGGCTGCAAGCAGATGTCGCCGGCGCGGAGCTGGTCGCTGACGACAACGGTGGGTCGGCGGCTGAGGGCGCGCAACCGGGCGGAGAGTTCGCGCGGATGGAAGGGTTTGGTCAAGTAATCGTCGGCGCCGGCATCGAGCCCGCTCTCTTTGTCGGTGACATCTGATTTGCCGGTCAGCATCAGAATCGGGCTGGCGCCGCCTGTGGCTCGATAGCGCTTGAGAATGTCGATGCCTTGCACCTCGGGCAGTTGCCAGTCGAGGACGATAATGTCGTAGCTTCGTTGTTCCAGGTATTCAAGCGCATCGCGCCCGTTGCTGACATGCTCAACCGAATGCCGTTCCATCGTCAACCACTTAACCACGCGCTGTGCCAGGTCAGTGTCGTCTTCTACCAGTAAAATGCGAGCCATACAGAACCGAAGCAGGAAAGCCGATACACATTTATACCACCTCGCCCGGCTCGTCGCCGCCCTTGCTTGAAAGGCCCGCGCTTTGCCACCAAAGGTGGAGCCGTCGAGCGGGCACAACTTGGAGGGCCGCGCGAGGGGTTCGCGGCTGCGCGAATTACTGGTGGGAATTCCACGTAGATCAAAAGGAGATCTTATAGGCGTGTGAATCATCCCAGATAGCCGCCCATAAATCCCCAATCCAACGCCGGAACTAGCGTTTCAGGTTGCCGTTGCGGTCAGGCAGCTGATCGATGGCAGGTTGCATTAAAACGGCGCAATCTTTAGATTCAAATTACACATTTTCTTCCACACCAAAAATCACAAGGTTTCACAACCAACAAAGCCATATAAGCGCGCCTACAACCGCTTTAAGCTTGCCTGCATAGGGTGGGGAGAGAATCTACTTTCGACTGCAACCTCGTGGCTGCGGTCTGGTTTCTGTTTCGCTCCGGCTTGGCCGGAATATAACTACTCTCGCCAAGAGAGCGAAGGAGGATCTGATGTTCGATTTCCTGTTCATGGGTCTGCTCAAGTTAGTCGTGTCGGTGTTCGGAATTTTCATCATCATCGGTATCGGCTACCAGGTGATGATGGGCAGCAAGGTCAACCACACGCCGATGCTTCGGTTCATCGGTGGGTTGCTGATGGCGGTCGTCAGTCTGGTCTATCAACTGTGTGGAACGGTCAGCCAGGCGGTCGCCCAGCGTCTCCCCGTGCAGTACCGGCGCTCGGTTTCTCGGTTGCTTCAGGTCGTTCTGGCGGCATTGATTATCGCGGGCGCACTCTACATCGCCAACGACATCTTGCCGCCTTACGGTCCGATCAACCCCGGCAACCAATACCACCAGCCGACACGGTACGACGACCCGAGCACCCCGACCCCTGCCACTCCGCGCTTCGTGCCGACCAGTCCGTTCCAGCAGCCACCGACCGAACCTCAAGGGTTGGCTCCTTACGTGCCGCCTTACGAGGTGACGCCGAAAGGGCGCTAGTCAGCGCTCTTCTTCTACAACGGCATAAGAGCTGCGTTCGGCGCGCCGCTCTCGCCATAACCGACAGCAGCAACTTTGCGACACCGCCTGTGGTGCGCATGGGTCCTGTCACCTGACCGGTGCATGGGAGATCATGCGGGCGTGGATCCTGGCGTCTGATGGACGCTTGGGACTTCACGCTTCGCTGACTGGCCGGGACTGGGCGTTCGCACCTGATGGGTGCATGAACGTTCAGCCCCGGCATCAATCAGTAGCGAAAAATCTGACGAGGAGGAATGACTATGTTTCCCATCTTTTACCCTGCCGAGCCGTTGAAGGGACGTGATTTGCTGGTGGTATCGGGCATTGTCGCGGTGATCATGGCGCTGATTACCATCGGCGTGCTGTTCAGCAGCAACCCCGAAGTCGCCTACATCTTCGCCACGCTGACCGGGCTGGACCTGCTGGTCGTGGTCTATGCCTACTTCGACATGAAGAAAATCGAGGCGAAGAAACAACAGAAGAGCTGACCCTCGTTCAAAAAGGAGAACCAGCAGGCGAAAAACGCCTGCTCTCCTTTTTGTCGATTTACTATTATAACATTTAGTATAAACAAAATTCGCGCCAATGTGAGGTTCCTTGCTAGCATTGAGAGTTTTCTACGTTGGGGGATTTGCATGCTCTTAGTGAAAACGAGAATTGCTCCCAGCCCAGTGCACGGAATTGGGCTCTTTGCCGACCAGTTCATTGCCGCCGGTACGCACACATGGCGATTTGTGCCGGAGTTCGACAGAGCCAAGACCGTTGAAGAATTCGCCGCTTTACCGCCGCACATCCAGGACTGGCTCAAGCATTACGCTTACCTCGACTACCACGTCGGGCAACACATTCTTTGTGTCGATGATGCTCGCTTCATGAATCACAGCACTAATCCCACCGTACGACCGGACTATGCGCTCGACCGTTTCGGGGTGGATATAGCCCAGCGCGACATTGAGATCGGCGAAGAGATCACCACAGATTACAGACTAATCGAAAAGCAAATCCAACTGTGACAATCGGTAAAGCATAGCCAACCGGCTCGCTTCAGCGATCAGCAGGGCATCACATACGGTGCCGCGGCAAACATGCAATCGCAACTGGCATTGTGGGTCACATGCAGGGACAGTCACGATCTTTGCCTCTGCCTCTGCCAGAACGTAGCCAATACTTGGCATCAAGTTGTCATCTTGATCATGTTGTCATCTTGATCATTCAGATCGCAGAAACCCGGACGAGTCCTTGTGCGGTATCATTACCGAACTCGGAAACAGGCGCCCTCATTGCGGCATTAGATCAGGCGAATGCATTACGATCGGAAGTTTCGGAAACGGCATAAATTGGCGGTTGCGCTCGCCTTGCTGAGCGTCTTGACAAACACGGTCGGTGTTTCGGCGGCCACAGAAAAACAGTTTCGAGATATCAGCATGTCGCCCGACCGGAACATTCAAGCGGAGTTGCGCGGCGAACTTCGTGTCGACGCCAAAGAAGCTGCTGACATTCTCAAGATCACGCCGATGGTCGAAAAACTGCGCGCCGTAAAACAAAGCGGCATCGTCGATCCGGACTCACTTTCAAGGCCTTTGCAACAAGCCAGATTTTTGTGTTTGTGGAAAATATGGCAGGCAAACGAAGAAGTTCGCCGGGCGGTAGGTCAGATCGACTTCGATCTCGCCGACGCCAACACCTTGCTGTCTGAACTGACGAGCAAGCGGCAAGCAACAATCAACATGATCAACACAATGAACTTCATGCAAGGCGGAGTCTTGGGTGTGATCAAACAATCCCTGGGGCTGCAACACGACATCCCACAACCGCCAAAACAGGAGATCGCCATGACCTCCTTCGGCACCGGAACGGCGCTCGCTCTTGTCACACTCTTGATTCCATCATATTTCTCGCGCAAAATTGACGCGCCACCGAACACGCTGTCGCAGATTCTCAATCCCGGTTACGCGCCGTCTGACGCCAGTCAAAGCTATCTCTGGCAGTTCCTTACTTCGACGCCTGAAGGCTCACAATTGACGCGCAGACAAATTCTCACCTACCACTGGCGAGATTTCGCCGGGCTTAAAATTAATGATGCAACGGTTGTGCGAAAGATCAGCTCTGCTCCTGAATCCGATGAAAAGTTAAGGGAAGGAATACGCACAGTCGGTCAACGCATTGCTCTGTTGCACGATCTTAAAACGCATATCGAAGAATTTGATGGCTGCCTGTATGAGTTACATCAGGCGGTAACCTTCAGGTGAAAAACGGAGAGCACGCGGTTATGACAAGAAGAAAATGGCAAACTTCGATCGGCATCGGCTTGAGTCTGTTGCTGGCATCGTGGCAAAGTTTGACTTGTGCAGCCGCGTTCGCAGCGGATCCTGCCAGCCCTGCGAACTTCGAAAAATCTTTGCCGGCCAGGCAATCCCAGCCCGCCGTGCCGATTCGGCTCGCCGCTCTCAGCGCCGGTTCGTTGCCGGCCCTCACGCCTGGCGCCGTAGAAGCGGCAAGTTTGCTCGGCATCCTGCCCAAGGTCGAGCGGCTCAGGCAGCTCGGTCAAGCTCACCCAGATGGACAGCCGATGACCGATGAGGAGATGGCTTTAAAAGTCGACATTCTCGATCGCGTCATGGGCGGCTCGCTTGAAGTGCGCATGGTGGCAGGCAGGATCGACCGTGAACTCTCGTGGGCTTTTAATGGACAGGGCATGCTGCAAGCCAGACGGCAGAAACTTCTCAACTACTTGTTCGCCGCAACCTTCATGCAAGGAGGCGTGCTCGGCGTCTTGTCCGGTCCCGCATTCCTCGATAAGAAACCGCAAGTGGGTACGGAATTGCTCTTGCTGGCCAGCAGTATCGGCCTGGCTTTGTCCTCGATATCTTTTGTCGTAGCCAGAACCAGCCCCACCAAACACATCGATTCTGAAACCACAGTGCTGGCATACGTGTTCGATCTGAACCCACCCGAGCCGCTGCACAAGCCGGATGTCGTCACTAAGTTTATGCGCGCCGTTCCTCCCGATGCCAAAGACAACAAGACGCGCGTTCAATCCTTGATGGAGGGATGGAAGAAGGGTCATTTCCTTCGGTCCACCGATCAGATCAGCCTGCGAAAATTGGCTGCCTATCAGAATCAAGGTGAGAACTTGAAGGAAAACATCTCGCTGCTCGGCAGCAGAATTCGCATGCTGTTCGACACGCAATGGACGATCGAACAACTCGACGCCGAACTGCTCGAACTGCTGCGCGCCACCGACGTAAGCTGATCGACAGCCCGATCAATTTTTAGGCTCTCCGTCGGCTTCGTCCCTCGCCCCCTCCGCGCATCTATCGCTTCGCTGCGACCGGCCCATTCGACTGCGCTGCGCTCCGCTCAGGGCAGGCTTCCTCGCCGCTCTTGCTTCGCTCAATACTTTGTTCAATTGCCGCGCTACTGCCGCTGGTGCATGAGTTGGTTGATCAGCGGATTTAGCGCGGTCGCTTCATTGAATTTATTTGTCAGGCGCAAAAACCTCTGATAATTTCGCAAGAACACCAGGTGTGTGTCCAGCGGAAAAGAGTCGCCTTTGCTGTAGATTGCCAGAACTTGATTGTACAGCGGCAGCGCTTTGTCGAACTGCTTCTGGCAGGTATAAACATTGGCCAGCTCAGAAAGCAAGCAGTGGAGCCCTTGCTTGCCGTTCGTTTCTTTGCCGTCGTCCTTTTGATAAACTGACAGCTCTTCTTCGCACAGATGCGCTTCATCGGCAAGGTGCTGCTGATGAAGCGGTGACAGGGTATTGAGCAGGTGCGAACTGAATCCGTCCAACGAAAAAGGCGTGATGCAAAAGAGGCGCGCCTTTTTGTAGAGTGGCTCTGCCAGGTCAGCTCTTCCTTGCAAGGTATTAGTCACACCGAGTTGGTAGAGAGACCAAACATAGTCTTTGCGCGGCAGGGATCGATCGGCTAAAAGCTCCCGGCACGCTTTTTCAGCCTCACCATATCTGCCGGTTCGATTATAAATGTCGATCAACAAATGCCGAATATGCAAGTTATTGTATCCCTCGCGGATTTCAGGCAATGCCAAATACTGTTGCGCGGCCTTCTCTGCTTCGGGAAAACGCTCTGCACCAGCCAATGTCCAGGCCAGGGAACTGAGGTTGTCTTTGACAGCCATTGAATCATGACCATAAAATTGCTCGTGCAGATCCAGTAGTTTCTCAACCAGCCGCGCAGATTGATCGAACTGTCCGCGCTCGTAGGTTTGTGTTGCCTGTTTCAGCAGGCGATCTTCAGAATCGTCGCAGGCGCTCTCAATGCCGATTGCCACTCGACGCAGTCCATCATTCAGCACTTGAGAGCCAAGACAGATGGTTTTCTGGTCCGCGGTCGCTTGACTGAACTGGGCTTCTTTCAGTTCGTTGCGCGCGGACTCAAGAATGTATCGCCAAACAACACCACCGCTGCTAAAAACTCTCACTACTATTTTAAATGCTTCTTCCGCCTTCAAGTAATTCTTTAATTTTGAGAGAGCGCATCCGCTCATCAACGGCTGTTTGTAGAATCGCAAGGTTTTGCCCTCGCTTAGTTGAAGATTTTCCTGCGCCAGGCGGGAAACCACAAGCGTTTCAGTGAAGCGCTTTTGCTCGTACAAATCAGATGCGTATTGGCCTTCTAGGTCAGCCAGGCTAGATCTCAAATTATTCTTTTGTGCGGCAGAAGGTTCGGCCGCCAGCTGTCGTTCAAGCCGATTGCGATTGGACACATAGCTATCGTCAAGAACATGGCAATAACGATGCCAGATCTGTACCGCTTGCCGGGAGCGTCCTGTGGCAAAATATATTTGATTGAGTTCTGCGGCTGCACTCCACGCCTGGTGTTGAAATCGCTCTGATGGCGCATAAGCGAGAAACTCCTTAAGAAGTGCCTCGGCCGCCGCATAATTTTTTGTCTGCAAGTAAGATTGCGCCAGCGCCAGCGCGTGGTCATCATAGTCTGAACTATGGTTCCTGCTAGCTGCCAGACGCCGGACAGCCTCTCGTTTAAGCAAAATCGCTTCGGCCGGTTTATGCTCTTTCGCCTTCAGCTCCGCTTCGGACCATACCAGCATTCCCAGCCAGCGTTGCATCTCTGCGCGGTAATCCGGTGTAATCCAATCGTATTTGTGCAATGCTTCTTCCACAACGCCAACGGCCAATTGATGATGTCCACTTAACTGTGCGCACCGGCACAGCTGGGCGGTAAAATCTGTGACAATCAGGCTCTCCTTCGTTTTGTCCATGGTCTCGATCGCATGGATCATCAGTCGTTCTGCACGCGCATAGTCTTTTTTACTGCAGCACCCGTCGGCAATGCTGCTCTCCGCTCCCGCGCGCAGCAGTGCCACTAAATCTCTGTTGGCAGCGGGAACTCGCACAGCTAATTGATCGAGAAGCGAAAGCGCTTCTTCATCCAACTGATAGGCCTCAGCCGTTTCGCCCTGAGACCGAAGAACGCCAGCCAACTCCCGAAGCACCGGGCAGTATGCGATTGAAACCTGTCCATACCTGCGTGCGCATTCGCGCAGTTCAAAAACAAACAGCTTACGCAAAGCCCGGTAATAAACGAAAGACAACTGATTGTTCTCTTGTTCTAGATCAATTCTTTCATGAGCGATTTCGTAACGCGTGCGTTGAAGCAGGTCCAGTACGTCTTTCGGGCGCGTATAGGTAGCCCATGTAAATGCGGAAATAGATTTGAGCACCTCTTCTGCTTCTGCATCCTTGCCTCTGAGATACAACGTGGCTGCCAAATGACAGGCGATCTCAGTGACAGGGGGCTCGTCTTTTTTGATCAAGCTGCAGCCTAAGCGTAATGCTTTTCTCTGATAATCCTCAGCCAACTCCAGCTCACCGCGTCTTTCGCAGAGAATTCCCAAGCCGAAATAGTCGTAATCCAGATCGGGGAAATCCTCTCCGAGCGCAGCCAGGATTTTGCTTTCTTCTTTGAAGTAAGGTTCGGCCTGTTTGTATTGACCCAATTGCAGGTAAAGCCAGGAGACGCAGCGGAGTGACTCGGTGTACCTGGCGTCGTCTGGTCGAAACTTTTTTGCTTCTTGCAAAGCCTTAAGCGCCACCGGGAGGGCCCGGGGATAGTCTGCCCCCTGCGCATCTTGCTGAGACTGTCGCATCAGATCGAACCATCTTTCAGAAGAAGCTTCAGCCCAAAGAGGAAATAATTGCAATAGCACTATTAGCGGTATCAGCGCTGCGAACTTGCTGGGTTGTGTCGGCATTGCGGTGTTCCCTCGGACTGACTCAGGCGCTGGGAATTGTGAACCAAAACGTGCTCCCGTCGCCAACTTCGCTCTCAACACCAATTTCTCCATGATGAGCTGCGACAATTGATTTGCAAATAGCGAGCCCAAGTCCGGAACCCTTTTTCTGAACACGGTCGGCCAGTTCGACTTGCTTGAACCTGTCGAAAACGTCTTGTTTGTGGGATTCCGGTATACCACGCCCTCGATCCTTTACTCGGATTTGCACCATGTCTGGGTCGAGCTTTTCTGACCCGGAAGCATGGTAGCCGACCTGTGCGGATACAGTTATGGTACTGCCTTCCGGCGAGAATTTGATGGCATTGTCGAGCAGATTGACGAGCACCTGCACTAAGCTCGAACTATCAGCGCGCACCTTGCAGCTGGGTACGTCAGTCACAATTGTGAGGCCCTTTTGATTGGCCAGATAGGCGAGCGATTGCACGGAGGTTGAAACGATAGATTCCAGCACGACGTCCTCCATTTGCAGATCCATTCGACCGGCTTCCAATTTTTCAATATCGAGAAGGCTGTTGACCAGTCCAATTAATCGATCTACTTCTTTTACCGTGACATCAACGCGCTCCACTCCTACCTCATTCAATGCGCCAAAAAGCCCCACTTGCAGCAACTTTACCGTCCCCACAATTGACGTCAGAGGAGAGCGCAAATCATGACTGACCATACTAAAGAAATCTTGTTTCAGTCTCTCCACTTCACGTCGAGGGCTTATATCTGTTACCACGATTAGCATCTTACGGTGGCTGTTAAGCATGAACTGTCTGGGGGTAAGCTCGGCCGGGAACAGCTCGCCTGTGCTCTTTCGCGCTTCCAGCTCGACATAGGGCCCGGCGGTTGGCTGCGACAGTCTTTTTGTCACTTCATCGATCGTCAGGCTCGTTCCCCGTTCGCTGGAAAACAAGGCGTGCAAAGGCTTTCCTGCCATGTCGGGGGCTTTGAGAGCAAACATCTGCTCGGCTTTATTGTTTGTCATTTCGATGCAGCTGTCTTCATCGGTAATCAGCAAACCGACCGGCATCCCTCCCAGAATCAATCGCACGCGCGCTTCGCTTTCCTTGATCAACGCTTCGGCGAGCTTGCGCTGTGTGATGTCGTGGGCGACACAGAAGTACGCCTGTCGTTGTTCCGACCAACGAATCGACCAGAGCATGTGCACAAACGATCGATCCTGGCACCAGACTCGGTTCTCCAGCGATACTTGTGGATTACCTGTGCTCAGTGCGTGCAACGCGTTTCTCGTTGTGAGCTGGTCTTCAGTTGCCAGAATCTTGAAAATCGGTCTGCCAATCAGTTCCGCGGCCGAATATCCCCAGAGCTTGGACGAAGCAGCGTTAACCGTCGTCAGCAGCCCGTGGGGATCGAGCGAGCAAATCACATCGGCTGCATCATCAACGATTGCCTTCTCCTTGCGCGCCGCTTCTGCAAGGTGGAGAACCATGGCGTGGAAAGCTTGATCCAATTGGGCAATCTCATCGCTGCCCGATATTCGGGGATTGAGCGGACGTCCTGAAGAAAGCCGCAAGCTGTTGTCCACCAGGATGCCCAGACGCCTGATAATGCCACGGCTGTAAAATGTGGACAGCAGTAAGCTGAGCAGAACATTGGCCGCTATGCCGATGGCCAGCAGGATCGTGATGCGGCTTTGCCACTGTCCCGTGTCGCTGCGGCTCTTCTCTTGAGCCAGATCGAGCTGGTGCATGAACTCACGGCGCCGGACACTCTCGTGTTGCACCAGAGCGGCAAGCTGTCGTCTAAATCCGTGGATGTGGAAAATTGACTCGCCACCGTAGTCGCTGTTGTCGCTGATCGAGTCCACCAAATTGAACTCTCGTTCGACCGCAATACGCCAAGAATTTTCACGCTCTTTCCATTGCGGCGCGCTGGCAAGCTGCTCCTCTATTGTCTGGAACTCGGCTCGCCTTTGCCGCACCATTTCCTTATAATCATCAAGCAACTTTCGATCGTAGTTGGTTGCCAGTTTAACGGCAGCGATCTGCGCCGTTGTCTCCAGGGCGCTGATTCTGTCAACTGTCAGTAAAATATTCTTGGCGCGTAAATCACTTTGTGTTTCGCTCTCAGATTGATAAAGCATATAGCTGAGAGTAAGAAGAAACAGAGTGCCAATGAGCATCGGCACGGAGACGAGAATTACTCCTTTCTGGCCAATCTTCAGATTTTCAGGGTTTGCTATCATCGTCTCCCTAATCCATCAAAGGAATCCGGAACCAAAATGTGCTGCCGGCTCCCACTTCGCTTTCGACGCCGATGGTGCCCTTGTGCGCTTCAACAATTGACTTGCAAATGGCCAGACCAAGTCCCGACCCACCCTTGTCTGTGCGATCTGCTCTCTCCACTTGTTTGAAACGGTCGAATACAGTGTCTATGGACGATGCTGGAATGCCTCGCCCCTGATCCTTGACTCTTATTTCAACTGCTCCTGCCGTTTCTGCTGCTGAAACTTCGATGGTGCTTCCTCGCGCAGAGAACTTGATCGCGTTAGCGAGCAGATTAACAAGGACCTGAATCAGGCTGGAGCTGTCGGCCAGAACATCGGATGCGGAGACTGACTTGGTAATTTGAATGCCATTTTTCTCAGCCAGATATCCGACCGAGCCTATCGATCGCTCAAGCACTTCATTGATGTCGACCAGGTTGTATTCGACCTCGAGGTGTCCTGCTTCCAATTTATCGAGTTCGAGCAATCCGTTGATCAAGTGCACCAGGCGACTGACTTCGTGTTGCGCCGCAGTAATGCGGGTGGAGCCTTTTTCATTCAAGTCCCCAAACGCGCCGGAACTCAATGACTGCATGGTCATCATCACGGTCGTCAGCGGCGTGCGCAGATCATGGCTGACCATGGCAATGAACTCCTGCTTCAGGCGCTCCGTCTCCTTGCGCTGACTGACGTCGGCAACAACAACCAGCCATTTGCGCTCGCCAAAAATGAAGAATTCCGTCAGCACCAGGTCTGCTGGAAAAATAGCGCCGCTCTGCGTCACAGCGATAAGCTGCGACGGCAGACCCCAGCTGGAAGACTGCAACTCTTCGAGCAACTGCTGGGCAGCAATACTCTGGTTGGATTTGAATAAGATACTGACCGGCTGTCCAACTAAATTAGAGTCTGAATAACCGTACATTTGTTCGATGGATTGGTTGATCATCTCGATTGCACCATCAGGACTGAGAATCAAAAGACCCAGCGGAACGCTCTCCAAAATCTGCCTCATGCGCGCTTCGCCTTCGCGCAACAATGTTTCTGCCATCTTTCGTTGCGTCACATCGTGCGCCACGCAGAAGAACAGCTTTTGCGCCTGCGACCGAAAGACGGACCAGAGCATGTGCACAATTGTTTGGTCTTTGCGCACGATCCTGTTTTCAAAGGCAGCCTCGCTGTTGCTTCCCACCATCTCCTGGAGCCAGGAGTGCGTATCGGCAATGTCATCGCCTGCCGCAATTGAACTCATATGCTTGCCCAAAAGCTCATCGGGCGAATACCCCCAAGTGCTCTGGCAAGCCGGATTGATGGCCACAAACCTGCCATTGTAATCAAGCGAGCAGATTACGTCGACAGCTTCATCCACAACCGCTTTCTCCTTGCGCGCCGAAGCATCCAACTTTGCCGCCATGTCGTGAAAAACGGAATCCAACTTAGCGATCTCATCGGCTCCTTTGATGGGCGGATTGAGAGGCTGACCGCAAGACAGTTTCACGCTATTATCAACCAGCGTGGATAGTCGTTTGCTCATGCTTCGACTGAACAAATTGGAGAGAAAGAGGCTCAAACCAACGTTGGACAGCAGCCCGATCAGAAGGACAGAGGCGATGATCGCTTTCCACGATGCGCTTGAAACAGTCGATTTCCTCTGCTTGTGCATCACTGCGTCGGCGAATTGCTCTTTCTCGAGCATCAGTTTTTTGAAGTCGGCACGAAGTTTTGCGAAGTATGGCACCATCGCCAGTGGCGATTGAGTCTCCGTATCTTCTGGAATTAATTGCTCAATTTGTCTCCTGTGCACGATTGTATGATCCTCAGTCATCTTGATTTGTCGGTGAAGAGCAGACAACTCCGGGTCGTCTGCCACCAGTCGTTCCAGGAAGGCAGATTGCTGGGCGTACTGAGCCTCCAGCAGTTTTTGGCTGCTGCTGGTTATGTTGCTATGCGTCACCATATAGTGCATGGTAGAAAACGTCAGTTGCCTGCCCAGAGCGTCGATTCTTTGCACCGTCAAGACAATGTCTCTATCATGTGCTTCGCGTTTGCCTTCCTCCGCGGAGAGATTGAGCATGACTGCAAGAATGACCAGAAAAATTGTGCTGACTAACAAAGGAACAGCCACAAGAACAACACCTTTGGTTGATGTCTTGAGACCGATAAGACTGGGAAACGGTAATGACACGCTATGCTCGCACGCCTTCGTCGCTGAGGATGATCTGCTTTAGTCGGAACCAGAATCTTTCTGGCACAGTGTGTAATTATCGATGATCACACCATACTTTGGGCCATAAACAACGCCTGGAGGTACCGCCCGCGGTATCGACGCGTGGCCGGAAACCTGAATTCGACGCCTCCGAGTTTATATAGTTCTATTTACCATAGTTGACGCAATCCAAAAATTTTTGGCGGGATGAGGGCGAATTGCTTCGCCCTCACTGATTCAAGGCAGGATTTGAGGTAGGGTACCAGGCGGGATTGGAGGAGAGATCGAAGTCCAGACATCCCCTCTGGACGAAAGCGAGTCCGCACAGCGCCTTGATTCATGTCTTGCAAGAATCATTACGACGCAATAGCGGCGATCAATGCGGAATTCTTAGCAGGCAATGCCGAACTTGTAGACGGTGGTCTGGGTATACAAGTCGCCCGGATTAAGAATGGTGCACGGGAAATCGGGGCGATTGAGCGAGTTGGGATATAGCTGCGCCGCCAGGCAGAATCCGGCGTGCTTGTTGTATGTGCCGCCATTTCCGTGAACGGAGCCGTCGAAGAAGTCACCGCTGTGGAACCGCACAGATGGCTGCGTTGAATACATCGTCAACGTTCGTGACGAGCCCGGCTCGCAAGCCTCTGCGACAATGCCATAGCCAGGATGGCGCAGCCAGGCATGATCGTATCCGGCTTGCACCTCAGCGATGCCCGATTCGATCGAACGAAACTGGCGAAAGTCCATGGCCGTTCCGCTGACCGAGCGCACTGCGCCTTGACCTGGATCTTCACCTAACGAGTGGAATTGGTCTGCGTGCAGTCTGAGACGATGGTTGAGAATGCTGTTGCGTCCGGCTCCGGCGAGATTGAAGTAGGTATGGTTGGTGAGATCGCAAGGCGTGCGACGATCGGATTGGGCGTTATAGATGATGCACAGCTCGTTGTGATCGTTGAGATGATAGCCGACGATGACACTGAGGTTGCCCGGGTCACCTTCTTCCATTTCGTAGCTGTGCAACTCGAGAATGAGGGAACCGCTGTTGGCGCTACGCACATCCCAAAGGCGCTTATGGAAAGCTCTGGCACCGTTGGTGATCCGATTGGCGTGGCGCCCGATCAGTCCGCGGAAATTCGGAGACTCCGTTTGATATTGGCGCAGATTGTCAAATCCGAGCACGATGTTGGCCAGATCACCGTCAGCATCCGGTGCCCAGAGTTGGGTAATGGTGCCACCGTAGTTGGTGATGAACACGCGCATGCCGTTGTTGTTGTGGAGTTCAAAGAGGCTTGCTTTGAGTCCATCTTCAGTGCGTCCAAATGTGATAGAAGACATTGTTATCCTTTTCATCTGAATAAAACGGCCCGGCACAGCTTGATGCTGTCTGCCGCCGTATCGAACGGTTCTTGTGGGCATCCCCGGACACAAACCAACAACACAAGTGCTGCAATCAATCCTTGAAATAGTTCGGATCGAACGTTATGTTGTGGGCGGTCTCCAGGGAAAATTGATGGCGTGATATATCTTTTGTTATAGACTGGTGCGCGCCGAAATCACAGAGCTAGTGGCGGGCGTCATTAGTAGAAATGCGTAGTGCATAATCGACAAAGCTGCCACCGGCCTCGATCGTGATCGAGAAACCGGCCCAGCTGGAACGAACGAGCAAGGACGAGGTATTGATGCCGAATTTTCGAAGAATTCAAGCTTTCATGACACTACTCAAACCACTTTGACGCAGCCGTCAGCGGCCAATTTTAGCGATGCGAGTTGCAGACGATTCTAAATGTTTCGTTGACCCGCGCAGGTGCATGAAAGTAAGTTGTCAATAACCTCTTTTCCCAACCCTACAGAAGCGCCCAGACCATCCCTATTTACAAGTAATGCACCCGCTGCCAAACTAATAAATGCCACCGCATGCGGTGAGGGAGTTGGTTCGAGTTCGGTTTGGATATTGATGATGCTCGATTTGCGCCTGGACAGCAAACTTCCTGCTGGTCAAGAATTGAGCTAATGCATCGTTTTCGACGCCTCGCCCGTGCGCCTTGCACTATGCACCGGCCCCAGGCCCGCTCACTACCTTGCACGAACCAGGACGGACGTCACTTCCAGTCCAACCTGTTTCACCCGCACAACGAATCAGCCGGGACGGCACCTCAAGTCCCACTGTTTCAACTTCACGAATCAGCCTCCCATCCCGCGATGCAGCCTGGATCGTGCACGCCTAAGACGCGTGGCTAAACAGTCGCATCCTACCGGATCGCCACTGTGACGCCGCAACGGTCGACCTTGCCGAGTAAGGTCATGGCAGACCCGATGCCGCAGCAGTTCACTTGCAAAACAGGCGGCGGATGTTAGAGCCGCAAAAGAGCAAGAGCAATAGTATGGTTAGACTCAACATTTTGCTCGACCCGACAAAGACGGGTTCGACGTCGCAATTTCTTGAGACCGGTCTCAAAAAGCTTGTGATCGGTCAAGACGATGCAATATCCCAAATCGTCAATATCTACCAGATGTTTCAAACCGGCATGTGCGCGCCTGGACGCCCTGTCGGCAGCTTTCTGTTCCTTGGCCCGACAGGAACCGGAAAAACTCGCATTGTAGAAGCGACCGCTGAAACCCTGGTGAAAAACCCCCGAGCGGTGATCAAGATCGATTGTGCGGAATTTCAGCACAGTCACGAGATCGCCAAACTGGTCGGCTCACCTCCCGGATATTTGGGTCATCGCGAAACGCACCCGCTTCTCAGTCAGGAAGTTTTGAACCAATTCCACACGGATACCCTGAAGATTAGCTTCGTGCTGTTCGATGAAATCGAGAAGGCCTCAGACTCGCTGTGGAATCTTCTCTTAGGCATTCTCGATAAAGCCACCCTCACCCTCGGCGACAACCGCAAAGTCGATTTCTCTCGCGCCCTGATCTTCATGACCTCCAACCTCGGCGCGGAAAGAATGGTCGGCGGCAAGGAATTCGGCTTCCAGTATTTCGAGCAGCAATTGGTCGACCTCAAAGCCAAACAATTGCTCTCCGATAGCAGGGCGAAGCAACTGCAGGACATCGGCATGGATGCGGCACGGCGCAAATTCAAGCCGGAGTTTCTCAATCGCCTCGACAAGATCATCACATTCCGCCCATTGGATGAGGTGGCGATCGGGCGCATCCTCGAAGTCGAGCTGAATCTGATTCAGCAGCGAATCTTCAATTCCTCGTCCAGCCGCGCTTTCGTGTTCACGCCGAGCGACGCAGCCAAGAAAATGCTGATCGCTCAAGGCTTCGACACCAATTACGGTGCCCGCCATCTCAAGCGTTGCCTCGAGCGCAAGCTCGTTCAACCGCTCTCCAACCTGATCGCAACCGACCAGGTCAAAGGCGGCGACTGGATTAAAGTCGACTGCGAGAACGGCGCCGATTACCTCACATTCGTCAAGGAAGCCGAGGGCCTCTCAACCTTCCAGCTCTCCAACTTGTCCGGCCCTGACATAGCCATGACTCCTCCACCGCTTCCCCAATTCACAGCCAAGAAGTAGCTGTCGTTCTCCTCAGTATCCCAATTGATCAGCGGTGCCGCCCCGCCGAGGTGGCACCGCCTCTTTTCTAAATTTTCGCTGTGACGATGGTATAGCATCGCTTCCATGCCATCGATATTTTTCATTTTTGGCTTACCATGTTGTATAGTTAACATGCACCAAAAATCAGGCCCCCTGCGCCGGGGCTGATTCTTGGTGATTACCAGTTCTCTGGGAACGAACAAGTTTCACTGCAGTCGACTTTGTTTTTGTCGCGTGATCTGGATCGCGACAGCAATGGCGGCGACTCCGGCGATCAGCTTGCCCACTATGACCGCCACGATCATGTCGGGCTTATTGGCAGCAACGAACGCCAGATGATCGGCGAAGACCCAGGCAGCGCTGACCGAGAACGCCACGTTGATTACTTTGCCACGCTCGTCCATCTGTGCCAGGACCTTGAGCATGGGAAGGTTGCTGGCGACAGTGGCCACCAAACCGGCGGCAGCAATGTCGTTGATCCCAAGGAGACGACCTGCCGCTACCAACGGTTTGTGAAACCATCGCGAAAGCAGGTACACGGCCGGATAAGCGCCGAGCAATGCGATGGCAATTCTGCCCACCAGCTCCATGGCGCGCATGTCCAGTCCCGGTTGGTCGCCGGTCCCTGGAAAGATCGGATCCATGCCAGGAACCAGTGTCATGCCTGTCAGCACCTGAAACGCCACCACCCCCAGTGCCGCCGTCATCAGCGCCACGAGGATTTTGGCGAACAGCGAAAAGCCATAAACCATGGCGTTTGGGAACTTCCACAGTCCGACGGCTAAGGTGCCCGAGAACAGGATTACTGGCACGAGGTTGCGCACAAGCATGCTCACGGTGAACACAACCGGGTGTCCATCCGGGGTTTGCACCTGGCACAACATTGCCGTCAGCCCGCCGGCCAGACATCCCACCGGTACGGTGATCAGTCCGGCGAGGATTCCCAGAGCGAACGGACGCCGATCGTTGCGATCGATCATGCCCAGCCCGACCGGAATCGTGAACACTATCGTCGCCCCCATCATTGAGCCGAGAATCAGCCCGGAGTAAAGGAAAGATGCCCAGTCCAACTGCCCGTTGGTTGTCGCCAGTTCTCTCGCCAGATTGTAGCCACCCATATCCAGGGCAAGCAGCGATGTGGCAAACATTGATGGACTGGCACCGAACCAGCCGTAAACTGGTATCACTAATGGTGCAAGCAGCCGGCTCAAGATCGGCGTGGCAGCGATCACACCAACCATGGCCAGGGCAAGCGGTCCCATGGCGTTGAAACCTTCCTCGAACTGTTTGCCTGCACCGTCAATAGCAGCGCCAAATCGGGCCAGTCGAAATCGGCCAAGCAAACGCTGCGAACCGTCGAACTGCTTCAGCACACGGTCAAACGCACCAATCAGCATGAACGCTGCCAGCACGCACAAAATTGTTTGGTTTACCATCCCCATCGTTGTTTCCCCCTTCTATGGCGGCCATTTATTGGTTTCCAAAACTGCAAAAACTTCAGCCGCCACACGCGAACTGAAGATCAATCACCACCAAAGTCGCCTGACAGAAGAAAAACCCGAGTTGGAATCTCGGATCTCTCTTCTGTCAGAACGACTCGGATGTCACTCCTTTCGGCTACGTACGTCGCCCGCTGGGCGTGTGCATCACTCGCCGAAAATCTTGAGGACGCCGCGAGCGAATGTCTTAATTTCATCGAGACTCTTGAACATGCGTCCGCCGCTCATCTCGATGAAGTACTCCACCTGCAGGTTGAACCACTCTGCGCCGTGCTCACCACTCTGGCGCAAGTCCGTGCGAATGCCGTAAACAGTCATGTTGCGCCCGACGGCGTAACCGACTTCGGCGACCGTGCCGGCATCAAGTTCCTGCCCATCGAGAAAAGCGATGACGACATCGCAGTGATCGATGGCGACACGGTTGCGACGACCGACGCTGTAGTACAGGTCGGCGCGCGCCCGCTTCTTCTTCGCTCCCTCGGGCATCGTGGAGACGGCAGCGAACTCTGCGTCGGTCGTCAGCTTCCACGGATTGACGACGAGCACACCGACTTCTTCCAACGCTGGCACCAGGACGTTGTCCATGTAGTGCCGCGACGACTCGCTGAAACCCAGAGGGCTGGCGAGGTAAGCCCGAAACTGCACGCGTGGCATGGTTGGTTTCTCCTTGGAAAAACCGCCTCGATCGCTGAAAAGATCGGCTGTCCAACAAAGGCCAGCGCGAATCACATTCCACCCCCGGACCACTGAAGGCTAAAGAGAAAGCGTAGCTATTGTGGCCGGATGGGCTGCGTGATTGGTTTCTCTTCAGAAGATCGATAATATGGGAACAACAAAATCTAAACTAGCCAGAGCATAGAGTTCAAGCAAAGTGAGTAAAGATCAAACTTCCAATCATGATCTTAGTGTGCGCACATAAGCGAGCTGTCGTGAGATTCGCGTGAGATGGACCGCCCGTTGAGAATCGAATAAACCACCTGGCAGCCTATCTACATGTGTCTGAGAAACGGCGACAGGTGGACTGCCGAGGGAAGCCAGTCGGTGATACTACTCCTGGTAGCAAGCAGGCGAAAAGAGAAAATGGCGATCGCGTGCCGATTAAGAACACACCATCGCCATTTCCTTGGTTACAGTTTGAGCGCGGACACAAGCAGTTCTTTGTGGTCGAACGCCATGTCCATCGTCAGCACTTGAGCGATGCTGATGAACTGTGCCGACTTGGCGTCGTCGCGAGCTTCCACGCTAGC
>Ga0182024_10008318_pt1 | contig 21952 bp, 11 predicted proteins | sample P32metaG_FD_120480 | JGI IMG/M metagenome (GOLD analysis project Ga0182024, IMG submission 120480) | Permafrost microbial communities from Stordalen Mire, Sweden - P3-2 metaG (Illumina Assembly) | ecosystem: Environmental > Terrestrial > Soil > Wetlands > Permafrost | place: Sweden: Stordalen...
CGGCTTCTCGCGGAAATCGTCCAGCATGGCGGTTTGATGAACGCACGATATGGTGCAAAAAGGCGCGCAGCTCTTGGGGCGCGCGGCTTCGCGCCGCAGATCTTCCAGCGTGTATTTCTCCAGCGGAATCCCCGGCTTGCCCCGCTGTTGCGAGCAATAGTGCACCAGGCCGTCTTCACAGATGTATAGGAACCGGCCGCCCGCGCGGCAGTGCCAGGCATTGGGCAGCCCCCGGCCAATGTTCTGCTGGAAGCTGTCGAAATGCGCGAACGAGAATAGCGAACCTTTGTGTTCGCGAACCCGCTGGTACACCTCTTGATGAGCCGGGCTCAACGGCTTCAATTGGCCGGAACGATCGTGCAGAATGCCGACTGTGCTGGTGAAGCCGAGCGACCGCGCCCGCCCCGAAACCGCCAGCGCATCCTCCGGATTCCGAACGCCCGCGCCCAGCACGGAATTGATGGTGACCCCGAATTCGGCGTGCTCGGCCAGCCATTCCAGCTTGCGGTCCAGCACCTGCAGGCTCTTCTTTGAAATCTCGTCCGGCCGCGCGTTGTCAATGCTGATCTGCAAGTAATCCAGGCCTGCGCGGTTGAGTCTTTCGATCCGTTCGGGCGTCAAAAGCAATCCGTTGGTGATCAACGTAGCGATGGCTCCGCGCTCGCGAATCCGCGCGACGATCGCGTCCAGATCGGGATGCAGCGTAGGCTCGCCGCCGCTCAGAGTGATGATGGTGGTTCCCAGATCGGCCAGCCGGTCGATCCGTCCGAGCATGATTGGGAGCGGCACCGGATCGGAAGTCTTGTCGTATTCGTTGCAATAGCCGCAGTCCAGATTGCAGCGGCGGATGGGAACGATCTGGGCCAGAATGGGATGCGAGTCCGACTGCATGGCCCGGGCGAACATCCGCGCTTCCCGGATCTTGCGCCCCATTTGCCTGGTCATCTTCCGGTATGGCATGTGCCCGCTACTTAATTGTGGACCCGAGCGGTGTAATTTTGGTAACAACCGTTTCAGCCGCGCCGTCTAAAGTTCCAGCAAATTCACGCCGATCTGAGTTGAGGGCCAGAGACCCGAGGTAGGACACATGATGTTTCAAGGACGGTCTGTGATTTCCGCCGTGTGGGGCGTTGTTCCCACTCCGGCTTCTCGCCAACTAGCAAGCCCCCCCGTCTGGTCCGTGCTTCGCCTCTTCCGCCGCCAAGCTCAGCAGCGCGCCGCTGGCTCGCCCCGGCTGCCAGTCTCCGGTCCGTCACCCAACCCGCGGACCGAGCCGCGACCGTGACCGCCGTCGAGGCGCGAGGGAGCCGGTGTTTGTGACCGCGCATCCGAACCAAAGCAATCATCGCTAGAGCTACGCCCAGAGCCAGCGGCATCCTTGGCTCCGGAACCGCCGCCGGCGGATCGGTCAGCAGGAACGCGCTGAGTTGTCCGTCATAAAGACCTTCTCCGGTAATCTGCCCCGAAGCGTTGATTCCGTATGCGTCCAGCAGATCCCAGCCCGAATTGCCCGGCAGTAGCGAGTTCAAATCGAGCATCGTGCCGTTATCGTAGAGAAACGCACTCTGGCCGCCACCGGCCAGGTAGCTATAGCCCACGATTTCACCGCTGCCGTTGATCCCGTAGGCGTAGCTGCTCCCGCCGCCCAAGGTCCCCAAGTCGATCATCATGCCGTCCAGCATGGAAAAAGCATGTTGGTAGCCGCTCGAGACGCTGGCGAACCCTACCACTTCGCCGCTGTTATTGATATCGGTGGCCTGGCTGCTGCTTCCCCCCAAAGTGCCCAGCTCAATCACGCTGCCGTCCGGGCTCCAGACCATCCCGCGAAACGTTCCGTTGGCCAATTGGCCGTCGCCCACCACCGTTCCACCGTCGTTAATCCCGTAAGCCGCACTCCAACCGACGCCTTGCGGGGTTACCAGGCTTTGGAGCTGGCCGTTTACCACCGTGAATGCGCTGCCGTTTCCGCCCACCACTTGGCCCGAATTATTGATGGCCATTGCATAAGAATTGGCCCCCAGATCGGTGGCGCCCGAGCCGCTCCAAATGGTTCCGTGCGCCATCCCGTTGACGTACGTGGTCCCCACCACCGTTCCCGAGTCATTGATCCCGTACGCGTACCCGTCCGTACTCGCCGCCGACAGAGCTTTTAAGCCGTTCGATGTGGAGATAAATGCCTGTTGGTTGCCCGAGGGATTCTGAGCCCATCCGGCCACTGTGCCCGCGCTATTGATGGCATAGCCACTGGCCGGCCCACCCAGCCCGCCTAAGCCGGCCACGGTATAAATCGGATTGGCTGCGGCGGCCGCTGCAAAAATCAGCAGAAAAACGATGGATTTCACGAAAAGCACCTCGCTTTACACAGAGACGAGGCGATTATCACATCGCATCCACGGTTCCGGCATCACCAATAGGTCTCGATTTGAAGCATGCAAGCTCCGGTACAAGTTCGCTACACGTCCGGTCATAGATGGGGGAGTAGTAAGCAGTGATAGTCTGAAACAACTATGCCCATTGATGCATCGATCTTGAGCGAAGTCGAGCATTTGCGCGAACTGAACGACCAGGAAAAAGCGGCCTTGGCCGAAAAGATCGACCTTCTCCGCTATTCAACCGGCCAGGGCATCTTCAGCTACGGCGACCCTGGGCATGCCATGTATATTCTCCGCTCGGGCGAAGTGGAGATCTACGTCAGGAACGACCAGGGCGAGAAGATCGTGCTCGAAACCACCAAGCCCGGCGACATTTTCGGCGAGATCGCGCTGCTGGACGGCGGTCCGCGCACGGCCTGGGCGGAAGCTTTAGGAGACGTGGAGGTGCTCCGGCTGGACCGGGAGCATTTTGAAGCCTATGTCCGCCAGTATACGCCGGCGGCGTTGAATCTGTTGAGCGTTGCCGCGCGCCGCCTTCGCCGCAGCGACGAAGTGATCCGGCGCACCGTTACCCGCAACGTCAACGACGTCGCCGCCGAGCAAGGGACCATCCTCACGCGCTTGGCCGACGCCGTTCCCTCCTTCACCGGCAGCATCGGTTCCCTGGCCTTCCACGCCGTCTTTATGGGCGGCTGGATCGTTGTCAATCTGAGCTTGCTCCGAAACATGAAAGCCTTCGATCCCTACCCCTTTGAATTCCTGTCGGTGATCGTATCGCTCGAAGCTATTTTCCTGACGCTGTTCGTGCTCACCAGCCAGAACCGGCAGAGCGCGCGCGATCGCATCCGCTCCGACATCGAATTCGAATCCAGCATGAATACGGAAACCAAGATCGCTTACCTGCACGAAAAAATCGACAAGCTCACCGAAGGCTATTACGCGCTGCTGGTGAACACCCAAAAACTTTTGGACCGAACCCACTGAACCAGTGTTTCCGAGCCGCGACCAGAGGGAGTCGGTCTCTTCTGAACCGCGCGCCAGCAGCACACCCGGAGACGACCGGAAGTCGTGCGCTGGAGAACATCGACTCGAAGAACACCGGACGGGTGGCGCGTGAGCAAGCCGACCCCGGCCGCTTCGCTATCATCACAGCATGGACCTGAAAAGCTACATCACATTGGGACGGACCGGATTGCGCGTCAGCCCGCTCTGCCTGGGAGCGATGACCTTTGGAACCGAGTGGGGTTGGGGCGCCGACGAAACCGTCTCGCGCTCCATCTTCGACCGCTATGTCGATGCCGGGGGCAACTTCGTCGACACCGCCGACGGCTACCAGCGCGGGCAGAGCGAGCAGATGTGCGGGAAGTTCATCAACGATCGCAAGCTGCGCGACCAGATCGTGCTGGCCACAAAATTTACGTTTAACGGCTCGCCCGGCAATCCCAATTCGGGCGGCAACGGACGCAAGAACATCTACCGGGCGCTGGATGCGTCGCTCGGCCGGCTGAATACGGACTTTATCGATCTCTATTGGCTGCACGCCTGGGACACCGTGACTCCAGTGGAAGAAGTGGTCGCGACGCTGACCGATCTGGTGCGTGCCGGCAAGATTCGCCACTACGGTTTCTCCGACACTCCCGCCTGGTATGTGGCTCGTGCGCACACGCTCGCCGAGCAGCAGGGCAAGGAAGGTGTCGCGGCGCTGCAACTGGAGTACTCGCTCATTGAGCGCAACATCGAGCGCGAACACATTCCCGCCGCGCAGGAGCTCGGCATCGGGATCTGTCCCTGGAGCCCGCTCGGCGGCGGATTCCTCACCGGCAAATACAAACGGCAGGGCGATACCGGAACCGGCGATGGACGCCTCACCAAGGGCAGCCCGTTCAACAAATTCACCGAGAGTAACTGGCGGATGCTGGACGTGCTGCTGGATGTCAGCAAGCAGATCGGAAAATCGCCCGCGCAAGTGGCGATTCAGTGGGTGGTCACGCAGCCGGGAATCACGTCCACCATCCTCGGCGCCAGCAGCCTGGCTCAGCTGAACGACAACCTCGCGTCGCTGGAATTCACCATCCCCGCCGATCTTCGCAAGCGTTTGGATGAAGCCAGTGCGCTCGAACCCGTGCATCCGTATGTCTTCTTTGGCGGGATGATTCAAGGCATGATCCACGGCGGCGTGGAAGTAAAAGCCTGGAAGGCCGCGGGCGGGCATTAGTTGGGAGTTACCGAGCCGCGACGCATTGACCGCTCCCTCTGGTCGCGGCTCCGTAACGGTGTGATTTTGCTGGACCGTCGATACTGAGCCGCAACCTTAACCGAGCCGCGACCGGAGGGAGCGGTTTTTCGGCTTTACGCCGGCCGCCGTATGGAGTGCTCCAGGTGGAGGATGACATTGCGGCTGGCGCGCCGTGCTTCCTTGGCGACTGCCAGGGCTTGCTCGGCGAATGCCATCAGGCTCGCCGCGTCGGCGCCGTTTTCCGGGAAGCAGGCCACCCCAACGGCCAGCCCAGAAGTCTCTTCTCCGCATAAACCACGGCAGGCGCTAGCAACCAGGCGGTCCAGCGCTTCGATTTTGCCGGCCAGCTCTTCGGGGCGCGCAGCCGCCAGCAGAAGCACAAACTCGTCCCCGCCCACCCGCGCCACGTAGTCCAGGCTGCGTGAGTTACTGCGCAAAATGTTGGCCACCAGCTTCAGCAGCTCATCCCCAGTAGCGCGCCCATACAGCTCGTTCACCCGGCGGAATTCATCGATATCGGCCAGCAACACCGTCACCGGCTTGCGCTGCGCGGCAAACCCATCCTGCAGGCACGCCAGCAGTGCCTGCTTGACCGGCAAACCCGTCAGTTCGTCGGCGCCAGCCCCCTTCTGCTGCGCTTCTTGGAACCGGATGGCCCCGTCCACCGCCCGCGCGATGTCGCCTTTGATCGCCAGTAAAACCCGCAGGTGATCCGCGCTATAGGCGTCCTTCTCAGTGCGATATAGCGTGAGCGCGCCGCTCAATTGATCCACTCCGTCGCCGAAGGGAATCGACAGCGCGGAGTTCAAAGCGCCCAGTTGACCGGACGCTGCGGCGTAGCCCGGTTCCACGGCTGGATTGCCGTTGATGATCGCTTTCCCGTTTTCCACTACCCAGCCGGAAAGGCCCTGGCCCATGGGAATTTCCAGCGATGCAAATATTTGACTGGTCAACCCGCTGGTGTACAGGGCTTTCAGAATGGATCGTTGCCGAACATAGACCGCCAGGCAATCGTAGGGCACCAGCTGCTTCAATCTTGCGGCCAGGATGGAGAGAATGTCCTCCATGCGCAACGATTTGCTAAGGTCCATGGCCAGATCGACGATGACTTGCATTTCCCGACGCGCGGAGGCGATGGAATCGGCCGGTGCCTGGCCGCGATCTCCAGACGCTCCGGCAGCCGCCGACGACGCGCTCTTCTCGAATCCGGCGTCGGGAGCCTCACCGCGGCTCACGATCAGATCTTTGCTCAGCCGGTGATTGCGCAGAGGCGTGCTTTGGGCCAGGCGCTCGAACTCCCGGTAATTGGCTTGCAAGATGTTCACCACCTGCGGATCGAAGCTGCGCGCGGAGAGCCCCGCGACATAGGCCATGGCTTCGTCCAGAGGCAGCGCCCGACGATACTGGCGGTCGCTCGCCAGCGCGTCCAGACAATCCACGGCGGACAGAATGCGAGCGCCGATCGGAATATCCTCCGCCTTCAGGCCATCGGGATAACCGCTGCCGTCCCATTTTTCATGATGCGAGCGCACAATCGGCGCCACCGGGTAAGGAAACGCCACCTGCTCCAGGATTTCAGCGCCCACCACGGTGTGGACTTTCATCTTGTCGAATTCAGCGGGGGTCAGCTTGCCGGGTTTCGAGATAATGTAGTCGGGCACGGCCAGTTTGCCGATGTCGTGCAGAATGGAGGCCGCCTGCAACGCGTGCACCTCATCGGACGACAGGCCTAAGTGCTTCGCCAGCTCCAGTGAATAAACCTGCACGCGCCGCAGATGGTCGCCGGTGCATTCGTCTTTGGCTTCGATGGCGGTAGCCAGCGCTTCGATGGTCCGCAGATGCAGGGACGCCATGCTTTCGGCGTGGGCCTTGTCCTGTTCCATCTTGCCGAAGTACACGCGGACGGAACGATAGATAAGGTACAGGGGCGGAAGAAGCGCCAGACTGAAAGCCCATCCCAACCGCTCGGTGGCAGTATGCACAAGCTCGGCAAGCGAAACGCCCCCCAGGTAGTAACAGAACGTCCAATCGCAGAAGCTTCGAATCACCACCTGGATGCTTCGTCCTTCGGTGAGCGCAATTACGATCGCCAGGGGAAAGATGTTCACAATGAAAAAGGCGACCCCGGCGAGTGTGAGCCGCAGTAAATCGCCTTGGGGCACACTCGTGAACCAGGGCTTGTGATAGATCCAAGTGGCGGCTAGAACCGCCAGCGCGATGGAAGTTGTATTAAAGAAAACATGTACGGCCTTGACGCGGTCCTTTGACTGCCAGAAAGTCTGCGCGGCCATGCCGGCAACTGCCAGGAACATGGTCTGCGGCGCCCTGAGTTCCACCACGCCGAGCATGATGAGAACGAAGTTTAACGAGATCGCGCCCGGCACGCCCGGAAAGACCACTTTCATGCCGGAAGTGGCCAGCGCCAGGAGAAGGTATACAAGGAATCGCGCCTGGAGTCCGAGTGTCTCGCTCCGGAAAGTAACGGCCATGCCTGTTAGACCAGCCAGGCCGATCGCAGCGATAAAGAGTCTCGCTGAAACAGGTATTCGCTCAGGCTTTGCGTGTTCCACTGCCAAATTTCCTTAGGGCTTCGCCGTAGCGGCTCTCGCCACCGGCTGTGACCGCCCCGACGCTCTCAAGCTTCAGAACAATAAGAACTTTTATCCACACCCGCACAGGTGCTCTACGTTGGCTCGCCGAACCGGACAGCGGTCATACTCACACATCGGCACGGTGAGGGGCGAACTTTATCGAGATCAGGGGGTTAGGAAGAGGACTTCGGGGCGGGGAAGGCGTTCCCCGAATGGACTACTTACTCCGCGCGTAGGGCAATTGCAGGATCCAGCTTGGCGGCGCGCAAAGCAGGTACTAAGCTGGCCGTAACAGCCACCAGAAGAACGATCAGACAAGTTATTCCAAGAGTGATCGGATCGGTTGTTCTGACACCAAAAAGAAATCGCGATAGGATCCGGCTTCCGGCCAGAGTAGCTGCAATACCGATCGCGAGGCCAATCGCCGCCAGTCCGGCGGCGCGGAACACCACCAGCTTCAGTATGCTACCCGGTTGTGCGCCCAGCGCCAGCCGAATGCCCAACTCGGTGGTTCGCTGCGACACCGAGTACGCCACCACGCCGTACAGCCCAAGCGCTGCCAGCGCCAGAGCCAACCCAGCGAACATGCCGATCAGAAATGTGCGAAAGCGCGGCTGCGCCACCGAGCCGTGCAGGAGCTCCTGCATGGTCTGTACGTCGAACACCGGCAAGCTGGGATCGAGCGTCCGAAGTTCTCCCCGTACCGAGGATGTCATCCCGGACGGATCGGCGCTGGTCCGAAGCGCCAGCGCCATGGTCGCCTCGGCGAAATTCATTTCCTGTGGCGGAATCTGCAGATAGTGGTAGTAGGTTTCTGGATTAGTCGGGGCGTCCAACCCGGTGTGTTTGACATCCCCGACCACCCCGATGACCGTGGACCATTGATCGTCGTCAAAGCCCGAGAGAATGCGCTTGCCGACCGGATTGTCATTGGGCCAATAGCGCCGCGCCGCGGTCTGGTTTATGATCACCACTTTGGGCGTCCGCTGATTATCGCGGTCGTCAAAGAAACGTCCGTGAAGCAACGGAATACCTAAGGCCGCAAAGTATCCGCCGCTGGCTGTACGGAACTTGGCGCGCGGCTGATCCGCTTTACCCTGCGCTGGCTGCCCTTCGATCCGGAAATTGATGCTGGCATCGTTGCCGCTCAGCGGCAGAAAACGGCAAATTCCAGCCGCTTGCACGCCCGGCAACCCATCCACGCGATTGAGAAGTCGATCATAGAACAGTCCGACCTTGAGGCCGGGATAACGGGTCGGCGGCAGTGAGAGCTGCATGGTGAGCACATGATCGGCCCGAAAGCCCGGATTCACGTCCTGCAAACGGACCAGGCTGCGAATCATGAGTCCGGCGCCTATCAACAATGCCGCGCTGGACGCCACCTCGCACACCAGCAGCGCATCCCGTAGCCGCGTCCGAGTTCGCCCCCCGGTTCCGCCGCGGCCTCCGCTTCGCAGCACCAGGTTCAGATTGGACCGTGCGCTAGATAACGCCGGCGCCAAGCCGAATGCCAGTCCAGTCATGATCGATACACCCAAAGTGAATGCCAGAACCCGCCAATCGAGTTGAGCGTCACCGGCCTGCGCCAGGTCCCCCGGCGCCAGCTTCGCCAGTATCCAAGTGCCCCAGTAAGCCAGAAGAAGTCCGAAAAGCCCGGCAATTACGGCCAGCAGCACGCTTTCGGTCAGAAGTTGGCGCACCAGGCGCCGGGGGTTTGCGCCCAGCGCGGTCCTGACTGCAATCTCTTTCTCCCGAGCACCCGCGCGAGCCAAAAGCAGGTGCGCGACATTCACGCAGGCAATCAGCAATATGGCGGCAACAGCGGCCATCAGCATCCAGAGAGTCGGACGGATATCGCCGATTAGTTGCTCCCTCAGGGGCACCAGATCCACGCTGTAGCCGGCGTTCGTATCCGGATATTCTCCGGTGAGACCGTCAGCGACGATCCGCAATTCAGCTTGGGCCCGCTCTAGGGAGACACCGGGCTTCAGACGCCCAAGGACGCTTAGGAAGCGGAGGGCCCGCCTGGCGGGCAGCAGATCGTCCGGTTCGGGAGTGTAGGGGATCCAAAGCTCGGACCGGTTGGCCGGAAGCGAAAACTGGGGAGGGGCGACGCCAATGATGGTAAACGAACCGCCATCCAACAACAATGGCTTGCCAAGAATGTTGGGATCCCGGCCAAAGCGGCGTTGCCAGAGACCAGCGCTCAGAACCACGAGGTGGTTTTTCGACGGCTGGTCCTCATCGGAGGTGAAAGCTCGTCCCAGAGCCGGGCGCATGCCAAGGATCTCGAAAACGCTGGGTGAGACCGCAGCGGTTTCTACTCGCTCCGGTATTTCACCCGCAGTCAGCACCGAGGATTGAGCCCGAATGGCCCCCATCTCGTCCAACGCTTGATTGCGGGTAAGGAAATCTTTGAAGTCCGCTGGGGAGATCGGCTGTTGCCGCATGCCTTTGGATAGCTTGTTCTCCCATACGAAAACCACGCGGCCCGGGTCTCTGTAAGGCAGGGCACGAAACAGGATCGAATTGGTGACGCTGAAAATAGCGGCGTTAGCTCCGATTCCCAAGCTAAGAACAACGACGGCGACCGCCGTCGAACCTGGACTGTTCAAGAGCGTACGCAAGGCGTACCGTAAGTCTTGTGAGAGTGCGCTCATTCCACAGAGTCTGCATTGTAACGCGGCGGGCGGTGGGCTGCTAAAGTGCGCCAAAAAACAAAACCGCGACTGGGTGTGGTTCCCAGCCGCGGCCTTGTTTTATGTTTGGAGCTTGGTCCTAGGTTCCCCAGGATGCGCTGCCCGCTCTAACTTTGGTCTTGGTCCTCATTGGCACTGCCTCCTTCTTTAGTCTTAAAGTACTGCTTACTTACGACCCTTAGAGAAGCAAGTGAAACACCAACCGTACCATAAGGGACTGGGACCAATGTACTAAGTAAGGTAAGCTACTGAATATAGGGCATTAATGCATCGCCAGCGCGAGCGAGCACACCCCTCCCGCTCGGGTTCGGCGAGCCTTTTCGACTATCTTTAAGGATATACACCTATCCACCCGGATAGGGCTTTCCCCTTAAGGAGTCCCAGGCCCCCGCATGCAGACCAGCGCGCCGGTAATTCGATATACTTACGCCCATAGCATGCCCGATATTCCCGCTGAACTTGAGGCGGTGGCTGGCCCACTCAAGGGAAGTTGTATCCCGCTTACCGAAGACGAAGTCTCGTTCGGGCGGGAACCTTCCAATCAAATTTCGCTGCTAGACGCCGCCGTATCCCGCAAACACTGCGTGATCACGCGTAATGCTGGGCAATTCAAGATCCAAGATCTGAATAGCCGTAACAGTACTTTCGTGAATGGCCTTCCCGTCACCGAGCGCACACTCGCCTCCGGGGACGAAATCAAGATCGGAAACTCGCTCTTCGTGTTCGTACTGCCGGAAGCGGAAGGAGCCAAAAGCAATTCCACGTCGGTGGAGTTCGACCAGACCGCGGGGGCCGGCGGATCCACCATCATCTTGCGCAAGCAGGACGCGCGTTATCTGCGCGATCTCGAAGACATCCGTCTTGAAAGCGTTAAGTCCGCCAGCCGGACCCTGGGCGATCTGAACGCGCTGCTGCGCATCAGCAAGGCGGTCAACTCCGTACGGGGCCTGGAAGCGCTGGAAAAACAGCTGCTCGAATGCATCTTCGAGGTGGCGCCGGCGGACCGTGCCGCCATCCTCCTGTGCGAACATGACGCCGAGCAATGGACCTCGGTGTTCGGATGGGATCGGCAAGGGGGACCCAGTCAGGCCGTGCAAGTCAGCCGGACCATCGTCTCGCAGGTGCTTTCCGATGGCGTGGCCGTGCTCTCCAACGATCTTCCCGCCGAGGAATCCTTCTCCGACACCGCCAGCATCGTGGAGCGGCGCATCCGCAGCGTGCTGGCCGTGCCGCTCGAAGTATTCGACCGCATCCTGGGAGTGATCTACCTGGACGCTTCCAATCCGGACGCGCGCTTCGACGAGAATCATCTGCAACTGCTGACCGCCATCGGCAGCATCGCGGCCGCCGCGCTCGACCAGGCGCGCCGCATGGAATCGCTCGAGCAGGAAAATCGCCGGTTACAGGAAGAGATCGGCCTGGACCACAACATGGTGGGCGACAGCCCGCGCATGCGCGACGTCTATCAGTTCATCGCGCGCGTGGCGCCCAGAGACATCACCGTGCTCATCTTCGGCGAAAGCGGGACCGGCAAGGAGCTGGTGGCGCGCGCCATCCATCGCACCAGCAGCCGCGCCAACAAGCCCTGCGTGGCCATCAACTGCGCCGCGCTCGCCGAAAGCCTGCTGGAAAGCGAGCTGTTCGGGCACGAGAAAGGCGCGTTCACCGGCGCCATCGCCCAGAAGAAGGGCAAGCTCGAGGTCGCCGAGGGGGGCACTGTTTTTCTGGACGAGATCGGCGAGCTGGCGCCGCTGCTCCAGGCCAAGCTGCTGCGCGTGCTGCAGGAGCGCGAATTCGAACGGGTGGGCGGCACGCGCACCATCAAGCTGGACGTGCGTTTAATCACGGCCACCAATCGCGACCTGGAAGAAGAGGTCAAGAAGGGCCGCTTCCGCGAGGACCTTTTCTATCGCCTGAACGTGGTGTCGCTCCGCATGCCCGCGCTACGCGAGCGCCGCGAGGACATTCCGCTGCTGGCCAGCTACTTTGCCGCGAAGTTTTCGCAAAGATCCAACCGGCAGGTGCTCGGGGTCTCGCCGCACGCGCGCACTTGTTTGACGAACTACGATTGGCCGGGCAACGTGCGCGAGCTAGAAAACGCCATCGAGCGCGCTGTGGTGTTGGGCTCGACCGACATGATTCTTCCCGAGGATCTGCCCGAGGCGGTGCTCGAAAGAGCGGAATCGGCCGGCGCCACCATGACCGCTTTCCACGACGCCCTGCGCGAGTCCAAGAAGCAACTCATCCTGAACGCCTTTGAGCAGGCGCAAGGCAGCTATACCGAAGCCGCGCACCTGCTGGGCCTGCATCCCAACTATTTGCACCGGCTGATCCGCAACTTGAACATGAAGCAACTGCTGCGGCAAGCGGCGGCGGAATAGAAGACTTGCGTGCCGCGTCGAGACTCATCTCGACGCGTGGTTTGTGTCCGCATGAGTGCGGACACGGCACGCACGAGTGCGTGCGCCATAAGCCTTGCACGATACACTCATAAGACATGAACCAGGGAATCGCGTTCGCTCGAACTCTTCGCGCGCTGGACGCCGACGATTTCCGCGCGTCCAAGTTCGGCCTGCTGGCGGCCGTAATCCTGCTGGTCGCCTGGACTTGGTGGATGCTCGCCGCTCGCGTCCCGCAATATGAGTCCACCGCGAACGTGCGCATCGAGTCCGGACGATTGATCGCCTATTTTCCTCCCGACGCGTTGTTGCGCATTCACGCTGACCAACCCGCGCTGGTACACGTCGACGGCGCCACCTTTTCAGCCCAGGTGCAATCGGTCGCTTCAGACCATGCTGAACTGGTCCTGGCCCCCAACCCCCAATCCCAAATCCCGACTTCGTCACCGGCTTCCGCCGACATCGAAACCACTCGCGTCTCCCCCGCCTCCATCGCACTTCGAACTTTGACCCGCGGCGATCGATGAAGAAGGTGCTCGTTCCCGAGGTTGTCCAAACCTCCAACATGGACTGCGGGCCGGCGGCTCTCAAGTCGCTGCTCGAAGGCTTCGGCATTCCGGTAAACTACGGTCGTCTGCGCGAGGCCTGCCAGACCGGCGTGGATGGCACGTCCATCGACACCATCGAAGAAGTCGCGAATCAGCTGGGGCTGCGGACAGAGCAGATCATGCTGCCCTCCGATCACGTGCTGATCGACGAAGCGCGCGCGCTGCCCGCCATCGCCGTCGTGGTGCTGCCGAGCGGTGTGACGCACTTCGTCATCGTGTGGCGCCGTTTCGGGCGATTCGTTGAATTGATGGACCCCGCCGTCGGGCGCCGTTGGGTGAGCGCCACACGCTTTTTGTCCGATCTCTATCTTCACAAGCAGCCCGTTGCTGTCGACGATTGGCGAAGTTATACCGGGTCCGAGGGTTTTCTCGGTCCTCTGCGTCATCGCCTGCATTCGCTCGGAATCGACAACGACCAAGCCGTCATCACGGCCATCAATGTCCCAGGCTGGCGATCGCTAGCGGCTTTGGATGCGGGCGTTCGAATGCTTAAATCCCTTGCCCGATCGGGAGCCGTCAATCGCGGTTCCGAGTGCGAGCGGCTGCTTCTGACGCTGATCGAGGACGATAGCGCGATTCCCGAACATTATTGGTCCGTTCAACCAGGTGCGGAAGATGACCAACTGATCATGCGCGGGGCGGTTTTGGTTCGGGCGTTAGGAGTTGGAGGAACGGCGCCCTCGTCGCCCGAACTATTAGCCGTGCTGCAACAGCCCTCCACGCGCCCCGGCGCCGAGTTGCTGCGATTGCTGCGCGCTGACGGAGCGTTCACTCCCATCGCGATCGCCAGCGCTCTTGCCTTATCCTCGGCCGCCGTCATCTTCGAGGCCATCCTCTTTCGCGGATTAATCGATTTTGGCCGCAGCCTCTTCGCCGTCACCGTGGCGTTATCGGCGGTCCTCCTCTTGCTTGAAATTCCCATTACCTCCGCTCTGCTGCGATTCGGCCGGCGCCTGGAAATCCGTCTGCGCCTGGCGTTCTTAGAAAAACTTCCGCGCCTCGGCGACCGCTACTTCCAGAGCCGCCCCAAGTCGGACATGGCCGAGCGCAGCCACAGCATTCATCTGATCCGCCGGCTTCCCGAACTCGGCGGCCAGCTTCTGCGCTATAGCTTTGAAATCGTTTTCACCGCGGCGGGTATTATCTGGATCGATCCGGCCGCGGCCCCCATCGCGCTGCTGGCCGCATTCGCCGCCATTGCGATTCCGCTCGCATCGCAGCCCGTATTGATGGAACGCGATCTGCGTCTGCGGACGCATGCGGGCGCGCTCACGCACTTCTATTTGGACGCATTGCTCGGATTAATCGCTATCCACACCCACGGCGGACAACCAGCAGTGCGCCGGGAGCACGAGTCGCTGCTCACCGAATGGGCGCGCGCGGGCTTGAATCTGCAGCGCGCGGTCCTTTCGCTCGAAACCCTCCAGTTTCTTGTGGGGTTCGGACTCGCCATCTGGCTGCTGGCGTCCCACCTCGCACGTGGCGGGCAAGCCGGCGCGGTGTTGCTCTTGGTCTATTGGGCGCTCAATCTGCCGGCGCTCGGCCAGGAAGTCGCGATCATTGCATGGCAGTATCCGTCGTATCGCAACATCACGCTGCGACTACTCGAGCCCCTTGGGGCGTTAGAACAGCGCGCGCCGGGAGTCGCTGCCGAGCCCCAACCCGGTCCCGCCGTCTCCATCGCTTTCGAAAACGTGAGCGTCGTCGCCGCCGGGCATAGGGTGCTCCGCGATATCAACCTCTCCGTCGCCCCCGGAACACACGTTGCGATCGTCGGCGCTTCGGGAGCCGGCAAGTCGAGCCTGGTTGGGCTGCTGCTCGGCTGGTATCGCGCGGCATCCGGCCGCGTCTTGGTGGATGGCGTCGAACTGGACGACTCGTGCCTCGATCGATTGCGTCCGCACATCGCCTGGGTGGACCCGGCGGTGCAACTCTGGAACAAGCCGCTGCTCGAAAATTTGCAATACGGTTTGCCAGGCGGACCGAACATGCCGATCGAGAGCGCGATCGATGCGGCGGACTTGGCCCGCGTGATCGAGCGGCTTCCCCATGGCCTTGAGACCCCGCTCGGGGAAGCTGGCGGATTGGTCTCGGGAGGCGAAGGCCAGCGGGTGCGCCTCGGCCGCGCGCTGCTGCGTCCCGGCGTGCGCCTGGCGATTCTCGACGAGCCGTTTCGCGGCCTGGATTTTGAGCAGCGCCACCAGTTGCTGGCCCGCTCGCGCGAGATCTGGCGCGACGCCACTCTGCTCGCCATCTCACACGATATTGCGGAGGCGATTGCCTTCCCGCGCGTGCTGGTGCTCGAAGACGGGAGGATTGTCGAAGACGGCGATCCAAGCGAGCTGGCGCGCAATCCCGAATCGCGCTTCCACGCCATGCTCAAAGCCGAAAGCGCCATTCACGAAGAGTTCTGGAACGGAGCGGAGTGGCGTCACCTGCGTCTGCACAATGGCCAACTCACTTCCTGATTCGTGGCTCTGGCCCGCTACCCAACTGGGTCATGTGGCGCACGCACTCCTGCGTGCCGCGTCGCCACTCGTGGCGACGCCTCCCCCTAAGGCTGACGTCGACGCTCTGGCCAATTGGCTCGAATCCGCCGCCCTAACCATGGGCTTCGAAGCGCAGCCGACCGAAACGACGTACGCGGATTTCGAACGACACCTGCGACACATCGGCCCCGCGCTGCTCCACGTCCCCACCGAAGCCGGCCCCGCGTTCCTAGCGATTCTCCCGGGTCGGATACTGCTCACACCCGCGCTGACAAAAGTCCGCGTCAATCCCGCCATCATCCGCTCCGCGCTGTGCGCCAGCGTCGAAGCGCCCATCCTGCGCGAAATTCAGCAAACACTCGATCGCGCCCAGATCCCGCCCGCAAAACAATCCCGCGCGCGCAACGCCATCCTGCGCGAACGTCTCAGCTCCAAACGAATCCGCGGCATCTGGCTTCTCCGCCTGCCTCCGGGCGCGAACTTCCGGGAACAACTGCGCCACGCGCATATTCCCCGCCGGCTCGTGGCGCTCGCCAGCGCCCACGCAGTTCAATACCTGCTGTGGATCCTGGCGTGGTACGTCGTCGGCTCCAACGTCTTGCGCGGGGGGACGGATCGCGGATGGCTGATTCCCTGGTCGCTGCTCTTGCTGACGCTGGTCCCGCTGCGAGTCTTCATCACGCGCTTGCAAGGCTGGGTCGCCATCGGCGCGGGCGCGCTGTTGAAGCAGCGGCTCTTCTTCGGCTCGCTGCGCTTGGATCCCGACAGCCTCCGCCATCAAGGCGCCGGGCAACTGTTGGGACGCGTGCTCGAATCGGAAGCGGTGGAAGCGCTGGCGCTGAGCGGAGGATTTCTCGCCTTGGTCGCGCTCATCGAAATCGTGGTCGCGATGTTTGTGCTGGCTGCCGGCGCGGGCGGCCTGCTGCAATCGGCGCTGCTCTTTGTGTGGCTCCTCGTCGCGTCCGGAATCGCCTGGAGCTATTTCCAACGCAACCGGTCCTGGACCGATGTTCGCCTCGCGATGACGCACGATTTGGTCGAGAGCATGGCCGGGCATCGCACGCGCCTGGCGCAGCTTCCCTTTGATCGCTGGCACGACGGCGAAGATGAGGCGCTCGAAAAGTATTTGAAAAGCTCGAAAGCCATGGATCAATCCACCGCCAGGCTGATCGCCCTGGTCCCTCGCGGTTGGCTGGTGGTCGGCCTTTTGGGTTTAGCACCCGCGTTTGTGGAAGGCGCCGCTTCACCCGCGCGCGTCGCGATCGCCGTCGGCGGCACGTTGCTTGCCTACCGGGCGTGGAAACGGCTCGCGGCCGGCGCCTGGCAGTTGGCCGGCGCCGCGGTGGCCTGGCAGCGAACGTCCGTTCTCTTCCGCGCCGCCACGCGCCAGGAGTTACCGGGCGCTCTCGATGTCGTCCCCCCGATCACTCCGCTCGGGGTGGAAGCTCGCGACCTCGTGTTCCACTACAGCGGCCGATCGGAACCTGTGCTGCGCGGCGCAAATTTGCAAATCGCGATGGGCGATCGCCTGGTTCTCGAAGGCCCGTCGGGCGGAGGGAAATCGACGCTCGTCTCGCTGCTCACCGGCATACGCGATCCCAACTCGGGCAGCGTGCTCATCGACGGACTCGATCGCAAGGCGCTCGGCGCCGCCCAATGGCGCAGACGCCTGGCTGCCGCGCCGCAGTTCCATGAGAATCACGTGCTCGCAGAAACATTTGCCTTCAATTTGTTCTTGGGACGTCCCGCTATTCTTACTCCCGCCGATTTCGAGGAAGCGCAAGCCATTTGCGGCGAGCTCGGGCTGGGAGATTTACTGGATAGAATGCCCGCCGGCATGCTCCAACTGGTGGGTGAAACCGGCTGGCAGCTTTCGCACGGCGAACGCAGCCGCTTGTACATCGCTCGCGCTCTGCTGCAGGACGCCGAACTGGTGGTGCTGGATGAAAGCTTCGCGGCGCTCGATCCCGAGAACCTAAAGCGGGCCGTGGAGTGCGTCGTCAAACGCGCGCGGTCGTTACTCGTGATCGCGCACCGTTGATTATTTCAATCCGTCCGCCAAATACAGCGTGCAAATATCGCGCTGAAACGAGTACGCATACGCGTCGCCATCGGGGGTCATGGCCACTTGAATAATCCGCACGCCCACCGGGTCGGCCGGCTTCAGTTCCTTCCACGGCTCCTCGCGGCCGCTCGCCAGATCCAACCGGTCGATCTTCACCGCCGTGAGGCCTTCGTTCTGCCGCAAGAACAAGGAGCGCCCGTCCGCGCTCCAGCGCACGACAGATTCCCCGGCTGGCACGTCAACGGCCGGCTTCGGCGCCGCGCCTGCGATCGGAACCAGAGTGAGCTTTCCCGCCGCCACCGCAGTCAGGTATTTTCCATCCGGCGAGACATGCGTCGCCGTCATTCCTTCGGGCGTCAGAGGCGTCGGCGCGCCCCCGCGGGTATCCTGCATGTAAGTGCGCATGGGCCGGTTCGGCTCATTGCCGGTGAACAGCAGTTTCTCTCCGTCGGGAAACCATTCCACGCGCTCGTAGTGCATGCCGGGCGTGCTAAGAACGCGGGCCTCTCCGGGGCCGGTGGGCAGCAGGCTCAGCTCGGTCCGCGGGCCGTTGTTCACAATGCACGCCACAAACTTTCCGTCCGGCGACAGCGCGGGACGATTGCCATCGCCCAGCCGCACGGCCTGAGAGCCGTCCGTCTTGCGGACATAAATGGCGGGATTGCGCGCCTGCCCATAGGAAAGTTCCACGAACAGGATGGTCTTGCCGTCCGCGGAAATATCGTAGACCCGGCTGGCGTCGAACCACGAGAGATCGCTTTCCTGCTTGGCGCCGGGAGCCAGCGCGGAAATCCCCAGACGCGAATCGACCACGGTGACCAGAACCTTCTTATCCCGCGCGATATCGTCCACCAACATCGAAGCCGGCGTCTCAACAACCAGGCGCTCTTTTCCGCTGAGCGTGACGGCGCGTAAAGCCGGTTCTCCGCCCGCCTTCGCCCCGCCGAACCAGATTTCTGCACCGCCGGGCGACCACGCAAGGCCGCCCAGCGCCTGCCAACCGCGCGACAACGCACGTTTCTTGCCGTGCATGTCCAGCACTGTCACGGTATAGTCGCCCACATCGTTGTCGTGTTCGAAAAAAGCGATCAAGTCGCCCTTGGGCGAAACGCGCAGCAGCTCGGGCATTCGTCCGTCGTTTTCATAGCGCACGGTTCCGATGGGATACTCGATCCGATTCTTACCCCCCACCGTGCGCGAGACGGCGAGCGTGGAACCATCGGGCGACCAATCGGCGTCATTGACGTTTTCAAGAATTTCGCGCGGCGCTCCTCCCGACAACGGCACTCGCGCCAGCGTTCCCGCGGTTCCGTTCGTAGTGGGTCCCAGCAGAATGGCCATTTCTCCCGCCACGCTGATCGCCAGGATTCGGCCTTCCGGCAAATCCAGCGGCCGATATTCGCGGCTGCCGGGGCGCATGGAAAAAATATTGGTCGGCTCATTGGCCCACTGCGCGCTGAACACCACGGTCTGGCCATCCGGGGAAAACTTCGCCGATGGGATTTCGCCGCGCCGGTAAGTGAGGCGCTCGAAGGTGGGCTGTACCGGCCTCAGAAATTTCCAACCGGCATAGACGCCGGCCAGCAGAGCAAGCACGATCAACGCGGGCCACAGGTAAACGCGAATACTTCGCTGCGGCTGAACAACCACCGGCCCACCGGCCGCCATTCCCAGCTTGCCCGCTTCCAGTTCCTCCAGCACGTCTTCCAGCGCGACTTTAATATCGGCCATGCTTTGCCAGCGCCGCTGCGGATCCTTGCGCAGGCAGCGGCTGATAATACGCTCCACGTCGCGCGGAATGGCCGGCCCGAGTTGACTCGGCGGCACGGGATCGGAATGCAGCACCGACGCCAGCGTGGAAAGCTTCGAGTCGCCTAAAAAGGCGCGCTTGCCCGTCACCATCTCGTACAACACGGCGCCGAACGAAAAAATATCCGAGCGCGCGTCCACGGTGTGGCCGTCCGCCTGCTCCGGCGACATGTAGGCTACCGTGCCAATGATCGTCCCGGCTTCCGTCCGAAGCACCGCATCCAGGTGAACGCTCTGTGTCAGCGCAAAAACGTCCGGTTCCTCGGCCTCAGTCAGCTTGGCCAGGCCGAAGTCGAGAATCTTCACTTCGCCGCTCTCGTTGACGATCACGTTGGCGGGCTTCAGATCGCGGTGTACGATGCCCGCGTTATGCGCAGCCACTAAACCGTCGGCGATCTGGATGGCGTAACGCAGCGCGTCATTGAGACGGATGCCTTTGCGGCCGATCAGCCGGTCCAGCGTCTTGCCGGCCACGTACTCCATCGCGATGAAATCCACCGGCTGCCCATCCACCTGCCCGGTGTCGATATCGAAAATGGTGACGATGTGCCGATTGCTTAAGGCCGAGGCGGATTTCGCCTCTTGGGAAAATCGCGCCCGGCGGTCGGCGTTGGCCACCGCCGTGGATGGCAGAACCTTGACGGCGACCGAGCGGTCCAGATGGGTGTCCAGCGCGCGATAAACAACGCCCATCCCTCCCGCGCCCAGCTTGGCCTCGATGCGATAGTGCCGGAGAGTCTCGCCGATCATTGCCGATTTTCCGGTGCCGGATTTTACAGTCCGAGCGTCTATCTTACCATCTGCCGTTTTGGAACGTTTGACCGGACATTTGTTTGGCCCCAGTGTGGCGCACGCAGCCGGCCTTGGCTTAACTCACCATGGAAACCAATCCGCGCTCCTTCAGACCATTAATGGCCAGACCGTAGCGGCCCCGCACCCCGGTCTTCTCGAAGATATGCTTCAGATGGATCTTGACCGTTCCCGGGCGGATACCCAGTTCGAGCGCAATCTCCTTGTTCTTGAACCCCTGCTCCACCATTTCGAGCACCTGGTGCTCGCGCGGGGTCAGCTCCGAACGCGGGTAGCGCTCCGGCCGCGCCGAATCGCGAAACACGCAATCCTCCATCCAGCTTCGTCCCGACGCCACGGTGCGCAGGCAGCTCAGGATGCTGTTCAAGTCCGCCGTCTTCCGAACAATGCCCTTGGCGCCCGCCTGCAACAGACGCAGCGCTTCGGCTTCGGTCATCGAAACGCCCCAGACCGTGACAGCCGGCGCGGCGTCCGCCAGTTTCAAGTCATGAATCCAATCCAGGACGATTCGCATGCCGAATCCCTTGTCCACGATCACCATGTCGGGCCGCTGGACAGTCACCAACTGCGTGGCTGTTTCCAGCGAATTCAAGGACGCCAGGAACTCCAGGTCTCCGGCTGCGGCCAGCAAGGTTCGTAATCCTTCCGCCGATATCGGTTGTGTGTCGCACACGACGACAGTCTTCTTCGAGTGGTCTTCGCTCATTTTGGTTTCTTACCAGCCGACACGCCTTTCTCATGCGGGCCTCAGTTTGATTCATGAATCAAACTAAGCCTTATCGACGAGTGTGTTCGAATGTTTAGTTGATCGGGTGGGTGAAGGCTCTCATGTTATCATCGACACTAGCCGATTTGATCGTGTAGGACCCTCGTAATCGAAGGTCCGCAGTGCATCCATGCCCCAGTCTGACGCCCCGAAATTCAGCGGTACCTGGAAAGCGCTGTTCATTTGCCCTAACCAAAAGATAATCCGTGACTTAGCGCCGCTGCTCCGCAAGCATTTGCCCACCTTTTCCGGGCACGATTTGAACACCTATCCAATGCGCCACCAACTGGCCGAGGTGCTTAGTGCGGAGACCCCCAATCTGTGCCTGCTCGAGATCGGAGAAACGCGCGACGCCGGGTTGACTCTTATCTCCGACTTGCTGCGCCTGGACGCCAAGCTGCCGATCATCGTGGTGCTCCCGAGCAACGATCCTGAGGTGGTGCTGCGCTGTCTGCGCCAGGGCGCCAGCGATTTTCTGATTCCTCCCTTCACTTCCGAGCAAGTGGAAGGGGCGCTCCAAAAGATTGCCCGCCTGCAGCCCAATCGCCCCATCGGCGGCGGCGGCAAAGTCTATTGCATTATGCCCGCCAAAGGCGGCTGCGGCGCCAGCACCATCGCGAGCAATCTGGCCTATCAGATGAAGCGCGGCGCCAAGCGCATTCTTCTAGCAGACCTGGATCCGCTGGCCGGAACGCTTTCGTTCCTGCTGAAGATCAAATCCAACTACAGTTTCATGGATGCGCTGGCGCGCTCGCAGGATATCGATGCCGACTTGTGGAAAGCCATCATCACCAGCCGCAACGGCGTCGACGTGCTGCTTTCGCCGGAAGTGATGACGGAAGGAATGAGCGAGCTGAAGGATGCCAGCAGCATCATCGAATATGCGCGCGGCGTATATGACTTGGCGGTGCTCGATACCGGCAGCGTGTACGGAGATTGGAACTTAAGCCAGGCCCAGTTGGCCGACGAGATTTTGCTGGTTACTACCAACGAGCTGACCTCTTTGCAAGCCGTGCAACGCGCCCTCAGTTATCTGGACGCCAATAATGTCGGCCGCCACAAGCTGCGTCTCATCGTGAACCGCTATGACCGTCACACCGGGCTGAGC
>Ga0182024_10008319_pt1 | contig 21952 bp, 20 predicted proteins | sample P32metaG_FD_120480 | JGI IMG/M metagenome (GOLD analysis project Ga0182024, IMG submission 120480) | Permafrost microbial communities from Stordalen Mire, Sweden - P3-2 metaG (Illumina Assembly) | ecosystem: Environmental > Terrestrial > Soil > Wetlands > Permafrost | place: Sweden: Stordalen...
GCTGGGGCGCGCCGCCAAAGTTTGATTTCACGCCTTGCCCGCACTGGGAAGTCGGGGAGCGCGCGGGGATTCTGGATCTGTCCGCCGCCGCCAAAATCACCGGTGCCCGTTTTGCGGTCTATAAAGGCTGGGGAGCACGCCTCGAACGGGCCCTTGCTAATTTTTTTCTCGATGTACACACCCGCGAGCATGGCTACACGGAAATTTTGCCGCCCTTTTTAGTGAATAGCGCCTCGCTGCAGGGGTCCGGCCAATTACCAAAATTCGCTGCCGACCTTTTCAAAATTGAGGGCACTGACTTCTGGCTCACTCCCACGTCGGAAGTCGAGCTACACAATCTTTATCGCGACGAAACGTTAACGGAAAGCCAGCTTCCGATCTTCCTCACTGCCTGGACGGCTTGCTTCCGCTCCGAAGCAGGCGCGGCCGGTAAAGATACACGCGGCATTCTTCGCCAACATCAATTCCAAAAAGTTGAGCTTTTCAAATTTACCCACCCGGAAAAAAGTTATGAGGAGCACGAGGCTCTGGTTCGCAATGCCGAAACAATTCTGCAGAAACTCGGCCTCCACTATCGAACGGTTCTGCTGTGCACCGGGGATATGGGCTTTGCCTCCGCAAAAACCTATGACATAGAAGTGTGGCTACCCGCTACAAACGAATTTCGCGAAATTTCCTCGTGTTCTAACTGTGAGACATTTCAAGCGCGTCGAGCGGGCATCCGTTTTAAGCCCGCAAGCGGCGGCAAAAGCGATTTTGTGCATACGCTGAATGGCTCGGGACTCGCCGTGGGGCGCGCCTGGATCGCCATAATCGAAAACTATCAACAGCAGGACGGGTCGGTTGTGCTTCCCGAAGTATTGCGCTCATACATGGGCATTGACCGAATTCCGGCGCCGGAGATACCTAAGCGTTAGGACGTCAGTCGAGCGCGTGTTTCTGTCTGTAAGTCCCATAAAATCATTTACCTGGTAACTCTTTCAGGTATCGTTTTCATCGTTGGACGGCCATACCGGGCTTCGCAACTTGCTGAAATTACACCTTTTCGTTTGACGCGCCCTTTTGACCTTGCATACACTCGGTTCACCGCGTCCTTGGTGAGTTCCCGGCTATTGGCCGTCGTTCCATTCCGCCGACGCCAACTGGAATTCGCTAACAATCATTAGCTCTAGACGTATAGACGCGGCCGCAGAGTACGCTATGAACTTTCTCGCTCGATTGATGAGGTTTTTATTCTGGGTGGTGATTGTCTCGTGGGGCGTTCGCCTCGCCGGACGGTTTATCTCCGCTTTGCTGCAGCCCGGCCGGGCCGGTGAGCCGTTAACACCCACCGGCGATTTGAATGCCGAGCAGAGTGGACGGCTGCTGGTGCGCGATCCGGTCTGCGGTGTGCACGTCGCAGAGGAGCGCGCAATTCCTTTGCGTGAAAATGGCGAGTTATTGCATTTCTGTTCGCTAGCCTGCCGCGACGCCTATCTAAATTCTTCGCACAAGCTAGCGGCGAACGCATGATACGGCGTGAACCACCGATAATTGCTGTTCAGCCAAAGTTTTGAATACTGCTCTAGACGAACCGACTTGAGGAAAGGACCCGAGCCGATGGCCACGGTCGCAAAGCCCACAGCCCCGACGAGACAGATTGGCACGCCTCCCATGGTGCCGCGCATCGCACCGCGCGAGGATTTGAATCCGTTCCGTATTGCCCAGATTCAATTTGATATGGCCGCGGAATTTCTGAAGCTTGACCCTGGCTTGCGCCAGATTCTTCGCACGCCCAAGCGCGTTCTGGAAGTTTCCATTCCCACGAAAATGGACAACGGCCAGGTGAAAGTTCTCACTGGTTATCGCGTTCAGCACAATGTTGCACGCGGGCCTGCTAAAGGTGGTGTTCGTTTTCATCCCAACCTTACGCTCGACGAAATGAAAGCTCTGGCCGCCGGTATGACCTGGAAGACCGCAACCGTGAACGTGCCTTTTGGGGGCGCGCAGGGCGGGGTAATTTGCGATTCGAAACGCATGTCCAAAGGCGAGCTTGAGCGCGTAACGCGCCGTTATGCCAGCGAAATTCTGCCACTCATCGGACCGTATCTGGATATTCCTGCTCCTGACGTGTATACCGACGCGCAGACGATGGCGTGGATGATGGACACCTACGCAATGACGGTGGGGCATGCGGCGCACGGGTCAGTTACCGGGAAACCGTCGTCCGTCGGCGGCTCGAATGGCCGCGAAGAAGCGATGGCTCGCGGCCTGGTCGCCGTCGTCGAAGAAGCATGCAAGCTTAAAAAGATCGCGCTCCGCGGAGCCACCGTCGCTATTCAAGGCTTCGGCCATTCAGGAGCCACCGTCGCGCAGGTTTTTGCCGAGAAAAAAGCCAAAATTATCGCTCTAAGTGATACTCGGGGAGGCGTAACCAATTCGCGTGGCATCGACCCTATCAAAGCCATTCGCTATAAGGAGCGCTCCGGAACAGTGGTAGGCATGCCCGGCGCTTCGCGCACTACCAACGACGAATTGCTCACCATGAAGTGCGACATCCTGGTGCCTGCTGCACTCGAAAACGTGATCACTCTGAATAACGCGGAAGCCATCAAGGCGCGCATTGTTGCCGAAGCGGCCAACGGACCGACCACTCCGCACGCCGATGAAATTCTGGCTCGCAAGGGAATCACGGTGCTGCCGGACATTCTCGCTAACGCCGGCGGCGTGACGGTGAGCTATTTTGAGTGGGTGCAAAACCAGCAAGGATTGGTCTGGGACGCGGAAGAGGTAAATGCCCGCCTGCAAAAAACGATCGTGCGCGCTTTTCATGAAATGGTGGAAACCATGCGTAAGCATCACGTGCCGCCGCGCGCCGGCGCCATGATTCTGGCGGTGGGGCGCGTCGCGGAAGCCACACTGGTCCGAGGTTTGTTCCCGTAACGCTGAAATATTTCTAAGCCGGCCGCTATACCACAACTGTTAGAAGCCCTACCCTGCATTTTTTCGAAAACTTTTTCTTGCGTCGCACCTCTTGCGCGCGTACATTCGCAATTGCCGGTGCGTTTTTGGTTGGTTTCCAAAAGCGCCCGGCAATTTTCGCTTGGAGTGAAATTGTGGCGAAATAGTGGCGCTGATTTTTGACCTGAAACCTGTCGCGCCGGAAGAGACTAAAAATTTGTGCGGCTTGCTGGATGAGTCGCTGAGGATTAAGCACGGAAAATGTCCAACCACATAAACGTGGCTCCCAATTTATTGCTCACCATTGCGGGATTCGATCCTTCTTGCGGCGCGGGCATCGCGGCCGATCTCAAAACTTTTGCCGCTCACGGTTGTTACGGGGTGGCGGCGATCACGTCGCTGACGGTGCAAAGTACCGAAGGAGTGCAGGCGATCCACAACACTCCCAGCGCCGAGCTGCGCGAACAACTGGAAGTATTGGCTAAAGACTGCGACATCGCGGCGGTAAAGATCGGCATGCTCGGCAATCGCGGGAACGCGGTGGTCGTTGCTGAGTTTCTGGATGCACATAAATTCGCGCATGTAGTACATGACCCGGTGATGAAATCCTCCAGCGGAGCGGAGCTGCTGGATGCCGCGGGGCTGAAATATCTCATTACAGAGTTGCTGAAACGGTCCACGGTCATTACCCCCAATGTGCCAGAGGCGGAAATTTTAACCGGGCTGGAGATCAAGGACGTAGCCGGCATGGAAGCGGCCGCCAGAAAGATTGTCGAGATGGGCGCGCACGGCGTAATCGTCAAAGGCGGTCACATGGAGCGCGCCATCGACGTACTTTTTGACGGCGAAACAATTACTCTACTAGGCGGCGACCGGGTAAAAGCGAACAATAATCACGGCACGGGTTGCACCTTCGCGTCGGCGGTTGCGGCGCAGTTGGCGTCTGGCCGTGGACTGACGGAAGCCGCTATGCTCGCCAAGGCCTACGTGACGAAAGCTATTGAGAAGGGCTACGCCATCGGCAAAGGCCGCATCCCGTTGGATCATTTCTACCGCTTGCGCACTGAACCGCCGGCGCGTGGGATCCATGAAGTGCCGCAACATGGTATGCATCCGGCTGCGGAACCCACTGCGCACTAATTCAGTCGGGGAATTCGGGGAAATATTTCCGAGCGCGAGTGATCGAAGTTCTTGTCTTAAGCAGAAGATCGCGGTTATCGTTTCCAAACTACACGGCCGGCAACAATTGTGGCCATGGGCGCGCCCTTGAAGCTGCGCCCATCAAACGGTGAATTCCGCGATTTGCTGGATGAATCTTTAACGTGATAAGTCCAATCATGGTCCGTCGAAAAAATCGTCAGGTCGGCCGTTTCTCCCTTCGCAATTTTTCGTTCCAGACCAAGCACGCGCGCCGGACCGGTAGTAAATGATTCCACCATCCGCATTAGCGTGATCTTGCCGCCGTGCACGAGCTCGAGCCCGAGCCCCAGCGCCGTTTCAAATCCCAAAATGCCGAAAGGCGCGCGATCAAACTCCACATCCTTCAAAGCCGGCTCGTGAGGCGCGTGATCGGTGGCGATCGCATCCACGGTGCCGTCCGCTAGTCCAGCCAGCAGTGCGTCACGGTCTTCTCGCGCGGCCAATGGCGGATTCATTTTGAATCGCGAATCATATTGCACGTCCTCATCGATCAGTGTGAAGTGATGTGGCGTCACCTCGCAGGTGACCTTTAACCCACGCTGTTTCGCCCACCGCACCAATTCCAGCGAACTGCGCGAGGAGAGATGCGCAATATGCAGCCGGGCATCTGTTAATTCCGCCAACTGAACGTCCCGCGCCACACACACCGACTCAGCAGCGGCAGGCATTCCGCGCAATCCCAGCCGCGTGGAGGTAACCCCTTCGCGCATCACCGCGCCATGCGCCAGGGAAACATCTTCGGCGTGTTCAATCACCGGAAGGTTAAGCGATTGGCAATAGTCCATCACTTGGCGCGCCAATTTCGCCGTAGCGATCGGCTTGCCATCATCGGACACCGCGACGATTCCAGCGTCTTTCATCGCCGCAATTTCGGCGATGTTTTCTCCTTTGCTTCCCACTGACGCCGCGCCGATCGGCCAGACCCGCACGCTGCCGGTCGATTTAGCGCGATCCACAATAAATCGCGTAACCGATGCGTTGTCATTCACGGGTTTCGTGTTTGGCATGCAACACACCGCGGTAAAACCGCCGCGCGCCGCTGCTCGCGTACCAGTCTCGATGCTCTCCGAAGACTCCTGGCCGGGTTCCCTCAAATGCACATGCATGTCGATAAAACCCGGCGCGATGATCAATCCGGCCGCGTCGAAAATTTCTGCATCGCGCGCGCGAGCAATCTTTCCTGGCGCGCTAATCTCAGCGATTTTCTCTCCGTCGAGAAGAATGTCCTGCGCCGCGTCGGTTTTACTCGCGGGATCCAGCACCCGGCCGTTCTTAATCAGCAGCATGCGTGGATTCCTTTTTTTCTGGCGAGGCGTTTGGGGCACCCGATGCCTCATCCGCGAGGGCGCTTTCTCCGCCTTCTGTGGCGCCGGACATCAGCAAAAACAGCAACGCCATGCGCACGGCGATGCCGTTGGTCACCTGTTCGAGGACGCACGACTGCGGTCCATCGGCCACCTCCGGCGAAATTTCCACCCCGCGATTCATGGGGCCAGGATGCAGGATAAGCGCGTTTGGATTGGCGAGGCGCAACCGCTCGGCGTTCAGTTGATACAGTAAAATATATTCTTCCGCGGAAAGCGTGGGCTCGTACATTCGTTCGGTTTGCACCCGGAGCACGAGGATCACGTCCGCGTCTTCAAGTCCGTCCTCGATTCGTGACACGCGGCGAATCAGGCATCCCGGAGGACCGATCTGTTCCAGCTCGCGCGGGACCCACATTGCCGGGCCGCACAAAGTGAACTGGCCGCCGAATTTTCCAAGCAGGTGAATATTCGAACGGGCCACGCGACTGTGTTGAATATCGCCCAGAATGGTGACTTTCAAGTTTTCGATGGAGCCGCGGCGGTCCCGGATAGTCAGCGCGTCCAGCAACCCTTGCGAGGGGTGCTCGTGGGTGCCGTCGCCGGCGTTGATCACTGGTATGTCAAGGTTGCGCGCTACGAAATCTGCCGCGCCAGAGGCCGCGTGGCGCATCACCAGGCAATCCGGTTTCATGGCGTTCAGCGTATACACGGTATCGAGAAGCGATTCGCCTTTTTTCAAGCTGGACGCTTCCGCTTGGAGGTTCATGGTGTCCGCGCCCAGTCGCGAAGCCGCAGTGCTAAAGCTAATGCGCGTACGCGTGGAATTCTCGAAGAACGCCAGAGTGACGGTTTTCCCACGTAATGTGGCTAGTTTTTTCAGGGGATGCCGCTGAATTTCCTGAAATAGTTTGCTTTGGTCCAGAAGAAAAGTTAGTTCGTCCGCGCTGAGCGGTTCAAGGGCCAGGAGATCGCGAAAACGGTAGGTCACATCGTCACTTATGGAATTGCCGGCCAATCTTCTTACGGTTCGAACAGCAACGAAACGCTGATCAATTCTTATTAACTGGTCATGAAAATATTCCTACGGCTCGACGCGATCGACCAGCACTACACGCTCTTCGCTGTCGATCTCTCGCAGGCGTACTTCCACAATTTCTGTATCGCTGGTTTGCACACTGCGGCCCACATACTGGGCTTCGATGGGCATTTCACGATGGCCGCGATCAATCAGCACACACAACGACACGCGCTTTGGCCGGCCCAGGTCGAACAAGCCATTCATCGCGGCGCGGATGGTCCGCCCGGTATATAAAACGTCGTCCACCAGCACCAGGTCCATGTTATCCACGCCAAAAGAGATATCGGAAGATTGCAGCACCGCATGGGAAGCCACTTTGGAGAGATCGTCGCGGTACAAAGTAATGTCCAGCGTTCCGACCGGCACTTCCACGCCATCGATCCCCCGCATGGCTTTTGCGATTCGCTGCGCCAGGGGCACGCCGCGGCGCCGGACACCGATCAGCGCCAGATGCTTCGTCCCGCCGGATTTCTCCACAATTTCGTGCGCCAGCCGCTGAATGGTCCGATCGATTTCAGACGCGGACATGAGCTGAGACTTTTCGACGATGCGCATAAGTTCGCGTAATCCTATCATTCCTGCCGCACTGCGGCCAATGCAACCGTCGCGTAACATTTGGATGATAAACTGCCAAGTTCTTCTGGAGGAATTCAGGATGACTGCTGTGATCCCAGGGTTTATCGATCGTGCAAATAAGATTGTGGCGATGGCATTGTTTTTTGTACTGCCCATCGGGTTGCCGATGGCAGCACAGGAATCTCCGTCACCAAAGGCTGTCCACAAAAGCAGCACGAAAGAGGAGGCTCGCGAGCCAAGTAAGCCGAAACTCGTGGTGATTCTGGTGGTCGATCAGATGCGCGGTGATTACATTGATAAATTTCAGCAGCAGTGGACAGGCGGTTTGAAACGCCTCGTCGATGAAGGCGCGTGGTTCCACGAAGCTGCCTACCCGTATGGCGCCACGGAGACTTGCGTCGGCCATTCCACGATTTCCACGGGAGCATTTCCCGCGAGCCACGGAATGATCGGCAATGAATGGTGGGATCGCGAGCAGCAGAAGGAAATAACGTGTACCGCGGATGCGTCGGTAAAAAATATCGCCTACGATGGCTCGGCCACTCCTGGTGGAGGCGATCCCACGGGCAGCACGCATGGGTCGACGCCAAACAGCGCGGGAGACAGCGCCGCCAGAATGCTGATCCCTGCGTTTGCAGAAGAATTGAAGTTTCAGGCCGGAGCGGGCACGCGCGTCGTGGCCATGTCGCTCAAAGCGCGCGCCGCTATCACGATGGCCGGGCATCAAGCGGATTCTGTAACGTGGTGGGACGGTGCGTCTGGTTTATGGCAAACGTCGTCAGCCTATCCACAAGCGCCGTTCATCGCCGAATTTGTAAAATTGCATCCCATCACGGAAGACTACGGTAAGACGTGGGCGCCTCTTCTGCCGGAGTCAGCGTACTTATACGACAAAACCGCGGTAAATCCGGGCCAACCTGCCAACTACGGCGCCACATTTCCTCATCTTTTGCGTGGAGGGCCGGAGAGTAAAGGGCCGGACCGCGCCTTTTATTTGCAGTGGGCCACGAGTCCGTACGCCGAAACTTATCTGGCACACATGGCCGAAGATGCCGTGGACAAACTTCAGCTTGGCAGGGGGGCTGGCATTGATTTTCTTTCCGTGAGTTTTTCTTCGCTCGACTATGTCGGACACTCTTTTGGTCCACGCAGCTGGGAAGTGCAGGATGAACTCGTGCGCCTGGACCGCGACCTCGCGGAATTCTTCACGCACCTTGATAACACTGTGGGCCGCGGTAAATATGTCGTCGCATTCAGTTCCGATCACGGTGTTTCGCCTATTCCAGAAGATTTGCGTAAGACCGGGATTGATGCAGGCCGACTCAATCTTGAACAAGTAAAAAATCGAATCGAGCAGGCGCTTGAGCCGTTTCACTTGGCAAAGCCTTCGGTATCTAGAATTGATGGGGCTGATGTGTACTTCACTCCAGGCACCTACGCCAAAGTGAAAAATGATCCGCAAGCGTTGCGAGCTGCAATCGAGGCGATTCAGGATAGTCCCGGAGTAGCTCGCGTATATCAAGCTGAGGAAGTGGACGACCGGCCGGCCACGCGCAATCCGATACATGCCGCTGAAGCTGCAGGTTTTTTTAAATCGCGGAGTGGCGATTTGCTTATCGTTCCCAAGCCGTACTGGGTCTGGGATTATTCCGCGCCAGGAAAATCGGGCCGCAACGGTGGCACTTCGCACGGCACACCGAATTATTATGATCAACGCGTTCCGGTGATTTTGATGGGACCGGGAATTCGTCGTGGAAAATATTATGAAACGGCTACACCTGCGGACATTGCGCCAACGCTTGCAACTCTTTGCGGCATCACCTTGGCTACGCAGGATGGCAGGACGCTGGGCGAAGCTCTTGAGGCTCCGTCCACGGCGGCGCTTTCATCTTCGCAGACACGATCCACAAAAGATCGCCGCACACCCGCTGATCGCTAAATTTGCAAAGTAGCAAGCAGCCTGTTGACCGGGAATCTCCACCGCGCCGTTCGCGCTTCGTGTTATCCTGCAGCGGATGTGACCTCCGCTGGCCCTGTCGATCTCAGCGTTAACATCGGCGCTTTGCGCCTCAGAAATCCCATTATTGCAGCGAGCGGAACGTTTGGTTACGGCCTCGAATTTGCCCATCTTGTCAATTTAAACGCCATCGGGGGTTTTGTTACTAAAGGGTTATCCCTCCACCCTATACAGGGTTCTCCTGCTCCACGGCTGTGCCACACACCTTCAGGAATGTTGAATGCCGTCGGGCTCCAAAACGTCGGAGTTCGCGCGTTTGTCGCGGAAAAACTTCCGGTACTAAGAAAATACGTCACCCCCGTAGTAGTTAACATCTTCGGGTATTCACCTGAGGAGTACGCCGAGGTGATCCGCATCCTGGAAGATGCCCCGGGACTGGCGGGGTATGAGCTGAATATTTCCTGCCCCAATGTTAAGCAGGGTGGCATCCAATTTGGTAGCGACCCCGCCATGGTTTCGCAAGTGGTGGGCGTCGCCAGGCGAGCAGCTGCTAGCCGGCCCCTGTGGGTGAAGCTGTCGCCGCTGGTTACAGACATTAGGGTTATCGCCAAAGCAGCGGAGGAGGCTGGGGCGGACGGGTTGACGGTAGCGAACACGTACCCGGCGATGTCGATTGACTTCAAGACCCGCAGGTCCAGGCTGGGATGCCCTACAGGGGGACTCTCCGGCCCTGCTATACGTCCAATAACCCTGAGGCTGGTGTGGGAAGCTGCCAAGGCCGTCAAGATCCCAATCATAGGGCTGGGAGGCATCGAGACGGTCGACGACGTGCTTGAGTACTTATCTGTGGGAGCCAAGGCTGTCCAAGTGGGCACGGCTAGCTTCGTAAGGCCAGGTGCGATAGGAGACTTAGCCTCACAGTTAGAGAGGCGAGCTACAGGGTTTAATGTACAGAATATACAGGGTTTAACTGAAGTTTTGGTACCTAAGTTGGATTGACCGGTCGGGCAGGGGCTGGTACACTTTTCAGTATGATGATGCGAAAAAGACACAATATGCGACGTTCGATTCACATCCTCTACGCGTTCTTCCTGTGGATACCGGTGATGTTCCTAGCCGCCCAATCCATTGATGCGCCTTTGGTGGCCCGGTCAAACGAGCCGGTTAAGCCCCTTAAGACCTGGGCAGGAAACGCCAGCTGGTACGGGCCTAACTTCGACGGTAAGACGACAGCTAACGGAGAAGAGTTCGACTCCGAGGCCCTGACCGCGGCCCACCCCAACCTCCCGTTTGGGTCTATCGTGCGGGTAGTGAACGTCAGGAATGGAAAATTTGAAGTAGTACGCATTAATGACCGCGGTCCTTACCAAGAGGGACGCGAAATTGATGTATCCTATCGCGTGGCCAGAAAGATCGGCTTAACCCATGCCGGAGTTACGAAGGTCCGGTTGGAATTAATGCAGTTACCGCAGCGCCCCTAGAGAGCCCCGGAAGGTCGGGGCCACAAACGTGACCTTGACCTTTGACGCTCATCCGCGAAGTAATCTGATCGTAGCCCTCGATTTTGATTCGTTATCAACCGCGGTAAAGTTCGCCAAGCAGATTGCTCCACTTGTGGGCATGTTTAAAATCGGCGGCCAGCTTTTCACGGCCGCCGGACCTGCGGCAGTTAAAGAGATCGCCGCGCTGGATGTCGGCGTCTTTCTGGATTTGAAATTCCACGATATACCCAACACTGTCGCAGGGGCAGTGCTGTCCGCTGCTTCTTTACCAGGTGTTGAGTTGCTCAACGTGCATGCCCTGGGAGGGAGCGCCATGCTGCACGCGGGCGTTCAAGCCATCAGCGCGGGAGTGGCGATGGGCGCCAATCGCGCCAGGCTTCTCGCGGTGACCATTTTGACCAGCATGGACGACAAGGCTTTGCTGGAAGTCGGAATTGCCGGCCCGGTCACGGACCGCGCGACCAAGCTTGCGGTAATGTCGCAAAAAGCAGGTGTAGATGGCGTCGTAGCTTCCGTACAGGAGGCCTTGGCGATCCGCGAAGCGTGCGGACGCGATTTTCTTATCGTGACTCCGGGCGTACGCCCGAAAGACGAATCGTCTTCAGCGCAGCGCGATGATCAGTCTCGCACCGCGACGCCCACGGAAGCGATCCGTGCCGGAGCGGATTTCATTGTGGTGGGGCGCCCCATACTTGCTGCTCGCGATCCTCGCGCCGCAACTCAAACCATCGTCGAAGAAATTGCCGCGGCGAAGTAATTCTCGTAATTCTCCCCATTTGAATTCGTTGCGGTCGCAATTTGGTCGCGCCTTTCCTTGACCACGGTGCGAGCCGCCGATAAGCTTGTGGTTCTCCTTCCAGGTGAAATGTTAAATGGATCAGATTCACGTTACATTGCCCGACGGCAAAGTCCAGGAAGTGCCCAAGGGCACTACGCCGCTGGAGATTGCCCGCAAAATATCTCCGCGCCTTGCGGATGCAGCGCTCGTGGCACGCATCTCCGCCGGTAATGGCGTGCCGAATCCCAATGCTACAGACAACAGCGAATTGATCGATCTACGCCGCCCGCTGGATTACGATGTGAAGTTGCAGATCCTCACGGAAAAAGATGCGGATGCGCTGTACGTGTTCCGGCATTCAGCAGCGCATTTGCTGGCGGCGGCTGTCACGGAACTTTTCCCCGGCGTCAAGTTGGGCATCGGCCCGCCAATCGATACAGGCTTTTTCTATGAGTTTCTCCGTGAAGAGCCGTTCACTCCGGAAGACCTGGTCAAGATTGAAGCGAAGATGCGGCAGCTTGCGGCGCAAGACTTGCCGAACGAACGCAAACTTCTTTCCAAGCCCGAAGCCATCGAGCTGTACAAAAAAACGAATCAGACATTTAAGTGCGAGCTCGTGGAAGAAAAAGCCACCGAGCCCATGGTTTCGTTTTACACCACCGGGAAATTTATTGATTTTTGCCGCGGCCCGCACATTCCTTCCACCAAGCGGATCACCGCGTTCAAATTGATGAGCGTGGCCGGCGCCTATTGGAAAGGCCAGGAAGCAAATCCGCAGTTACAACGCATTTATGCCGCGGCTTTTTACACCCAGAAAGAACTCGACGAATATTTGCATCGCCTCGAAGAGGCCAAGCGCCGCGATCACCGCAAGCTGGGAGTGGAGCTGGATCTTTTCAGCATTCAGGAAGAAGCCGGCCCGGGACTTATTTTTTGGCATCCCAAGGGCGGGCTGATCCGCAAGATTATGGAGGATTGGCTGCGCGACGAACTGTTGCGCCGCGGCTACGACCTGGTCGTCACCCCACACATCATGAAACTCGATTTGTGGAAGACCAGCGGGCACACCGGCTACTACCGCGAAAACATGTTTGGCCCGGTGGAAGTCGAAAAAACTGACTATCAATTGAAGCCCATGAATTGCCCGGGCCACATCCTGATTTATAAGGCCAGGATGAAAAGTTATCGCGATCTGCCTGTGCGTCTGGCGGAGCTTGGCACCGTTTACCGCTACGAGCGTAGCGGCGTGCTTCACGGTTTGCTGCGTGTTCGCGGTTTTACTCAGGACGACGCGCACATCTTCTGCATGCCTTCGCAAATTGAAAGCGAAGTGGAAGCCTGCTTGGATTTTGCTTTCGCGGTCATGAAGACTTTTGGCTTCGACAAATTTGAGGTTGAACTGAGTGACTGGGACGCGTCCCACCCCGAAAATTACACCGGCAAACCGGAAGACTGGCAGCGCGCCACCGCCGCGCTGGCCGAAACGATGACGCGCATGAATATTCCGTTTAAAAAAATCGATGGAGAAGCGGCATTCTACGGCCCCAAAATCGACGTCAAGTTAATTGATGCCATCGGCCGCCCGTGGCAACTCACCACCGTGCAATTCGATTTCAACTTGCCAGCTCGATTTGGGCTGCAATATATCGGCGAAGATGGCGCCAAGCACGAACCGCTGATGGTTCACCGCGCGTTGCTGGGCTCCGTTGAGCGTTTCTTCGGCATTTTGATTGAGCACTATGCCGGCGCGTTTCCGCTTTGGCTGGCGCCGGTGCAAGTCGAAATCTGTCCGGTCAGCGAAAAAGTTGCCGACTACGCGCGCCACGTGACCGATACGCTCAAGAGCCACGGTTTTCGTGTGCATCTGGATGATCGTAACGAAAAGCTGCCCGCGAAAATTCGCGATGCTCAGCTGCAGAAAATTCCGTACATGCTGGTACTCGGCCCCAAAGAATCCGAAGCCGGGACAGTCTCCGTTCGGCATCGTGCCAAAGGCGACCTCGGCCCGAAACCGCTTCCCGAGGTGATCGAATCGCTAACCAAGGAAGTAGAATCCAAATCTCAATAGAGCCCGCGAGCTTGGCGAACTTCCGCGCTTGGAGTCCGCATGTCCCAAAAAATTCCGCGCCGCACTTTTCTGGCTCTAGCCGGATCCCTGGCCGCCCCAAAACTCTCGCCGGGAGAGGTTGATCCGCCTGTCGTGCTTGATCATATTCTTCTCGGCTGCAACGATCTCGATGGCGGCATCGCCTTCGTCGAAAAACGCACTGGAGTCCGCGCGATTTTCGGTGGCGTTCATCCTGGCCGCGGGACCCGTAATGCACTTCTGTCTCTTGGTGAAAGGCACTATCTCGAAATCATCGCGCCAGACCCGCAGCAAGGCGGAGCGCCAGTTATGCGCAATTTGAGAAAGTTGGCCGAACCGCGACTCGTAGGCTGGGCCGCGCATCCGGGCGACGTTACCCAATTCGCCGCTCAACTCCGCGATAGCGGCATCGACTTCGAGGGCCCCACGCCCGGTTCTCGAAAGCGTCCCGATGGTCGCCTGCTTGAATGGAAAACTCTGAATCTTAAAAATGACGAACAAGGGGTGCTGCCCTTTTTCATCGAGTGGAGCGTCGGCACCGTTCATCCATCCGCCGACGCGCCCTTCGGTTGCAAAATCGAGCGCTTCACTATGTCCGGTCCAAACGAGGTTGAGCTACGAGGCCGCTGCGCTCTACTTAATCTTGATGTGCATGTCGAGCACTCTGAAAAGCTACAACTGTATGCCCGTATCTTCGGACTCAATGGTCACACGATGGAACTCAACTCTTGACCAACAGGCGTCATTGATCGCTACTTTTAAGCCTGCTTTCCGCCTTGTCGCACTACCGCGCTCGCATGCTATACTTTGAAACCCGTCCCTTAGCGGTTTTGTGCTGTGGGTATCGGGTTTAATTTTGGGCCTTGCGGGCTTCGACGTACACAGCAAGCGCCTTGTGGCATTAGGGGGAAATATCGCAGAACGTACTTTCCGGCAGAGCGACCGCATTCGCGTTAACGAACGTATTCGGGCGCGCGAAATCCGGGTGATGGACGAAGAAGGCGGCCAGCTCGGCGTCATGCAGCCTTTCGAAGCCATAAAGATGGCCAAGGAAAAGGGCCTGGACCTGGTGGAAATTTCTCCCACCGCAGACCCGCCGGTTTGCAAGATCACCGATTACGGCAAGTATCTGTACCAGGCCAACAAGAAAGCGCACGAACAGCGCAAGAGCAGTCGCGGCTCGCAACTGAAAGAAGTGAAGTTTCGGCCCGCGACCGCGGAACACGATTATCAGGTTCGCAAGAATCAGATTATTCGCTTTCTGGGAGAAGGCCACAAAGTTCGCGCCATGATTTTTCATCGCGGCCGCGAAATGGCTCACCAGGAAGTTGGGCGCGCCAAGATGACCCGCTTGCTGGGAGAAATCGGCGATAACGGCCAAGTGGAAACCATGCCGCGCATGGAAGGAAATGTTTTGGTGGCGTTGCTGGCGCCAAAGAAGGGTGTTCCGGCGAGCAAGCCTGCGGGACAGCCGGCTAACGCCCAGCAGTCGCAGTAGCGCAGACAGCTCACAACAGCGCAAGTTAACAAACGAATTGATTGCGAGAGGATTTAAGAAATGCCAAGGAATCGTTCCAAGCCCAAGATGAAGTTGAAGACGCACCGCGGCGCAAAGAAGCGCTTCAAAGTTACCGCCACGGGCAAAATTCTTCGCATGCATTCGGGGAAGCGCCATTTGCTCGGCACCAAGAAGCCCGGCCGCATGCGCAAGCTGAAGAAGCTCACGCTGGTGAGCCCCGCGGACAGGCTGAACGTGAAGCTGCTGCTTCCGTACGCTTAGACTGAATTTTTGGCAAAGACTTTCAGCTTCAATCCATCGAAGCTGATGCAGTAGCAGTAAAAAGTCGAGCGCAAGTTCGCGCCGTTTGGCTGAAAAGCGAAATGGCATCGCGCCAGGCAGCGCTTCACGGGTGCCTGCCGGCCGATAACGAGCCGCATTAAGTGTTCGCCTCGCGGTGAACACGCGCGGTTCAGCAGTTCTACCGGAGACAAACCCGTTGCTGTACGCGCGTTTCTGCGCGTGTGCGCAACCTGTTGTCTCCCACTTCATTAAGGAGAAACCCAGATGGCACGCGTAAAACGCGGCACCAAACGCCGTGCGCGGCGAAAGAAGTATCTCAAGCGCACAAAAGGTTTTTTTCTCACCAAGAGCAAGCTGTACCAATCCGCGCAGGAAGCTGCCAATCGTGCCGACCGCTATGCCTTCCGCGACCGCCGCGTAAAAAAACGGCAGTATCGCCGGCTGTGGATTCAGCGCATCGGGGCTGCCGCGCGATTGAACGGCATCACCTACGGGCAGCTGATTCATGGACTGAAGGCGGCGGGAGTAGATCTCGACCGCAAAATCCTGGCCGATATCGCGGTGAAAGATGCGGCCGCATTCAAGTTGCTGGCAGAACAAGCTAGAGCAGCTGCGCCACCTCAAAAGAAAAAGAAAGCCGCCTAAGGCTTTTGGTTTAGGCGAACATCACTACTGGAATGATGCCCAGGTTCGAAGTGTGGACCTGGGTCATGGCCTTTCCGATAGATTTGGCTCACATAGCCTCATGATCGTCAGGTTTGGAAATTCACGGCTAGTGATAACGTGTATTCCGGTCACCGCGATTAATTCATGAATGCTGCCGAAAACATCACCGCGAAAAAGCTCGCTGAGCTCAGCGTTACGGAACCGGATCAGGTCGCGCCGCTGTTCGCGCAAGTTCGCACGCGATTCGACGACGAATCCACCCGCGTTCACGGCGAAGAGTCGTGGAAGCTTTTTCGCGATGCGTGGTTAGGACGCAAGTCCGGCGTTCTTACGCAAATTACAGACAACTGGCTGAAACCGGCGGCGCCGGCGCTTAAACCGGCCGTAGGCGCGGCGCTAAACCAGCTGCGTGCCCACGTTGAGCCAAAGATTGAGGTGTTGCACGCTTCGGTCGATTCCGGTGGCGACGCAGCCGCCAGCCCGCGCGATCGTATGGATCTTTCGCTTCCCGGCATTATCCGTCCGGTTGGGTCGCGCCATTTAATTCGTCAGGTCTTTCAGGAAATCGAAGACATTTTCTTTTCGATTGGATTTTCCGTGGCGGAGGGCCCGGAGATCGAAACGCCTTACTACAATTTCGAGGCACTCAACATTCCAGAATTCCATCCGGTGCGCGATGACATGGACACGTTCTATATTGACGTTCCGTCCGTGGCGGGCAAGCAATCCACGTCAAGTCTGCTTTTGCGTACGCACACCTCTCCGGTACAGATTCGGACCATGGAAAAAACCAAGCCGCCTGTGCGCGTAATTGTACCGGGCAAAGTGTATCGCCGGGACAATCCAGACGTCACACACTCGTTCATGTTCCATCAAATAGAAGGCCTGGCCGTTGATTCCGATATCACGTTCTGCGATTTCACCGGGACCATCGAATATTTCGTGAAGCAATTCTTCGGCTCGGGGGTGAAGACGCGTTTCCGTCCCAGCTATTTTCCGTTTACCGAACCGTCCGTGGAATTCGACGCGTCGTGCATCTTCTGCAATGGCACCGGTTCTAATTCTTCCGGCACGACGTGTTCGAAGTGCAAGGGGTCAGGCTGGATAGAACTCTTCGGCGCGGGCATGGTCGATCCTGCGGTCTACGGGTTCGTGAATTACGATCCCAAAAAAGTGAGCGGCTTTGCCTTCGGCATCGGCATCGACAGGCTGGCCATGTTGAAGTATGGCATCGACGACATTCAGGTATTTTTTCAGAACGACGTCCGCTTCTTGCGGCAATTTCCGTGAGTGAGGCTTCTCGCGCTGTGAGTTTTGCTGACGCTAAAAATCGCTTTTCGAATCGCGTAGCCGATTACTTGCGTTATCGTCCGCATTATCCCGAGGGTGTGCTCGATTTTCTGCGGTCGCAAAGCCATCTATCGGCCGCGCACACTGTCGCCGATATTGGCTCCGGCACGGGATTTCTAGCCGAGCTGTTTTTAAAAAACGGCAACCCAGTCTTTGGCGTGGAGCCCAACCAGGAAATGCGCGAGGCCGGTGAAGAATATCTTGCTGGTTATCCGCGGTTCACCAGCATTAATGGATCGGCAGAAGCAACTACGCTTCCATCTTCATCCGTTGATGTCATCACTGTCGGCCAGGCTTTTCATTGGTTCAAGCCAGAACCTACGCGACGCGAATTTGCGCGCATTTTGCGCCCCACAGAATGGGTGGCCATCGTGTGGAACGACCGCACACTGTCGCGAACCGGTTTTGCGGTGAGTTATGAAGAGCTGCTGGTACGCTTTGGCACCGATTACTCACGCGTCAGAGATTCTTATCCGCAAAAGAAAGACATCCGCGAGTTTTTCGGGCATGAACAGTTTTTGACGCACGAGCTTCCCAATTTTCAACATTTTGATCTCGAATCATTGCGCGGCCGGCTACGCAGCAGCTCATACGTTCCAACGGAGAGTAACCCGAATTTCGCGCCCATGATGGCCGCGCTCGATGCACTGTTCGCCGCGCACCAGCAAAATGGCCGCGTTCTGATGGAATTTTCCACCTGGATACATCTAGGCCAATTGACCGCAGGTGGCAGTCGGTCATGAAGGTGCTCTACAGTTGGCTGCAGGATTTCGTGGCGGTCAGTGCGTCGCCGGAGGAACTGGCTTCGCGCCTCGCACTTTCCGGAACGAACATCGGCGGGATCGAAAATGGCGCTCACGGCGCGGTAATCGACGCCGAAGTCACTTCCAATCGCCCGGATTGCCTGAGTCATTGCGGCATCGCGCGCGAAGTTGGCGCAATTTACAAACTGCCGCTCAAACAAGTTTCGCCTAAGCCGTCCGAATCCGCTGCCAAAACTAGTGATGCGATCGAAGTGGAAATCCGCTCGCCGGAATTATGCGGACGTTTCACCGCGAGGATAATCCGCGGCGTAAAGATTCAGCCTTCTCCAGCATGGCTTAAAAACAGACTCGAAGCTTGCGGCGTCGCCAGCATCAACAACGTGGTGGACATTTCCAATTACGTGATGCTCGACCTTGGCCACCCGCTGCACACCTTCGACTACGACAAAATACGCGACCACTCTATCGTGGTGCGCGGCGCGAATCCTCGCGCCTCCGGTACGCCCAACGGCACAGGCGAGAAAATAAAAACTCTTGATGGCATCGAGCGCCAACTCGATCCCGGCACCTGCGTAATCTGCGATGGCGATGGCTCGCGCATCGTGGGCATTGGCGGCATTATGGGCGGCGCCGAAACCGAAATTTCCTTTTCCACCAAAAATGTTTTGATTGAATGCGCATGGTTCGATCCCATTGCCATTCGCCGCGCCACCCGGTCGCTTAAGCTCCACACTGAGGCTTCGACGCGCTTTGCTCGCGGCGCCGATCCTGAAATGGCCGAACTGGCTTCGCGCCGATGCGCCGAATTGATTCTGCAGCTAGCGGGCGGCGAATTACTCTCCGGAGTCGTGGATGTCTATCCTGGGAAGCACGCGCCCCAAAAAATCCAGGTCACCCGCGCCGAACTTCTTCGCGTCATGGGCGCGGACGTTCCCGACAAGGAAGTCGAATCCATTCTCGGCGCGTTAGGCTTTGCTCCTGTGCGCGTTGATCAAAATCGCGGCGCAGCCGGCTCGATTCTCGCAGCATGGGAATGCACGCAATCTTCCTGGCGCGCTGAGGTGTCTCGGGAGATCGATCTCATCGAGGAAATTGTTCGCATCTACGGCCTCGATATGTTTCCGCCACGCTTGCCGGCCTCGAGACAAGGCGCGGCGCGCTTGCCTCATTACGAAGCCGAAATGCGCTTGCGCGAACGGCTGGTCGGCTTGGGCTACCGCGAAATTGTCACCATTCCACACGTCGCTGAAGAACGCGACACGCTGTTCCGGCCCGCTGATGTCACTCCCACGCGGCTCGCCAATCCGCTCTCCGAGGAAGCCGGCGTGCTGCGTTCCACTGGCACGGTCACGATGGCCGGTGCGCTGGAATGGAATCTAAATCATGGCCAACGCAACGCGCGGCTGTTCGAAATTGGCCATCACTATCGCTGGAATGGTAGTAAGCCTATTGAAACGCGGGTCCTCACGCTCGGCGCAACCGGGGCCGCCCGCGACAAAAACCTATACGAGCCTGCTCGCGACTTTTCTTTCGCAGATTTAAAGGGCGACCTCGACAACCTCGGCTCGCTCTCGGGTGGCTTGCGCTGGGAGGAAAGCGCTATCGAATATCTGAATCCAGCCCGTCGTGGCGCGCTTTTTTTGAAGGCCGAAGCACTTGGCATTGCGGGGCAACTCTCCCGCCGTGTTGCGGAACGCCTCAAATTCCGCCAGGATGTTTTTCTCGCCGAAATAAATCTTGGCCCATTCTATTGCGCTTTCTATGGCGTCAAGAATTCGCGGAGGTATCAGCCCATTCCGCGTTTTCCGACTGTGGAGCGCGATTTCTCCGTGGTGCTTTCTGACGGGACGCACTTCTCGGACGTGGTCAAAGCCATCTCGTCGCTGAACATTCCAGAGATTGTTTCGGTCGAAGCCGCTGATCTATTCCGGGGTAAAAATATTCCCGCGGGAAAATATTCGCTTCTGGTTAAAATTGCGCTGCAGCCGCGCTCAGCGACTCTGACAGACGCGCAAATCGGCGATATCTCCGCGCGCATCGTCTCCACGCTGGAAAAAGAACTAGGGGCGCAGTTGCGCACTGCATAAACCTTGGGCGTCCCGGTAATAAATGCCCCCGGACCCCCAACTTTCTGCCCACAGCTATCACTTTTTCAACAACCGGCGGCACCACACAGCCAATGACTGTGCTATCTTGGCCCCAGTCACTCCATAGAAACGAGTTTCACTCGCGTGTCCGTAAAAGCACAAATTTTCGGCCAAACATATACGATCAGCGGAGAGCTGGACGAGGACTACGTTTTGAAATTAGTCCGCTTCGTGGACGAGAAAATGCGCGCCGTGGCAAACGCTACCGCGACTGTAGACACCCAAAAAGTTGCGGTGCTCGCCGCCCTGGCCATCGCCGATGAACTGCACAGCGCGCAACGCGATCTAGGCTACCGCGAGGACGTTTTGCGGGAACAAGCGGAGCGGTGCCTGGTACTCGTCGAACGCGCGCTGAAACAATCCGCGTAGCAAATCTAGCGAAGTACTTCAACCCGCATTACTGCGACCAGGAAGTCGGCGTACGATCCCAGCGGTGTTTTCGCAACTCGGCCTGCAGCTCAGCAGGCAACGGCCCTCGAGCGCTCGTGCCTAAATTCGTCTCCACGTTACGACGTTTGCGCATTCCCGGAATAATCGTGCTGACGTCCGGATTATTCAAAATAAAGCGCAACGCCATTTCCGGCATGGTCATACCGTCACGTAGCAAAGGTTTCAGCGCGTCGGCATGCGCCACGCTGCTCTTCAGATTTTCCGCTACGAAATAGGTGTTGCGCCAATCGCCCTGAGGCCATTTGCTTTCGGGCGTGAGCGTTCCCGTCAGCGTTCCTTCGTCGAATGGGACACGCGCGATCACCGCCACATTTTTCTCGCGACACGCGGGGAACAACTCATCTTCGGGGTTCTGATCGAAAATATTGTAGATAACCTGCACCGCATCGATCAGCCCCGATTTCGCGGCCCGGATACCATTCCAAGGTTCCCAGCGATTGATGCTGATTCCCACCGCGCGCACATCGTTGCCGGTGCGCAGCTTTTCAATGGCTTTTAATAAGCGATCGTCGTCCAACCAGTGATCTTCCCAGGTGTGAAACTGAATTAGATCCAGCTTGCTGACGCCAATATTTTCGAGACTCTCGTGCACATACTCTTCGATGTACTCCGGCGGATACGATTCGTCCACGGAAAATCCTCGCTGGCTTGGCCACCGACGATTCTTGGGCGGAATCTTGGTTGCGGCGTAAAGAGTCTTCCGCGGGTTGGCGCGAATAATTTTCCCGAGCAAGGTTTCGCTGTGTCCATCTCCGTACGCCCACGCGGTATCAAAAAAATTGCATCCCAGATCCACGGCGTGTTGCAGAGATTCCAGCGATTGCTGATCTTCAGAGCCGGTCCAGCCGGCCATGCCCCACATTCCGTAGCCAATCTCGCTGACATTCCAACCCGTGCGTCCAAATCGCCGATAATTCATTAAAAGTCCTTTCCAACCGAGGCCAGTTCCATTATAGCTATCAAGCCTTTCCGCACCGGAGTCGTTGTGTATTTCTTTGGCTCTGGCGCAGGTCACGTGTAAAGAATCTGTAGAAATAAAACGGGAGTATTCATGAGCAAAATAAATCTCCGGGTGGCCGTAATTTGCTTCGCAGTGCTCGCCGCCATCGTTGGCGTTTGTGCGCGGATTGAGGGACCTGGCGGAAGCGCGGCCGCTGCGTCCCAAGTCCGAGCATCCGGTTACGACATCGTGATCGCGAACGGCCGGGTGATGGACCCTGAGTCCAGCCTCGATGCCGTACGCAACGTGGGCATCACCGGAGGAAAAATTCGAGCGATCTCCGTCGAACCGCTAAAAGGAACGACTGTTCTTGATGCAAAAGGGTTGGTCGTCGCGCCAGGCTTCATCGA
>Ga0182024_10008320_pt1 | contig 21951 bp, 21 predicted proteins | sample P32metaG_FD_120480 | JGI IMG/M metagenome (GOLD analysis project Ga0182024, IMG submission 120480) | Permafrost microbial communities from Stordalen Mire, Sweden - P3-2 metaG (Illumina Assembly) | ecosystem: Environmental > Terrestrial > Soil > Wetlands > Permafrost | place: Sweden: Stordalen...
ACGTGGCCCTTGAAACCGACGCGGCCCTCGGATTCGCCGAAGAGCGCGAAGAACTGCTCGGCGCGATCATCCAGAGTTTCAAGGATCCTGTCCAGCTCACCCGATCCAAATTGCTTGGCTCTGGATACGGAGGCGACATCGCGAACCAGTTCCTGAAACTGGTAGTTGCTCACGCCCGCGCCGAAGTACTTACCAACCACATCTTCGATCTCATGGGCTTCGTCAAACACCACCGCGGCGTATTCCGGGATGATGCCGCCATAATCGTCGTCTTTCACCGCGAGGTCCGCAAAGAACAGGTGATGGTTAACGATGATAATATCGCTCTCGTGCGCGCGTTGGTGCATCAGGGTGAGAAAGCAGCGCTCGAACTGTTGGCACTTTTGCCCGCTGCACAAGTCGCGCCGGGCGTCCACCTTTTGCCAGGCCGTGCTCGATTCCGGCAGTGTCTTGATCTCAGCGCGATCGCCCGTGGTGGTGGTCTTTTCCCACTCGCGGATGATCTGGAAATCGGCGATCTCTTCGAGACCGTTCAAAATCGGCTGCTTCTCGGCGTCGTAGATCTTCTGGCGGCAGGCGAAGTTGTTGCGGCCCTTCATGTAGCACACCTGCAGAGGCCGTTCGAAGTGCTTCTGTAAAAACGGAATGTCCTTGTAGAAAAGCTGCTCTTGAAGGTTTTTGGTGCCTGTGGAGATCACCACGCGCTTGCCGGAAAGAATGGCGGGCGCAAGATACGCGAGCGTCTTACCGGTGCCAGTGCCGGCATCCACCAACAAATGCTTTTTCTCGGCCAACGCCGCTTCGATGGCCTCCGCCATTTCAAGCTGGCCTGGCCGGAACTCATAATGCGGGTGCCATTTCGACAACAGACCGTGGCGGGAAAAAAATTGGCGCGCCGTGAGCACCTTGGCTGTCGAGGACATCTATTTCAATGTAGCGCACGCACTCTTCGGCGCCGTGTTCGCACCGTCGAAAACACTTGGTCTCGGATGGACGAATGCAAAGTGGGGGAACCCCCTGGTCCGCGGCCGACGCCCACGCCGGCTTGCTACTGGTATTTGTCGATGCTTGAGGCAGCGGGTCCGGGGGGACCCGCGCGGACCAGGGGGTCCGCCCCACTCTGCGAACACAAAGAACCGTGCGTTCACACGAGTGTGAACGCGGCACGCAGAGTGCGTGCGCTACGATGAAAATAATGCTGGCGCGCCTGCCGCTCATCTTTCTGATCGCCGCACCAGCTTTCGCGCAATCCCCGTGCGACGGGACGCCCGCCTATTCGCCCTGCGAAATCGCCTTTGAATTATCCGCAACCGATCTCGCCGCGCATCACAACCCTTATGTGGACGTGCGGCTTCAGGCCGAGTTCAAATCCCCACGATTTCATACCTACGCGATGCCGGCTTACTGGGATGGCGGCCGCAAAATGATGGTGCGGTTCACGCCCACCGAAGCCGGCCAGTGGAGCTATCGGACCACCAGCAACCTCCCGGCATTCGACGCCAAGGAAGGCGCATTCAATGCCACGCCGTCCGAATCACCGGGTTACGTGAAGGCTGCAAACGTACACCACTGGGCCACCGACAATAAACAGCCGCATTTATGGATGGGCTACATTGACGATCGCTTCGCTTTCAACACGCCGCAGGAATTGGAACAGAAGCTCAGTGAAGCGGTCGAAAACAAATTCACTCACTTCCGCGGCTCTATCCTGGGAACCGCCGCCGACCGCGGATGGGTTTATGTTGGAGCGGACCAACCCAACACGAAGTACTTCGATGAACTGGACCGCCGTATGCTCGCCATCCACAAGCGCGGCCTCACCATTGACCTGATCCTGGCCTCCGATCCAGCCTACGTGACCAGCCTTTTCCCCGATTGGCAGGCGCGGGAGCGCTTCATTCGATACATCGTGGCGCGCTACGCAGCGTTCAACGTCACCTGGCAGGGTCTGGAGGAGTTCGAAGACTACCCGAACGGGCGAGCGGTGTTGAAAGAGCTTGGACTCGACCTCAAGAAGTTGGATCCATACCAGCATCCGCGCTCTTCGAACGCCAAAATAACGTCCGCGCCGCTGCTGGCCGATGGTTGGATGGACTTCATCATCGAAGCCTCCATGGACGATGTAGTGGGGTCCGTCGAACATCAGCTTTATCAGGTTCCATTCGTCGGCGTTACCGACGCCCAGCATCTTTGGAATTCCTCCATGGACGGCGAGTACCCCGAGTTTCGCGGCGAGGGTGCGGCTCTATGCCACCACTGGTTCGATTTCATGGCTGACACGCGGCACTGGGAACTGGAACCATATTTCGACATCGACGGTGGACGCGGAGTAGCGCTCGAGGAAATCGAATATGTGAACTATATCGAGCATTCCAGCGCTCCCGTGGAAGTGTCGGTGGAGAAGCATGGATACGACGTCTATTGGTTCAATCCGGCCACGGGTGATTTTCTCGAGCAGAAAAAATATAGGGGCGAGCATTTCACCGGCATGGTTCCGGACGCCAGCCATCCCTGGGTGCTGCTGGTGGCGCGAGAAGGCCGCAAGGAATCGATGCTCAAGTCCGTTAAGTTCGACTCGCGCAACGTTCCGGTACAGGAGCTCGAGACAAATACGCAGAAGGTGCCGTACGCCATCGTGGAACCCGCCGGCGACACGCTACAAGTAGGTAAGCCTGTCCGCTTTTCGGTGAAGTTGACGCGAGAAACGCGCGCCACTCGTTCGATGATGTACCTCTGGACCGGCGAAGTGGCCGCCGACGAGCGAGGCTTTCGCGTGCTGGGCACGGGCGCGCCGGGCACTTTCGTGATTCCGCCCAGCATCGCGACAAATTACCCGGCCGTTCTCAGCATTCATCTAACCGCTTTGAATGCGAATGGCAAAGCCTACGCCGCGGACAAAGTGTACCAGCTCACCAAGTGATCCTCTCCATCGATACGACCTCCGAATTCGGGAGCATCGCGCTTACGGATCGAGACTGCTTTCTAGAGGAAGTGCTGCTGCATTCTCCCGACGGGTTCGGCCACATCCTGTTTCCGCAAATCGAGAAACTGCTGGCGAGGCACGGTGTTTCGGTGAACCAGATGGATTGCTTTGCGGGGGCTGCCGGTCCCGGTTCGTTCACAGGAGTTCGGATCGGTTTGGCCGCGGTGAAGGGTCTGGCGGAGGCGGTCTCGAAGCCTGTGGTTGCAATTTCGAACTTGCGGGTCTTAGCGTTTTTCGGGGTAGCGCCATTGCGTGCAACCGTGCTGGATGCGCGGCGCGGTGAAGTTTACGGCGCAGTGTACAACGCTGCGCTCGAAGCTGTAGTGGAAGAAGCGGTGATGAAATTTCCGGCCTGGCTCAAGACGTTGCCAGCAGATGGCTTCGAGTTTGTTTCAACCGATTTTGCGCCGTTTCGGGCTTTCGTGGACGCGGATGTTTCCGTGGTGACGGCGCCGCGTGCACTGGCGGCTGCGATCGGCCGCATAGCGTGGGCGGAATTAGAAGCCGGGCGTGCCCGGGACCCCGCCGAGATCGACGCCAATTACGTTCGCCGGTCCGACGCGGAGCTGAGTCTTGGTTGATTCAAAAGTCTCGACACGAGTGTCGAGACGGCACGCATGAGTGCGCGCGCCACGGGGCAACAGCAGCGTTACTCTTTTACTTTTAAGACAAAATAAGTAAACTCGGCGCCCGGTTCCAGCACCAGCTGGTGTGCTGTCTTCGGCGGAATGTGAACGATGTCGCCGGCGGAAAGCTTTTGCCGCGAGCCACCTTCGATGGACGGTCCGCGAATCTCGTTTGGAGCGGTGGTCTTGCCGTTCTGTATGGTCCCGCCCACGATCAACATCGCAGTACCTGAAGTGACCACGAACAGATCCGACTCGCTTTCGTGAAATTCGGCCTCACCGTTGCCCTCCCGGTGCGCCACCATCGTGTAGTGATTGCCATAGTCGGTCAGCCGTTCGCTCGCGAACTTCTGAGCGTTGACCTTGGGCGCTAGCGTCTTCGAAAAGGCCTTCAGCTCCGCGGCGCTCCAGTATTTATATCCGGCCGGCTCCGCGCCGATCAGAGGTAGCACACAAAACAGAAACATCAGTTTGGTTTTCATATATCTCAGTGGGCAAAATCATTATGGCAGAAGTCGCGTCTATCCCTTCCGGGATTCCGGCTTGGACGCGATGGGCGGACGCGAACGTCTAGAGCAAGTGAAAAGCGTGCGCCTGCAAATCATCGGACACACCTTACTGATGGAGCAATCCTATCGCCAAGCGCCGTTCATCACATCGTATAAGCGCGGCCAGGTGACGTTCGACCTGGTCAATCAGGAGTGCTCATGGAAATGAAGACCACGTGGCCCGAGTCCGACTATAACCAGTCGGACTCCGATTCCGTTGTGGTAGTTGGGCCTGACGGGGGTGTGACCCGTTCGAAGGACAGCGATTCCCCTTGCTCTCTCGCCACGCTGGACTCCGCCCGTGAAATGCTAGCGCTCGGCCCTGCGCGGCTTCTGCTCACAGCGTCGGATGCGCCTGATTTGCACTTTGATGCGCTGGAGACTTTGCGCTCCACTTCCCATGCGGTTGTCGCCTTTACCTGGCAGAAGGTTCCGGTTCGTGTGCTGCTCAATCCGTTCAACCATCTGCCCGATGCCATCGAGACCACCCAGGAATTTCACGACTTCTGGTATTTCTGGGGCGACGTCGAGCAGCGCATTTATTTCGACAATTGGAAGTTTTCACAAGGCATCGCTTTCCCCACTAACCTGGTGGAGGAGCGGAACGGCGCCGTTTGGAGTTCCACACAGGCGCTTAATGTCGAGTTCAACGTTCCGATTGACCCCAAGGCGTTTGCCCTGGACGCGAAAGTCGCTAAACAAAGCGCTGGGTCTCCCGGTTGGAACCGGCCGTTTCGCGCCCAAAAGGGCACCACGCTAGCGCCCGGCGTGGATTTGTTCCCGGGCGCTTGGAACTCCACCATAGTGAAGCAGCCGGATGGAATCGTCATTCTGGAAGCGCCGATTTCCGAGCTGTACATCAAAGGCGTGATCGAAGAAGCGAGAAAGCGCTATCCCGGAATGCCTGTCAAGGCGGTGCTGTCGACGTCAGATTCGTGGCCACACACCGGTGGCGAGCGGTTTGCTGTCGCGCAAGGCTTACCCCTGTACATTCTCGATTTGAACCGGCCTCTGCTTGACAGGATGATTAGCGCCCCGCATACCGTAGATCCCGATGCGCTCGAACAATCAAAGCATTCGAAAAGTCCAAACTGGAAAATTGTTTCGGGCAAGGAAGAGATTGGCAGCGGCGAGAATCGCATGGAGCTTTATCCGCTGCACGGTGCGTCCACCGAGCGGCAGTACATGGTCTACTTTCCGGAATCGCGCTTGCTGTATGCCAGCGACACTTTGGCATTGAGCGGCGACGGCGCCTTATACGATCCCGAATTGATGCATGAGGTAGCGCAGGCAGTGGAGCGCGCGAATCTCAAGGTGGACACGGTCTTCGCCATGCATCAAGGCCCCATGCCTTGGAGCCAGGTGATCGCTTTAATTGAGAAGTCCCAACATCTTTGATTATTTCGCGAATTTCTGCACCCGCCAATTCTTGATCTCCGCGACATAGATCGCGCCCGTGCTGTCCACGGCGATGCTGTGCGGGTAATCCAGCTTGCCCTGGACCTTGCCATAGGATGACAGCACGCCCAAAATCTGCCCGTCCAGATTGAGCTTGACGATTCGATTGTTCACCCCGTCGCACATGTAAATAGCATTCTCTCTAGCCACATAATCCAGGCCCCACGGCGCGCCCACGTCCGTCCATTTGCCCAGAAATTTTCCGTTCTGGTCAAAAATCTGCACGCGCTGGTTGTTCCGGTCGGCCACATACACGCGGCCTTGGCTATCGAGCGCGACGTCGTGGACCAGGTTGAACTCGCCGTCGCCTGTTCCTTTTTGGCCCCAGTGCGTGATATATTCGCCGTCCTTGTTGTACCGGACTACGCGCGAATTCACATAGCCGTCGGAAACAAAAAAATCGCCATTCGGCGCAAACGCGAGATTGGTGGGACGGTTGAATCCGTCCTTGGTATCGTTCGTTCCAGGGCTCCCGCCGACCTGGCCGATCATCATCAACAGATGCCCGGCGGTGGTGAATTTCAAGACGCGATGCGCGGCCACGTCGACGGTCCAGATGTTGCCGTCCCGATCCACCCGCAGCCCATGCGCGGCAGTGACCGGAACTTCCGTCCAGGCCTGGAGCAGTTTGCCGGACTTGTCAAATTCGATTACCGGATGTGCGCCGCGATTAAAAACCCAAACATTATCGTCTTTGTCGATGGATACGCCGGAGCACTCTCCGAAATTCCAGCCCTTTGGCAGTTGCGCCCAATCCAATACCACGTGATGCGGCAACGGTGGACCGGACTTAAGTTCGCCGAGCGCCGGAAGCGCGACGGCCGCTGCGAAAGCCAGTATTTCAACACGCATGCGCTTGAGGTTATTCGAAGCAATGTTTGAAAGTCAACTGCAGGGCGAGTACAATCTCTAGTTGGCATGAGGGAATTGGATATTCCGGCATGAACGTCTCCGTGAAAGGCGATTACGCGCTCCACGCCATTTTTGACCTCGCGCTCCAGCCGCCTGGCGAACCCATCAAAATCGCCGATATCGCACAGCGGCAAAAGATTCCGCAGAAGTTTCTGGAGCTGATCCTGGCGGGATTGAAGCAGGGCGGATTCGTGGAGTCACGGCGTGGGGCCGAGGGCGGCTACTTGTTATCGCGCACCCCGGACGCGATTACCGTGGGCGAGGTTATCCGTTATGTGGAGGGCGTTAAGAGCAACAAGCCGGCTCGTAAGCAAGGCGCGGGCGATCCGTTCACCGAAACCTGGCGCCGCGCCGAATCGGCAATCTCGAACGTTCTGGATAAGACCACTTTCGCGGAACTGGTTCGCAACTGGCGCGAGCGCCAAACCAAATACGTGCCCAACTGGGAGATTTGATGCAATTCCAAGACAATTCACTGAGCATCGGACGGACCCCGCTGGTGAAGCTTAACCGGGTGACGGCAGGCGCCCGCGCCACTGTACTGGCAAAAATTGAAGGCCGCAATCCCGCTTATTCAGTAAAAGACCGCATCGGCGCTGCCATGATCTGGGACGCCGAGAAGCGCGGCGTTCTGGGGCCGGGTAAAGAATTGATCGAGCCCACCAGCGGCAACACTGGTATCGCGCTCGCCTTCGTAGCTGCCGCGCGTGGCTATCCCATCACGCTGATTATGCCGGAGACGTTTTCGATTGAGCGGCGCAGGATCTTGCGCGCGTTTGGCGCAACCCTGATCCTCACCGACGGCTCGGCCGGCATGCAGGGCTCTATCTCTAAGGCTGAAGAAATGGTGGCTTCCGACCCCGGCCGCTACATTCTGCTCCAGCAGTTTCAGAATCCGGCCAATCCGGAGATCCACTTCAAGACCACCGGTCCTGAAATCTGGGAGGACACCGAAGGCGCGGTGGATGTTCTAGTGGCGGGCGTCGGCACCGGGGGCACCATCACGGGCATCTCGCGCTATGTCAAGAATGTGCAGAAGAAAAAGATCCTATCGGTTGCGGTGGAACCGGTTGCGAGCCCTGTTATTTCGCAGTCTCTGCAGCACGCGCCCTTGAAGCCCGGTCCGCACAAGATCCAAGGCATCGGCGCGGGCTTCATTCCCGGCACACTGGACCTTGGGGTGGTAGACCGAGTCGAGCTGGTGACAAACGAAGAATCCATCGAGATGGCGCGCCGTCTGGCGCGGGAGGAAGGCATTTTATCCGGGATCTCGTGTGGGGCTGCCGCTGCGGCTGCGGTTCGTATCGCTCAGGAACCTGAGATGGCCGGAAAAACGATCGTGGTGATTTTGCCGGATTCCGGCGAACGGTACTTGAGCACGGCGCTGTTCGAGGGGATCTCTGCCGACTGAAATAGAAAAGGCGGGCGCTCTTTGGGGTGATAGGGTGGAGCGCCCGCCGTCGTAACGGGGATTTGAGTAGATAACGCTGGCGAAGGTTCGGGAGTTACCCCAGTTGTAAAAACTTTGCGAAGCTTTACAGAGGGCGCGCCTCAAGAACACAGTTCTTCGGTTCTTCGGTTCTTCAGTTCCTCGGTTCGGTGGCCCGTAACGCTCTCGAAATAAGCGACTTCTTGCGGTGCCTAGAAATAGGACTGGATGGTGGAGAACTCGCTTTCGAATTCGCTCAAAACGACGGGTAAGCGTTCGCCCAGGCCCAGGGATTCGAGCGCCTGCTGTCCATCTTCCCGAGTACCTTCGAAGAGACTGAGCGAGGTTCCGGTCCCTCGTACGTACCGATCCGCAACGTTCAGGATGCGGCTCAGTCGGATTTCGTCCGGCGCCACAACGGTAGGATCGCTGTCGGGAGTTTCAGTAAATCGGACTGCCCGCTGGATCGGCTCAGGCAAATTCCAAACGGCGAGCGCTTCGGCCGACAATTCCAAGTGCGTCATGCCCAGCACCTGCAGTTCATACTCGATGATCCATTTCGGGGACTGCTGGTGAAGCAAAGAGATCTGTTTGTATTCCTCCGGCAAGCCGAGCGCGACCAGTAAGAGTCCGAGGTCATGGAACAGGCCAGCCGCGAAAGCCCCTTCGGCATAATCGACAGCCTGCCCCTGGGTCAACAAATCGGCCAGGATCGCCACTCCGACCGAATGGAGATTGAAGCGTGCCATGGACCATCCAGGCGGTGTTTTTACCTGGCTCCACATGCGCGCCACCGACATGCTGAGCGTGGCGTTGCGGAGCTTGGCGATGCCTAGCAGCGAAACCGCGTGGCGGATGGAGTTGACTGTTCCGCGCAATCCATATAGGGCTGAGTTCACCAGCCGCAGGACATTGCCGGCCAGGGCCGTGTCCTTCTCGATCAAGTCGGAGATTTTGGCGAACGAGACGTCTTCCTGTGCCAAGCTCGCAATCAACCGGTTGAGAATTGGGGAAAAGGGTGGAAGTTGGGCCAAGGCACGCAGCGCCTGGTCCTTTACGTTGACGTTGGTTGGAGCTGCGGAACCGGTCACAGTCTCTTTATCGGACGAACGGTGAGAAAGTATGAGGTACCCCCATCCTGTACCATGGGACTGGCCCATGTTTGCAGCAATTTCCGTCCGGAATCTCCACAAAGTGTATGGCACGAAAGCTGCCGTGGATGGGCTCGATCTCGAAGTCCCGCGAGGCAGCTTTTTCGGCTTTCTGGGTCCAAACGGAGCCGGCAAAACCACTACCATCCGAATGCTCATGGGCCTTGCGCCGCCCACCTCAGGCAGCATTGAGTTGCTGGGTCTGCCGATGCCGGAGCACTCCTTGGAGGTGAAGGGCAAGATCGGGCTGGTTCCGGACGAATCGCTGCTGTTCGATCACTTGACGGGCTTCGAATTCACTGAGTTCGTGGGACGGATGTACGGCTTGACCCGGCCCATGGCACGCGAACGGGCCAGGGAGCTGCTGACGCTCTTTGAATTGGATGGCGACGTGAGGAAACTGATCGGAGACTATTCCAAGGGAATGCGCAAGCGCGTAGCCATGGCTGCTGCGCTGATTCATCGGCCGGAGCTGTTTTTGCTGGACGAACCGTTCGAGGGGGTGGACGCTGTGGGCGCCAGGCTGATGAAGGAGATTCTCCTAGAACAAGTGCGGCACGGCGCCACGGTATTTCTGACATCGCATGTCCTGGAGGTGGTGGAACGCCTGTGCGACCAGGTTGCCATTATTCACCAGGGCAAGCTGGTGCTGAAGGGTACCATGGCGGAGCTTCGAAAGGGATCGGAAACTTTGGAGGACGTTTTCGTTCGCGTGGTTGGCGCCGAGCGTCCGGCAGAGAGTTTGGACTGGCTGTAAATGTGGAACCAGGCGCGGGCTATCGTTTGGGCGCAATGGCGCACGGCGCGGAATTATATTCCGCGATCAAACCATGCTGGTCTCATTTTCTCCGGCGTGCTGCTGGCCTTCTGGTACGCAGGCTTCGGATTCCTGGCGGTGCTGGCTGGGATCTTTCTGGCGAATCCGAATGAAGTTTACTTCGTGCACCGGATTTTCCCCAGCGTTCTCCTGATGTGCTTTCTCTATTGGCAGCTCATTCCTATTCTGATGGCTTCCACCGGATCCACGCTCGATATAAAAAAGCTGTTGGTCTATCCTATCCCGCACCGGCAGTTGTTTACCGTGGAAGTTCTGTTGCGGATATCCACCGGGATCGAAATGCTTCTGCTCTTGGGAGGCGCGGGAATCGGCTTGCTGCTGAATCCGAAAGTGCCTTTCTGGGCGCCCTGGACGCTGTTCTTTTTCGTGGCATTCAATCTGCTGTGTTCGGCAGGCGTACGGGACCTGTTAGTTCGTCTGCTGGCGCGCAAGCGAGTGCGCGAGATCACCACGCTCGCGTTCGTGCTGGCAGCGGCGCTGCCGCAATTAATGATGCTGGGAGGCTTCCAGAAACAGCTCCGGCGGGTGTTCGCTTCCGACGCGTCCCCTTACTGGCTCTGGACCGCGGCGGCGCGCCTGGCCCAGGGAGAATTCTCGTGGGTCAACGCCGCGGTAGTAATGAGCTGGACTGCCATGGCGTATTTCTTTGGCCGCTGGCAATTCGAGCGCGGGCTCACGTTCGACTTCGGCGAGGCAGCCGCCAAAAACGCGCCACGCGGCCGCACCGCCAGCCGCCTGGACTGGTTCTATCGGCTACCGAACGCTGTACTGCCCGATCCGCTGGCGGCCTTGATCGAAAAAGAGCTGCGGTTTCTGAGCCGCGCCCCCCGGTTTCGTTTAGTGTTTCTGATGGGATTCTCGTTTGGGATTCTGATCTGGTTTCCTATCGCGTTTGGAGATCGTGGAGCAAGGTCGCACTCGCTGGTGGGCGACAACTATCTGACGTTTGTCAGCGTTTACGCACTCCTGCTTTTGAGCGACACCTTGTTCTGGAACGTATTCGGATTCGATCGTAGCGCGGCGCAAGTGTACTTCCTGGTTCCCTTGAGAATCTCGACCGTTCTGATAGGGAAGAACCTGGCTGCCGCGTTCTTTGTCCTGCTGGAGATAAGCACGGTGGCGCTGGTCTGCGTGTTGCTGCGCCTGCCAGTTACTGGGCTCCGCATTCTGGAAGCGATTTCGGTGACGCTGGTGATCACCACGTTTCTTTTGGCAATTGGAAACCTCAGCTCGTTATACAATCCGCGCGGGGTGAACCCGGTGAAGTCGTTCCGGACTGCGGCGGGCGCGCGGATGCAGGCGATGTTGATGCTGTTGTTCCCGGTGACTCTGGCGCCGATCGCTCTTGCATATCTGGCGCGCTACGCCTTTGGATCGGAATGGGCATTTTTTGGCGTGCTGCTGTTCGGAGCCGTGCTGGGCGGCATTGCGTATTGGTTCTCCATGGAATCGGCCGTGAAAACAGCCGGACGGCGAACGGAGGAGATTATCGCCGCGCTCAGCCAGGGCGATGGGCTGATTCAAAGCTAAATGGCTTCAGACGCGAGCTGCAAATTCTGCGGGATCGCGTCGCAGAGTTTTATTGTGTTTGAAGATTCCATCTCGCTAGCGTTTCTGGATTATCGGCCTCTTTTCCCGGGTCACGTGCTGCTCATTCCTAAAGATCACTATGAAACTTTGGCCGACCTGTCCGCGGAACTGATTGGTCCGTTCTTCGGCAACGTGCAGCGGTTGGCGGGTGCGGTGGAACGAGGCATGCAGGCGGAAGGGACCTTCGTAGCCATTAACAATCGGGTAAGCCAGAGCGTTCCGCACCTGCACGTCCACATCGTGCCCCGAAAAAAAGGAGACGGCCTGCGCGGATTTTTCTGGCCGCGCCAGAAGTATCGGGACGAGGAACAGATGCGTAGCGTCCAAGCCGCGATCGTGGACTCGCTATCCCCGTAGCTGATTCTCGCCGATGGCTTCGAGTACTTGTTTGACGATCCTTGGGTGCAACGTCGCACTCCGCCGCGGTCAAACGCGGAACTTTAGGCATGAACTTCGACGAAAGTAGTGAGGATCTCCCGGCTTAAGGCAGCCAAGCGCTCTTCGTCGGTCAGGGTTTCCAGGAAGAGTTCGATCGCTTCACGGATATTCGCAAGGGTTTCCTCGACTGTACTGCCTTGCGATTGGCACCCTTTCAACTCCGGACACCAAGCGTAATATCCGTGCTCGTCCTGTTCGATCACGACACTGACCTTACCAGTCATCAACAACTATTCTAACGCCAGGTACGCCCGGGCCGAGGCAGCACTCACACCGGCGGACCCGGGAACGGCCCACGCGCCTCCTCCATCCGAATCGCGAGATCCAATAGCAATTCTTCCTCATATGGCCGGCCCACTAGTTGAACCCCCACGGGCAGGCCGCGCTCATCCCTGTCGAAGGGGATCACCAACGCCGGCAGCCCCAACAAGTTGATCGGCGTAGCAGGCATCATCGCTTCAAATAATCCGATGGTCTTGGATGGCGTTTCAAAACGGCGCTGGCGATGGGGGAACGCAGCGATTCCGCACGGCGGCATCAGGATCACGGGAAATTGTTCCATCTCGCGCAATAGCGTCGCGCGCATTTTGTCGCGCACTGCCAGATTCTGCAGGATCTTCTTCGCCGTCGGCTCCGGCTCCGCCAGCGCCTGCTGCATGAATTCAGTGCCGGTCCAATGCGCTTGATCCTCGCGTCCGCGAATGATCTCGGCCGTCATGCGGGCGGGAAGTTCACCAAAGAAAAACCACCACAGGTTGGGCGCGGCTTCGAGGCCCACGGGTTGAAACGGTTCCACCCGGAATCGAAGATCGGCCAGGCAGCGGGCGGCTTTTTCAAGCGCGCGCGCTACGCCTGCTTCCACGGGCACACGATAGAACTGAGGCATCAGGCCGATCCGCACGCTCCCGAGATCGGGCTCGCGGATCGGAACTGGTGCGGCGAATGGATCCGCGGAATCATAACCGGCCAGCACGCGGAACAGGAGCCGCAAATCCTCGGCATTGCGCGCCATGGGTCCTGCCACTCCGATCAATCCAGTGGGGTGGTTCATTTCAGGCACATGGCCGGCGGCGGAAATTCTTCCAGGCGTTGGCTTGAGTCCGGCGATGCCCGTGAAATGGGCGGGAACGCGAATGGATCCGCCGCCATCGCTGCCAATGCCACCCGCCGAAAAGAACGAGGCAATTGCCGCCGACTCGCCGCCGCTCGATCCGCCCGAAGTGCGCTCCAGATCCCAAGGATTGTTGGTGCGGCCGGCGACATAATTGTCGGATTCGTAGTTGGAGAGAAACTCGGGACAGTTGGTCTTGCCAATCGGAATCGCCCCGGCCTGCTTGAGACGCGCCACGGCAGTTGCATCGTGCGCGGGACGAGAATCGGCGTGGAAGCGGCTGCCGCAAGTGGTGGGAAGCCCAGCCATGTTGAAGCTGTCCTTGATACTGACGGGGATGCCGTGTAGCGCCGGCAAGACAGGACCAGCGGTTGAAAGAGATTGCTCGGCTGCCTTGGCCGCCTCGCGCGCCGGCTCCTCCAAAGATGCGAATGAATGCGTTCACAGCGGGATTCTTTTTCTCAATCTGCTTGAGATGGGCATCCATCAGTTCGACGGGCGAAAGTTTGCGCGCGCGGATCAACTCGGTCATTCGGCTCAGCGTGAGGCGATGGGGCATCAATTTATTCTAGGAGGGTCTCGAGTTGGTTTAGCCACGCACGGAAATGAGGACATTCCTCCTGGATTCGCGGGAGCCCAATCTCCTGGGCGGCCCGCACTCCGAGGAGAGGCTTCTGATAACGGGGTTCTAGAGCCTCTATCCGTTTGGAAGGCGCCGTGTCGGGCGAATCATCGATCTCTTCTGGAGTTCGAAACTGTTCGCGAGTGTCCTGGAACTTGCGTTCGAGATCCAAGCGACCGATAGCGCGGCTGAACGCAATGCAGTCGCTGAAAAGAAGACCTTCGAATTCGTGCATGACGACGAAAGGCACAAAGCGCTGGGAATTGAAGCCGGTGCCCATCTCCGTAGCCAAATCATCGAGCATTGCGCTTTCCACACATCGAGCTTTTTCTTCGGTGCTTCCTCGGCTGGTGGACTGAGCTCTACCCGGCCACTTGCCCGGCAACGCGTAGTAATCGACCATTGTGGTCGTGAAACAAGCACGGTCCTCCTGCAAGTGATTCGAGATGTCCTTTTTGGCCGACGTCCAGGGAATGATGCCGCCACGCCGCTCACGGAGGCGCGCGTTACCCACGATTCGAGCTTCGACGGAATGGTAGCCTCTCGACACCAGATGGTCTCGAAGAACTTCATTTACGAAGTCTTCTTCTGTTTGGCCTTCCACATGGATCAACAATCGGGCCATGATTGTTCAGGCAGGTGTAGGTCGACCGCCGAGCTCATTCTTTTCCCAGAGCTGCCCAAGACTGTAATCCTCGAGCCACTTTTTCAATCGCTCAGGTTCTAGACGCGTAAGCTTGGTGCCGCCATCCACGAGGTCGGCAACCAGGACGTCTTCCGGATCAAAATGGTCCAACAGAGTGGATGACTGCGTGGCGACGATCACTTGGGTGGTAACCGATGCCTGACGAATTAGCGACGCGAGTAGCCCGAGGGCATAGGGGTGCAGACCGAGTTCAGGCTCGTCGACGAGGATCAACGACGGACGATATTGTTCGGGCTGAAGAAAAAGAGTCGCCAACGCGATAAAGCGAAGTGTGCCGTCCGAGAGTGAAGAAGCGTCGAAGTATTGGTCCGACTCTTTGTGGCGCCACTCCAGCTTGATGGTATCCGGATTGCGCAGGAGTGGGTCCAGCCGGAAGTCGTCAAAAAAAGGAGCAGCCAACTGAACCGTGCGCACGATCATGCTGTAATCGGACAGATGCTTCTCGCGGAGGAGATAGAGGAACGCTGGAAGGTTCGACCCGTCCGGACGCAAGACGCGATTGTCATCGACCCTCGCGGTCTTGCTTGCGTCGTTGAAATGGTAGATGCGCCATTTTAGGAGACGATCCGGCAGCCACTCGCTAGTTTCATCGTCGTCGTCCGTCTTCGCGGCGCTGTCGAGCACCGGAGATCTCGCCGCCTCTTCGTATTCGTACAGTGAATCGTCCGCCGTCGGACGGAGCTTCACCTTCCAGTGCCCCTTCGCAAACGAGAGGTCGACGGATATCTCATGCGTAGCTTTCGAGCCGAAGTGAAGAACCTTGTCCGCTCCGCCGGCCGTTACAACGTAGACCCTCAATCGTCCTGCTCGGATCTCGTGAAGAAAATCAAAAACACCAATGAAGTTCGATTTTCCCGACCCGTTCGCCCCGATCACTATATTGATCGGTCTCAGCGCCAGCTTTTCAATCGACGCAATGCTCTTGAACCCCTCAATAGTGATGTAGTCGAGCGCGTTCGAGGGCATAAGATCAACTATCATAGCAATGCCTCCAAAAGGTGGCCGCGCCCGCGACGCGGGTACAATGGCTGTCGTGGCCACTTTCACATTCGATCAAGCCCGGCGGTGCGTGCTTGAGCGGGTGGGGGCGGCTCGCCCCGCGCCGTCCACCGAAGAGGTGAGCTTGCTGGAATCGGCCGGACGAGTGCTGGCCGAGCCCGTGGCCGCCGATCGCGATTATCCAGCCGTGGCGCGTTCAGTGCGCGATGGATTTGCGGTGCGCGGTGCCGACCTGCCGGGTGAGTTGCGCTTGATCGGCGAGGTGCGGGCGGGAGAGTCGTTCACCGGGGAGGTGCGGACGGGTGAGGCGGTGGAGATTATGACGGGCGCGCCGCTGCCGCGTGGAGCGGATGCGGTTGTGATGGTGGAGCACGTGACGGTGTCGGGCGATCGGGTGGACGTGCCGCGTACGCTCCGCGCCGGCGAGAACGTCAGTCCTCAAAGCTGTGAGGCGCGGCGCGGGGAGACGCTGCTCGAACCGGGGCGAAGGCTGGGTTTTGCCGACATCGCGCTGCTTGCCACTGTGGGCCGGTCTCGCGTGACGGTCTTCCGGAAGCCGCAGATCGCGATTCTCGCCACTGGGGATGAGATCGTGGATGTGAGCGAGACGCCGCTTGACCACCAGGTCCGTAATTCGAACGCGCAGTCGCTTGCGGTGCAGGTGGCGAGCGCAGGCGGATGCCCGCGTATCTTGCCGGTGGCGCGTGATGTCTACGATGCCACGCGCGAGTTGGTGGAGCAAGGCTTGCGATTCGACCTACTGCTGCTCTCTGGCGGCGTTTCGGCCGGCAAATACGATATCGTCGAGCGTGTTTTAGCGGATGTGGGCGCGGAGTTTTTCTTCAATCGCGTGTTGATCCAGCCTGGGCAGCCGCTGGTATTCGGCAGGGCTCGAGACAAGTTTTTCTTTGGACTGCCGGGAAATCCGGCGTCCACCATGGTGACGTTCGAGGTCTTCGCCCGCGCCGCAGTGCAAATGTTGGGCGGCGAACAAGAGCCGATGTTGCCGCTGCTTTGGAGCAAGCTCACGCAGGATTTCCGGCAAAAGCCAGGCCTCATGCGGTTTCTGCCGGTGCGCGTTAGTTCGGACGGATCGGAAGTGACGCCGGTGCGTTGGCAGGGATCGGGAGATGTGACGGCCCAGGCTCGTGCGAATGCGTTCCTGGTGACGGAGCCTGAACGGGAGAGTTGGGCGGCGGGCGAGTTGATTCGAGTGTTGATGAAATGAAGAAAAAACTTAGTCACTACGATCAATCCGGCGCGGCGCGCATGGTGGATGTCTCCGAAAAGGCGCCTAGCAAACGGACGGCGCGGGCGCACGCCTTCGTAAGCATCCGGCCCGAGGTTCTCGCCAAGCTGCCGGAGAATCCCAAGGGGAATCCGCTCGAAATCGCACGCGTGGCCGGCATCTCGGCCGCCAAGAAGACCGCGGAACTGATTCCCTTGTGCCATCCTTTGATGCTTTCGCACGTGGATGTGGAAGTGAACATCGAATCCAACGGCGTCCGCATTGTTTCGAGCGTATCCACCACCGCACCCACCGGCGTCGAAATGGAAGCGCTGACAGCGGCTTCGGTGGCGGCGTTGACGGTTTACGACATGACCAAGGCTCTGGACAAATCCATCGAGATTCAAGATCTGTACCTGCTCGAAAAAACGGGTGGGAAGAGCGGGGATTTTAAACGAGCATGATTCGGGCCGCGATTGTTACGGTGAGCGATTCGGTGGCGGCCGGAACGCGCGAGGATCGTTCCGGGGCAATGCTGCGGGAGCGCGCGGAGGCGCTCGGCTGGCGCGTTGCCGCTCAGGAAATTGTACCGGATGAAATTGATCGGATCTCGGGCGTTCTGACCCGGCTGGCGGACTCGGGACAAGTTTCGCTCATTCTCACCACCGGCGGGACAGGTATCGCCCTTCGCGATGTTACGCCGGAGTCTGCCCGGACGGTCATCGAACGCGAGATTCCGGGGCTGGGCGAGATGATGCGCGCTGAAGGCCGCAAGCTTACGCCGTTTGCTGCTCTATCCCGGAGCATGGCCGGCGTGCGGGGTAGGGTCCTGATCGTGAACCTGCCGGGATCGCCGAAGGGGGCGGTGGAATCGCTGGATGCAATTGTGCAACTTATCCCCCATATCATCGATCTAATAGAAGGAAGGACTGGGCACGGCAATGTGTCACACTAGAACTATGCGCAACACCTTGATGCTGCTGTTGCTGTGCGCGGCCGGCTTCGGCCAACAACCGGGAACGCTTGATCCCGCGAAAGATCCCGCGAAATTGGAGAAGGCGGATGCGGATAAGGATAAGGCAGAAAAGGACCTGGTCATCCAGCACTTCGTCAACGTCGTGATAGCGCCCACCACCGTTCTGGACAAGCACGGCGACTACGTCAACGGCCTTCAGCCTCAAGACTTCCAGCTATACGACAACAACAAACTGCAACACATTACAGCCGACGTGCACGACCAGCCCCTCTCGCTGGTGATTGCGGTTCAAAAGAGTTCCAACCTGAACGATATCCTCCCAAAGATTCAGAGAATCGGCTCCCTGTTGAAAGACCTGATCGCCGGCGAGGACGGTGAGACCGCGATCATAGCCTTCGATCATAACGTTGTCCACGCACAGGAGTTCACCAACGACACCGGGCAGATCACAGAGACGATGAAGAAGCTAAAGCCCGGCAGTTCGCAACACGCCGTGGACGACGCAACGATGGAAGGGATCAACATGTTAAAGAAGCGGGATCTACAGCGCCGGCGCGTCCTGCTTCTGATTGCCGAAAGACGAGACAAGGGAAGCGGAATTCGCGTGCGCGAGGTTTTGGAGGCAGCCGAGTTCGCCAACGTCGTCATCTATTCGCTCGACATTTCGAGCGTGATAGCGGGACTCACCGGGACGCCGATGCCTCCGCGCCCTCCCTCCATTCCAGCCGAAGCGCAGCATTCGCCCGCGAATGGCGATATGACTCCCAATATCATTGATCAGAACTATTACACCGGCAATTACATCCCGATGTTTGTCGACATCTTCAAATCGGTGAAGAGTGTTTTTGTGGAGGATGCAGTAGTTGTGTTCACCCGCTTCACCGGCGGCAAGGAATATTCGTTCATCAGCGAAAAGAGCCTGGAACGAGCGGTCGAAGGAATCAGCCAGGAAATTCATAGCCAGTACCTGCTGAGTTACACGCCGAATAATCAGGCTGACGGCGGCTTCCACGATATCAAAGTGACGGTGAATCGCCCGCAACTCGAAATCAGAACCCGCCCGGGCTATTGGGTGGCGTCGCGGCCGGAGCAGTAAAAGGCCGTTTCTCGTTTCTCGTTTCTGGTTTCTCGTTCCTGGTCAAGTGCCAATGTGGGTTCCTAACGAGAAACGAGAAACGGAGTTACCGAAAACTTATCGCCGCGAAGCTGACCACGCTTTGTTCGTCGATGTTCCACTGCTGATAGCGCCGCAGGGTCCCGCGAGCTTGCGGGACTGTTTTGAGGAACGTGTAAATCGGCGACGATCCGCACCATTTCAAATCGTCGTGATTCTCCTGCACCAGGCTCCAGAATCCTTGTGGATCGGCCTCATTCATGCGTTCTATCCGAATGCGATCGCGCTCGGCGACGGCCTGCATTTCTCCGGCGTCGGCGCGGGCGGTCAATTGGTCGCCGTAGCGGCGTCCCATGTGGGCCATGTCGATTCCGAGCACCCAGAATAAGCGATTCCCTTCGCGAGCCGCGAGGTTCCCCAACGCGCCGAAGAATCGTTCGACGTCTGGGTTGTCTTCAGGTTTTCCGCCATGCAGAATGCTGCGCGCAAACGAGCCGCAGAGGATGGGCAGCACGCGAATGTTCGGGCCATACAGATATTTGAGAAAGAGCGCCTGGAATTCGATGGAGTGCTCCACGGCGTGACAATAATCTTCCATTCGCACTGCGCCGGGCGCGGCGGAAGCGAGTTCATCCACCAGTGCGACATCGGTAACAGCGTCACCGAACGGCGTCACGTAGGGTTTTCGCGTGAGCCCGAATTTGTCAGGCTCGCCATAATGCGACGTGCCGAGAATGACAAACGTGCGGTCCTGGTAGGACGGCAGCAGCGTCGAATAAGCGTCGCGATAGGATTCCCATCCACCGAAAGGACTGACGTGCGGCGCGGCGATGCCGATCTGTGAATCCCCGTCGGCCGCGGCCGCAGCGCCTTGCATGAACCCGGAAATGGTTTTGCGGGCTTCTTCTTCATCCTCGGGGTACGCCGACCCGGCGTGCGATGCCTCTCGTTTTGGCGCGACCGCGAACTCGCTCACGCGGGCGGCGCGGAGCTGCTCGAACTTTTCGTCTTCCAGGAATCCGGCTTCGCTCAGCGTATCGAAAAGATTCTTCTCGATCTCTCCCACCTGGATCTGGCCGGTGATCCGCACCAGCGTTGCGCGGAGGTCGAGCGCGGTCTGCTGGCCGTCGAAGCAGGCCAGGCACGACACCAGCTGGGGCGGGATCAACAGCATGGAGTCCGAGAATCGATACGGATCGCGCACCAGCAACCCCGGATGCTCGGGATCGGAGGACGGCACGAAATCGAGGCTCAATCGTAGACGCGGGAGTGGCTGAGACACTACAATAAATATCGCATGGCCATACTGATTACCGGAGCCAACGGCGGATTGGGTAGCGCTGTGGTGGAAGCGTTTCTCGGGACCGGAGCGACGGTGTATGGCGCGGATCTAGCGTGGAAACACCAGCCGCACTCGAATCCGCGGTTCCATCCCATTGAGGCGAATTTGCTGGAGGCCGCTGAATGCGATCGCGTGGCGAAGCTGGCAGCCCCCGTAGATGCGCTGCTGCACCTGTTGGGCGGATTCGGAGGCGGGCAACCCGTAGCGGAAACTCCGGATGAGACTTGGGACAAGATGTTGGGTTTGAACTTGCGTTCGGCCTACACGATATTTCGCGCCGTGTTGCCGGGGATGCTGAAAGCCGGAAAGGGACGGATCGTCGCAGTGGGTGCGCGCGCGGCCATTGAGCCAATCGCGAATTTCGCGGCGTACAGCGTCTCGAAGGCGGCCTTGGTTGCTCTGGTGAAGACGGTCGCTTTGGAAGTGAAGGACTCCGGCATCACCGCGAACGTTGTCCTGCCCAGCGTGATCGACACTCCGGCGAATCGAGCGGCCATGCCTGCGGCCGATGCGTCTAAGTGGGTGACTCCCGAAGCGATCGCCGGCCTGCTGGTTTGGCTGGCATCAGACGCAGCGCGCGATGTCAACGGCTCAGCCGTCCCAATCTACGGCCGGGCGTAAAAAATCGCCGTTACGCCGTGGCGCGGATATCGAACTGCTCTTCCTCGGTGGACCCTTTGAGCGCGGTCGTGGACGCCATACCCTGCCCCACCAGTTGTGTCACCTGATCGAAATATCCAGTGCCCACAAAGCGCTGATGGCGGACGCCCTCGTAACCCAGGCTGGTCTCGGCGAATTCACGCTCCTGCAGCGCGGAGTAAGCGGTCATGCCGGTCTGCGAATAACCGCGCGCCAGCTCGAACATACTGAGGTTCAGCGAATGGAACCCAGCCAACGTCACGAACTGGAACTTGTAACCCATGGCCCCCAGCTCGCGTTGGAACCGAGCGATGGTTGCATCGTCCAGCTTGCGCTTCCAGTGGAACGAAGGCGAACAGTTGTAGGCCAGCAGTTTGCCGGGGAATTGTTCGTGAATGCCCTCTGCGAAGCGTCGTGCTTCCTCCAGATTCGGTTCTGACGTTTCGCACCACAATACATCGGCATAAGGTGCGTAGGCGAGGCCGCGAGCGATGGCGGCTTCGATGCCGCCCGTGAATCCGAGGAATCCGTCCGCCGTGTTTTCGCCGGTGAGAAACGGCTCATCCTGCGCATCGATTCCGCTGGTGAGCAACCGTGCGCTGTTGGCATCCGTGCGAGCGATCAGCACGGTGGGAACCCCCATCACGTCGGCGGCCAGGCGCGCGGCAAATAATTTCTGAACGAACATCTGCGTGGGGATCACCACTTTGCCGCCCATATGCCCGCACTTCTTGGCGGAAGCCAGTTGATCCTCGAAGTGGACCGCAGCCGCGCCCGCCTCAATCATGTCCTTCATCAGCTCAAACGCATTCAGTGGACCACCGAAGCCCGCCTCGGCATCGGCTACAATAGGAGCAAACCAATAGGTGCCGTTATGACCTTCGCTGCGATGAATCTGATCCGCGCGAAGAAATGCGTTGTTAATGGCGCGCACAACTTGTGGGACACTGTTAGCGGGATAGAGACTCTGATCGGGGTACATCTCGCCGGCTGAATTGGCATCGGCGGCTACCTGCCAGCCGCTGAGGTAAATGGCCTTGAGTCCAGCTTGCACCTGCTGGATAGCTTGGTTGCCGGTGAGAGCGCCGAGCGCCGGTACAAAAGGCTCTTCAAGAAGCAGTTTCCAGAGGCGTTTGGCTCCCATGGCCGCGATGGTGTGCTCCACGTGGATGGTGCCGCGCAGGCGGTCGACATCCTGGGCGGTGTAAGGTCGCCGGATGCCAGACCAGCGTGGATCTAGG
>Ga0182024_10008321_pt1 | contig 21951 bp, 16 predicted proteins | sample P32metaG_FD_120480 | JGI IMG/M metagenome (GOLD analysis project Ga0182024, IMG submission 120480) | Permafrost microbial communities from Stordalen Mire, Sweden - P3-2 metaG (Illumina Assembly) | ecosystem: Environmental > Terrestrial > Soil > Wetlands > Permafrost | place: Sweden: Stordalen...
CAGCCAGATCGGCATGATCAGCGCGTCGCTGCAAATCACCGCATCACTGCTCCAGCCGCTGATCGGCGCCTATACCGACGCTCACAGCAAGCCCTACTCGCTGGCCATCGGCATGGGATTCACGCTCACCGGACTGCTGCTGCTTTCTTCCGCCCCCAGTTTCCTTGCGATTCTGGCCGCCGTCGCGCTGGTCGGTGTCGGGTCGGCCGTGTTTCATCCCGAATCCTCGCGCATTGCTCGCCTGGCCTCGGGCGGACAGCATGGCCTGGCGCAATCCTTGTTTCAGGTGGGGGGCAATGCCGGCTCCGCCGCCGGCCCTCTGCTCGCCGCCTACATGATTCTGCCGAAAGGTCAACACTCTATCGCTTGGCTCTCGATCGCGGCGCTGATCGCCATCGCGATCCTGGTCCAGGTCGGGACCTGGTACAAGAGCCACCATCCGCCGGCCGCAAAGCGCCGAACGCCCGCCGCGCACCCGACCCTTTCGCGCCGCGACGTCGCCCTGGCCATGACCGTACTGATTGCGCTGGTCTTTTCGAAATATATCTATCTGGTCAGCATCACCGCCTACTACACCTTTTACTTGATCGCCAAGTTCCACGTCTCCGTGCAAAGCGCTCAAATCCACCTGTTCCTGTTTTTAGCCGCTGTCGCCGCTGGAACCTTCGCGGGCGGCCCCATTGGTGACCGTATCGGCCGCAAGTATGTCATCTGGTGCTCCATCCTCGGCGTCCTGCCCTTCACGCTCGCCCTGCCCTTCGCGAATCTGTTCTGGACCGCGGTCCTCACCGTCATCATCGGCCTGGTGCTGGCATCGGCGTTCTCGGCGATCCTGGTGTATGCCCAGGAATTGGTCCCGGGCCGCGTGGGCGCGATCTCCGGCCTCTTTTTCGGATTGGCCTTCGGAGTCGCCGGTATCGGAGCCGCCCTGCTCGGCCGCCTCGCCGACTCGACCAGCATCACCTTCGTGTACCGTTTGTGCGCGTTCCTCCCCGCTATCGGTTTACTGACGGCGTTCCTTCCCAATCTGGAGTCGCGTCGAGAGTTTCGGTAGCACAGACTTTAGTCTGTGATTTGTACACTGAGTAGACACACCCCGATGAAAACTCTTCTCGTCCTCCTCGCACTTGCCGGCGATTTACTGGCGCAACCTCCAGTCGCTGGAACGAACGCCACTGCCGAGCGACACGAATTTGTGATCGAAAACTTTCGCACCGAAAGCGGCGCGATACTTCCCAAGGCCCGCATTGTTTACGGCACCTACGGACACCTGAACGCCGCGCACGACAACGCCGTGCTGTTGCCGTCCCACTACATGGCGAATCTCCGAGGCTATGAGTGGCTGATCGGACCCGGGCGCGCTCTCAATCCAACGGAACTTTTTCTGGTGATCAGCGAGCTGTTCGGCAACGGAAGCTCGTCCTCTCCCAGCAACACGCCGGAGCCTTTTCACGGCCCGCGATTTCCGGTCACCACCATTCGCGACAATGTCGAAGCCGTACACCGGCTGCTCACCGAGGAACTGAAGGTCACGCATCTGCGCGCCGTCATCGGCTTTTCGATGGGCGCGCAGCAGGCCTTTCAGTGGGCCGTCAGTTATCCCGATTTCGCCGATCGCGTTGTGGCGACTTCGGGAACGGCCAAGACCTATGAGCACGGCATCGTTCGGTTGGAGGGACAGATCGCGGCGCTCACCGCCGACGCTGCGTTCGAAGGTGGAGATTACAAATCGCCGCCGGCGAAAGGTCTGGAGGCGTTCGGCGCGGTGTGGGCGGGCTGGTTGTACTCACAGGAATGGTGGCGCCGCGAATTGTGGCGATCGACCGTGCCCGAAGGCACCACTTTCGAACAGATGCTGGCGCGCAATCGCACGCGCTTCAGAGCCGACGCGAACGATTATATTCTTCAGGCGCGCACCTGGGAGCAGCACGACGTCGGCAAGACGCCGGGATTCGGCGGTGACGTGGAGCGCGCCCTTCGCTCCATCAAAGTCCCGCTGTTGTACATGCCTTCCGAGACCGACCTGTATTTCCCTATCGGCGACGCGCGCTACGAAGCGCCCTTTATTCAGAAAGTGTCGCTGGTCCCGATCCCGTCGCTGTGGGGTCACACAGCCGGCGCGGCCAGCAATCCTGCGGACGCAAAATTTCTGAACGATACCATCGGGCGGTTTCTCTTGCCGGGCAAGTAGCTCGACGCCCTGCCTGGCTGGGTCGGGTTCGATCCAACCCACAATCGGATCGCGTGCGACCGGCATATTCGCACCGCCATTGGCCGCGACTATGCCGATGTTCCGCCCGCCAAGGGAATCTTCAAAGGCAAGGCCGCGAGCGATCTCACCGTATCGGTGCGAGTCGCGCTTTCCGATGCGCCTCCGCCGCCGGAAACCGAACTGGACCTGCCTCCGCAGTGGGAAGATGCGCCCGAGGGTGAGTCCCTGGACGCGCAGCAGCAACAACAACAGCAGCAGTGGTCCAGCCCCATGCTCCAGCCCCATGCGTAAGCTTGGGGCTTCCTGGTTGCGACTCCAGCCCGGGTGGATGACGAGCGCCCCATCCTGTCGCGCCTCAAGGAACAGCTTGGAATGGACAACAGCCCCAAGCTTACGCATGGGGCTGGGTCGCGAGGGATCCCCCCCTCTTTCAACACAAGGCAGTTACTATAGACCACAGAACAGGAGGCACCCCGATGCACACACGCGAAATGATTCGCCTCTCGAGGGTCGTGATAATCGCGCTCATCGGCGCCGTCGCGACGGTCGCCCTATCGGCGCAGGAACCCACTTGCCACAATTGTCCGGCAACCTACATCGAGCGCGCCGAGCTCGACACCTACGCCAAACGCGCCATGGACAACGGACTCACCGATCAGCAAGTCCGCTCGGTCGACATCGGAAAGAGCCAGTTGGGCCTCGGGATCGTTTACCGAGGCAAGCTCGACCAGCCGCCCAAGGACGCCGTTGCCGAGCACGATTTCATCAGCGAGGTGTATCACATCATCGAGGGCTCGGCGACGCTGGTCACCGGCCCGAGCCTGGTCGACGCCAAGCAGCGTCCCGCGACGTTCCAAACCGTGCGCGAGTACAACGGCCCCGGCAAGAACGCGGCCTCCATCGCCAACGGAGTAACGTATCACCTGAAACCCGGCGACGTCATCATCATTCCCGCGGGCACCGGACATCTGTTCACGCGCATTGACGATCACATCGTTTACCTGATGGTGCGCATCGATCCCGATAGAGTGGTTCCGCTCAAGAACGAGGCGCAATCCAAGACTTACCTGGCGAGTCCAGTCAAAAAAAGTGCCGAGAAATGACCGCGGACGGTAGTGCGTCAGTTTAATCGAATTGGCCCCTACCCCCCGCGTCATCCCGAGCGCCAACGAGGGATCTGCTTTTCGGTGAGTGGGCCAACTCTTCGAACGGACCACGACCCCGAAGTCCCACTGGATCGGCGCGTTTGACTCTACTACAATGGGACAGCAATAGGAAGCCAACGCACATTTTGAAAGGGCAACTATGACGGAAGACCAGAAAAACCAACCCAACAACGATTCGCAAGGCGATCTCGGACGCCGCGATTTTGTAGCTCTCTCAGTAGCCGCCGGAGTTGCCGTGTCGGCAAGTTCGGCCTCGGCGGCAGCTCTCGATCTCGTCGAGACCGACGTCGAAATCAAGACTCCCGACGGAACCTGCGACGCCGCGTTCATCCGTCCGAAAACCGGTTCGTATCCGGGCGTGATCATCTGGCCCGATGCGTTCGGCCTGCGGCCCTCCATGCGCAACATGGCCAAGCGCATCGCCGCTGAAGGATACTCGGTCGTCGTGCCGAATCCGTATTATCGCGACTCGAAGTCCCCGCACTATATGGATGCCTCCGGGGTCAACATGCAAACCGACCTCCCCAAGCTTCGCCCCATGATGGGTAAGCTCAGCGCACCGGGCGCAGCGGAAAAGGACGCGGTCGCGTTGGTTGAGTTTCTCGATTCGCAAAAGGAAGTGAACAAGTCGAAGAAGATCGGCACGCAGGGCTACTGCATGGGCGGACCGCTGGTGGTGAGAACCGCCGCCACCGTGCCCGATCGCATTGGAGCCGGCGGATCGTTCCACGGCGGAGGCTTAGTCAGCAACCAGCCCACTAGCCCGCATCTGCTCGCGCCGAAGATCAAGGCGCAAATGTATTTCGGCATCGCGTCAAATGACGACAAGAGTCAGCCGGATGCCAAGGACAAGCTGAAGGAAGCTTTCCCGGCCGCTGGAATCGAAGTGTATGGATCGCTGCACGGCTGGTGCGTGCCCGACATGCCCGCCGGACCCGCCGGACCCATCTACAACAAGGCCGACGCCGAGATCGCCTGGGGCCATCTGGTCGCGTTATACAAAGCCGGCTTGGCCTAACCACCGCGCGATCTTGAAGCGCGACCTTCTTGAGGCGCGCCCGTTAGGGCGCGCGTTCTTCCAGCCCCACCCGTCAGGGTGGGGGCTTCGTCCGTTTTGCATCCCCGCCCGTCACGGCGGACTTCTCACCCCTTGCGCTGAAACAACTCGAACGGCTCGAAATCACCCTTGAGTAACTGGTGCGTATCCCGCAACCCCAGCCATCCCGAAATCATGGTCGCGTACACTCGCCGGAAATCCGTCGTGTGGATCAGGTTGTCGCCTTCGTCCAGCTTCGTCAGGCTGGGGACCGCGCCATAGTGGCCGCCCTTCACCTGCTTCCCCGCGACGAACATCAGGTTCGCCGTTCCGTGATCCGTGCCCAGATTCACATTCTCCGGCACGCGCCGTCCGAATTCCGAAAAGATCATCACCACCACCTCGTCCGCGCGCCCGATCCGTTCCAGATCCGCGATGAACGCCGCAACCGCATCGGAAGCGTACGTCAGCAGCCGCTTGTGGACGTCGTTCTGAAACACGTGAGTGTCGAACGCGTTGTTGCGATACGACGTGTAGTACAGCCGCGTCGGCATCCCCGCATCAATCAGCGCGACCACCTTAGGAAGGTCGAGGCCGGTGATTCCGTAGTCCACCGGTGAATGGTATTTCGACCAGGCCTCCTGCACCAGCACCGATGCGTCCTTCGCGCTCCGCGCCGTATCCAGCAGGAATCGCCGCGATGGATTGTCCACCTTCTCGGCCTCCGGGACGGACCCCAGAATCTCACGCTCCTGATAAAACCTCTCCTGGGAAAACTTCCGCGGATCGTCGAACACCACCGGCACATGCTTGCGGCTGCGAACCGCCAGCGACTGCCGCGCCGCAATGTTCACGACAAAATTCTTAGGCGCCTCCGGCGCGATCGCATCCGCAACGCGCCCCACCCACCCGTACTCCTCGCCGCTGTTCGGCGCGGCCGTGTGCCAGTACGCCATCGACGTGAAATGCGAAAACGACGGGTTCTCATACCCGCAGCCATGCACGATCGCCAGCTTGCCGCTCTTATAGAGGCGCTCGAATCCAGCCATGCCGCCGCTGAATCCGAAGTGGTCGTCGATCTTGCGGACCTCGTTCTTCGGAATGCCGAGATTCGGCCGCAACTTGTAATACGCATCGTCCCCGTAGGGAACCAGTGTGTTGAGTCCGTCGTTACCTCCGGACAGCTCCAACACGACAAGTATCTTTCCGTTCGATTTCGCTTGCGACGCAAGCTGCGCCACCGCCTGTCCGAACACCGGCACCGGTAGCGACGCCGCGCTCACGCACACGCCATACATGCCGGCGCGCAACAGATCCCTGCGGCTGGATTGCGAAAACGAAAACCGATTCTTGTGCATCGGCATGCTCCTTCTAGCTGAGCTGATACTCGGGCTGGCTCATGATCAAATGCAGAACCAACCGCAGCGGGTCCTCTAAGTACGTTCGGGCAACGGAAATATCCGACGTGCCCAACTCTTTGTTCAGGAACACCACCAGTTTCGTGCGCGTGCTATCGCTCGGCGGGACGCGCATGAAGCGATGGATCATGTAGTCGATCACCTGCGTCGTGTCCTTCAGATTCTCCTTCAGCACCATCTGCGATAAGTTGACTTGCGCCGTATCCCGGGCGATCGGCTTGACTCTTTCGAGGGCCAACTGCGAACCACGGAAGCTCCCGTAGCGAGTGTTGAATTCTTCATCGCGGTCGGCGTTCAGATTCGATTCCGCGCGCGCTCCGCTCTTGTTATCGTCCATGGTCGCGGTGCTGATGTCCATTCCCTGGCGGATGCGATCCGCCACTCTGCGAACCTCCCCGCCCGTGTACCGGTCCGGCGGAATGAATCCGATATCGGGAAACAGGACGTCGCGAACAAAATTGCCGCGTTCGAGCAACAGCCCCGGCGTGATCCAGCTCTGCCCTCCCGCCCAGCCCGCGACCGTCGGCGGCGAAAAGAGTTGCTGCCCCAACGCAGCGGTCACGGAATTGAAGTCCGGAACGCCGGGAATATTCTTGAGACCCAGTTTGTGATAAGTGGTCACGGCCAGTTCCACCGGGCTCTTGATGTGCGTGCCCACCGAAGCGGAGCTGTAAAAATCCCGCGACAGGAAAATCTTTTCGAGCAATGGCGTGATCTCGTAATGCGACTGCCGCAGCACCGCGCCCAGTTGTTTCTGAAGATCCGGCGACAGCTCCTGCCGCACGAAGAACCGGTAGATCTTGCCCGCGATAAAATCGGCGGTCGCAGGCTGCTGCATGATGATGTCGATCACGTCGACGCCGTCGAAGCGGCCGGTCTTGCCCAGAAAAGTCTTCTCGCCATCGTCGTGCTGGTCCTTATTAACGACGAATTTCACGTCCACGTAATTCCACCCGGTGAACGCGCGAGCGGCCTCGCGAATGTCCTTCTCGGTGTAGTTGCCGACCCCCAACGTGAACAGCTCCATGATTTCTCGCGCGAAATTCTCGTTCGAAGCGCCCTTCACGTTGACGCCCGCGTCCAGGAAAGAAAGCATCGCCGGATCTTGCGCCACCGCGACCGTCAGGTCTCTGAAATTACCGGTCCCCTGCTTTTGAAACAGCTCCAACTGCCCCAGAAGTTTTCGATAATCCCGGACCTTGGCCTCGTTCGACGCGAAATGCCCGTGCCAGAACAGCGCCATCTTCTCCTGCAACGGCCGGGGGCTCGTGAGCATCCGGTTCGCCCACCAGTACGATACGCGATTGGTTTCGAGAACGCTCGCGCGGAGCCAGTAAAAAAACTCATCGACAATCGGCTGAAGCCGCCGGTTGCCTTCGGGCTTCACCTTGATGCCCAGCGCTTCCCCTTTTTCCTTGGCCATGTCCGTCACGGCCGGACGGCTGGGCGGAAACGGCTCCAGGCCTGGGTCGTGAATTCCGGAATGCTCGAAGGGAGCCAGCGCGCTCACATCGGTTCCCTCGAATCGAACCAGCCGCGCGACCGCCTGCGCCGGTGTCATTCGCCGGAGCGCCTGGATTTCTTCGGGCGTTCCTCCGAATCCGGCTCTCTCCAGAAGGTGCGCCGCGAAATCGTAGTTCCAGTCCGTGGGGCCGATCGGCGTTAAATCATCCTGCCATTGAGCCGGCCCGGCGCTCTGCGCGCTCGCCTGCGCCGGATGGAATGCGATCGCCGCCGCCATAAGAGCGCTCCAGATTGTGATCCATTGAAACATACCTGGCTCCTTATGAACTCGTTATGACGATCCTCTCACAGACGCGAGCCATGCGTAAGCGTGGAAACCAATCGCAGCAGCGGCCGATGCCGCTTCAAGCGCCGGTTCCCTCATCCCTCGGGACTTTCAAGGTTGAATTGCCAGTAGAGGAATCTGGCGAAAGTGAACATCCAGCGTCAGGATTTGAAGCCCGTGCTCCAGCGCCGCGGATCCACCGGATCAATCTGCCGCATTTGACGCAGCGCCCCATCGAACCGGTCAGCCTCTGCCTTCGACCAGGTTCCGCAAAACTCGTCAAAATCGGTGTTCTTAGCCGGCTTACGCAGTCGTGCTTCCAACAATCGAATGGTGGCTTTATTGAAGCTGATTCCCTCGCGGTGGCTTATTTCGAGAATCGCCTTCTCGACTTCCTTAGGTATGTTCCGGAGGGAGAGCCTCATAAGCTAAGCGTAGCGCGGACATGATGCACAATGCCGCATATGGTAATGCATTTATGATGCATCGATGTGAGGCACGCTCTACTGCTGCGCTTTCGCCGCCAGCAGCGTTGCCTTCCCACATTCCTCCGCCACCGTCAGGTACCGATTCACCGTCTCCTTGCCGACAACATACGGATTCGGATCGCCCGGCTTCCGCTTCTGAAGCGCATCCAGTTTCGCGAGCGTGCTGTCGAACACAGTGTGATTGGTGATGATGACATCCGCCCCTGCCCCCACCGCGACATCGCGGAAACGCTCGGCCGATTTGACGTACGCATCGAGCATCGCAATCGGCGTCCGGACGCTGATGGCCGTTCCGCCCCATTCGACAGCCAAATGGGGCTGCCCCAGATCTTTCACCGGGACCAGCGTGGAAATCGTGCCCGCCGTGTGTCCGGGCGTGATGTAGAGCGTCAGCGTCGTGTCGCCCAGCTTGAGTTTTTCGCTGTCCGTCGCGATCATATCGCGCTGCGGCTTCGGATTGCGCGTGTCGCGATCGGTCAGATCCCAATCCGCCGCGCTCATGATCAGGTGCGGATGGAACTGGTCCTGCAAAAACTTCGCGCCGCCATCATGATCCCCGTGGCCATGGGTGATGACCACGTACTTGATCTTCGCCGGGTCCAGGCCCAGCTTCTTCAATCCGTCGGCGATCTCCGGTTCGGTCGCATAGTTGTACAGCGTGTCGATCACGATGATGCCGTCCGAAGTCGTCACCGCCCAGGAGCCATGCACTTTGGTCCCGATGAAATACAGATTGTCGAAGACCTTCGCCGGCTCCGCGTACCACTGCTCGCGCGGCGGATCAGGACGCGGCGTGCCCGCTGCGCCTCGCGCACCTGTCGCGGCGCCAGCCCCTCGACCCGGCGCCGGCGTCGCCGCGGGAGTCGACGGAGTTACCGCCGGACAAGCGATGTCGTAGACCCCCTTCAGATCCTCGCGCGCCGCCGCTCGCGCCGCATTCCGATGCGCGTCGATGGTATCGGGTGTCGATTGGGCTACGATAATCGAAGCAGCCAACCCGGCCACCATACAACCCGCGCCTAACAATCTTGGCATTGAGGGCTTCATGGACTTAACCTCTACAATTCTGGTTTGCCTTCGGACCTGACGAACGGGATACTCGGTCTGAGCATACTACACGCGGCGCAGGCCCACACAACGGCTAGGAAGATTGCAAGCCGGAATGTTAACCTTAAAACGTGAGCGAACAAACCACCCAACTTCTGCAGGCGTTCGAAGCTCTGCCGGAAGCAGAGAAGCGGGTCTTCACAGTGGAGTTCTTTCGCCGGGCGACGCCCTTCGATTCCGGGCCTCTGGAGGATTCAGAAACCGCCGAAGCCGCCGATCAGCTCTTTGCGGGCCTCCAGGCGGAAGAGGATGATACCCCTACGCGGTGAGCCTGGCTGTTCGATCTCGGGATGGTGGAGAAGGTGCGCCCAGCCCTAGTTGTTAGCGTGCAGTACGGAGATGTCGATCGGGCGCTGGTGACCATCGTTCCCCACACAACCAGCCTCCGCGGCTCTCCGTACGAAATCCCCGTCGAGGTCGGTTTCTTGAGAGCGGGAGCGTTCCTCGCTCAGTGCGTTGCCACCTATCCGAACGTCAGAGCCATTCGAAAGCTCGGAAGACTGAAGCCAGATCAATTCGATCTCGTATTTGCCGGCCTCTTGCGTTGGCTGGGACATGATCGCGCGTAGCGGTCGGGCCGGGGGGCTGAGAAAGTGCAGTTTTTGCGTACGCACTAGCCCACCAAAGTGAATTACTTTGAGACGCGCCCTGATACGTCCCCGATCCTCGCCTTCATGGGGTAAACTTAGCTGATTCACTCCCATGCCGCTCTCTTCAGGCGACCGCCTCGGCCCATACGAAATCGTCTCGCGCATTGGCGCGGGAGGCATGGGCGAAGTGTGGAAGGCCAGGGACTCACGCCTCGGCCGCGATGTCGCCGTCAAAGTCTCCGCCGCGCAATTCACCGATCGATTCGAGCGCGAAGCCCGCACCATCGCCACGCTGAATCATCCCAATATCTGCACGCTCTACGACGTCGGCGCGAATTACCTGGTGATGGAGCTCATCGACGGCCCCACTCTGGCCGACCGGATCAAGGAGTCCGCGATCCCGCTCGACGAAACGCTCGCGATCGCAAAGCAGATCGCCGACGCGCTCGAAGCCGCGCATGAGAAAGGCATCGTCCATCGCGATCTCAAACCGGCCAACATCAAGATCACTCCGGAGGGCGTCGTCAAGGTGCTCGACTTCGGCCTCGCCCGGGTGGCACCGGCTTCAGCCGGTGAATCCGACCCTGAGCATTCGCCCACCATCAGCATGGCCGCGACGCAAGCCGGCGTGATCCTCGGTACGGCCGCCTACATGTCGCCCGAGCAGGCCCGCGGCAAGCCGGTCGACAAACGCGCCGATATCTGGGCGTTCGGCGTAGTGTTGTATGAAATGCTGACGGGGCAGAAATTGTTTAAGGGTGACGACCTCTCGGAAACGCTGGCCTCGGTCATCAAGGAAGAGCCGAAGTTGGAGCGAGTGCCCGCCGAGGTGCAACGCCTGCTGCGAAGCTGTCTCGAAAAGGACCCCAAGCAGAGATTGCAAGCCATCGGCGATTGGCGCTTGCTACTCGATGCGCCCTCCAGCCCCATGCGTGAGCTTGGGGCTAATCGCGGCAGGGATAAGTGGCTCTGGCCGGCGGTCGCGGGCGTGCTTGTCGTCGCTCTTGCGATCGCCCTTTTGGCGCCGTGGCGCTCCGAAAAGCCGGTGGATCGTCCGCTGGTCCGGCTCGACGTCGATTTGGGCGCGGATGTTTCGTTGACCCCCATCGCCAACGGACCGGGCAATGTCGCCATCTCGCCCGATGGAACGCGGCTGGTATATGTCTCCGGCGCGCCCCCCGGCGGAAACCCTGCCACAACCCCGGGCACAACGCCGAAGCTGTTCATCCGGCGCCTCGATCAACCTAAAGCCACCGAGCTACCGGGAACGCAGGGGGCGATGGACCCGTTCTTCTCGCCCGACGGCCAGTGGGTCGGATTCTCCTCCGGCAACAAACTGAACAAAATCTCGGTGGAAGGCGGCGCGGTGGTCCCCCTGGGGGACGGCGTCAACGCCGGCGGCGCGAGCTGGGGCGAGGACGGCGCAATCGTCGTGAGCAGCTTCGGGAAGGGCCTGCTGCGGATTCCCTCCGCGGGAGGCCCGCCCGAGACCATCGCGGCGGCAGGCAACGGAGAGCTTGCCCTCTTTCTCCCGCAGATTCTGCCCGGAGGCAAGGCGATCCTGTTTACGGCGTTTACAGCGCCTGACGTGGATAAAATGACTATCGAGGTCCTCACGCTGGCGGATCGCCACCGGAAGATCCTGGCGCGCGGCGGCGGACTCGCCCGCTATCTTCCTTCCTCGAGCGGGGCCACGCCGGGCAGGGTTGGCCACCTGGTCTACGTCAACAAGGCGACCATGTTCGCCGTCCCGTTCGATCTGGAAAAACTGGAGACGCGCGGCACAGCCGTGCCCGTTTTGGACGATGTCGCCTATCCGCCTTCCATCGGGATCGGCGACTTTCACTTCTCCCCTGCGCCCTCCGGGCACGGAACGTTGATCTACCGCAGGTCGAGCGGCGGTGCGGCGTCCGGAATGATGACGCTGCAATGGCTCGATTCAAATGGAAAGAAGGAACCGCTCCAGGCCAAACCCGGCGTCTATCAGTCTCTGAGCCTTTCCCCGGACGGCAAGCGGATCGCGCTGACGGTCACCGAGGGAGGAAATGAGGACGTCTGGGTCTACGACCCGCAGCGGGACGCCATGACACGCTTGAGTTTCGGCGGAGCCGTGTATGAGTCCCCAATCTGGAGCCCGGACGGCCATTACATCGTTTTCGCGTCCGTTGGCAAAGGCATGTTCCAGGCTCGCGCGGATGGCGCCAGCCAGCCGCAAGCGCTGACCGAGAGCAAGACGCCACAGATTCCGTTTTCTTTCGCGCCGGATGGCAAGCGGCTGGCTTATAACGATCTCGGATCCGGGAACTCGCAAATTTGGACGGTGCCTCTGGAGGATCAGGGAGGCCGACTGAAAGCCGGCAAGCCCGAGCAATTTCTCAAGAGCAGCTTCTCCGACTCCGTCCCGCAGTTCTCGCCCGACGGGCGATGGCTGGCGTATGTGTCCAACGAATCGGGGAAGGGTGAAGTGTACGTCCGGGCGTTTCCACCGCCTCCGTCCGGGCAGGGCGGAAAGTGGCAGATCTCGAACAGCGGCGCCGTGGGGTTTACCTGGTCGCGGAACGGGCACGATCTTGTCTACCACTCCGGCGACCAGATGATGGCGGCGAGTTACACCGTGAACGGCGACACGTTCGTGGCCGAGAAACCTCGCGTGTGGATCGCCAGGCTCGGCACAATTCGAGACTGGGATGTGGCGCCGGACGGCAAGCGCATCGTGGTGCTGGCGCCGGTCGAATCCGCCGAAGCGCCCAAGCAGGAGCACGAAGTGGTGTTCCTCGAAAACTTTTTCGACTACCTCCGCCAGCGCGTGCCTTTGGGAAAGTGACCTAGCCGCGACCTACCGAGCCGCGACCAAAGGGAGCGGCCCCAAATCCGGATTCGGCAACTCTTCAACCTTCAGAACCGCGACCAAAGGGAGCGGCCCCAAATCCGGATTCGGCAATTCTTCAACCTTCGGAACCGCGACCGTCAGGAAGCGCCGCGCAAACCCCCGCCAATTCGCCCAGCGCGCCTCCACCCCCTACGGCGTCTTCGGCTTCTTCAAATCCCGCTGATGATCCAGATAACTCTCCCCATCGCTGATCCACGTAGGCGCTGTCTGGCCCTTCAAATACGTATCGAACCACGCAAAAATGCGATGCTGATAATCCACTTGGTCGGCTTTCTTGCGCAACCCGTGGTCCTCGCCCTGATACACCAGCAGCACCACGTTCTTCTTGGCACGCCGCGCGATGTTGTACAGCTCGATCCCCTGATGGTAGAAAACCGTCCCATCCGCGTCGCCCACCTCGATCATCAACGGCGTCGTCATGGTGGACACCGAGAACACGGCCGAGTTTCGGATATACGCCTGAAGATCCTCGTACAGCGGAACCCCCATGCGCTGCTGGCCGGTTTCGATATGGTCGGTCTCGGCGATGCCGTTGCTCCAGTGATGGTTGCCGTAGTTGCTCACCAGATCCGTGATCGGCGCACCCGCGACAGCCGCCGCGAAAACGTGCGTGTGCGTGGCCAGGAACGCGGAGTCGAATCCGCCCCACGAGTGGCCGATGATGCCGACCTTGTGCTCATCCACGGCGCCTTTTGCTACTACAGTCTTTACTGCGGTAGTCACGCAGTCGGCGACCGAAAGCCCCGGGTCGCCTCGCTGGAACACGATGTCCGGTTCCAGGAGAAAGTAGCCATGAGTAGTGAACGCACTCGCACTGTAATAGCTGCGCTCCGAGGGTACAACATATCGATGCAGGCCATCCGAAAGTTTCTCGTACATGTACACGACCATCGGGTATTTCTTCCCCGCCTCGTATCCCGCCGGATAATACAGCGTGCCCTGCAAGCGCGTTCCATGCGAGTCTTTATACTCGACCAGCTCGGTGTGGCCCCACGCATACTTGCTTTGAAACGGATTCGTATCGGTAACGCGCTTGGCCTCTTTCAGCTCCGGTCCGCCCACGAAAACATTGGGCGATTCCTCGTAGGTCTCCTGCACGTACTCGAATACCGGGGCATCCGAAGCCTTGGCCAGCCGCTCGATGCTCTTGTCGGCGAAGACCAGCCTCTCAGTCGCGGCGGCGCCGGGACGCAGCACCGCGTATCCCGATTTCTTCGACCAGATTCCGAACAGGCTCAGATACACCGGCTTGTCGAGATCGATCGACTCCTCTTCGGGATCCAGGCGCACCAGGCGATGACGCACCTCCTCGGCAGCGCCGTTCGTCAGGCGACTGAACTTCGCGCCATCCGGCGACACTTTCCACAAATCGAACTTGTCGTACAGAATCACCTCGGCGTCGTTCTTGGTCCACCCGCCGACTCCGAAGGGCGGCTTCACCGGGGCGGTGTTGTCCGATTCCTGATTGATGAACGATGTCTTGATGTTCTTGCTGATGTTGACGGCCGCAGCGGTGGGCTTGGTCACGTCGACCACCCAGTATTGATCGTGGTCCACGTACATCAGATAGCGACCCCCGGGGCTCGCTTCGAGGTAGCGATCCTCCGACAGCTTTTCCTTGAGCTTGGTGCGCTGCCCGTTGGCCGCGTCCACCAGGTAAATGTCCGCGTAGGGGCGTCCGATGCTTCGCTCCATCGCGTACTCTTTCCATTCCTGCGCGTACGCCAGATTGCGATGCTTGATCAACGTGATCTGTTCGGTGGCTTCCGCGTGGCCAAGCTGCGTGAGAATCCCCGAATCCAGGTGCCAGGCGGCCAGCATATTCTTGCGCGCGTCCTGACTGGCGTTCTTGGATTGATACGCCATCACCTCGGTGTCCTTCCAGTGCCAGATATCGAGAGTAGGTTGGTCGTCGGCTTCCGCGTCCGCGGAATCGGCGCCGGCGTTCGCTCCAGCATTGGCGCCGCCATTGCCGCCGCGTCCGCCGCGTCTCCCCGTTCCCGTAATTGGCCCCGCCGTTTTCGGATACCATTCCGCAAGCCCGAGATAGACCGTGGCGCCATCCTCGGACCAGGAGGGCCGGCGGAACGTCACGGTGCGCAGATTGGCCGGGAACTTCTGATCGGCCGTGGGATCGTAAGTTTTCATGGCCTCGGACGATTCGCCGAGATTCTTCCACGCGAGCGCGATGTACGTCGGGCCATCACGCTTGTCGTCGGTCTTGGATTTGAGCGCGGTCAGGTCGGCGCTGTCCTTACGCCAGGCGAAATTGCTATAGCTGGAGGGCGACGAATCCAGCACGCGGATCGACCCGGTCTGCGTGTCGAAGAGTTGAATGGCGTTGCCGGTTTTATCGGGAGTGGAGATCGCCATGGCGAGCAGCTTTCCACGGCGCTTCTGGTCCTGCCATGCGAATTCGGAAACGTTGCCGAAGGTGACGTTACCGAAGGTCATGGTGGAGAGTTCACGCAGGAGGAGATTGGCGCCGGGTGTATTGTCGTCGGCCCCGTTGGCGCCGCCGCGTCCGCCTCGGCCCCCGCCACCTCCGCGCCCTCCCGCCGCGCCGCGTCCGCCTGCCGCGGCTCCGGCGTTATTTTCCGCCGGGTAGTGGCGCATCGCCAGCCAGGTTCCACCAGGACTAAATGCGAACGACTGGATTCCGTCGATGGTGGTTTGTTCGCCGGTCGCGAGATTCAACAGCGCCAGCTTGTTCTGGACTGGCGTGCCATCTCTGCGCATGCGGTCGGCCTGCGTCTCGGAGTACCCGATGCTCGCTGCGAGCCAGTGCGAATCGGACGAGAAAGCGTGTTGCCCGCCGAAAGCGATGGTCTTGGTGGCGCCCGTGGCGATGTTGTTGACGCGCAGTTCTTCGTTGCCGTTCTGGCGATTAATCCCGTACGCCAGCCACTTGCCGTCGGGCGACAAGCCGCTCACACCACCGCCGCCGCGGCCGCCGCCACCACCGCCTCCGCCTTCCACCAGCGTCTCCCATTGGCCATATTCCGCGGGCGTCGGAGGCAGTTTCGTTTGCGCAGTGAGACTGCACGTAATCACAAAACCAGCGAGAGCAAACGTGGTAAAGGGGTGTCGCATCCAAATAACGTAGCACAGCGGGCGATTGGCTGGAACGCCCGGCGCATGATTGCGGGGAAATGTTTAGGACGGAATTCCTGCCAACCGCTGTCACCCGACTCGACCTCGGCGCTACTGCCTTTGAGCCTCGGTGGCGGGACGTTTGAACACCAGCGGCAGAGTGAGACCGCCTTGCGTATACTCGCCGGCGATCTGCGCGCCGCTCGCGTCAAGAGTCCCGGCGTATTTGGCTCTGATCAGCCGGATCTCGAACTCCACCTGTTTGTCCTTCTGGGTAATGGTGGTGATGGGATACTCCTGGCCGCCCTCGTCCAGGCTAATCAACGTTCCCACCGCAACGCCGCCGGAGCCGCGCGTCAGCTTCAAGATCGCGCGAAGCTGTTTGCCGGGTACTTCCAGCGTGCCTGCCCAGGCGCCCTCGAAGTCTTTCGACAAGGGAGTGCTCGACGGCGGCAGCTTCACGTTGGCGACGCCGCTTCGCTTGAGATTAAACGGCGCCGCACCTTCGTCCGACGTGGCCGTGCCCGACATGACGCTGCCATCGTCGGAGAGTTTGCCTTCAAAGGAATCGTGGGCGATCCCCATCTTGAAACGCACCGCGTTGCCGTCGACGGAAATCTGCATCAGAGGAGCATCCACGATGCCGCCATCGGGCCCGCTGACCGAACCGATCCACTCACCCGCGGGGTTTTTCGCGAGATCCACGGTGATCCCCATCAAGTGATCCTGAAGCTGTATCGCACCGTCCCAATGCGCTGACGGCGAGGACACCGGCTGGGCGAAAGCACACAGGCTGATGATCGTGAACATGGTTGCTATATGTGCCGCGAGTGGCAGGAGTCGCGGTCGACTCGTCCGATTCTCCCGGCCGTTTCTGCGTTGCGCAAGATTTGTTGAAGTCTCATACATCGTGTCCTTTAAGATTTGAGTTGCTCACCGGCTCCCTTACGGTCGCGGTTCTGAAGCTCTGTGTGCCGCTCCCTGACGGTCGCGGTTCTGGTTGCTCACCGGCTCCCTTACGGTCGCGGTTCTGAAGCCATCGCTATCCATGCCGCAAATCCGCGCCGCAGCTCGCGCAATGCGACCAGCCCTGTTCCACGGCACGATTGCACGCCGGGCAGACGGTCACCAGGGGTGTTCCACAAGCCGTGCAGAAGGCGCCGTTCGACTTGAGGGTGGTTCCGCACTTGGAGCACGATCGCGGAAGCGGGTCGCGCATGATGAAGTACAGAATGATGCCGATCCCGTTGGGGATGACGATGCTCAGCCAGGTCCACATCGCGTAGCGCATTCCGCGCCGGCGGGCGTCGCCGTTGACATAGCCGACCAGCAACGCAAGCACCAGCAGGATCATCCCCATCAAAGCGGAGAAGCACAACTGAAAAGGCAACGGCCACAGGGATAGCTTGGCGTCGTTCGGAATCGCCTCCAACTGGAGCAACGAAGCGAATCCCACGCCCGTGCACACCGCAATCACCCAGGCTGCTGCGGGGATCACTTTCAACTCTTCAGGAAACCGGTTCATACATCCTCCTTACGCCGTCGCGTCTTCCCAACACTGCCGCGGCGGCTGCCGCAGTCATCCACACAAATACCGTCGACAAAAGAAACCAGCTCACTCCGCTCACCATATTCGCGCCGAGCACAACCAGCGAGCCTCCCACCACCGCTCGCATCACAGTCCAGGTGGCGAGGCTCACGGCCCATCCCAACACCACCAGCACGGCGAGCATCAGATTTTCGCGGCGCCGGACCGCTGCCGCTTCGCGCTGCTGGACGATGCGCATCCGCGTCCGCTCCATCAACCCCTGAGGTGGGATGGGCTGCGGCAGTTGCGTCAGACCGCTCGCATAGGCGCCCCATGCAAGCAGCTCGCGGCGGCAGATCTCGCAGTCACCCGCGTGCTGGTCGACGCGTCTCCGCTCTCCAGGATTGAGCGCGTCCGCCGCATAGAGCGCCAGCATCGTTTGAATCGCGTCGTGTTCGGACTCGTGTTTCTTCATTGGCTCTGCCTTCCTTGCGATCGCCGTTCCATCGCGCCGCGCAACCCGTCGAGCGCCCGATGCAAGCGGCTCTTCACGGTCGACAACGGCACGGCGGCGACTTCGGCAATCTGCTCCAATCTCATTCCCTCTTCGAAACGCAAGCTCAATACCTCCCGATGAATCGCCGGCAGTTCCTGAATACCCGCCGCCAGAATCTCCGCGCGCTCGGATTCCAGAAGTTCCTCGAGCGGGTCGCGCGCGTTCGACCGCAAACGGTCCGCCGCGGTGGTCCCGGAATCATCCGGATAGGCGCCCGGCTGGGACATCGGCTCATCCAGACTGCTGCTGCGTTGCCGGCGCAGGTGGTCGATCGCCAGATTGTGCGCTACCGAAAACAGCCACGTATCGAACCGGGACCGCGCGTCGTAGCGGCCGATCTTCTCCATCACCCGCAGCCAGGTTTGCTGAAACAGGTCATCCGCTAAAGCCGGATCCTTCACCATGCGCAACAGAAATCGATACAGGCGATGCTGGTAGCATGCCAGGATCGCGGTCAACGCTTCCGGATCGCCCCGTTGCAGGCGCAGGATCTGATCGTCGGCATTGCTGTAGGTTTCCGGATTCACGGCAGCCGCGAGGATCATGTTACCAGCCGGTATACGACGCACCGGGTCGAAAAGACCCGTGACGGCAGGGTCAATTTCCGGTATTGTGAAAAGAGAACTTCCGAACGGTCTCGGGAATAACCAATGGCCATACAGCTCACCGCGGAACAGGAGCAGAGACTTCAGGCTGTCGTGAACGCCGGAGCCTATGCGTCCGCGGAAGAAGCACTCAACGCTGCGCTCAGCGTTGTGGAGAAAGCGGCGGCCCATGACTTCGAGGCAACGCAAGAAGAGCTGGAGGGCCTCCTGATGGAAGGACTCGCATCCAGGGAGCTTTCCGAAGAGGAGTTCTGGCATTCGGTCGACTCGCAAACTAATGCCATGCTGGCGACCTCCAAGAACGGCCCTCGTGAGTGAGAGTCACGTATCGCGAGGCAGCGCGAACCGATCTCATCCGCCAATTCCGCTACTACCTGGTCACCCTTGAATTGCCGCGTGTCGCTTTGCGCTTTAGGGAGGCTGTCAAGCGCACCGCCAAAGATATTAGTCGCCGTCCGAACATCGCTACTCCTTGCCGTCTCCGAAACCCGGAACTTCAGAGCCTTCGCTGCTGGCCTGTCGACGGATTCGAAGCGATACGTCTCTACTTCCTTGCGGAGGATGGAACCATGCGAGTGATCCGCATTCTGCACGGCAAGCAGGACGTAAGAGCAATACTGGAACGAGAGAAACTCTCCGAGTGATGCGGATGCGCCGGGCATCATCGAATGACGAACCCCGCGGACTGAACCACCGCCGAGCCGCTCATCTCGAACCCGCGAACATCGGCACCCAGGGGACCCTTCCTCAGCCGAGCCTCGAAATCATCCAAAACCTTGAGCGACCCGTTGGCGTGTACCTCCACCCGGCCATCGTCCAGATTCCGGGCCCATCCCGTGACGCCCAAGTCGCGTGCGGCGCGCTGCGCAAAGTAGCGAAATCCGACGCCCTGGACACGTCCGGAAATGAGGTAACGGCGAGCTTCAAGTCCTTTCATCCTCAGTAAGTTTACCGAGTTCAACTTGGGTAATTCATTAGGCCCATCCGAAATTGTCCGTAAGGGGCGCTTACGGCGAATTCCCATGTTATGATTCCGACCATGCGCGCCCTGCCTGCGGCAATTTCGCATACCATCGCGCGGGCGTTTCCGGGGTCACCGCTGTCTCGGGCATGGTCTCGCACGTGGTCATCCGCATGGTCTCGGGCATGGTCAACCGCATGGTTGACGGCGCTGTTCGCCATTCCCTTCGCGGCGCTTTCGGCTCAGGATTTTCTCACCCTGGAACAGGCTTCGTCGCGAACCGGGCGCGACGCGGTAGCCGTGTTTGAGGGCCGCACCATCTTCGTGCGCGGACGGGTGGCGAGCGATCCGGTGTGGGCGCTGGATACCTACTACCTGGCCATTCGCGATGCGAGCGACCACGGCTTGCTCCTTCGCGGCGATGTGGACCAGTTCTCCGGCGTCGTGCCGGGCGATTGGATCGAAACATCCGGAGTGATTCAAAGCCGCGCCGGATTCCCCATGCTGACGCCGGCGGTGGCGCCGGGCTCGAACCGGCAAGCCATACAAGTGGTCCGGCCCGGCACGCCGCCGGCGCCTCTCGAAGTGAGCATCGCCGACTTGAATAGTTTCCGGTATCTCGGCCTGATGATTCACACGAGGGCGACGGTGGACCGGGTCTCCGATAATCTGGGCGGCGAAACTATCGAGCTGATGGATCGCGGCGCCAAAATCGCCGTGTTTCTGGCCCGCGCGCACAGCGCGGCCGCGGGCCCCGGCGAGCTTCGCGGCATTCGCCCGGGCCAGCATGTCCGGATCACCGGCCTGGCCACGCAGTATTCGCTCGAAGCGCCGCACGACGACGGATTTCAAGTGATGCTGGCGGGTCCGGAAGCCGTGGAGGTGATCCCGGCGGCGTGGATGATGCCGCCCCTGGCGATCGTGGGAGCCATCGCCGGCATCGCGCTGATCGCCGGATTATGGTGGGTTCGCGAACGGCGCCTGGGCACGCATCGGCGATCCCTGCGCGCGTTCCATACGCTGAGCGAAGAGATCATTTCGGCATCGTCGCCGTCGGAGATCGCCGAAAAACTGGTGAGCGTGCTGCCGACCGTGACACAGGCGACCGCAGTGCGCCTGTATCTCTATCATCGCCGCACGAAATCGCTGGAGCGCGTGCCCACCGGCGCCCATCCGGAGCCGATGGTGGTGCCGCTGGATTCGCCGCCCGAAGGCTTGGTGAGCGGGGCGGTGATGTGCTTCAAAAACCGGACGCTGCTCAACGTACCCGACGTGAGGCGCAGCCCGCTGCTCCGGATCGCGGCGAAGAAGAACCTGCCGCGGTCGGCGATGTTCCTGCCGCTGCTGGCGCAGAATGAGGTGCTGGGAGTGCTGGAGGTGGGTAACGCGCGGCGCATCGGTTATTTCAGGGTGGAGGAGCAGGCCGCCGCGCAGCATCTGGCCAATCAAGTGGCCGCGTCGCTGAAGCTTCAGGATCGCCAGAGTGTGCGGGAACAGTTGTTCCGCAGCGAGAAGCTGGCCGCCACCGGCCAGTTGATTTCGGGCGTCGCGAGCGAGCTGCGCGCGCCTATCGAAAGCATTTTGCAGCTTTCCATTTCGCTCGCGGCCTATGGTGGACGCGCGGTTCCGGAACGCGATCTTCAGATGCTGGCGGGAGAGAGCCAGCGAGCGTCGGAAATCGTCTCGCGCCTGGTGTCGTTCGCGCGGCCCGACGATTCGGCGGCGCGGCCGGTGGATGTCAATGCATTGGTGGCGGGTCTCATGGAATTTCGCGATCCGGAATGGAAGACGCTGGAGCTGCGCGTGCAGAACCGTCTGTCGACCGACCCTGCTCTGGTGATCGGCGTACAGGGCCAGATGGAGCAGGTGTTCCTGAATCTCCTGATCCACGCCGAACAATGCGCCGCCGAAGCGCCGGGTAAAGCGATTTCGGCGGCCAGCACCCTGATCGGCGGACGAGTGCTGGTGGAGATCGGATACGCCGTGGCGCCGGCGAAGCCGACGCTCCAGAGCGAGCCGCACGATGGCGATCTCGCGCCGGATCTGTTCTCCGTGGATTTTTCACGCGACCTGTTTTCAGGCGATTTGTTCTCGCCGGATCAGTTCGCGAATTCCCCGTTTTCGAAGGGGGCATCGGTGGCCAGGGCCGCCGCGGAAACGGAAGCGGTGGGGCTCGCCGTATGCCAGGGGATCATTCAAAGCCACGGGGGCGAGATTCGTTTTCGCACGCGCCCTGGGTCGGTGCGATTCGAGATCGATCTTCCGCTGGCGCCTGCCGCGGGTGACGATGCGGACTCGCGTGGAGCCGCCGACGCGGCCAGTACGCTGACGCTGTTGCTGGTGGACTCGGATGCGGCGGGCCAACGCCAGCTTACCAAGGCTTTGAGCGGCGGAGGGCATCGCGTGGTGCCGACCACGGTGGAGGAAGCCGCCGATCTGTGCCAGCGTCTTCGTTTCGACGCGGTGTTCTGGGCGCTGCGGCCGGGCGGCCCCACCTCGGCGCGGCACGGCA